>ERZ778021.1905-NODE-1905-length-21166-cov-5.616361_pt1 | contig 21166 bp, 18 predicted proteins | sample MGYA00375751_ERZ778021 | MGnify/ENA primary metagenome ERZ778021 (study PRJEB29350, sample SAMN05389814) | bioreactor metagenome | isolation source: Thiocyanate stock bioreactor | place: South Africa: University of Cape Town | collected 2013-08-29 ... | reverse complement strand
ACTTCAACCGCATCGGTGACAAGGTGCCGCACGTGGCGGATATGAAGCCGTTCGGTAAGTATGTGATGAACGACGTCGACCGTCACGGCGGCATCCCCGTGATCATGAAGGCCATGCTCGACGAGGGACTGCTGCACGGCGACGCCCTCACGGTGACGGGGAAGACCCTCGCCGAGAACCTCGCCGAGCTCGATCCCGACCCGATCGACGGCACCGTCATCCACACCTTCGATGACCCGATCCACGCGACGGGCGGCATCACGATCCTCCACGGCTCACTGGCTCCCGAGGGCGCCGTCGTCAAGACAGCGGGCTTCGATGCGTCGGTGTTCGAGGGGCCCGCGCGGGTGTTCGAGCGGGAGCGCGCGGCGATGGACGCCCTGGAGGCGGGCGAGATCGCCGCGGGCAGCGTGATCGTCATCCGCTACGAGGGCCCGAAGGGCGGCCCCGGCATGCGCGAGATGCTCGCCATCACAGCGGCCATCAAGGGCGCGGGGCTCGGAAAAGATGTACTACTCTTGACGGACGGACGATTCTCAGGCGGCACAACCGGCCTGTGCATCGGCCACATAGCACCCGAAGCGGTGGACGCTGGTCCCATCGCCTTCGTGCGCGATGGTGATCTGATACGGGTCGATATCGCGGCTCGCACTCTCGACCTACTCGTCGACGACGCAGAGCTGAACTCCCGCCGTGACGGCTGGGAGCCTCTTCCCCCGCGCTACACCCGTGGCGTTCTGGCCAAGTACTCGAAACTCGTGCGCTCCGCAGCGGAGGGCGCGACGACCGGCTGAGGCCGTGACTCCCAGGGCGGGAAGCCGCCCTCACACGCATCTGACACCCGAGGTACCACTATGTCTCTCGACACCGCGGCCGTGCCGCGACCACCCGCCCGCGGAGCTGCTGCTCCGGTGATGACCGGAGCCCAGGCCGTCGTCCGATCCCTCGACATGCTCGGGGTCACAGACGTCTTCGGTCTGCCCGGCGGCGCCATCATGCCGGTCTACGACCCTCTGATGGACGATGAGGCGGTGCGCCACATCCTCGTCCGCCACGAGCAGGGCGCCGGTCACGCGGCCGAAGGGTACGCCGCGGCATCCGGCCGCACCGGCGTCGCGATCGCGACGTCCGGTCCCGGCGCGACCAACCTCGTCACCGCCATCGCCGATGCCTACATGGACTCGGTGCCCCTCGTCTGCATCACGGGCCAGGTGTTCAGCCACCTCATGGGCACCGACGCCTTCCAGGAGGCGGACATTGTCGGCATCACGATGCCGATCACCAAGCACTCGTTCCTCGTCAAGAGCGCCGAGGAGATCCCCGGCGCGATCGCTGCGGCGTTCGAGATCGCCTCCACGGGGCGCCCCGGTCCCGTCCTGGTCGACATCACGAAGGATGCGCAGCAGGCCTCGGCGCCGTTCGTGTGGCCCCCGAAGATCGAGCTGCCCGGCTACCGCCCGGTCACGAAGGCGCACGGCAAGCAGATCCAGGCGGCGGCGCAGCTGATCGCGCACGCCAAGAAGCCCGTGCTGTACGTCGGCGGCGGCGTCATCCGCGCGGGTGCGGCGGCGGAGCTGCGCGTGTTCGCCGAAGCGACCGGCGCCCCCGTCGTGACGACGCTCATGGCGCGCGGGGCGTTCCCCGACTCGCACCCGCAGAACCTCGGCATGCCCGGTATGCACGGCACGGTCCCGGCGGTGCTCGCGCTGCAGGAGTCCGATCTCATCGTCGCGCTGGGTGCCCGCTTCGACGACCGCGTGACCGGAAAGGCCGACGAGTTCGCTCCGAACGCGCAGGTCGTGCACGTCGACATCGATCCGGCGGAGATCTCGAAGATCCGCACGGCCGACGTGCCGATCGTGGGGGATCTGAAGGAAGTGCTCGTCGACCTGGATGCCGCGTTCCAGAGCGCCCGCGTCGACCACACGCCCGACATCGCGGAGTGGTGGGCCTACCTCGACGGTCTGGTCACCGAGTTCCCGCTGGGTTACGCCGAGCCCGAGGACGGCCTGCTCGCGCCGCAGTACGTCATCAAGCGCATCGGCGAGCTCACCGGACCCGAGGCCGTCTACGCGGCGGGCGTCGGCCAGCACCAGATGTGGGCCGCGCAGTTCATCAGCTACGAGCGGCCCAACGCGTGGCTCAACTCCGGTGGAGCCGGAACGATGGGCTACTCGGTGCCGGCCGCCATGGGCGCGAAGGTCGCCGAGCCCGACCGTGTCGTGTGGGCCATCGACGGCGACGGCTGCTTCCAGATGACCAATCAGGAACTGGCGACGTGCGTCCTGAACGACATCCCGATCAAGGTCGCGATCATCAACAACTCGAGCCTCGGCATGGTGCGCCAGTGGCAGACGCTGTTCTTTGCGGGCCGCCACTCCAACACCGATCTCAACACGGGTCACGGGACGGTGCGGGTGCCCGATTTCGTCAAGCTCGCCGACGCCTACGGCTGCCTCGGCATCCGCGTCGAGAAGATCGAAGAGGTGGATGCCGCCATCACGCTGGCACTGGAGACGAACGACCGGCCCGTCGTCATCGACTTCGTCGTGTCGGCTGACGCGATGGTGTGGCCGATGGTGCCGCAGGGCGTGAGCAACAGCTTCGTGCAGTATGCCCGCGACCATGCGCCCAGCTTCGACGGGGAGGACTGAGATGAGCCGTCATGTCCTGAGTCTTCTGGTCGAGAACAAGCCGGGTCTGCTGACGCGCGTGGCCGGCCTGTTCGCGCGCCGCGGCTTCAACATCGAGTCGCTCGCGGTGGGCGTCACCGAGGTGCCCGGCCTGTCGCGCATCACGGTCGTCGTCGACGTCGAGGAGCTGCCGCTCGAGCAGGTGACCAAGCAGCTGAACAAGCTGATCAACGTCATCAAGATCGTCGAGCTGGAGCCGGCGGCATCCGTGCAGCGCGAGCACATGCTCATCAAGGTGCGCGCCGACAACCAGACGCGCTCCAACGTGATCGAGGTCGTGAACCTGTTCCGCGCCTCGGTCGTGGACTACGCGACCGACGCCCTCGTCGTCGAGGTCACCGGCGACCGCGGCAAGATCGAGGCGATCCTGCGTGCGCTCGAGCCGTTCGGCATCAAGGAGCTCGCTCAGTCGGGTCTGCTCGCGATCGGCCGCGGCGGCAAGTCCATCACCGAGCGCGTCCTGCGCGGCTGACACCTTCGCGGGCGTTTCGACTCGCTGCGCTCGCTCAACGACCGGAAAGAAACCAAGGAGAAACACACACCATGGCTGAGATCTTCTACGACTCCGACGCCGACCTGTCCGTCATCCAGAACAAGAAGGTCGCGATCGTCGGCTACGGCTCGCAGGGTCACGCGCACGCGCAGAACCTCCGCGACTCGGGCGTCGAGGTCGTCATCGCGCTGAAGGACGGCTCGAAGTCGATTGCGAAGGCCCAGGAGGACGGCTTCGAGGTGAAGAACGTCGCCGACGCCACCGCGTGGGCCGACCTGATCATGATCCTCGCGCCCGACCAGCACCAGCGCGGGATCTACAGCGAGAGCATCCTGCCGAACCTGTCGGCCGGCAAGACCCTCGCCTTCGCCCACGGCTTCAACATCCGCTTCGGCTACATCGACGCCCCCGAGGGGGTCGACGTGATCCTCGTCGCCCCGAAGGCGCCGGGTCACACCGTGCGCCGCGAGTTCGTCGCCGGTCGCGGCATCCCGGACATCATCGCCGTCGAGCGCGACGCCTCTGGCCACGCCTGGGCCACGGCGCTGTCGTACGCGAAGGCGATCGGCGGCACGCGCGCCGGCGTCATCAAGACGACCTTCACCGAGGAGACCGAGACCGACCTGTTCGGTGAGCAGGCCGTGCTCTGCGGTGGCGTGTCGCAGCTCGTCCAGTACGGTTTCGAGACGCTGACCGAGGCCGGTTATCAGCCGCAGATCGCCTACTTCGAGGTGCTGCACGAGCTCAAGCTCATCGTCGACCTCATGTGGGAGGGCGGCATCGCCAAGCAGCGCTGGTCGGTCTCCGACACCGCCGAGTACGGCGACTACGTCTCGGGCCCGCGCGTCATCGACCCGCGCGTCAAGGAGAACATGCAGGGCGTTCTCGCCGACATCCAGTCCGGCGCGTTCGCGGAGCGCTTCATCGGCGACCAGGATGCCGGAGCTCCCGAGTTCCAGGAGCTGCGTGCGAAGGCCGCCGCCCACCCGATCGAGGCCGTCGGCAAGGACCTGCGCGCCCTGTTCGCGTGGAAGCAGCAGGACGCCGACTACACCGAGGGCTCCGCCGCGCGCTGACCTCGTCCAGACCCTCGGCACACCCGCCGAGCAGGCTTGCGAAAGCCGTACCGGCCCGGCCCCCACACAAGGGGGCCGGGCCTTTCGCTTGCTAGCGTGACGGCATGACCGTCGCGTTGGAGATCGCCGTTCAGGATGCCGCGGGCGCCCGCGCCGCCATCGCCGCCGGAGCGGACCGCCTGGAGCTGTGTCAGGCCCTCGCCGTCGGCGGACTCACGCCCTCGATCGCGTTGGTGGAGACGGCGGTCGCCGCCGTGGGCGGGGGACGCGTCAACGTGCTCGTGCGCCCTCGCGCAGGTGGCTTCGTCTACGACGGCGACGAGATCACCCTCGTCGCGGCGGACGTCCGAGCAGCGATCGCCGCGGGCGCAGCCGGTGTCGTCGTCGGTGCGCTGACCGACGACGGGCAGGTCGACGCGCAGGCGCTGCGCAGGTGGAGGGCCGCCGCAGGCGACAGCACGCTCGTGTTTCACCGCGCGATCGACGCGGCCCCTTCACCGCTCGCCGTCCTCGACGAGCTCGCGGCGATCGGCGTCGATCGCGTGCTGACCTCGGGCGGCGCCGCCCGCTCCGTCGACGGCACGGATATGCTGCGACGCCTGGTTGCGGCGGACACCGGTATCGAGATCATGGCCGGCGGCGGCATCCGCGTCGGCGACATCGCGCGCATCGTTGCCGTGGGCGTCGACGCCGTGCATCTGTCCGCCCGCGCCGTCGCCGGTCTCGACGTGCCGTCGGGGCCCGGGGGAGGAGCGGGCGGCCACGACGTCACCGACCCGGTCGTGGTGGCGGCGGCCGAGGCCGCCGTCCGCAGTACGCTTTCGGGGTGAGCACGCCACGTGATGACGACGCCCTGAGCTGGGACGGCGACGATGACCCCACTCTCGAGGTGGGCCACCGACCCACCGCCGAGCCGGTGACCGCCCCGACGGTCGCGCCCGAGCCGGCCGTGCTTCCCGACGGATTCACGGCCGTCGGCAAGGGCAGCACCACCGTCGGCCACATCGATGCGGACGGCACCGTCACGATGCCCGACGCGCCGACGCAGATGTCGAATGCGATGCTCGTGACCCTCGGCATCCTCGCCGGCGCTTACCTGCTGTTCACCATCGGCTGGATCATCGGCGGGTTGCGTCTGCGGGGCACGGCAGAGTTCCTCGTCAGCCCGGTCGGGTACGCGGCCGCCCTGTGGCTCGCCGTCGCGGCGGCGCCGGTGTGGTTCCTCACGGTGTTCGTCCTCACCCGCGCCGCGAAGGCCTGGGTGCGCGTCCTGCTGCTGGTCGGCGGTCTCGCCCTGCTCGTACCGTGGCCGTTCATCCTCGTCGGGGCGGTGGGACGATGACCACGAACGCCCCCACGCCCTCCCGCACGCGTGCCCTGCCCACCTGGCTGATCGTCGCCATCTCCGTCGTGTTCGTTCTGTTCTACGCGTACTTCGTGTGGAACGCCGTCGGCTTCCTCTCGCAGGCCGCATCGGGCGCTCAGCCGCTGAACGCCTACGGCTGGTTCGTGCTGCTGCTGTCGGTCGTCTTCCCGCTGATCGCGTTCGGCGTCGCCTTCGCCGTCGGCTGGCGGCGGACGTGGTGGGAGTTCGCCCTCGTCCTCATCACCGGTCTGTGTGTCGTGGCGGTGTTCTGGCTGAACATCCTGACCTACACCGTGGGGCCGTCCGGCTCGTCGATGCTCGGCTGATCCCACGCTTTTGCCCGGCCGTCATACGGTCGGGGGCAGGGGGGTCTGACCGGTAGGCTGGCATCCTTCCACCCGCTCCGATCCTGCGCAAAGGTCCTGCCGCTGTGTCCAAGCCTGTCGTCCTCATCGCCGAAGAACTCTCACCCGCCACGATCGATGCCCTGGGGCCGGACTTCGATGTCCGTCAGGTCGACGGCACCGACCGTCCCGCGCTCCTGTCGGCTCTGGCCGACGCCCACGCCATCCTGATCCGATCGGCGACGAAGGTGGATGCCGAGGCGATCGCAGCGGCTCCAATACTCAAGGTCGTCGCGCGTGCCGGCGTCGGACTCGACAACGTCGACATCAAGGCCGCCACGGCCGCGGGGGTCATGGTCGTCAACGCGCCGACCTCCAACATCATCTCGGCGGCCGAGCTGACGATCGGGCACATCCTGAGCCTTGCCCGTCACATCCCCGCCGCTCACGCGTCGCTGGCCGCCGGCGCCTGGAAGCGCAGCTCGTTCACGGGCACGGAGGTCTTCGAGAAGACCGTGGGCATCATCGGTCTCGGCCGCATCGGCGCCCTCATCGCCGCTCGTCTGCAGGCATTCGGCGTGAGGGTCGTGGCGTACGACCCGTATGTCACGCCGACGCGCGCCCAGCAGCTCGGCGTCACGCTCCTGAGCCTCGATGACCTGCTCGCGCAGAGTGACTTCATCACGATCCACATGCCGAAGACGCCCGAGACGACCGGCATGATCGGCGCGGCGCAGTTCGCGCGCATGAAGCCGACCGCGTACGTCGTCAACGTCGCGCGCGGTGGACTCATCGACGAGGAGGCGCTCTACACGGCGTTGACCACGGGGGAGATCGCCGGCGCCGGACTCGACGTGTTCACGAGCGAGCCCCCGAAGCCCGACGGCACCGCGTTCCCGCTGCTGTCGCTTCCGAACGTCGTGGTGACCCCGCACCTGGGCGCGTCGACCGACGAGGCGCAGGAGAAGGCCGGCATCTCCGTCGCCCGATCGGTCAAACTCGCCCTCGAAGGCGACCTCGTGCCCGATGCGGTTAACGTCGCCGGTGGAGTCATCGACCCGTTCGTGCGTCCCGGCATCGCTCTCGTCGAGCAGCTCGGTCAGGTATTCTCCGGCCTTGCGACCAGCGCCCTCACGAGCCTGGACATCGAGGTGCGCGGCGAGCTCGCCGCCTACGACGTCAGCGTCTACCGCCTCGCGGCGCTGAAGGGCATCTTCACGAAGATCGTCAGCGAGAACGTGTCCTACGTGAACGCGCCGTTGTTCGCCGAGCAGCGCGGCATCGAGACCCGTCTGATCGTCGAGGCCGACAGCCCGCTCTATCGCAACATCACGATTCTGCGCGGCACGCTGTCGGACGGAACGGTGCTCGAGGTTGCGGGAACCCTGGCCGGAACCCGCATGGTCCCCAAGATCGTCGGCATCAACGGCTACGAGATCGAGGTTCCGATCGAGAAGCACCACATCCTCATGCGCTACGCAGACCGCCCCGGCATCGTCGCGATCTACGGCCAGAAGCTGGGGGAGGCGGGCATCAACATCGCCGGTCTGTTCGTCGCTCAGCCCGACGCCTCGGGCCGTGCGCTCTCGGTTCTCACGGTCGACCAGCCCGTGCCGGACGCGATCCTCGACGACACGCGACAGGCGATCGGCGCCGACCTCTTCCGCCAGCTGGAGATCGTCGGAGCCTGACGTCGCGGCGCGGGGTTTCGGGGCGCCGCGGCATCCCGTCGTCGAGCCGCCATGATTCCTCCGAACCGCTATGGTTTAGCGCGCAAAACCATAGCGGTTCGACGAGAACGTGGCGGCTCGGCGGGATGCGGGGGTCAGCGGACGGCGCGCTCGACCAGGGCGACCAGCGCCTTCAGCGCGTCGCCGCGGGGGACCGGTCCGGGGATCGATCCGCCCGACAGGGCGTTGTTGAAGTACAGGCCGTCGCCGACGAGCATCACGAGATCGAGCGCCGCGCCCTCGGGGGCGTAGGGACGCAGCGCGTCAGCCCACTTCTCCCGCACCTCCCGCAATGCCTCGGCGGCGTGGCCGTTGCCGCCCTGCGCGAGGCGCGAGGTGGCGAGGATGACGCGGTCGATCGGGTCGTTCGACATGACGGATGAATGCAGATAGTGGGCGATGGGGCCGCCCGGGTAGCTCGACATCGCCGCGACGTCCTCGTCGACGAGGGTCTGGAGGCGTTCGATCAGCCCCGCCTCGAGCATCTCCTTCGAGGCGAAGTGGTAGAGCAGGCCACCTTTGGAGACCCCGGCTGCGCGCGCCGTGGCATCCATCGTCGCCGCGCGTTCACCCTCGTCCACGAGGATCGCCTCGAAGGCGTCGAGCACCTTCTCGCGGGCCAGGGGAGGGCGACTCATGGTGTCGATCGTATCGAGCGCTCGGAGTCCATGTCTGTTACTATACCGGCTGGACGGTTTATAAATGATGACACTGACTGAAGAGATCACCCTGGCCGAGTCGAACGGCAAGCGGGTCGGATGGCGCGGCTGGCTCGCACTGATCGTGCTGATGCTGCCGGTTCTGCTCGTTTCCGTGGACAACACGGTGCTGAGCTTCGCCCTGCCCGATATCGCTCTGAGCCTGAATCCCTCCAGCGCCCAGCAGCTGTGGATCATCGACGCCTACCCGCTTGTGCTGGCGGGGCTGCTGGTGACGATGGGCACGCTCGGCGACCGGTTCGGACGTCGACGGATGCTGCTGATCGGTGCGACGGGCTTCGCCGCCGTGTCCGTGCTGGCCGCCTTCGCTCCCAGCGCAGCCTGGCTGATCGCGGCTCGCGCGGGAATGGGCGTGTTCGGCGCGATGCTCATGCCGTCGACGCTGTCTCTGCTGCGCAGCATCTTCACCGACCGCGACCAACGCCGTATGGCGATCGCGGTGTGGGCGTCGATGTTCTCCGCCGGAGCGGCCCTGGGACCGATCGTCGGCGGCATCCTGCTCGAGCACTTCGCCTGGGGCTCGGTGTTCCTCATGTCGGTTCCGGTGCTCGTCCCGCTGCTGATCCTTGCGCCGCTGCTGGTTCCCGAGAGTCGCGATCCGCGTCCGGGCCGCATCGACCCGGTCAGCATCGCCTTGTCGATGCTGACGATGGTGCCGATCGTCTACGCGATCAAGGAGGTCGCGGTGCACGGCTTCGGGGTGCTGCCGGTGGTGCTGACGGCGGCCGGGTTCGGCTTCGGGGTCGCATTCGTGCGCCGCCAGCTCGCCTCGGAGCAGCCCATGCTCGACATGCGACTGTTCGCGCGCGGCACCTTCAGCGGCGCGCTGCTGGTGAACCTCCTCAGCGTTGTGTCCCTCGTCGGCTTCCTCTACTTCGTCGCGCAGCATCTGCAGCTGATCGTCGGCCTGTCGCCGATGGACGCAGGATTCGCTTTGGTGCCCGGCATGGCTGCGATGATCGTCGCCGGTCTTCTCGTCGTCCCGATCGCGCGGCGCGTCTCGGCGCGCGTGGTCGTGCCGGTCGCGCTGACGTTCTCGGTCGTGGCCTACCTGCTCGTCCCCGGCGCGGTCGGCGACGGCGCCCTGGCCCTGCTGATCGCCGCCTTCGTCCTGCTCGGCATCGGCATCGGTGCCGCCGAGACGGTGTCGAACGAGCTCATTCTCGCCAGTGCACCTCCCGCCAAGGCCGGAGCGGCCAGCGCCGTGTCGGAGACGGCCTACGAGCTGGGCGCCGTCCTGGGCACGGCGGTGCTCGGCGGCATCCTGACGGCGGCCTATCGAACCGGCATCGTGCTTCCGGCGGGGGTCGAAGGGGCGGCGGCGGATGCCGCGCGCGAGACCTTGGCAGGGGCGATGACGGTCGCGGGCTCACTCGACGGCGCCACCGCCGATGCGCTGCGCGCGGCGGCCGCACACGCCTTCGACGCGGGCGTCGGCATCACCGCGGTGATCGGAGCCGTGCTCGTCGCCATCGCCGCGGTCATCGCGGCCACTACGCTGAAAGGGTCCCGCAGCGCCCACGTCGATCACTGATCGTCCCGACGGACATCGACACCGACGGCGCCGCGCATGCCCGAGTACGAGCAGTGTCGAGGAGTTCCATGTCGCGTGTCATCAAGCTGGCCGTCATTCCGGGTGACGGCATCGGTCCCGAGGTCGTCGCAGAGGCGGAAAAGGTGCTCGATGCCGTGACCGCGGCATCCGAGGTCACCTTCGACAAGACACGCTTCTCGCTCGGCGCCGCGCGCTACCTCGACACGGGCGACACGCTCACCGACGATGATCTCGCGGCGATCGCGGCGCACGACGCGATTCTCCTCGGCGCCGTCGGAGGCGTTCCCGGAGACCCGCGGCTGAAGGACGCGAACATCGAGCGCGGCCTGCTGCTGAAGCTGCGCTTCTCGCTCGATCAGTACGTCAACCTGCGACCCTCGAAGCTGTACCCGGGTGCGCCCGGCCCCCTCGCCGATCCGGGCGAGATCGATTTCGTCGTCGTCCGCGAGGGCACGGAGGGACCGTACGTCGGCAACGGCGGCTCGATCCGTACCGGGACGGCGCACGAGGTGGCCAACGAGACGTCGGTCAACACGGCCTTCGGCATCGAGCGCGTCGTCCGGTACGCGTTCGCTCATGCCGAGCGCCGCCGCAAGAAGGTGACCCTCGTGCACAAGACGAACGTCCTGGTGCACGCGGGCGGGATGTGGAAGCGGATCGTGGATGCCGTGGCATCGGAGCATCCCGAGGTGACCGTAGACTATGTGCACATCGACGCGGCCACCATCTATCTGGTCACGAACCCGGGCCGCTTCGACGTGATCGTCACCGACAACCTCTTCGGCGACATCCTCACCGACTTGGCCGGCGCCGTCACCGGAGGCATCGGCCTCGCCGCTTCGGGAAACATCAACCCCGACGGCGCGTTCCCCTCGATGTTCGAGCCCGTGCACGGCTCGGCGCCGGACATCGCGGGACAGCAGAAGGCCGACCCCACGGCCGCGATCCTCTCCGTCGCCCTCATGCTCGATCATCTCGGGCTCGCCGACGAAGCCGCGCGCGTCACCCGCGCCGTCGAGGAGGACATCGCGCACCGGGGTTCGGCTGTCCGCACCACCGCCCAGGTCGGCGACGCCATCGCCGCCGCCGTCCAGGCGTAGCCTGGAACCGCAGCCCCGCCGACCGCTCTCACCCTCAGGACACGACATGAGCCTCACGTACGAACCCGATGCCGGACTCGCCCCTCTCGAATTCACGATCACCCGAAACCTGGCCGCGAAGTCGGCTGCCGAGCGCGAACAGCTGCTCGTCGACCCGGCGTTCGGCACGACTTTCACCGACCACATGATCGACATCTGCTGGTCGGTGCGCGGGGGATGGCACCGGCCGCGGGTCCAGCCCTACGGGCCCCTCTCACTCGATCCCGCCGCAGCGGTGCTGCACTACGGGCAGGAGATCTTCGAGGGCATCAAGGCCTACCGGCATGCCGACGGTTCCGTGTGGACCTTCCGTCCCGATCAGAACGGTCGTCGCCTGCAGCGCAGCGCACGACGCCTGGCGCTTCCCGAGCTGCCGGTGGAGTACTTCATCGAGTCCTTGAAGGCGCTCATCGCCGTCGACGGCGCCTGGGTGCCCTCGGGCGCCGACCAGAGCCTCTACCTGCGCCCGTTCATGTTCGCGAAGGAGGCGTTCCTCGGGGTTCGACCGGCCAACAAGGTCGGGTACTACGTCATCGCCTCTCCGGTGGGCGCGTACTTCAAGGGCGGCGCGAAGCCGGTGTGGATCTGGCTCAGCGAGGACTACGCCCGCGCCGGCAAGGGCGGGACCGGTGCCGCCAAGACCGGTGGCAACTACGCCGCCAGCCTGCTGCCGCAGGCCGAAGCCTACGAGCAGGGGTGCGACCAGGTCGTCTTCCTCGACCAGGATCGCAACGTGGAAGAGCTCGGCGGCATGAACGTCGTGTTCGTCTACAAGGACGGCACGATCGTGACGCCGCAGTCGGACTCGATCCTCGAAGGCATCACACGCGACTCGATCCTGCAGCTCGCTGCCGACCGCGGCCACAAGATCGAGGGCCGCGCGGTCTCGATCGACGAGTGGCGTTCGGGTGTCGCCTCCGGCGAGATCGTCGAGGTGTTCGCATGTGGCACCGCCGCCGTCGTCGCTCCGATCGGTGTGCTGAAGGGGCGCGACTTCGTCGACGAGCAGCCCCTCGGCCCGCTCGCCCAGTCGCTGCGCGACGAGCTCACCGACATCCAGTACGGGCGCCGCGAGGACACGCACGGGTGGCTCGTGCGCCTGGACGAGCCGGCCGGCGACGCGGGGTCCGCCGCGTGAGGGTCGTCCGCTTCAGTCACAATGACGCGATCCGCTTCGGGATCGTCGACGAGGCCGAGCTGGTCGTCTTGGCGGGTGATCCGTTGTTCGCGGGTTTCGAGACGACGGGGGAGCGGGTTCCGCTCGGTGAGGTCGCGTTGCTGGCACCGGTGATCCCGCGCTCGAAGATCGTCTGCGTCGGCAAGAACTACCGCGACCACGCCGCCGAGATGGGCGGCGAGGCTCCGGCCGCGCCGCTGCTGTTCCTGAAGCCGAACACCGCCGTGATCGGCCCGGGAGATGCGATCGTGCGGCCTTCGCAGTCCGAGCGCACCGATTTCGAGGGCGAGCTGGCGATCGTGATCGGCCGTGTGGCCAAGAATGTCCCGGCATCCGCTGCGCTCGATTACGTGTTCGGGTACACGATCGGCAACGACGTGACCGCGCGCGACCTGCAGAAGTCGGATGGGCAGTGGGCGCGCGCCAAGGGGTTCGACACGTTCTGCCCGCTCGGTCCGGCGATCGAGACGGAGTTCGACCTCGAGGGCGGCGCGCGCATCGTGACGCGGGTGGACGGCGACGTGCGCCAGGATGGCCCGATCTCCGACATGGTGCACTCGGTGCCGGAGATCATCGCCTACGCCTCGGCCGCGTTCACGCTGCTGCCGGGAGATGTGATCCTCACCGGTACGCCGGCTGGCATCGGGCCGTTCGACGCGGGCCAGACCGTCGAAGTCGAGATCACGGGGCTGGGCACGCTGCGCAACACCGCGCGAAACGCGTGAGCGCCCTGGCGCCGGCGATGGACCCCGTCGCCGTCGCGCGTATCCAGCGACGCACCGTCACCGTCCTCGCCGCCGGACAGGTGCTGGGCGGCATCGCCTTCGGCGCAACGGTCTCGCTCGGCGCGCTGCTCGCGGCCGATCTGTCGGGCCAGGAGGCGCTGTCGGGGCTGGCGACGGCATCCGTGACGCTCGGAGCATCGTTGTGCGCCATCCCGCTCGCGCGGATGGCGGCACGGCGCGGGCGACGGGTGGCGCTGACGCTCGGCAACCTCTTCGCGCTGATCGGCATCGGGATCGTCATCACGGCGGCCGCCGTGCGCAGCTTCCCGCTGCTGATCGTGGGCGTGGTGCTCATCGGCGCCGGCAACGCGGGCAATCTGCAGTCGCGCTTCGCCGCGACCGACCTCGCTCCCGCCGCGCGGCGCGGACGCGACCTCGGCACGGTCGTCTGGGCGACGACCGTCGGGGGTGTGGTGGGCCCGCTGCTTCTGACACCGGGAGAGGCCGTCGGCGCCGCGCTGCGTATGCCGCCGCTCACCGGCTCCTACGCGTTCTCGATCGTGGCGCAGCTGATCGCTTTCGCGCTCTACCTCGCGGCGCTGCGACCCGACCCGCTCCTGCTCGCACAGCGTCTGGCGCGCAGCGGCGATGCGCAGCGGGAGCACATCGACGATCTCGATCGGCCGGTGGCCGCGCGTTATGCGGTCTTCGCGGTGGCGGGGTCGCACGTGGTGATGGCGTCGGTGATGGCGATGACGCCGATCCATCTGGCGCACCTGGCGCCCGAGCACGTCACCCTCGTGGTCGGCACCACGATCGCGCTGCACGTGTTCGGCATGTACGGCTTGTCGCCGGTGTTCGGGGTGCTGGCCGACCGATGGGGACGTATCGCGACGATCCTCCTGGGCCAGGCGCTGCTGGCGGTGTCGCTGATCGTGGCGGCGACCATGCCCGATTCGCAATGGGCGGTGCTGGTCGCGCTGTTCCTGCTGGGAGCGGGGTGGAGCGCTGCGACCGTGTCGGGCGCAGCTCTGCTCACCGAGAGCTCTCCGACGAGCCTGCGGCCGCGACGGCAGGGGCTCAGCGACACGATCATGACCTTCAGCGCCGCTGTCGGCGCCGTGCTCGCGGGCGTCGTCCTCAGTCAGATCGGCTACGGCGGACTCGCGCTGGTCGCGCTCGTGCTCGTCGTCGCGGTCACCGTGCTCTCGCCGTACGCGCGTCGCGGCTGACCCGCCCGGGGTGCCGCGGTTGCGGCGTAGTTGGGGCGGCTTGCGGCGCGGGGCATGCCGAGGAGATGGCGGATGCCGAGGACGATCTGACACGGAGCTGTCTTCGGATCCCGACATCTCCGCGGAATCGGCGTCCCGCGCACGCCCAGCGCAGCGCGCACGCCCAGCGCGTCCAGCCGATGCCGGCGCCGACTCCCGTGCCAGCTGGTCCCGCTTGCGTGCCGTACTCAGTCAGGGCGGTGGCGGCGGGTCTCGGCATCCGCGTGATTCCGCGGATGCAGGCGATCGGTCCTCGCGCGCAGACTGAATACGGCACGTCCACGCCGTGCGGCGGGGGAGAGAGAACGCCGTCGCTCGGGGGTCAGCGGCCGAGGGCGGTGACGGCTCGCTCGACGTCGTCGTCGTCGTTGAACACGTGAAAGGCGACGCGCGCGCGCCCGTTGCGGCCGGATGCCGTGATGCGGGCGGCCTGCAGACGCGCGAGGTCCGCTCCCTCGGGATCGAGCCAGGTGACGATCGCCGTCGGGATGTCCGGTTGCTCCAGCTCCAGCGCCCGACGAAGGCGGGACGCGAGACCCGTGGCGTGAGCGTGGACGGCCGCGATGTCGGCCTGCGCGAATGTCCGCAGCGCGGGCTCGGCGCCGACGAATGCCTGCCACGCGGGGGAGACGTCGAAGCGTCGCGCGCAGGCGGCGAGATCCGCGTCGCCGCCGTAGCACGACGTCCAGGGATCGTCGCCGGCATACCACCCGGCCTGTACGGGCGCGAGCGTGCGCGCGTAGTCCGCGCTCACCGACATGAAGGCGACGCCGCGCGGGCAGCATAGCCACTTGTAGGCGTGACAGAGCAGCGCATCGAATCGCCCGGCGTCGACCGGCATCCAGCCCACGGCCTGCGTGGCATCGCATACCGTGCGTGCACCGACCGCGGCTGCCGCGGTGCAGATGGCGTCGACGTCGGCGACGTGACCGCACGCGGACTGCACCAGGGAGAACGCGACGAGCGTCGTACTGGAGGTGATCGCGTCGGCCAGGCGCGACAGCGGAGCGGTGCGGACGCGGATGCCGCGGCCTGCGTGCACGAAGGGCAGGACGAGCGAGGAGAACTCGTGTTCCGGTACCAGGACCGTCGAACCCGCGGGGAGCGCCGCCGCGAGAAGTGCCACCTGAACCGACGTCTGGGAGCCGATCGCGACGCGCTCGGGGGCGACACCCACGAGCGACGCGAAGTGTGCTCGCGACTGCTCCACCGCGCGACTGTAGCTCGCGATGTCGGGGCGTCCGGCGAGGTCCGCGGCGACCGCGCGCCGCGTCGCGTCCATCGGCAGCCCCACCGTGCACGCGGCCAGGTAGCCGTCGGCGGAGCCGAACTCGGCGCGCACCGAGGCGAGGGGGTCGTGGACGGCGGTGATCATGGTTTCAGCTTCGCGCGTCGCGACGTATGCGTCTACGGCAGGTATTGCATGAGAAACATGCCATGCGATGATGTTTACGTGAAGGAGATCGCCCCGGAACTGGACGTCCAGAGCCTGCGTACCGTGCGCGCGATCGCCGACACCGGCTCGATCACAGCGGCCGCCGCCTCTCTGGGATACAGTCAGCCCGCCATCAGCCAGCAGCTGCGGCGTTTGGAGAACCGGCTGGGGGTTGCGCTGATCGAGCGCGTCGGTCGCGGCGTGCGGCTGACGGAGGCCGGCCGCGTGCTCGCCCGTCATGCGCCGGCCGTGACGCACGCCTTCGACGCCGCCGCCGAAGAACTGGCACAGCTGAGGGGGCTGCGCACCGGTGTCGTCCGCCTTGTCGCCTTCCCCTCGGCTTCGCCCGTGCTCGTTCCGCGGTCGCTTGCGACGCTGTCCGCTTCTCACCCCGGACTCACGCTCACCTATGTGGAGGCGGAGCCACCGGAGGCGGTGGAAGCGATTCGCGAAGACCGCGCCGACATCGCGCTGACGTTCAGCTACCCGGGGGACCGCGACGACCCGCACGGATCGAGCGCCCGGGGGCTCACCGTACGCAGCGCGGGTCGCGACGACCTGCTGCTCGTGCTGCCCGGAGGCCATGCGGATGTGGCGGACGTCGCGGCACTCGCCGACGCGACGTGGATCGCCGGTTGCCCTCGCTGTCGCGGCCATCTGCTGGAGCTCTGCGGTCGCGCGGGATTCGAACCGCGCATCGGGTTCGAGACCGACAATGCCGTCGCGGTCGAAGGACTCGTGGCGCAGGGGTTGGGCGTGGCGACGTTGCCGCGGATGGCGGTCGAGTCCTTCCCGTTGCTGCCCGGCGTGCAGACCTCGCCGCTGCCGCCGGCCGAGGCGCGAGGACTCCACGTCGTCACGGCACGCGACGCCGAACGGGTGCCGTCGGTGAGCACCGTGCTCGAGGTGCTCGGGCGGGAACTCGCTGCGGTGCAATCCGTATCAGCCTGACCCGCGGCGTGATCGCCGGACCGCGCCGCGCGCTCGTCGTCGCGACGCGGGGGTGACGATTCGCTAGGCCCGCCCGCCGCCTAGACTGGAGGCGATGTCTGCCGCGATCCATCCCCGTACCACCACCGCTTCCGGAACCGACGTCCGCGTACGGTTCTGCCCGTCGCCGACCGGCCTTCCGCACGTCGGCATGGTGCGCACGGCGCTCTACAACTGGGCGTACGCGCGACACACCGGCGGCAAGCTCATCTTCCGCGTCGAAGACACCGACGCCGCTCGCGACAGCGAGGAGAGCTACCGTCAGCTCGTCGACGCGCTCACCTGGCTGAAGATCGACTGGGACGAGGGCGTCGAGAAGGGCGGCCCGCACGCGCCGTACCGCCAGTCGCAGCGCCGCGACATCTACGCGGGCGTCCTCGAGACCCTGATCGCCTCGGGTGCCGTCTACGAGTCGTACTCGACGGCTGAGGAGATCGATGCGCGCAACGAGGCCGCAGGGCGAGCGAAGCAGCTGGGCTACGACAACTTCGACCGTGACCTCACCGAAGACCAGAAGGCCGCTTTCCGCGCCGAGGGCCGCGAGCCCGCGTGGCGCCTGCGCGTGCCCGATGAGGACCTGACGTACGTCGACCTCATCCGCGGCGAGGTGACGTTCCCTGCCGGCTCCTTCCCCGACTTCGTCGTCGTGCGCGCCGGTGGCCAGGCGCTCTACACCTTCACCAATCCGGTGGACGACGCGCTCATGGGCATCACCCACGTGATCCGCGGCGAGGACCTCATGCCCTCGACGGCGCGTCAGCTCGCCCTCTACGGTGCGCTCATCGAGGCCGGTGTGACCGACTTCATGCCCCGATTCGGTCATATGCCGCTCGTCCTCGGCGAGACCGGCAACAAGAAGCTGTCCAAGCGCGATCCCCAGGCCGACCTGTTCCTCCATCGTGAGCGCGGCTTCATCCACGAGGGGCTGTTGAACTACCTCGCGCTCCTGGGCTGGTCGATCGCGGCGGATCGGGATGTGTTCTCTCTGGAGGAGTTCGTCGCCGCGTTCGACATCGTCGACGTGAACCCCAATCCCGCCCGTTTCGACCACAAGAAGGCCGAGTCGATCAACGGTGACCACATCCGAATGCTCGCCGCCGAGGACTTTGCCGCCCGGCTCGTTCCGTATCTGCATGCCGCGGGTCTGATCGAGAATCCGCCCACCGCCGTGCAGCAGGCGACACTGGATGCCGCCGCGCCTCTCGTGCAGGAGCGCATGCAGCTGCTCGGTGAGGCGCCCGGGCTGCTGGGCTTCCTGTTCCGCGACGATGTCGTGTACGAAGACGATGCGCTGAAGGGTCTGCCCGCCAATGCGGGAGAGGTACTCGTGGCATCCGTGGGAGCACTCGAGCTGGTACCCGAGCACGGATTCACCGCTGCGGCGGTGCAGGATGCGCTGTCGGCGGCGTTGATCGACGGTCTGGGGCTGAAGCCGCGAGTCGCCTACGGCCCACTCCGGGTTGCCGTCAGCGGACGACGCGTGTCCCCGCCGCTGTTCGAGTCTATGGAGCTGCTCGGCAAGGCCGAGTCGATTCGTCGCCTCGGAGCGCTCGTTCAGCATCTGGGCTGAGCCGGGAGCCGCGGCGCATCAGGAGCCGCAGGAGTAGAGGCCCGAAATCGGGGCGTCCATGACTTCGGTGCAGTTCGCCACGACCCACGTGCGGATCTGACCGGCCGCGGTGCTCGCGTTGTCGGTGCCGCCGAGCCCGCCCGATGGGCCTCCGCCACCGCCAAAGCCCCCGTTGCCGGCGATCACGTACCGCAGCTTCCCGTCGGCGACGAGCGTCTGGAATGCCGCGAGCGTCGGTGCCGGATCACGCTCGTCGAAGCCGCCGATGGGCAGGAACGACCCGCCGTCCGAGGCCAGGATGAGCGAGGCTGCGCTCTGCGCCCCGAAGGTCGCGGCGAGGTACGCGGTGCCCTGTTGGTGCTCCGTCAGCCAGGCCACGGTAGCGGCGGCGCCTGTGCCCGCCTCGGCGGACGAAGCGGCGAAACCGCCGGAGTTGCGAGTGCCCGTGCCCTGCCCGCTGGAACGTTCGCGTGCTCCGTCGGTTGAGGCTCCGGTCTGTCCGCCGGACCGCGAGAACCCGTCCCCGTGGTGCCCCGCCCCGAGCGGCCCCGAGGTGCCGCTCCCGGATCCGGAGGCCCCCGAACCGGGTCCGCCGAGGACTGTTGCTCCCGGTGCGCCGCCGGGGGTACCGGGTCCGAACCCTCCGAACCCGCCGACACCGCCGATGCCGGACACACTGGCGACGCCGGCCGCGGTCGGGTTGGTCGAGTTGGGCGACCACATCGTCACGACGGCCCAGCTCGCCGGCGTCAGCAGCATGGCGATCGCAGTGACGACGGCAGTGAGCCGCCGCGGGTGCGCCCGACGGTGGTCCACCACAATGGCTGCCACCACGGCGACGGCGACGAGAACCTGTGCCACCGCGATCGGCAGGGAGAATGCGGCTCCGCGGTCGGAGGCGACACTCAGGCTGATGATCAGCGCTGTCGTGGCCGCGACAGCCGGGAGTGCGATCTGCGCCCACAGGATGCGGCGTCGCCGCGCCCAGGCGAACGCGGCGGCGGTCAGCAGCGCCATCGGGATGGCCATTGAGGCGGTGTAGAACTGGTGCATTCCGGCCACGAGCGAGAACATTCCGGCGAACGTGACGAACCACACGGCCCCGAACACCAGCAACGGCAGGCGGAAGCGAAGGACCGCGAGGATCACGATGGCGAGGATGGCGGTCGGGATCAACCACCCGATCTGATCGGCCAGTGAACCGTTCAGCAGCCGCACGGCCGAGGGGGTTCCCGAGAACGGTGGTGTGAATGACCGGTAGGCCGTGCTGTCGGCGGTCGTGGAGCCGAACCTGCCGAGTCCGTTGTAGCCGAACACCATCTCCCACGGATTGTTCGTCAACGTGCTGCCGATATAGGGGCGGTCGGATGCCGGAACGAGCGAGACCGCGATGATCCAGCCCAGCGACAGCACGAGGCTGAGCGCTGCGGACACGGCGACGTGCCAGACCCGGCGCCACCACGGCTGTCGGGTGCAGAGATAGGCGACGGCGAGTGCAGGCCAGACCGCCCACGCCTCGAGCATGTAGGTCTGGAAGCCGGCGGCGATGAACACGCCCGCCAGTAGCAGCCATCCGAAGCTGGCCCGGCGCAACGCGTGCGTCGCTGCCCACGCCGTCAAGGCGAGGGCGAGCACGAAGAACGTCTCTGGCTGGTTGGAGCGCGCGACCGCGACCAGGATGGGCGTCGTGGCAACGACCGCCCCGGCGACGAGGCCCGAGGTGATGCCCGCCCATCGCCGTGCGGTGATCGCGGTCACCACGGCCGCGACCGCCGCGGCCAGCGCGTTGGGAATGATGACCGCGGCGGGGGAGAAGCCGAAGATGCGTACGGTGAGGGCGGGGATCCAGAACGAACCGGGGATCTTGTCCAGGGTGATCGTTCCGGCCGGGTCGAACGAGCCGAAGAGGAAGTTCGGCCAGCTGCGGCTCATCGACAGCGCGATCGACGCGTAGTAGTCGGACATCGAACCCCCGACGCCCCAGGCTGTGAGGATCGCGGCCGCGACTGCCATGACGAGGAGGGACCAGTGCCACGGCGTGCCCATCCGCCGCCGGGTCGTCGCGGCGGTGTGGACGGGCGAGAAGGCGGCGGCGGCGGAGGCGGGGAGCGCGGTCACAACGGTCACCGTAGGACCGCTTCACCAGCGGCGTCGTTGTGCGGCCTATGAAAACGCCCGGATCGCGCCCGTCAGCGCGACGCCCACGTCGCCCAGATGACGTTCTGGCCGTCGATCTGTTGGGGACCGGCCCCCACCGCGTACCGTGCCGAGCTGGCGTCCTCACCGTCGAGCCACCAGATGTAGGCGCCGTAGCCGGAACTCTGCTGGTACCCCGCGGCCGTCAGCGTGGCGCCGATCTGCGCGATGGCGGCGTCCGCGTCGCCGACGAAGATCGCTCCCTTGCGCTTCGTTCCGCCGTAGTCGTCCTCGACGTAACAGGCCGGCGAGGCCCCGGGTTTTCCCGCTTCCGGAAAGACGAACCGGGTGGGGTCGGCGGGAGTGGGATTCAGGTACCCGTTGGCGTCCATGAACGAGATCATCGCGTCGGTGCAGCCGAACAGCTGACCGCCGCCGACGGCCGCCGGCGTGCCGGCCTCGGCGGTGGGACCGGCGTCGTTCTCGGTGGCGGACGGCGTCGATGCGGGCGAGGCCGCGCAGCCGGCGAGCACGAGGACGGCGATGTCCGTCGCGGGCAGGAGCAAGGGGGATTTCACACGGCTCAGTGTCCGGCCTGTCCGGCGGCGGGGCAATGCGTGGTCCGGCTGGTTTGGACTCGGTCCGCGCGTGGGCTAAGCTAGACCCTCGGTACGACTTCGGTCGTCACCCCCTGGGGTATGGTGTAATTGGCAACACGGCTGATTCTGGTTCAGTTGTTCTTGGTTC
>ERZ778021.1902-NODE-1902-length-21235-cov-5.241596_pt1 | contig 21235 bp, 17 predicted proteins | sample MGYA00375751_ERZ778021 | MGnify/ENA primary metagenome ERZ778021 (study PRJEB29350, sample SAMN05389814) | bioreactor metagenome | isolation source: Thiocyanate stock bioreactor | place: South Africa: University of Cape Town | collected 2013-08-29 ... | reverse complement strand
GCCGCTCCCCGACCCCGCCGACCCGGGCAAGCTGGCCTACGTCGGCGGGCTGGTCGAATGCGCGACCGAATGCCTGTACCCCCTCTACGTCAGCACCGGCAACGGCACCGACACGCCGGTCGTCTATGACGACCACCTCCTTGAAGCCGCCTGGAGCCCGGACGGCAGCCGGTTCGCCGACGTCGAGGGCGGGGGAGAACGGGGGATCTGGACCTACGATGCCGACGCGGCGAGCACCCCCGGCAAGCAGTTCACCTGGGCCCTGCGGGACCCGCTGCAGACCGGCAGCGACCCCGGCAACAACCCGTTCGACGTGACCTTCAAGGACGTCGCCTGGATCGGCAACTCGACGATCGTCTTCGCCGCCGAAGACAACCTCTGGACGATCCCCGCGAGCTGCGGCTCGGGCGGGACGCCGTGTCAGTTCCCCCGCGACGCGACCCGGCTGACCAGCGACGGCACCGCCGCGGCGCCCGACGTCGAACCGTCCTGGACCTCCTCGACCGCGACGCTCGGAGTCGCCTCCGGCGGCGGGACCGCCGCCACGGGGGGCGGAGCGACAGGTGGCGGCGCGCCGGCGGGCGCGCCGGCCAAGGCCCCGAAGGGAGGCGGAGCGGGTCGGCCGCAGGTCGCCGGCGCGACGCTGAGCGGCCTCGCCGCGCGCCGGGCGAAGCTCGCCTTCACGCTCGCCGCCGGCTCGAATTCAGCGCCGCTCGAGAAGATCGCTGTCCGGTTGTCGCAAGGGCTCGGCTTCAGCAGGGTGCGCCGGCGCCTCCTCGCCGGCATCTCGCTCCGCGGCGCCGGCGCCAAGCGGTTGAAGTTCACGGCCGCGGTCGGCCACGGCGTCCTCACGATCACCCTGAAGAAGCCCGCGAGCGAGGTCGAGGTGGCGATCGGCCGCCCGACGATCACGGTGAGCCGCGCCCTCGCCGGCAAGGTCGACGCCGGCAAGAACGTGAAGCTTCGCGTGCTCGTCACGGCGACCGACACCGCCAAGACGACGACCCATCTGACGCTGTCGCCGAAGGTGATGTAGGTGACCCGCGCCGCGCGGACGGCCCTCGCCGCCTGCTTCCTCCTCATGGGGCTGCTGGTCTCGCCGGCGCTCGCCCAGGCCGCTGCGGGCTGGCAATCGGGGCCGCTGGTCGAGTCCCAGGACGCCAACTGCGTCACCGGCCAGATCGAGCAGGAGGCCGGTTCCTTCCTCAGCTACTGGGCCGATCCCGCCGACCCGCCGCGGGTGGGGCAGACCTATTACGTGGCGATCGACCTGACCGCGATCGGCAACACCTGCCCCGGCATCTACGCCGACGTCGAACTGGCGCTGCCGGGCGGCACCGTGCCCGCGGTCTCCGCGGCGAACCCGGTGCGTTGCTTCTTCGAGTTCCCGGGCACGAGCTCCTTTCGCCAGGACACCAGCAGCGACTGCCCGCAGGTGCTTCCCGCCGGCATCTACGGCTATGAGCTGAACCCGGTCGGCGTCAACCCGCCGTTCTGGCCGCTGCCCCTCGGCGGTACCGTCGAGGTCCAGGCGCCGGTCGTCTCCAGCCGGCCGTTGAACGGCGCCGACCGGCTGCAGGGAGTGGTGCAGCTCGCCGACGGCGAGGACGACCCGGTGCTCACCCCGACGCTGGCGACGATCGTCGACCCCGGCAGCACGGAACCCGAACAGCGGATCGGGGTCGCCTATCCGAGCCCGTCGATCGTCGGCAACGCGCAGAAGCCCGACACCTCGGCCGAAGTCAAGGCGAGGGGTTACGTCTGGAACTACTCCAATCCGGGCTCCGCCGTGGCCCAGGTCGCCTACGCCGACGCGACGGGGGACTGCACCAGCCCCGGTGCGACCGTCTTTACGACCGCCCCCGCCTCCCTGCGCAACCCCCAGACCGAAATCAACGCCACCTTCACCGGTCTCTACGCCGACGTCGCCTATTGCTGGCGGATCGTCGCCAAGGTCACCGGTGGCGTCCAGACGGGCACCTACGAAGGCAACTGGCAGTACTTGGTCACCGCGGGGACCTACCACGCCTACACCGGCGAGCCTGCCGCCGCGACGCCGCTCGAAAGCAGCCGCTGCTCGGCCGACGGCGGCGGTTGCGAAGCCTCCCCCTGCGCCGAATCGGGCTGCGGCGAATGCGCCGGCTCCTGTCTGCCCGGCTTCTCCGGCGGCAAGACCACCATCGAAACGTCGCCGGCCCCCGCCCCTGCCCGTGGCGCGTCACCGCCGTCTTTGGCGTCACCACCCGCTCCCACGGCCACCCTCAGCATCCTGCGCCGGGCCAGTGCGGTGCGCGCCGGTGGGCGCATCGCCGTCGATACCGGCATCCGCGACTCCTGCCCGGGCGGGGGCTCGGCATGCAGTGTGCGCCTGCTCGCCACGGTGACCGGCCAGGCCGGAAAGGGAAGGCACGTCAAGCCCAGGAAGCTCGTCGTCGGCCGCCTCCACCGGACCATCGCCGCCGGGGCCTCATGGGAGCTGCGCTTCGACCTCGGCGCCGCCGGCGCGAAGCTGCTGGCGAGCGCGGGGAAGCTGAAGATCGCACTCAGCGGCTCGACCGCCGTCGGCAGCGGTCCCGCCACCTCGCTGGCCCACACGATCACGGTGAAGGCGACCGTCGCCGGGCACGGTCCGCGGACCAAGGAAACCAGTTGAGAAAGCCGTCTGCCCACCGCCGTCCGGAAGGATCTGCCTGGCCGAGGTTCGCTCCCTTCGCGGTGGTCGCGATCCTCGTGACCATCGGGGTCGCGGCGGGGAGCGCGCCCGCTCTTGCCGGCACCGGTCACCGTGGCCGCGAAGCGTCGGCGACGCAGGTGACGGTCACCTACCGCGGCAGCGGTGTGCAGACCCTCGATCAATACCTCCGCACCCTCACCGACTGCGGGAGCGCGGACGGCACCTCGATCATGGAGTTCACCAACAAGGCTCACACGAACTTCTCGTTCCGCTCCACCTGGCATTTCTCCAGCCCCGGCGGGTTGGCGTTCCTGCCGTCGCGTGACCTCTACGGCACCTCGGCGGTGAGCGGGCGGGCCACTCGTAAGACCACCACGAGCATCAGCCCGTGCCCGGGTGGCGAACCGGTCCCGGAACAGAGGGAAAGCTGCGCCAGGCGGTTCGCGGTGGGACCGACCACGCCAGAGATGATCGTCGATGGAGGCTGGGCTCGGCTGGACGCTCTGCCCGCGTCCGGCTTCGGGTATCGGAAGAACTGCTACGGGGTCGAGCAGCAGACGCTGGTCGCGAAGCTGCCGCTGCAGAGGCTGCTCGACGACACCATCCCGGGCGACGGGATCCCGGGCCGCGGGGCGACCCGTACCTTCCCGGTGAGCGACGGTGAGCTCAAAGGACCGCTCGACCTCAGCTGCGCGGTGGCGCAACCGGGCCAGGTCGCCAACCGATGCGACGAGAAGCTCAAGCCTTCCAGGCTCGCGGTCACGGTGACCGTGTCGCCCCGACCATGAGCATGGTCCGGGCGCTCGCCCTCGCCGCCTGCCTGGCGCTGCTCGCCCTCGCCCCGACCGCACGGGCCGCCTCCGGGCCGGTCTTCGCCCGTTTCCGGGTCGAGGTGAGCGCGACCACGGAGGTGACCAACCACCAGGATCTGCTGACGCCCTGCGGCGTCGACGAAGAAATCGAAGTCGTCCACGACGCCACCGCCGGCGACCGGGTGGAGCTCGTCTACCCCGACGTCTGGGTGCCGCTGCACGCGGGCGACGTCAAGCGCCAGCAGGCCGCCTGGGGCCAACTCGACGGGCGCCAGAGCGAGGGCCGCGTCCTCTCCTTCCATTCCCACGCCCGCCTGCACGGCACCACCACGGTCGTGTCGGAGCCCTGTCGGGCGCTCCCGTACGACGACCACGCCCATCTGGCGCTCTCCCGACGTCCCGACCGGACGTTCTGGCAGTACTACTCCTCCGCGGTCACCGACCACCCGCTGATCAGGTTCAGGTTCCCGATCGGAGGGATCGTGCCCGGGCACTTCCCCGACCCGGGGGAACCCTTCAACCCGATCGACGTCGGAGACCAGCTGCCGAACCTCGCCTACGAGCCGGCGAGCTGGACGTCGTTCGCCGGAGTCGCGGTCGCGCTCGGGAAGCTGACCGCGATCGCCCACCGTCGCCGCGCGACCGTGCGCCTGCCCTTCGCGAAGAGCTCCGGCTGCAAGATCGGGTCGACGGACACGCTGGGGTTGACCGCCTACTCCTGGCGGGCCTGCGAAGAACGGGTGGCGCTCGACTTCACCCTCCACTTCCAGCGGCTGGGGTGGATCGGTGCCTGAGCGCCGCGCGGCCGGCGCGGCGCCCGCCGCGATCCTGGCCCTGGCGGTGGCCCTCACCCTGGCGGTGCTCTCGCTGCCGGCCACCGCCCGGGCCGGTGTCGTCCCCGCCCAGGGGCAGCGGCTGCCGCTGGGGACGGCGGTCAGCGGTCGTTGCCAGTCGCTCGCCCCGCCCTGTCCGCAGGTTCGCGGGTCGAGCCCGGCCGAAGACTGGGGGCCGGACAAAGACGGGACGCCGTTCCAGGCGGCCGAGACCTACTCGACCTTCCGCCCGGTTTCCCAGTCGGCGCTCCCCGCCCAGGGCGACGAAGACCACACCTACATGTCGGGGGTCGACTTCGAAGCCGGCGGCGAACGCTGCATGTTCGAAGAAGGGGCGTCCGAGCTGCCGCTCACCGAAGCCGGGGTCTGGCAGATGGAAGTCACCGAAGAACGCTACGACCAGGTCTACGACTCGGTCCGCGGCTGGGTGTCGCTGCCCGACGACCACGCCAAGACCGTGATCGAAGACGTGCGCTTCGAGGTCACGACGCGGAACCGCTGCGGCTCGCCCTGGGTGGGGATCGGGCCGACGAGCCCCCTTTGCCTGCGCTCGACGGTGCCGCCGCTGGCCCGCCGGGACGCCCGCCTCTGGCGCGGCCTGCGGGGCCGCGGCGCGATCGCCGCGATCGCCGCCGCGATCGCCGCCGCCGCGACGCGGCTGGCCGCCGCCGACCGGCCCGCGGCGGGCCTCCAAGCGGTGGCGCGCTCGACCCCCGCCCGCTTCCCCCCCCTGCCCTCCCCGCGCGGTTCGCGGCGCCGGGCCGTCGCCGCCTACGAGCGCGGGGCGGGGCTGACGGCGACGCTCGCCGAGTCGGTGGAACGCGCCAACGGCGCCTTCGTCGCCACCGCCGACGATCCCAAGGTCGACGTCTGGACCTTGCGCCAGGACGCCTTCTCCCTGCTCGCCAGGGAACGGGCGGCCGAAGCCCTGAACCGGGCGCTGGGGATCGACGCCGCACACCCCGACCTCTTCGGCGCCCCGGTCAAGCGGGCGACGGAGCGGATGGTGAAGCTGCTCGAAGCGGCGCTCGGGCCGCCGCCTGAACGATGACCGCCCACGACTCCCACCAGAACCCGAGGTCGACCTTGGCCTACCCGTCGCCGGCGGGCCTCACGTGCCCTACCTGCCTGCCCGGTGGCGGATCGGTCGAGTTCGCCCGCGCCACCGACGGCAGCTGGCCGAGACGGGGCGCATCTCCGATCGCGGCTGATCGAGCGCGTCACCGGCAGGCACCCGCGAGAGACGAGCCGCCGACGGACTGATCACGGCCCCGCGAAACCTTATGGTCCAGCCGCCTCGTGGCTGCCTCGGTGGACTCGACGGGACGCCAGGGGGTTGATGCTCGCGGACTTTATGACATAGCTCGATCGGTCCTTGAGCGTCGCCGGCCTGACGACCAACCCGGCGGAAGGTCCAGCCTCGACGCCTCCGAGTGGTGGGACAACGAGATCGTCTGGGGCGACGGCGTCGGAAGGGGATTCTGGGAAGACGTGGAGGGGCTGCCGTCGGACGACGGGCAGGAAAGGAGCGGGCCATGAACGCGGCGGAGGACCACGGGTGGCTGGTCGAGTGGGACGGTTGATGGGAGATCGCCGCGACGCCGGAGGCGACCCTGAGGATCCTCGTGAGGACGATCGCCGATGGGGCGAGCGGGGCCGGATCAGGATCGTCCGAACGAGGCGCCTCCCGAGGATGGGCGACCCAGACCCCGCCCGGGCGGGGTCTGGGCGGCGTCCGGGAGTCGGGATCGGCCTCTCCGGTCTCGTCCGCGCCAGATGGATCACGGCGATGCCGGATCGAGGCGTCTGTGCGATCCCGGAAGGAGCGTTCCCGCCGGAAGACTGCGGCCGAGGTCACTCCTCTGTATGCCGTCCGCGTGCGGAGGTTCGGTGATTTGAACTCAATCGGGGCGAACGGTTCAAGTTTGGCATGAGGAGTGGGTTTGCGGGAGATCTACGCCTTTTCTACGCCTTTCGTCCGAGGCTGATCCGGATGATCCGGCGCGACGTCCGCGTTTCGTCCGGGCGACCTCAGTCCTGTGGCTCCGCTGAGAGAATTGCTTCAGCGACCCCGCGAATCTCACCACCGTGGGTGCTACCAAAGCACTTCAACATCACTGACCGACTCGGGAGCTCCGGATGGCGTGCCCGGTCACTCGCGTTGGGCCAGTACCCAAGTCGACGGTAGAAGGATCGGCAGGTCCGAGAAACCTCGACCGCTGGCCAGGGGCGACGGCGACGCCCTTGTTCGTCCGGCCTTATCCCAGATGCGAGTAGAGCCTTTTCGAGGCCGCCGAAGTGGCGACTGATCGTCGCCGTCGAAGGAAGGCGTTTGACCGCCCGGCACTCGCGGGCCCGAGGGGGTCGGCCGTGGTATCGATGAAAGCGTTGAAGGGCCGAGATCACCTGGAGACGGGACCACTTCCCTCCTTGCATAGGGAGTGGAATTCGTAACGCCTCTTCCTCGGCTGGCAGGGAGGCCGGGACGCACAACTCGGCCTGGGCTAGCGCCGCTTCTCCCAGCGCATCTTCAATGGCATTCGTCGAGGCCTGGCGCGGAGCGGAGCGATTCTTAAGCAGTCGATACCGACCACGCACGAACAGAAGACCAAGCCAGCGATCGGACTCAAGGACGAAGACATCTCTTCGATTTTCGATCAAGAAGACTAGCTCCTCTTGGATTGCGTCCTCCGCGTCGAGGAACGTAACCCGACTGTGCTTGGCGAGGCGTTTGGACAGGCGTCGCTGCCAGTCGGGCTCGAGCCTGTTGATGACTTCTCCGAGGGCATGGTCTTCCGGGGCTCGAGAAATCCCTCTCGCTGAAAAGACTGCCCGATCGAGCCTGGACTCCTCGAGCTGTGCAAATGCGAGCGCGAAAGTCGCGGCCATCAGGCTCGCACCGCCAGGACATAGACGGGTCTTTCATTGATCCGACGCATGTGGATGCGCTCTTCCCCTTGCAGCCGTCCGCACGTCTGGACCACGTCGCCAAGGGGAATGCGCAACGCCTGTGACAGTTCCTCCGCGGTTGCTTGATGTCTGTCTTCGAGAACCACCAGGACGCGGTCCTCGGGCGTCCCGTGGCTGGGAGGTTGCTTCGACGTGCGCCGGGAGGCTTTCACTCCAGTCGCGTACCGCGTCGCCGAGCCCTTGCCAAGGGGCTTCACGCGTCTTTCCTCTGTCAACCCTCGCAAGGCGATCTTCACCCTGTCGGGCGTCAGCGCCAGTGCTCGGCCGATATCCCCGGCGGGAACCGGATCCCGGCTTTCTTCAACCAAGCGCTCAACACTGTCGCGTCGCTCGGCGAGTTGCTCAGGAGAAGTTTTCGGTAGGCCCGTTCTGCGGCCTTTCGTGCTGCGCCTTCGAGAGGTGGGGAGCCTGGTTGATCTCTGCTTGGGAGGTTCGATCTCCGATTGCAGGCCATGGCGAGCCCGGCTGAATTTGGTGAGTTCCTCCGTCAGTCCCACTTGGACCTCTCTGATTTGCCGCTCTGCGTCTCGCCGGGCCTTTGCTTCCGCTCGATCAATCGCTTGGAGGATCCCGCTGTCGTCCATTCGTTCCTCTCGTCTGACGTTGGGGGCAGACGGTGAAGGTAAAACCGACAATTCAGAAACTCACGACATACCGAGAGAAATAATGCGGAGGCTCCGCGGTTAGTTTCCCGCGGAGGGGAAGACCGGCGAAGACTTCATCAAGGCGACCGATCGAAGTCCCGTGACGAGTGGTTTGCGGTGCCTTGAGTACTGTCTGCGCGCCAGCTACGTGAGAGATCCAACGATCAGGTCAGTCCAATGACCGCCGCCGATCGGTCGAGCTCATCGCTTGATCTAGACCCGAACACCCGCGGAGAGGGCGGAGTTCACCTCTTAGCGGTCGAAGCCCTGGCGCCGTTGCTCGGCTTCTTCGTCGCCGCGGCGCGCCTCACGGCGGTAGCCGGCGGCGAGGTCGCGCAGGACGGCGGTGCTTCGTGGCCAGCGATCGCGAAAGGCGTCGGCGGAGCGCTCGAATTCCTCGGCAAGCTTGTGCTCCGACTCGCCACCCTCGTCGATCGATTTCGAGACGACACCCCTGCTGTTGTACTTCGCCGTCCGCATTCCACGCTCGATGGTTCGGCTGTCGAGTTTCTCCAGCACGTTTCGGACCGCCTCGACCGGCCAGGACCCGTCGGGGTCCGAGGGCGCGTAGGCGAGGACGGCGCCGATCTGGATTTCTCCGATCTTGAGTCGGTCCGCCGCGGAGAGCAGCTCGCGGGTCTTCTCGCTCCACTCCAGCAGCGTCTTCTCGTCGACCTCGCCGCTCTCGGTCGCGCCGGGAAGCTGATGCCATGAGGAAAGAAGGCGATAACCGTTTTCGGCGACCCTCTGTGCGGCCTCGCTCGGTTCGGCGTGCTCGGCGGAGGCCGGTTTATAGAGAGCCGAGACGACCTCGACGAAGAAGGCGGGGTTTTCGGACAGCGCCTGGTAAAGGGTCGGCGCAAAGGGTTCGTGGCCCAGCGCACCGAGGTATCCCCACTCAAGCTGGCCGAGGCGCTGGCTGCCGATCGCGTCGCGCTGCGACTCGAGGAACTTGAAGAGCTGGACGAAGTCGTAGGTGTCGAGACCCTCCAGCCGCGCCGTTCCCTCGCTTTGGACCCAGGAGGCCAAAAGCGCGTCGAGCGCGTCGACGATCAGCGGCACGAGCTCGTCCTCGACTGCGTCCTTCCGCGAGTAGAGGCCGATCAGTCGCAGGCAGGCGGCCGGACGGCCGACGCCGAAGAGCTTTCCGGCGGCGAAACCGAGGTGGGGGAAATCGGCGCCGAGGCCGAACGGGGAGAACTCCGACCAGTAGGCGTCCTCGACCTCGGTTCCACGGGCCTCGGCGATCTTCCAGGCCTCCGGCAGCTCGCGTCCCGCGAGAAGGAGACGGGCGACGACCACCGCATCGAGCGCCGCTTCCTCGTCGAGGACGTCCCAGCCGTCGTCGAGCAGGCGTTTGGAGAAGTAGGCACCGGCGATCGTCTGGTCGGTCGGGTCGTCGGCTCCGAGGAGCACAACCATTGCCGCGTCATGGCGGTCCCGGGTCCCGGCCGCGGCCGCCCAGCCGACGGTGCCCGGGAACTTGGAACCGCGCGCCAGCTCCAGCATGGCATCCGGGCCGCCCTCCGCTTCGATCTCGCCGAGCGCCGCCCCGCGACGGTTCTCCAGCTCGGCCTCGAAGCCAGCGAGATCCTCGAGGCCCGAGCTGGTGAGGCCGGGGTGGTGCTCGTCGAAGAGGAAACGGAGGCGCTCGGAGGCCTTGGTGGGGGACAGCCGCACGAGCAGCCCGTCGTAATCCTCGAGCTCCTCCTCGCCGATCGCCCAGTCGGCATCGGCGTACTCGCGATGGTTGGCGATGAACGCGCGGAGTGCCTCCCAGAGCTCACCACGCGCGTCGGCACCCAATTCCTGGATCCGCGCCGAGATACCGGTGCGGATCATCGCCCTTCCGCCGGGAGGAAGATCCCGGCCCTCCGTGATCAGTTTCGCCCACCGATCCGGGGACGCACCGGCATCCTCGGCGAGGCGCTCCGCGATCGCCTCCACCAGCTCGAAGTATTCGGCGTAGGGGATCTGCTCGCGGGGTGGCACCCAGTCGCGATAGGTCGGCTTCGCGGTCGGGAAGTGATGAGCCATGCTGTCGGGCAGCATCGACAGCATCAGCTTCCAGGCGACTGCGGGGTGGCGTTCGCGGAGGGCGTCGATCACCGTTAGCCGCCGGGCGTTATCGGCGCCGTTCTCTGGATACCAGGGGCAGAAGATCCGCGCGAGACTCTCCGCTGGGCGATTCCTCAGACTCCCGCCGGGGTCGATCTCCGCGAGCCGGGCGAGGGCATCGGCCGTGGCGCCGAAATGTTCGTCAGACCACGCCAGCGTCTCCAGCGCCCACAACAGATGGGGGTGCGGGGAGCTGGCGGTGAAGAGGGCGCTTTCGCCCTCCGGATCGGAGAACAGCGCCGCGATCACGGGCGAGTCGCCCGCCATCGCCTCACGGAGAGACTCGAGGAAGGTGTGCGGCGCCGCCTCGGCGAGCCGTGGCAGGAGTGGTCCAAAGCTCGCCCAGAGGGCTCCGCTGATGTCCTTGTTGGCCTCTTCGCCGAGCACATGGACGAGGTAGGAGGCGCAATCTGCACCGCGGCCGCCGGCGACCTCCTGGCCGTTGATCGCCAGCAGCAGGATCGACTCGGCGAGGCCGAGCCTCAGCGCCGGGCTGTAGGCGCTCGTCTTTCCCTCGAGGTTGGCCTTCCAGCGATCCTCAGGCTCCATCGAAAGGGCGGGGTCGACCTCGAGGAGGACCGTTCGCACGGCCTGCTCCAGTCGCTTGAGATCCTCGTCGCGGAGCTGGGCTCTGAGTTGCAGCCAGGCATCGAACGGGGACGTCAGCGCCCACGAGCGATCAACCATGCCGACGAGCGGATCGTCGTTGACGGCGAGCGCGTCGAGAGCTTCTCGAAGATCCTCGCCGCCGAGTGCCGTCAGCTTTTCGATCACCGCCTGGTCGCCGGGGACGGCGTCGTTCCAACGACCGGCGAGTAGCGCGCCCCGACTGGTGCGGCCAGCGGGGGGCTTCGCCCAGTGTGGAGTGTGGAGAGCCGGGTTGACGGCGAGGCTTCGACGCAGAGCGAGGAGGCTTCCGCGGGCTAGGTAGCCGAGCGCCTCCGCCCGTTCGTCTCCGACGGCGCCGGTCTCCATCAACGCATCCCGCGCCGCCTGCGGGTCGATCGGGGACAGGTCGTAGTCGGCGCTGCCGCCTGTGGGCACCGGAACGAGGATGTGATGGTGCGACTGGCTGCTGATCTCCCGGCGCACTTCCTCGGTGGTCGGCACCAGGATCAGCGCCCGGTCGAATCCTTCGAGGGCACGCCAGGTCGTGGCCTGATCGACGAACGCCATCCGGGCGAGGAGCCCGCCCGCATCCTCCGGCAGGCCGATCGCGAAGGCGGCCAGGAAGGCTTCGACCTCTTCGACGCTAGGCGCCATGATCGTCGTCACGGAGGCGGGCCCGGAGAGGGTCTCCCTCAGGCTTCCGACCAGGCTGTCGCGGCCCGCGAGGAGAAGGTAGTGCGGCATCGGCGGTGACGTCGACCCCGCCCAGCGGCGCCACCAGGTCTCGGCCGACCGCATGCCGAACGGGCCGAGACCCAGCAAGTCGGCAAACCAGGCACTGGTGACTGGCGCGCCTTCTAGCCAGGTCGCGATGTCGTCGATGCCATAGCCGCGAACCTCTGCCCAACGACTGTCTTCGCTCTTCTCGCGGGCCCACTCTTCGCGCTTCGTCCAGGGTCGGAGGATGGCGGCGACGTAGGTCGTCTCCGTGGTCGGAGTGCCATCCGGGGTGGTGGTCCGCTTCTCGTGGTCCTCGTCGGCCTTGATGCCCACGTCCTTCCTGACCGAGAGCTCCCAGACCGAGAGGCCGCCAGGGATGAACGCGGTGGCGACGCCCGAACGGACCGAGCCGTCCCAATCCCCTGCGGCCACACCCTCTCCAGCCGGAAATCCGAGCCCGACCACCTCCTTCCCGGTCTCGAGGATGAGGCGACGAACCAGGCGAGGGAACTCACTGGCCGCCGAGACCCGGTCGGCCCAACTTCGGAGGTGCGCCCGTTCGATTCCGAATGGATCAGGCATCGGGAATCGTCGACGTCCCCGTCGTCGGCGGCACCTCTACCACGGACGGGCAGTGGCCGCCTTTGCGACAGGACTCGATCTTCTGGCGGCAGTCCTGGCACCACCAAGCCGAACGCATCCAGAAAAGGCGATGGGGGAGGCCGGTCGTTTCGCAGAGCACCGTTTGATGATCACGGTGCTCGCGGCGGAGCCTTCGCGGCGATTCACTCGTGGGGTCGCGGTTCGAATCACGCCCTTGCCACTGACTGACCTGACTGGCTGGGCCGGCCCTGCCAGCGGGCCAGTTGCAAGGTTTCATTCCATATTCCAAATTCTGGAATATGGAATGAGCAAGCCCTAGACTTGGAGACGTGTTGGGTCCGTCGGACATTTTGGTGTTGCTGAAGCTCGCGCGAATCGGTGACTTGCCCTGGACGTATGACTCCGTCGCTCACGAACTCGGATTGAGCAACTCAGCGGTTCACCGTAGCGTCGAACGAGCGACGGAGAGCAAGCTCTTCAACCGTAACCGTCGTGAGGTCGAACGCGCCCCTCTCCAGGAGCTCTTGGTGCACGGGGTGCGGTACTTCTTCCCGCCCGAGTGGGGAGGAGAGGCACGGGGACTTCCGACCGCGTGGGCCGCTCCACCGTTGTCGGAGCAGCTTGCCCAGTCCGATGGAAATCCACCCGTCTGGCCGCTTCCCGGCGGGAAGGTCCAAGGGATAGCACTGAAACCCTTGGACCCGCGAGTGCCGGATGCCGTCCTCCACGATCGGCCGCTGCACGAACTGCTGGCTCTGGTCGACGCGATCCGTATCGGCGCTGCCCGGGAAAGAAATCTGGCCGCGAAGGAGCTCGGCGCACGTCTCGAGGACCGAGCTGCATGAGTGCGGCGGCGATCGGGATGCTGGAGTCTGCGGCAGCGGCGCTGGGACCTCTTGTCGATGGAGATGTCGTCTTCGTCGGTGGCGCGACCATCGCTCTGTGGACCACCGACCAGGCGGCCTCCGACTTTCGACCGACTGATGACGTTGATGTGATCGTCGAGGTCGCTTCTCGGTCCGAGTACTACCAGTTCGAAGATCGCCTTCGCGAACTTGGCTTAGTGAACGACCAGGGCGGCGTCATTTGCCGCTTCCGCCATCCAGCCCAGGATCTGATCCTCGACGTAATGCCAACGGAGGCGACGATCCTCGGCTTCGAGAATCACTGGCAGAAGGAGTCGTTCCCGCACGCGGTTCCGGTCGAGCTCCCTTCCGGCAGGATCATCCGGGCCGTTCCTCCGTCTTATCTGTTGGCCACGAAGCTCGAGGCGTTCAGGTCCCGGGGCGAAGGGGACTTGTTCCGGAGCCACGATTTCGAGGATCTGATCACGCTGATCGATCGCCGTGAGGAGCTGGTCGAGGAGGTCCATGCGGCTCCGGTGGAGCCACGGGAATTCGTCGCAACCGAATTCGCAGATCTGCTCCGCCATCGTGACTTCGATCCGGCAGGTGAGGGAGCGTTGGCTGGCGGTCCGGAGACGCAGGCACGCTTTGAACGGATCGTCAAGCCTCGGATCGAGGCGATCGTCGACGGCCGATCGAACCTGAGATCACACGGCTGAAAATCGTGGGTGTCGCGGGTGGAATCCCTGCAGCGAGGTCGCTCCGCTGCATGCCGTTCGGGGAGGTTCGGTGCCTCTGACCAATCGGTCCCTCCGTACGACCGATCCAGGATCGGGAGTAGCTCGCGCCTCGACGACCCTTACGCTTTTTCCACGCCCTTTTTCGCCGGCGTCACGCCTTTTCCACGCCTTTTCGCCCACCGAACCTCCCCGAACACGCACGAACGCTGAACTCGCAGACCCCTTGAGCTTCGGCCCTATTCGTGCCTGTTCGGGGTGGTTCGGTGCTTTGAACCCAATCGGGGCGCCCGGATTTGAACCGGGGACCTCACCGACCCGAACGGTGCGCGCTACCAGGCTGCGCCACGCCCCGAGAGAGGAGCGGATTGTGGCAGAGCGCGGCGGGATAGGGCGGTGCGGCCAAGCCCATGGGCCTTGATCGCCCGCGGGGCTGCCGAGGCCTATGGGTTCCGGGGCCGCCGACGGCGCCCGCTACTTTGCGGGCCAGGGGGTTTGAAGGCAAGATGACGCGAAGGCTCGGGCTGTTGTTGGTGCTGGCGGTGCTGTGCGCGCTGCCGGCCTCCGCATCCGCCTACCTGCCGCCCGGCTTCCTCGGGATCTCGCCGCAGAACCCGCTCGGGCACAAGGACTTCGAACTGATGCAGAAAGCCGCTGTCGACAACGTGCGGCTGCCGATGTTCTGGTCCGGGATCGAGGGGAAAAGCCCGCTGGTGGTGAAACCGGACTGGTCGGGCTTCGACAAGGAGGTCGAACTGGCGGCCGAAGGGGACGTGCGGGTGATGCCGTTCGTCTGGGGCTCGCCGGAATGGGTCGCCGCCGAACAGATCGACCTGCCGGTGAAGACGACCTGGCAGCGCTGGGCCTGGCAGAAATTCTTCCGCGAAGCGGCCCGCCGGTACGGGCCGGAAGGGGAATTTTGGGAAGACCACAGGAAGCTCGAGTACCTGCCGATCACCCACTGGGAGATCTGGAACGAGGAGAACATCGTCAGCTTCGCCGCCGCCCCCGAACCGGCCGAATTCGCGAAGTTGATCCGTATCTCCGGCGCCGCCCTGCACGGGACCGACCCCGAATCGCAGGTGATCATCGGCGGGCTCTTCGGCCGCCCGCTGCAGGTCCCGCCGAACGTCGCCTCGGGCGATTACCTGAAGCGCGTCTACGCGGCCGGCAACGTGAAGCCCTACTTCGACGGGGTGGGACTGCACCCCTACGTCGCCCGCGCCCAGGCGATGGGCGGCCAGTTGACCAACCTGCGGCGGATCATGCGCGCCGCCGGCGATGCGAAGACGCCGATCTACATCACCGAGCTCGGCTGGGGCTCGGCCGGCGGCCCGACCCGTTGGCAGCGCGGGATCCACGGCCAGGCCGACGAACTCTCCCGCTCGCTGGAAATGCTCTCCGAACACCGCCTCGCATGGAAGGTGGAGGGCGCCTGGTGGTTCACCTGGACCGACGGAGGCGGCACCTGCATCTTCTGCGGCTCCGCCGGCCTCCTCACCAGGCACTACGAAGCGAAGCCCTCCTGGTACCGCTTCGTCGAATGGAGCGGCGGCGAACCGGACGCCGTCCCGGAAGCGACCAGCCTCGAATAGTTCGACGCGGCGCTCGGTGGGTAGGCTCCAAGGGACGCAATTACCGAGCGAACAGGAGAACCCAGATGGCTTTCGCGGTACCTGACCTTCCCTACGCCTACGACGCCCTCGAGCCCCACATCGACGAGGCGACGATGCGCGTGCACCACGACAAACACCACCAGGCCTACGTCGACAAAGCGAACGCCGCGCTGGAGGGCACCGAGTGGGCCGATCGCCCGGTCGAGGACGTCCTCACGAACCTCTCCAGCCTGCCCGGCGACAAGCAGGGCCCGGTCCGCAACAACGCCGGCGGCCACTACAACCACTCGCTCTTCTGGAAGATGATGAGCCCCGACGGCGGCGGCGAGCCGAGCGGCGCGATCGGTGAGGCGATCACCAGCACCTTCGGCTCCTTCGACTCGTTCAAGGACGAGTTCAAAAACGCCGGGATCGCGCGCTTCGGCTCCGGCTGGGCCTGGCTGGTCAAGGACTCCTCCGGTCTCGCGGTCGTCTCGACCCCGAACCAGGACACGCCGCTCTCCGACGGCTCCGCGCCGCTGCTCGGCGTCGACGTCTGGGAGCACGCCTACTACCTGAAGTACCAGAACAAACGTCCCGAATACCTCGACGCCTTCTGGAACGTCGTCAACTGGGACTACGTGAACGAGCTGTACGCGGCCGCTTAGTCGGGGCCGTCAGGCCGGTCGCGCCGCCTCCGCCGGGCGGCGCGACCGCGCCTCCTCTTTCGGCGGCAGGTGGGACATGGCGTGCTCCGCCAACGCGGTGATCGTCAGGGACGGATTCACGCCGACGTTGGCCGGGATCGCCGACCCGTCGCAGACGAGCATGTTCTCGTAGCCGAAGACGCGCTGGCGCGAGTCGATCACGCCGTCCTCGGCCGAGTGTCCGATCGTCGCCCCGCCGAGGATGTGGGCGGTGTTCGGCACGTTGAAGAGCGCCTCCGAGACGCTTGACTGGGCGATCCCGCCGGTCCGCTCGGCCAGCCATTCGGCAGCCACGTTGGCGACCGGGATGAAGGTCGGGTTGGGACGCTCCGGGTCCTGTTCGGTGGTCAGGCGCACGCCGCCGCCCGGCATCGGCTTCGGCCGCAGGGCGATCGCGTTGTCGAGCGTCTGCATCACCAGGACGATGATCGTGCGGCTCGACCATCCCTTCGGCCACATCACCTTGGCGAACTTGCCGGGGTGGCGGATGATCTGCCCGAGCAGCTTCAGCGGCCGCGTCAGTTTCGTCCCGTCGCCGACCAGCAGCGTGTAGAGCGTGTTCATCGAGTCGCCCGCGTGGCCGTAGGTGACGGTCTCGATGTGGGTGTGGGCGTCGGGGTAGATCGAGGAGGTGATCGCGACCCGGCGGGTGAGGTCCTCCGGATAGTCCTCGGGGACGGTGACGGCGAGGATCATCTCGCTGTTCGTCCGCACCAGCTCGCCCAGCCGGTCGGAGATCTTCGGCAGCGCGCCGCCGAGCCGGCAGCGCTGCATCAGCTTGTTGGTGCCGAGTGGGCCGGCGGCGAAGACGACGCCGCGGGCACGGATCGTGCGCTTGCTGCGGCCGGGGAGGAGGCCGGAGCGCTCGCTGGTGATCGCGTAGCCCTCGGAGCCGTCGGCGGCGCCGAGCGGACGCACCTCGGTCACCGTCCGTTCCGCGTCGATCCGCACGCCGCGTCGCTCGGCCAGCCAGAGGTAGTTCTTCACCAGCGTGTTCTTGGCCCCGTGCGGGCAGCCGACCATGCAGCGGCCGCACTGCAGGCAGCCGGTGCGGTCAGGGCCCTCGCCGCCGAAGAACGGGTCGGCGACGGTCTTCCCGGGGTTGTCCTGGTAGACCCCGACGGGGGTCTTCCGGTAGGTGTCGCCGACACCCAGGTGCTCACCCAGTTCGCGCAGCAGCTGGTCGGCCGGGTCGTCCTGCTCGACCTGGACGACTCCCAGCATGCGCTGCGCCTCGGCGTAGTGCGGCGCGAGGGTCTGCTCCCAGTCCTCGAGGTCGGCCCACTGCGGGTCTTTGAAGAACTCGCTGGGCGGGACGTAGAGCGTGTTCGCGTAGCCGAGGCTGCCGCCGCCGACGCCGCAGCCGCTGACCACGGCGACGTCGCGGAACTGAGTCAGGCGGAAGATCCCCTTCAACCCGATCCGCGGCGCCCAGAAGTAGCGGCGCAGGTCCCAGGTGGACTTCGGGAAGTCCTCGTCGCGGAAGCGTCTGCCGCACTCCAGCACCCGCACCGAGTAGCCCTTCTCGGCAAGGCGCAGCGCGGAGACGGATCCCCCGAAGCCGCTCCCTACGACAACCCAGTCGACGTCAAACTGGCTCACCGGCCAGACATTACATCAGGGGAAATGGGGCTCAGATTCGAGGCGCGGCAGGGTTGGCGCCGCAGCCCTAAGCCTCGCCGGGCTCGAGCGGGCGGAAGTCGCTGGTCCGCGCCCCGCAGACCGGGCAGAACCAGTCGTTGGGGATGTCCTCGAAGGCCGTGCCCGGCGGGATGCCCCCGTCCGGGTCACCGATCTCCGGGTCGTAGATGAACCCGCAGCTCTCGCAGATCCACTGCACGGCGTCTTTGGTCTCGGTGGTCACGCGGGGCTAAGTCTATTTGTCGAAGCTGACCGCAACCGGTTCGCGATCGGCTTTGTCGGTGATTTCGAAGTACTGACGCGCGGTGAAGCCGCCCTGATTGGCGATGATCGACCCCGGGAACTGCTGGATGTCGGTGTTGTAGGCCTGCACGTTGGAGTTGTAGATGCGGCGCGAGGCCTGGATCTCGTCCTCCAGCTCCGACAGGTTCCGGCTCAGCTGCTGGAAGTTTTCCGTCGCCTTCAGGTTCGGGTACTGCTCGGCGACGGCGCGCAGGTCGGTCAGCGCCCCGGTCAGCTTGGTCTCCGCGGTGGCGGTGTCCTGGACGCTGGTCGCTTTCATCGACTCGGCACGCGCCTCGGTCACTTTGGTGAAGACCGCCTCCTCGTGCGTGGCGTATCCCTTGACCGTCTCGACCAGGTTCGGCACGAGGTCATGGCGTCGTTTGAGCTGGACGTCGATGCCGCTCCAGGACTCGTCGACGCGGTTGCGGGCGGAGATGATCCCGTTGCGCTTGGCGATGTAATAGAAGACCGCGAGCAGGATCAGTACGACGACGACGATGATGACGATGACCATTGAGTCTCCCTATGGGGGTTCGATCGGCTTGCGGGAACCTTAGCGCCCATCGGGGGCGCCACGGACGGGTTTCCAGGGGGCGGGCGTCACTAGGATCCGGCTATGGGCGCCAAGCAGGAAGCGCAGGACTGGACCGAGCTGGTGCGCCGCTACGGCGAGCGCCATGAAGTGACCTACGAGCCGGTCGGTGGGATCAACCCCAAAGACGGCCCGGTGGCGCTCTGCGTGGGCGGCGTCAATCGCCTCACCGGGCAGCTGGTCGAGGGCTTCTGGGGCGCCTCCTGCGACGCCGACGAACGCGAAGTCGGCCGCCTCTTCGACAAGGCGGTGCTGCCGACCGCGATCCTCGCCAAGGCCCACATGCCCGACCTGGCGCAGGTGGTCCCGGCGTTCAACGTCGAGTCGGTCGAGGGCGCCGAGCACGTCCAGCAGAAGTTCTCCCGCAAGGTCGAATTCGAGTCGCTCGACTTCAACAAGCGCTTCTGGACCACGGTGCCGAAGGAGTTCGACCCGGTCGCCCTGCGCGAGCTCTTCGGCCCCGGCTTCCTCGCCTGGGTGACGACGATGAGCGGTGAGATCAGCTTCGGCGTCAACGACCGCCAGCTCTGGTTCCTCTGGCACCTGCGCGAGCGCAGCGACGAAGAGCTGAAACTGGCGCTGAAAAACGCCGGGCAGCTGTTCCGGCGGATCCAGTCGGAGATGGAGGAGAGCGGCATCCACACCTATCCGCCCGGCCCCTGGCACGCCGGGCTGGCGCCGTTCCCCGACGCGCCGGCGGTCGATCCCTCGCCGGTCGTCCCCTCGTCGAGCTAGTCGAAGTCCTCGGACGCCGGCAGCCGACGCCTAGTCGAGGTCGCGCAGTTCGCTGATCAGGATCGAGTCCGGCAGGCCGGGGAGGACGAGGCGCGCCTCGTCGCCCTCGCCGACCAGTTGCGGCTGGATCGGCTCGGTCGAGCGACCGCGGTAGGCGGCGAGCGCGGCGTCGGAGGTCGGGGGGGCGGTGAGCCAGCCGAGCTGGGTGTGGGTGGGGAAGGGGAGGACGATCTCGCCCGCCGCGGCCGCCGCGATCGCCGCCGCGGGCTCGAACCAGTGCGCGTCGACGGTCTCGACCCCGTCGGCCTCGGGCGGCGTGTGGGCGGGCGCGAGGGCGAGGAAGAACCAGGCGTCGAAGCGCCGCGAGACGATCTCCGGGGTGACCCAGCGGCAGAAGGGGACGAGCTCCTCGTCGGCGGGCAGCTCGATCCCGGCCTCCTCCTGCAGCTCGCGGCGGGCGCAGGCGCGGAAGCCGTTCGGGCCCTCGCCGTCGGCGGGGTCGACGGAGCCGCCGGGAAAGACCCAGGCGCCAGGCATGAAGGCGGCCTTCTCGGTGCGCTTGAGGAGGAGGACCTCGAGCGCCCTCTGGGAGTGCTTGCCACCGCGGCGCAGGAGGACCACCGAGGCGGCCGGGCGCGGCGTCGCGGGCGTGCCGTGGTTCGGGGCCTCAGCCGGCCCGCGCTTCCTCTCCATCGGCCAACCCTACGCGCTTGCGCGGCTCGGTCCGGGTGAGTTCGCAGCTGTCCCCAACTATTGGAGAGAACTGCGAACGCGCTGCCTTAGCCGAGGGTGCGCTCGCGCAGGCGGCGGAGGCGGAAGCGGTTGCCCGCCCAGAAGATCAGGGCGATCAGCGCGAAGGGGGCGAGGATCGCCAGCCCGATGACGGCGACGCCGGCGGCGATCGTGAGGTAATGGCCCGCGTCGTGGAGGGCGTCGCCGACGCCCCAGTCGCCGCCGCCCTTCGAGGGCGGGGTGGCCCCGGCGCCGTAGTTCGTGACGATGTGGACGGTCACGTCCGACATCGTGGCCCGCGTGTGCAGGTGGTCGAGCGAGGCGCGGATCGCCGCGTGGTGGCGGCGCTCTTCCCGCAGCCGCGCTTCGACTGATTCCTGTTCGGCTTCCGTTTCGACCTCGCCGAGCTGCTTCAGCAGTCCCGTGATCGCCGCGTTCGAGTCGGCCAGTTCTTCGGCGACCGAGACGGTCGGCGCGGTGATGTCGTTGGTGGCGTCGTGGCGCTCCCGCACTTCGGCGATCGCCGAGATCGCGGCCAGCGTGTCGTCGAGCTTCGCGCTCGGGATCCGCAGCTCGAACTCGGCCCCGGTTGCCCCGGTGGTGCCGCTCTGCACGGAAGACCGGAGTACGTACCCGCCCGCCGCGTGAACCGCGTCGTAGATCTTCGCCGATGCCGCGGTGACCTCGCCCGGCTTGGTGCCGAGGACGATGTAGGAGGAGCGTTCAACGTCTCGCCCGCCGGCGCCCTCGGCCGACTTGGCGCTCGGTGCCTCGACGGCGGGGGGCGCGGATTCCAGCATCGATTCGGCTTCCACGCTGCCGCTTTCTTCCGTCCCGCCGGCTCCGCCCGCCGAGGACGAGGCCCGCGGCGGAGCTGCCGTGGCCGCTTCGCCCGCCGATGCGCTGGGTTCGGCGGCTTCCTCCGACATCGCCGAGGTCATGACCTCGCTGCTCGACGATCCGCCGCCTGACTGCGAGATCCCGACGGCGACGGTTGCAACGACGAGCACGGTGAGGGCGACGCCGAGGACCGGCATGACACGCCGGGTCGGCTTCATCCCCCGCCACCAATCGACGATCGGCGCGAAGACGGACGCGGTCGTGTCGGCGCCGCGGGGGAAGCCCGCGGCGGCGCGCTCGTCGAGCCCGGCGGTGAACTCCGGCCGCGGGGTCGGGCGCAGCTCTCGCAGCTCGGCGAAGAGGGTGTCGTCGTCAAATCGATCCATCGAGGGCCTCCCTCAACTTGGTCACGGCGCGGTGCACGCGGGTGCCGGCATTCGACTCGCTGATCCCGAGGACGGAGGCGATCTCGGCGTTGCCGAGTCCGGCGAAGAATTTGAGCGCGATCAGCTCGCGCTCGCGCGGTTCGAGGCGGGCCAGGCC
>ERZ778021.1900-NODE-1900-length-21252-cov-8.620560_pt1 | contig 21252 bp, 13 predicted proteins | sample MGYA00375751_ERZ778021 | MGnify/ENA primary metagenome ERZ778021 (study PRJEB29350, sample SAMN05389814) | bioreactor metagenome | isolation source: Thiocyanate stock bioreactor | place: South Africa: University of Cape Town | collected 2013-08-29 ... | reverse complement strand
ACGCTTACTCCAGAGCGAGTATTCCATTAACCTGCCTACAAAATTTTGGTATAAGAAAAAGGAGTGGAAAGGTTGGATAAATATTGTAAACCCATTTCGTGCCAGTATCGTGTTGGGAACTCCGGGTAGTGGTAAATCATACGCCGTTGTCAATCAGTATATAAAACAACAGATTGAGAAAGGATTTTCGATGTATGTGTATGATTTCAAGTTTCCCGACCTTTCCACAATAGCCTATAACCATTTGCTGAATAATCAATTAGGTTATAAGAAAGTTCCGACATTTTACGTGATTAACTTCGACGATCCGAGCCGTTCGCACCGGTGCAACCCTATCAATCCGTCTTTCATGGAAGACATATCGGACGCATACGAATCAAGCTATACAATTATGCTCAACCTCAATAAAACATGGGTACAGAAGCAGGGCGACTTCTTTGTGGAATCTCCGATAATTTTGTTCGCTTCGATAATTTGGTATCTCCGCATATATAAAGACGGAAGGTATTGCACGTTTCCTCATGCAATCGAGTTCCTGAATAAACGCTACGAAGATATTTTCCCGATTCTCACTTCCTATCCCGAACTCGAAAACTACCTCAGTCCGTTTATGGACGCATGGTTGGGCGGAGCGGCTGACCAATTAATGGGACAGATAGCGAGTGCCAAAATTCCGCTATCCCGTATGATTTCGCCACAATTATATTGGGTTATGAGCGGCGACGAGTTTACGCTCGATATAAATAATCCCGAAGACCCGAAAGTGTTGGTAGTCGGTAATAATCCCGATAGACAAAATATCTACGGTGCAGCGTTGGGACTTTACAACTCCCGTATTGTGAAACTCATAAATAAAAAGGGACAATTAAAGAGTTCGGTAGTAATTGACGAGTTGCCGACAATCTATTTCAAAGGGTTGGATAACCTGATAGCCACTGCCCGAAGCAACAAAGTTGCTGTTCTGTTGGGTTTTCAGGACTTTTCGCAATTAACAAGGGATTACGGCGACAAGGAAGCGAAAGTGGTAATGAACACCGTAGGTAATATATTCAGCGGTCAGGTAGTAGGCGAAACAGCGAAAACGCTGTCAGACCGCTTCGGAAAAGTGTTACAGAAACGTCAATCAATGACTATCAACCGAAACGATAAATCAACTTCTATCAGTACCCAAATGGACAGCTTGATACCACCGTCGAAAATCAGTAATTTAACGCAGGGTATGTTTGTCGGTGCTATTGCCGATAACTTCGATGAGCGTATCGAGCAGAAGATTTTCCATTGCGAAATAGTGGTGGATAATGCGAAAGTCGCTGCCGAAACGAAGGCGTATCAATCCATTCCTGTGATTACCGACTTTACGGACGAAAACGGAGTAAATCGCATGAAAGATATGATTAAGGAAAATTACGACCGAATCAAAGCTGAAACTAAACAAATCGTTGCCGAAGAATTGCAACGTATTAAGGACGACCCTGCATTGGCTCATTTGTTGCAACAACAAGGAGAATAGGGATAAGTTAATCAAGTGAAGTGAAAACAGGGGTTAGTCGCTTTTTGGGGGACTATCCTCTGTTTTCTTTTGTAATTTATTGATTGCAACCGCCGCATTGTCCTGAAAGAATTTTCTTAGCGTTTTATCATTCTTCAAAATAATATGCCATTCATCTTCCACCACACGCATCATCCGTTTTCTTATTTCAATCAAGTCCTGTTCATTTGGGCATACGCTTAAATACTCCCAATGCTCAATGATTGCTGAACGGATATAATCCCGAAGCAGCATTTTTTCATAATTGTCAAGTTCGGTAAACTTCTTTTTCTCGGAAAATACCGGAAGTGCATCTATATCCGTGTAATCATAGATATCATCGTAATCTTTTTCCAACGGCTCAGCCACATTTGGAAAACGCATTATATCCGCCTGTTTATCAGTAGATTTTGATTGACAGGACTTGCAAATATGCTTAGCGTGTCCTTTGCCACTGAATTTTTCATTGGCTTTGATTTCTCCGCATATCTTACAGTAATGCCCTTGCCGTTTCTTCTTTGCCATACGATAATCAACCTATTTTCAGTCCATTTGCTCTGATTTTCAAAAATATACTGCAAAAATACGCATATATTTTCTAAGGAGAAAGTTTTATACTCCCTCAAAGAGCCACACACTGCCAAATCGAAGCCACATACTGCCACCTTCCGAAAACCTGCCTTTCAGCCCATTGATTACAACTATTTTCGTTACGCATTAATATTGATGCGTAACAAAAAACAGTTTTTATTATGGATGAAAAATTAAATCCGAAAGACAAGGTTCTCCTGATGCGAGATGAAGGAGAAGGTAACAAACTCAAAGTAGTGAAGGGCATTGACAAGAAAGGAAAAATTGATGCCATTGATCCCATGAAGGCGAAGCAAGGCGATTTTATCAAAATCGACAAACACGCCGACCCTATCGAAAACTTTTTCAAAAACTTCTTTAATCAGGCTAAAAACCCCTCACATACGGGATTTTATGCCGTTACTGTCGATATGCTTGACAAAATCCTGCATATCAAAGAAGAAGATTTGCAGAAGTATCGCATTAATCCGAAAGATTACATGAATCAGCAGGAGCAATCGACCAAAGAGAGCGAAAAACAAGTTCAACCCGAAAAGAAAGAAGAAAAAATGGACACTGCAATCGAACAGAAAACCGAGTTCAAGCAATTCGACACGAGCCGTATTCCTGAAAGTGAATATCAGAAGTACGGCATTAAGCCCGAAAACTTAGAGGGCGAACTCAAAGCCATGAGCTACGGGTATAAGTCCCCGCACTTGGTGGATATTAACCCGAAAATCGAGGGCGTAGATTATCCGATGAAAGCCCGTCTGTCATTGGAAGAACAGCCCGACGGCAGCCTGAAATTTGTTCCGCATCCGCAGCAACAACAAGTTGATTTGGAAAAACCGTTTCAGGGTATCATGCTTCCGAACGATGTAAAGGAAAACCTTTTGGCAACTGGTAACAGCGGACGTGTAGTCGATTTACAACCAACACCTAACGGAGAGAAAGTTCCGTCGCTTGTATCTATCGACAAGCTGACTAACCGACTGGAAGCCGTACCATTGGATAAATTGACCGTTTCCCAAAACCTGAAAGGTGCGGAACTATCTCCCGAACAACAACAGGCACTCAAAGAGGGAAAAAAGATACTGGTCGAGGGTATGACTTCCAAAAAGACAATCGGTACGGATAATCCCCGAAAGTTCGATGCTTATGTTCAGTTCAACGCAGCCAAAGGCGGTTATGATTTTTCCTACGACGGATTAGACCGCAATAAGTATCAGCAGAACAATAGGCAACAGCAGAACCAAAGCGAGGAACAACAGAACAAAGTACGTATTCCTAAAAATCTATTAGGAGTTGATTTGAACGAGAAGCAACAGAACTCGCTCCGGGAGGGAAAAGCAACTTATGTTCAGGGAATGGTAAAAGACGGAAAGGGCGAACCGTTCAGTGCTTATGTCAAAGTCAATGCTGAAAAAGGTAAACTTGATTTCTTCAAGTGGAATCCTGACCGAGCCAAGAAACAGGGTGCGGAAGTGAAACCTGCCAATGAGAGTAAAACGCAGGTAGCAGTCAATTCGCAAGGCAAAACAAACGAAGCGACCAAACATTCCAACGAGCCATTGAAACAAGGTCAGCAAAAGCCAACCGAAAATCAGGACAAGGAGCAGAAGCAACAGCAAGGAGTTAAAAAGCCTGTAAAAAAATCCACAGGACATAAAATGTAATATCAACCACTAAAAAAATCCAATAGAATATGAAAGTTTTGATTGCTGAAAAACCGTCTGTGGCTCAAAGTATTGCAGCCATAGTCGGAGCAAATAACCGACGTGAAGGTTATTTGGAGGGTAACGGATTTGCCGTTACATGGGCATTCGGCCACCTCGTAGGGTTGGCAATGCCGCAGGATTATGGTATCACAGGATTTCAGGCTGAAAACCTGCCGATACTCCCCACAGAATTTAAGTTGCTGCCCCGTCAGGTTAAGGACGGCAAAGAGTACAAACCCGATGCGGGTGCATTAAAGCAACTTAATGTTATCAAAGAGTTGTTTAATAAATCCGACCTCATTATAAATTGCTGTGATGCAGGTCGAGAGGGCGAAGCCATTTTCCGCTACATATATAATTATCTGGAATGCCGTAAACCTTTTGACCGCCTTTGGATAAGTTCACTTACGGATCAGGCTATTCGGTGTGGATTGGAGAACCTGCGTTCGGGAAAAGAGTACGACAACCTGTACGCTTCGGCAAAAGCCCGAAGCCAAGCCGATTGGGTTGTCGGGATAAATGCTTCACAAGCCCTTTCAATATCGGCAGGCTACGGAGTATGGTCGTTGGGACGTGTTCAAACGCCAACACTCACCATGATTTGCAGCCGTTACCTCGAAAACAAAGAGTTCAAGCCGCAAACTTATTTTCAGGTAAAATTACATGCGGCAAAAGATGCGACCCAGTTCGCCGCTATCTCCACAGAACGATACGACACGAAACAGGGCGCAGACACAATCTTAGAGCGAATACGCTCGTCAGAATCAGTCAGCGTCGTAAACGTGGAAACAAAGCAAGGAAGTCAGGAACCGCCATTGCTCTACGACCTGACCACCTTGCAGAAAGAAGCAAACAGCCGCCATAGTTTTTCAGCAGATAAAACCCTGTCGGTTGCACAATCGCTTTACGAAGCCAAGCTCATTTCCTATCCGAGAACGGGAAGCCGTTATATTTCCGATGATGTTTTTGCCGAAATACCTACCCTTATCGGTCAGTTATCCGCTCATGCTTCATTCGGCAATTATGCAAAATCATTGTCGGGTGCAAGCCTGAACAGGCGTTCAGTAAATGATAAGAAAGTTACCGACCACCATGCCCTGATTATTACGGAAAATACGCCGAAAGATATTTCAGCCGAACAACGTATTATATATGATATGATAGCTGCCCGTCTGTTGGAAGCCTTTTCGGACAAATGTACCAAAGAGAACACAAGTATTTTGTTGGATGCTTCGGGTGTTCCGTTTTCGGTCAAAGGTAGTGTTATTCTTGTTGCAGGTTGGCGTGGTGTGTTGAATGCTCCCGATGAAGAAAAAGGCGAAGATGATGCTCCGGCGCTTCCAAACCTTTCCAATGGCGATGTTCTTTCCATTCACGGAACGGATTTATTGGAAAAGCAAACTAAGCCCCGACCGTTGCACACGGAGAGCAGTTTATTGTCTTCAATGGAAACCTGTGGTAAAGACCTTACCAACGAGGAAGAACGGGAAGCAATCAAAGAATCGGGTATCGGAACGCCTGCCACCCGTGCGAGTATTATAGAAACACTGTTCTCCCGTGAATATATTGTGCGTGAGAAAAAATCGCTTGTTCCAACCAATAAAGGTTTGGTTGTCTATTTGGCTGTCCAAAATAAAAAGATTGCCGATGTTTCGATGACGGGCGAATGGGAAAGAGCCTTGAACAGCATTGAAAAAGGCGAAATGGATGCCGACACGTTCCACAGAGGAATTGAAGTGTATGCCGCACAGATTACCACCGAACTGTTGGGAACTAAAATCGAGGGCGGTGGCAATCAGCGTGAAAGCTGTCCGTGTCCCAAATGTAAAAACGGTCAGGTGGTTTTCTATCAGAAAGTAGCCAAGTGCCAAAACGAAGATTGCGGATTGACCGTATTCCGTAACAAATCAGGCAAAGACCTGACCGACGGACAACTGAAAGACCTGCTTGCCAAAGGCAAGACGGGAACTATCAAAGGCTTTAAGAGCAAAGAAAATAAGCCTTTTGATGCTGCCGTAGCTTTTGATGCGGAGTATAAGACGGTATTCCAATTTGATAATTCTAAAAAACGGAAGAAGTAATGAAAGCAAATCTGATAATTTATTTTAATTACGACAATAAACCGGATGATGACAAAGAAAAGGAAATAGCCGATTTATTGATGAGTTTCGGGGAGTTTTGTGAGGATACCGATTTTGAGTTCCAAACTATTCCGAGAGTAGGCGAATATATAAAGCCGGAAACATTATTGAAAAAATGGATTGAAAATGACGACTACGAGAAGCCATGTTCAGACGGTAAAGCATTCAGTAAAATCTACAAGGCTTTCCGAACAGGCTCTTTTATCGTTGAAGAAATTTATCACGCTCTTGATTCCTGTACTATTCATTGCTCTGATATAGAGTATAAAGAAATAGAATAAAAACGCTTATCTTTGCCACTAAGAAAGTTCATACGCCACAGGTTTGATGAGAAATTGTTAAATCAGGTGCTATTGAATTTTTTTAGTGGTGGCACTGGGGAGGGATACCCCAGTGCCTTTTGCATATCCATATCTACAATTTTACCACTAAAAAATTCATAGTATGAAATACAATTCAAATTTAGAGCCTGCGGAAATGTCATATTTCCGGCTCAATCTACTATCTTATTTACGAGATTCCCACCCCGACAAAGCAAACGACCTTTCCTTTATTGCCGGACGTGGGGATATGGCAGCGGAAAGCTACAGCGAAGCCATAAAAAGTGGTTTAGACCATATTCAGGCAGCCGAAATCGCAAACGAAGCCTTATTCAAAGGTTTGCACTTTTCTCCTTATAATATAGTTGTCGAAATTCTTTGGAATGAGTTTTTCGATGAAGTTTCACCAAGCGAAGCCCACGCAAAGGCAAAAGAACTAATGCCCGAATGTCAGGCGGTATTTTCCAAATACAACCTGAACGATGATTATGCCGAGACGACCGAGTACCAGTCGCTCTATACGGAGCTTGTCGGCACAATCCTGATATTGCTCGAAAATGAGTTACAATAAGCGAACTCATTTGCGTCAGAACATTGATGCAATCAAGTTAGCGTTAAGGCTCGACAAGGAACAACGACAGGCAACTCCCGAAGAACGGGAAATACTTGCTAAATATTCAGGCTTCGGAGGAATTAAGGCAATCCTTAACCCTGCCGACAAACCCGAAGATATTCAGCGGTGGTCTAAATCCGAAGTCGAGCTTTTTCCGTTGGTGCAGGAACTTCACGAGGTACTCCGTGAAAGTTCGCCCACACCGGAAGTTTACAAACGCTATGTCAGCTCCCTGAAAAGTTCTATCCTTACGGCATTTTATACGCCGAAGCCTGTTATTGATGCGTTAGCGGATGCACTAAAGGATAGCGGGATAACCCCGACACGTTTTTTAGAACCCAGTGCCGGAACAGGTGCGTTTATTTCTTCGTTCAAAGAAACTGCGCCCGAAGCCAAAGTAACAGGTTTTGAAAAGGACTTATTGACGGGTAAAATCCTCTCGCACCTCTATCCTGATGATAAGGTACGGATTGAGGGTTACGAGAAAATGGAAGGACGTTACTCACAGCATTTCGATGTGATAGCTTCCAATATACCATTTGGCGATGTTTCTGTATTCGATCCGCTACTATCCAATCATGAAATACCCGCCGTCAAACAATCGACACAGGCGATACACAACTACTTTTTTGTAAAAAGCGTTATGTCGGCCAGAGAGGGCGGGATAATCGCCTTTATTACCAGTCAAGGCGTACTTAATTCGGAACAAAACAAACCGGTACGGGAATACCTGATGAACACCTGCGATGTTGTTTCCGCTATCCGTTTACCGAACAATCTCTTTTCCGACCATGCAGGAACGGAAGTCGGCAGCGACCTGATAATCCTGCAACGGAACAATAAGAATATCGTTCCCAATCAGCGACAGCAGGATTTTATCGAATCCCGCAAGTTGTCGAACGGAATTTCCATTAATAATCTGTTCCGTGATTTCGACAGGGTTGTACAAACCAGTTCGAAAAGAGATACCGATCCATACGGCAAACCTGCTATTGTCTTTACGCATGAGGGTGGAGTGGACGGAATCGCTAAAGACCTGCGGCAAATGTTGAAAGAAGATTTTTCACAACATTTGGATTTGCAGCGTTACCAAACCTATGCACAGAACACAGCGGAACGACAGGTTACAGCCACAGCAGAAATTAAACCGACACTTGAATCAAATTCCAATGACCTCAATCCTTTTTGGCAAACGGATGAACTCGATCCGTTTTGGCAGGCTATTGAAGATGATTGGTTTCCCGACAATAACCAATCCGAAGCGGTAAAACCTGTGATTGAAAACAAACCCGAAGCACCCAAGCAACAGCCCACTTATTCGGGTACACTTTTCGACATGGACGATCCTGCCATTAAAAAACAGCCGACACCGGAGGCGAAACCACAGCCCGTAACGCAGGAACCGCTAATCACGCTTTACGACCTTTTCGGGTTTACCCAAGAGGAACGCAGTCAGGTAAGCAAGCCTAAAAAAAGAGGTAGAAAGTCCAAATCACAAGCTGCCAAGCCGAAGGAACTTCCCTTTATGGATTGGCGGGAAGAAATGCAGCATAACGCCGCACAGCAACGGGAAAAACTTCAAAAGGAAACAACCGAAGCCTATCCCGTATTCGATGCCCGTCGGGAGGAACAGTTGGAGCAGTTACGAGAGGAAGCCGAGCGGGAACAGCAGGAACGCATGAAGCCGATTCCTTATTATAATGCGGAAGATATACCGTCCCATTATCGGGAAGGCTCACTCGTAACAGACGAAAATAATCGTATCGGTTATTTGCGTGATTTGAACGGATTTCAGCCGATGTTCCATCCGCTTCAACTCACCGGAACACAGCAGGCGAAAGCGTCCCTTTATATCGAAATACGGGACACTTATCACCACCTGTACAGCAACGAAGCAACAAGGTTGGAAGCCAATCCTGCCTTGCGTGAAATGTTGAACAGGCTTTATGACGATTTTACCCGTCGTTTCGGAAACATAAACGATGCGAAAAATCTAAGCCTTATTAAAATGGATGCCGGAGGAACGGAAATTCTTTCTCTGGAACGCTATGTAAATGGCAAAGCGGTCAAAGCTGATATCTTTGGGCAACCGGTTGCTTTCAATCCGAACGAGATAACTTCTGCCGACAACGCACGGGAAGCCCTGACCGCTTCGCTCAATAAATACGCAAAGGTAAACCTTGAATATATGGCAGGGCTTACAGGCGGTACTTCCGATGAGATATTGGACGAATTGAAAGGACAGGTATTTTTCAATCCGATGATAGGCTCTTATGAAATTAAAGACAAGTTCATAAGCGGAAATGTTATTTCCAAAGCTGAACATGTCGAGCGGTATATTGAGAACCACTCCGACCATGAAGCGGCAAAGGAATCCCTTTCTGCATTACGGGAAGCAACGCCACGCCCGATACCGTTCGAGGATTTGGATTTCAATTTCGGCGAACGGTGGATTCCGACAGGCATTTACAATAAGTATGCTTCACACTTATTCGATACCAATGTGTCGGTGCATTATGCACAGAGCCGTGATGAATACACGCTTAAAGCCGACAGCAAGAATATCAAGATATGGGATCAGTATGCTGTCAAAGCTGAAAGCCGCACGTTTGACGGTATCGCTTTGATGAAACACGCCTTGCACAACACTTCTCCTGATATTACCAAGAAAGTCAAAAAACTGATTGACGGGGAACTCAAAGAGGTAAAAGTGCGTGACTCCGAATCAATCCAACTCGCCAATTCCAAGATTGATGAGATACGGAACGGTTTTACCGAGTGGCTGGGCGAACAATCGCAGGAGTTCAAAGACCGACTGGCGGATAAGTACAATCGTACATTCAACTGTTTCGTCCGTCCCGATTACGACGGAAGCCACCAAGAGTTTCCCGGACTGGACTTGAAAGGCTTGGGTATTCCTGATTTGTACAAGAGCCAAAAGGATGCCGTCTGGTTGGACAAACTCAATGGCGGTGCGATAATCGACCATGAAGTGGGCGGCGGTAAAACCCTGATAATGTGCGTAAGCGCCTACGAGAAAAAACGGTTGGGATTGGTAAACAAACCGCTTATCATGGCTCTTAAAGCCAATGTGCATGAGATAGCCCAAACTTTCTGTACGGCTTACCCCAATGCAAAAGTGCTGTATCCGGGTAAAGAAGATTTTACACCTGCGAAACGGGCGAAGATCTTCAATGAAATGAAAAATAACAACTGGGATGCCATTATTTTAACACACGAACAATTCGGCATGATACCCCAGTCACCCGAAATACAGCAACGTATCTTACAGGCGGAACTTGATAGCGTTGAAGAAAACTTGGAAGTATTGCGGGAACAGGGTAAACACATATCCCGTGCTATGGAGAAAGGTTTGGTTAAACGACAACTCAATCTTGAAGCCAAGTTAAGCAATATCGCTTATCAGATTGAAAACCGCAAAGATGATACGGTCGATTTCAAGTTAATGGGAATTGACCACCTCTACGTTGATGAATCACACCGATTCAAAAACCTGACCTTTACCACCCGCCACGACCGGGTGGCAGGGTTTGGAAATGCCGAAGGAAGTCAAAGGGCGCTTAATATGCTTTTCGCCCTGCGTACCATTCAGGACAGGACGGGAAAGGATTTGGGAGCGACATTCCTTTCGGGTACAACCATTTCCAACAGTTTGACAGAGCTATATTTACTTTTCAAGTATCTCCGGCCAAACGAATTGGAACGGCAAGGCATTAATACATTCGATGCGTGGGCGGCAATTTTCGCCAAGAAGTCGATAGACTATGAATTTTCGGTCACGAACGAGGTCGTTCAGAAAGAACGCTTCCGCTACTTTATAAAAGTGCCTGAATTGGCGGCTTTTTATGCCGAAATAACCGACTATCGTTCCGCTGAAGATATAGGAATTGACCGACCTGCAAAGAATGAAATCCTGCACAATATTCCGCCCACTCCCGACCAGCAGGAATTTATTCAGAAGTTGGTAGAGTTCGCCAAAACAGGCAAAGGTGAAATATTGGGACGTGCCCCACTATCCGAAAGCGAGGAAAAAGCAAAAATGCTGATTGCAACGGACTATGCCCGAAAGATGTCGCTCGATATGCGGCTCATTGATCCGGTCAAATATGGCGACCATGTAGATAACAAGGCTTCCCATGTTGCCAGAATGGTATCGGATTATTACAAAAAGTTCGACCAACACAAGGCAACCCAGTTTGTTTTTTCAGATTTGGGTACTTACAAGCCCGGCGAATGGAATCCATGCTCCGAGATAAAGCGTAAACTGGTGGATGACTACGGAATCCCCGCCCACGAAATACGCTTTATTCAGGAAGCCAAGACCGACAAGGCTCGTAAAACCATGATTAAGGATATGAACGAGGGTAAAATCCGTGTACTGTTCGGCTCTACTGAAATGTTAGGGACAGGTGTAAATGCCCAGAAAAGGTGCGTTGCCATTCATCATTTGGACGCACCTTGGCGACCGTCAGATTTGGAGCAACGGGACGGTCGTGGTATTCGTAAAGGCAATGACATTGCAAAGTTGTACGCTGATAATAAAGTAGATGTACTAATATATGCCGTCGAAAAATCATTGGACGCTTATAAGTTTGGATTACTTCACAACAAGCAGCTTTTCATTCGCCAGTTGAAAAATAACTCACTGGGTATCCGTACCATTGACGAGGGCAGTATGGACGAAAAAGGCGGTATGAATTTTTCTGAATATGTAGCAATTTTAAGTGGCAATACAGAACTGTTGGAGAAAGCACGGCTGGAAAAGAAAATCGCTTCGTTGGAATCCGAACGGCAGGCATTTATGCGTGGCAAATCTTCTTCTCGTTACAAATTGGAGGATATTATGTCGAGCGTAGAGAAGAATAACGGGTTTATCAACCGTATATCCAAAGATATAGAAGCATTCAGTTCCCGTGTCCAATATCAGCCCGACGGCGTTACCCGCCTGAATCCCGTTCAATTGGACGGATTACAGGGCAGTAATCCGAAAGAAGTCGGTTTAAAATTAAACGAGATTGCTGACAACACCCGAACACACGGAGCGCATGAGAAAATCGGTACGCTTTATGGTTTTGATTTAATGGTCAAGTCCGAAACCACCAACAAAGACGGTTTCGACCTTATACAAAACCGTTTCTTTATCAAAGGCGAAGGCGATATTCTCTACAACTACAATCATGGAACAATGGCTACCGACCCGAAGACGGCGGCACAAAACTTCCTGAATGCACTTGATACCATGCCGAAATTGTTGGAGAAGTATCAATCGGATAACGAGAAACTGCAAAAAGATATTCCAGTTCTCAAAGAAGTTGTCGAAGCCACATGGCGAAAAGAGCCTGAACTGAAAACCTTGAAAGATGATTTGATTAAGTTAGACCGTGAAATCCAACTCTCGCTTAAACCAATCGAGGAAAGCGAGGGAAAGGAGAGCGTGCAGGACAATACCGTTTCGGTAAATAAGCAATCACAGGTTAAATCCGAAACATTTGTCCAGGACACTCCATTGCCGAACACTATTCAGGGAGTGAAAGAAATCATGGGCGACAGGCTTGTTATAGCTTCGGTGGGCGATAGTCCGCCGAAAGTGGAAAGAAAAGATACATCTAAGGGGATTAAGTTGTAAAAAACTCCTATTCAGAAATCAGTATCTTCCCATTTTAATATGAACAAGGAACAATAGCACTATATGCAGTTCCTTGTTCTTTTCTATCTATTGGAGAATTATTACCACTCATTGGAGAATTACTATCAGCAACATTATCATCTCTACCTCCACCAAGAGGAGTTATTGGAGAATTACCCTTAGTTATTGGAGAATTGAATACACAATGATTTCCCTATTTAACAGGGGTTTCGGCAACATTTTCATTATCTATTGGAGAGTTATTGCCTCTCATTGGAGAATTACCATCAGTAACATGATTATCTCTACCACCACCAAGAGGAGCTATTGGAGAATTAACCCTCTACATTTTTACTTCTTAATACATCAAACACACTCTTAAAGAGGTCATCTCCACGTAATGACTGATACGGTTTGGCAAGAGAATAAGTAGTTTGATTACCTGAACCGGATTTCGTTAGAATATCATCATCAACTAACTTGCCAGTCAGATATTTTAATTGATTTCTATTCAAGTATTCTTCCATGTGCTTTTCTATTGCTCCGATTTTCAGGGCATTCCCCTGTATAGCAAGAAGTAACTGTTCTACTTCTTTGACAATGTAATTTCCTATTTTTGAGTTTTCGTCAATTAGAGCATTATATTCTTCAGAAAGTGTGAAGCGATTGGTATGTCCGGATGCACGTTGAATCAACCCTATTTCTTCAAGTTGATTTGTAATTTCGGGGTTTAATTGTTGGAATTGTCCATCACGGATTTTACTTAGTGTAAGTATTTGTTCTACTCCCAACTTCGGCTCTTTATCGCTTATTTGGTATTTATTTATGAATATATGGAATGCCTTATCTACTATTTCGGATTTTAATGTCAAAGATACCTGATAAGAATCTGACTTACTGTAATCAGGATAGTTTTTCCCCTCTGAAAGAGTGATTGAAAATATCTTATCAACTCCTTGTCCGCTTCTTTCAACTAAGCCTGTTTTTTCTAATATCTCGGTTATCAGACGATTGCGAGGGGTACTGCTGACAGTTATCAGGTTGTCAAGAGTAACTCCTTTGGGAAAACCACCCGGATTGTTTATCTCTATTTTTGTGGGATATTGTTTTACAACTACTTCGCTTGTAATCGTATATAAACGATGAGCAACAGCGTTCAGTATTGCTTCACGAATAACCGCTTCGTTAAAATCAAATAAATCAAAAATATATGCTCCCGACTGTACTGGGTGCTTTCTGTTGAGTGCAGGTTGATTTATTAATTGCCAAATTTTATCTATGCCAAGAAATAGTGGTTCTTCAATGCTTTCCCTTGCATCGTGGTGTATTTGGCTTCCGGTATTGCGATATTCCCAGATTATTTTGCTTTGAGGTAGTTTTTGTTGGATAATCTCTTTTTTTCCTAACAGGATAAGAGCCGCGAAATTCAATTTATTCTCTACCAATAACTTCAAATCTGTTAATAGTTGTTCTTTTGAAAGAGATAGAAATTGAGGATTATTCTGTTTTTGAGAGTAACTTTCTCTCATTTTTTGTATCGCTGTGTCATCCAAATCGGCAATAGTTAATCCCTCACATATTTTTGCAGAGAAATCAGGTTCTTGCTCCGATAAAATAGCAAACATTTCTTCATCGCTCATATTTCTCAGGCTTTCGCCTGTTCGCATCAGAGGAACTCCTTCAAACTTCAACAGTTTTCCAACGGGACGGGTAGGTACGTGAATTATCAGGACACGTTTCTTATCTTCCCATAATTCTTCTGTCCGTACACGAATACCCAATCTCTCGTATGTTTCATCCGTCAAATCTCCAACCTTACCTTCTGCAAAATCACTTCCTACAACTTCATGAGGAACTTTGTCTTTCATTCCCATGACTAATTTACCGCCACCCTCATTAGCAAGAGCAACAACATAGCCAAGATAGCATTTTCTTCTTTCCGTTTGGTCGGTATTTTTGCCTCCCGCAAATGAAAAGTTATTCTTTGCTTCCTTAAACTCTATCCTGTCTTCACTCTCTTTGAGTTGTTGTAATTCTTTAATAGTCATGTATATTTCAAAACAATTTTATTCCTATTTTACGCAACTGCAAAAATACTCCTTATTTTCTATTTCTTCAAATCTCGCGTATAATATTTATTTTCTGATAGATATAACTCTACATTCTCAATAATTAAAGCCCGTGCCTGTCATCACGACGGTACGGGCTTCGTACTAACATTAAAAATCAGCACTATGAACATACAGAAATAAAAGACAAACCGCCCTCACGGGTTATCAGTATCTTCGGGAATATTATCGTCTTCGGAACTTTCGGGAGGTTTCTTACCATTCCGTTTCTTGTTGAAGCATTCTCTTATGAACGTATGTACATCGCTTTCTTTGTAGTACGTCTTCTGGTGGACTTTATGAAAAGGCAAATCGCCCGTACTACGGTAGCGTTGCAATGTCCGTTTACTGATATGGAGAAGCTGGCACAAGTCCTGATTGTCAAATAATACTTCTCCTTCCAACATGTTTCTTTGTTTACTCATCTTATCAAGGGTTTTATCTTGTTTATCGAAGCGGTACATGATTCGTTCCATCCACGCTTCAAAATCGTCTTTGTTTATATACATGGCTGTTCGGGGTTTTAGATGATATGCCCTATCATGAAATAATTCTGATTGGACGGATCTTTTATGATTATTTCTTTCTCTCTCATATATTTAATGTAACTTTTGGCGGTGCGTTCCTTGACATCCATAAACTGCTGAATGCGGTCGCACAGGTCGATATAGGTCAAGTGCTTTTGTGAAGCAAATATCTCACGGGCAACTGTCGCCAGTTCCTTTTCTTTGCGTTTTTCCTTTTCCTCTCGTGGCTTTTCGCCTATGTAAATGTGCATTCCCAGTTCCTTATCCCACGAAAATTGCATCAACGGAACATCGAGAGGGCTGCCATCCCTTACTTTGAGAGCCTTTACAACCGATACTGACGGCTCGTTATCAAGTTCTATACTCATAATTGCAGCCGCTTTACGTTGCAGTTCCGAACCTAAATGCCCTCTCAACTTCAAACCGTTCGGAACATAGTGAAGCACACAGGCAATGCAGGTGCGATATATTCCTGCCAATCGGTATAGCTCATCCACAATCCGAATGCTTTCCGCTTCGTCATTGGCGGACAGCACCAAATCCGCAATACCGTCAATAACAACCAGTCGTATGCCCTCATATTCGTAATGATATTTGTCCATACTCTGAACAATGGCTTGCAGACGTTCTTTCCGGGACATTCCAGTAAGTGAAAACGCACGTAGTTCTTCGGGCTTCTCGTTCAGTTTGGCACGTTTCAGGAGATTGGAAACATTCTTGAATAACTGTACTTCGGATTGTTCGGTATCGTAAAGTAGAACCGCTTTGCCGTCGGAATTATCACGGACATTCACACCCAACGTGTCTATGGTGCGATTGTCTTTGATTATTGAACCTGCAATCAAAGCAGCAACATAGTTGCTTTTCCCAGTACCTTCTCCGCCCGTGATACAAAGAATGTTTCCCTGCGTTCCCAAAGGTACATTGCCTGCCGAGATAACTTCTTCGGCTTTGGCCGGAGGATTATTGAAATCAATTTCACAGGATTTTAGCATGGTCATTGTATCGTTATATAGATTATCAAGAAAATCAATGAATAGTTGGCGGAACTCTTTCCGGTTGTTCCCTTTTATGAAATAGTCGGTAATATCTTTGTTTTTTTTCTCGCCAGAAAGTGGCAATACAAGCCGTTTTACGCCATATTCTGCCAATGCTTTTTCGTGTTTGATTGCGGCTTCTATTCCTGTTTTGTCTGCATCGTAGAGCAATACGATATGTTTGAAGCGGAAAGTAAGTTTATAGATTATTCCTGTCGGAATAGTGGACGTTTCGCTATTAAAGCAGATTGCGTGAAACCCGTGTGCAGCAAGTGTCATCACGTCTTTTTCTCCGCCTGTAATGAACAGCGTATCTCCTTTGGCGGGTAATTGTTCCAGTCCGAAGCAGTAGCTTTCGCCGATATTACCACCATATAAAAAGCGTATTTCCGAAAACGGTCGGTAGATTTTCACATATTGTTTTCCCATATAGCCAAAAATCGGCTCACTTTCGGACGAAGTATAGTAGAATGGTTTATTTTCCTTATTCTCGCTCCGAAACTCTTTCAGGGAAACGGTTTTGTAAAGTTTCAGTATTTCGGGCGTGATACCCGATTGCAACCAAAAATCCAATTCTTTCTGCATGAATTTTTGCTGTATGATATTATAGGGCTTGTTTTTTGGCGGTTCGGGATTGGTCGGGTTACTCTTTTGTGGAACAGATTGCGGAGTAGGAGTATAATCCGAATCGCCCAATCCCAAAGACATATCCCTGTTTATGGTTTTCAGTATTTCAACGAAATCCGCACCATTGTTGCAATTCAAACCTTTCAGTTTGCCGATGAAGAAGAAACAATCGCCACTATAATCGTCATTGCCGAAGTCTTTTATCTTGTAAACTCCATTGCGACGGTCGAAATATATATTGCACGAAGCCTTACGGTCTTCGTACAACGGATTAAGGAAGTTTCGTCCGACTTTCCACTGTACCGACGATATATAATGTTTGAACACGTCCAAACCGTTATTTGTCCGTCTTAATAGTTCGTCTTTGTTGAGCATGGAGTTGATGATTTTTAATAAGGTCATTCATACATTCATCGGTACTACGGATTCTCTTTTCAGCGAGCATCCGTTTAATTTCCGCAATGGTGTAATATGATTTGCCGGAGATAATAGAATAGGAAATCAGCCGCTTACTGCGTAAACGTTGAAGTGTACGTTCGCTGATTTTGAGGAATGTGCATACTTCGTAACTGTCCACCCACAACTCATCGGCGTTGATTGTGTCATCGTCTTGGCGGTCGAGAACGAATTTCGCTATCGCATTGATTTTAGATACCAGTTCCTTGTATGCTTGGCTGTCTATTGTTATGACTTCCATATTCGCAACTATTTGATTCGCTGCAAAGTTCCGAAGTCTAAAAATACTTTTCTGCCAACTTGGTAAAAGTTTTTTTTGAGTTTTTTTGACCGAAAATCAACGGTTTTAGCGGGTTTCAGGCAGGTAAAATAAGGGCAAAAAAAACTACCAAGTTGGTAGTTTTTATGGATTTTTCTTCATTTGGAATCGTCTTCGTCCATTCGTCGTAAGAAATTATCAGTAATTATCTTTAAATATTTTGCCCGTTCTATCTTCCTGTCTTTTATTGATATATATGTTCTGTAATATTCACCTAAGTCCACATTAAATAAAGTTTCTAATCCTATCATTATTTCTTTAACATCAGCTTTTCCACGATTTACATATTTACTTGAATCAAAGCTATATCCTAATTCAACCAAAGCAATTAATGGGCCTGTCCATTTTAAATCATTGATGGGAAAAGAAGATCTGTTCTTATTTATTATAATTTGTTTTTCTATCTGATGCTTTTTTTTATTGAGGTAAATGCGTAGCATCTCATTACAGATAATTTTTGCTACTTTATAATCATATCCGGTTGAAAAATGTTTATCCATCACAAAGTGAACACTATCTACACAAAGTTTATACGACTTTTTCTTTCTTAGAAAATAATGTTCGTCTAAATATGTTGATTTTGATCTGTAGTATTGGTAAAAATCTATGTTACGTTCAAAAAAATAAGTCAGACTCTCTTGTTCATTTTCATAGTAGCTTTTTAATGTATCATTACTTCCATTTGGACATTTTAATTCAATTGCGTGCACTTTATTGAAATATAGCAGAAATCCTAATACTTCAGGTTTGATTTCTTTAAAAAAACATATTTCATCAGATGAATCAATAGAGTCTAAAGAAAGAAAATAACTTCGCATTTTTTCTAAACAATCATTTAAGAAATTTATCATTGATTCAGCTTCTTCTAAGGAAATATTACAACTCTCCATATCAACTATTTCCAATTCTGTGTGTACTTCTTTTAATATTTCTGAATTATATTCTTTCATTTCAAAATTTGACAGATTTAAGTTTAAGTATATAAAAGTCAAAAATATATCTATAATATTAGTTTATTATTCTGTTTGATAGGATCAAATAGAACTGTTTATATCAGGTTAAGAAACCATTATAATATATTTTGCTGCAATTTCGTGCAAAATTTGTTACACTAATTAAGTCGTCATCAAAATCATGGTAAAGCACACCGACATATATACTATAACTTATTAGGTTATTTCATATGCCGGTGTGACACTTAACAGAATCAAATAAAAACAATTAATATTTCCATCAGGTATGAATAAATGGATTTTATTTCATTCGTAACATCAACGCATTTATTGCAACTATTACTGTACTGACGGACATTAGTACAGCCCCTACGGCAGGACTCAATATAATACCTACAGGAGCGAGAATTCCTGCTGCCAATGGTATAGCGATAATGTTATACCCTGCCCCCCACCATAGATTTTGCACCATTTTTTTTGTTGTGTTTTTTGCAAGTGAAAGAAAATGGATGATATCATATGGATTACTTTTTACCAATACCACGTCTGCTGAATCTATCGCCACATCTGTTCCGGCACCGATTGCCACACCGATATCTGCACGTGCCAATGCCGGGGCATCATTCACTCCGTCACCCACCATCATAACATTTTTTCCCTTATGCTGGTATTCTGTTATGACCTTCTCTTTATTTTCGGGTAAAAGAGAGGCATATACATCGCTGATTCCCAACTGTCCACCAACAGACTTTGCTGAGGCTTCATTGTCTCCTGTTAACATGACCGGAGTAATTTTTTCATTTTGAAGTTTTTTTACTGTCTGTTTGGCTTCTGGTTTAATTTGATCTCCTTGTGCTATTAAGCCTGCTACATCATCATTTATTAAAAGGTAACTTATGGAATTGCCTTTTTCTGCCAAGTCATTAAACAAGGATTTATCATATGACACTGCATTTTTATCCAGATATGCAGCAGTAACAATTTTTGCATCCTGTCCACTTACAGTACCCGATAAGCCTGTTCCACTTATAAGAGCAACATTTTCGGCCTTTGGTATCTCCAATTTATCTTCTTTGGCTTTATCCAATATACCTACTGCTAATGGATGATTGGAATGTACTTCCATTGCTGCCATTGTTTTTAGTATATCAGCATCATTCCATCTATCCGAAAGACTTTTAACAACGGAAACACGGAAATTACCTTCAGTAAGTGTACCTGTTTTATCCATGGTTACAACGGATATATCCTTTGCTTTCTCCAATGCGTTGCGGTTACGGATTAGTAAACCATGTGTTGCACCTAAAGATGTAGAGCGAGCTACTACAAGGGGGATAGCCAAGCCTAAAGCGTGTGGACAGGCAATGATAAAGACAGTTACCATCCTTTCCAATGCGATATTAATATCTTTGTCGATAATATACCAAACGATAAATGCAATGATACCTACTATCAATGCTATATAAAAGAGTGCTTTGGCTACTTTATCGGAAATGGATTCCGCTCGTGATTTTTCTTGTTGGGCTTGTCCTACCAGTTTCATCACTTGTGCCAGGTAACCTGATTCGCCTGTACCTGTCACTTCTATTACGATAGATCCCGAACCATTGACCGAACCGCCTATCACGGTTGCTCCTTCGCTTTTCTTTATGGCTTTGGCTTCCCCGGTTACCATTGATTCATTAACAGATGTTTCACCAGATATAACTTTCCCGTCGGCAGGCACTTTTTCTCCCGCCTTTACCATTACATGCTGCCCTTCTTGTATTTGTTGAAGAGGAACATCATTAACACTTCCGTCAGGTTGTACCAGATGCGCACTTCCAGGCAACAACTCAGCCATTTTCTGCAATGCGTTTCCCGCATTACCCACAGCCTTCATTTCTATCCAATGACCGAGCAACATAATAACAATCAGTGTCGCCAATTCCCAAAAGAAATCCATTCGGTGACCTGGCACTTGCAGAATGTAATTGGTAACAAAAGCATACATACTATATATGTAAGAAACAGTGATACCCATTGAAATCAATGTCATCATAGCCGGATTTTTTGCTTTTAATTCACTCGCAGCTCCGGTAAGAAATGGCCATCCGCCGTAAAAATACAGGAATGAAGCTAAGAACAATACTACCCAATATGAACCCTGGAATGTAAGGGTAAAAGGAAGTTTCATGCCCATCATAGGGGATAACAGAATAATCGGTATTGCTACGATAAGGGAAATCCAAAATTTCTGTTTAAGATTTCCCATATGAGCCATATGTCCTCCCGCATGATCGTGATTCTGATGTCCATGCCCACTATGGTCATGTCCTTGGTGCATACTGTTCATTTCTGTATGATCCTGATGATTATTATGCGACACGTTTTGAGCATTTTGAGCCATTTCTATAGTATAATTGCCGACTTTCGATAAGGCATCCTGCAATACTTCCGTAGATATATGTTTATCCATCCTGATAATGGCTATCGTAGGATCAAGAGTAACAGTTGCATGAATGCCATCAATAGCATTCAGTGCTTTTTCCACACTTGAACGGCAATGATCGCATGTCATACCGCCTATTGTATATGTATGTTTCATATCTGACTTCTTTTTATAAGAGAATGCTCCGGTTGAGCATTCTCTTTAAATATAATACTCACTTATCCCGGTCATTTATTCACCGTTTAAATTATTTCTAA
>ERZ778021.1898-NODE-1898-length-21265-cov-6.447336_pt1 | contig 21265 bp, 15 predicted proteins | sample MGYA00375751_ERZ778021 | MGnify/ENA primary metagenome ERZ778021 (study PRJEB29350, sample SAMN05389814) | bioreactor metagenome | isolation source: Thiocyanate stock bioreactor | place: South Africa: University of Cape Town | collected 2013-08-29 ... | reverse complement strand
CTTCGACGAGTAGACCCCCTCCCAATGATTCTTTCGGCTCGTCTCGAACATCACGACCGCCCCTCCAGATAGCGGTAAGCCCCGCGACAGGCCGCGTGCAGCAAGTCGCGTTGGAGGTCGTGTGTCCCCTTGTCGAACTGCTCTTCGTCGTGCTCGGGTGCGTTCGTCACGTGGGCGACGACGCCGACAGCGAACCGCCGAGCTTCAGCAAAAGCAAAGAGCGAAGCCGCTTGCATCTCCACGGCGAGGGCGCCGCGAGCCGCATAGCGGGCGATTTGCTCGGCGGTCTCTCGGTAGGGGGCGTCTGTGGTCCAGACGAGGCCGCGACGGATGGGCAGACCCACCGCTTCAAGCTCCGTCGCCAAGGCGTCGACCAGGTCGGGACGTGCCGCGACCGTCTCGCTCGGCGGGAGGCAGTGGTAACTCGTGCCCTCGTCTCTCACCGCTCGTTCGGCGACGACGAGCCCGGGGACAGGCAGCTCGGAGCCGATGCGGCCCGCCGAGGTGACCCCCACCGCGACCTTGACCCCGGAGACCGCGAGCTGCTCGGCCACGAGCACGGCGTAAGGCCCGCCGATGGTGCGGTCGATGAGGCCGCAACGACGCCCGTCGACCTCGAAACTCCACATCGCGGTGTGGAAGCAGGCCCATTCCCGGCACCGCGTAAGTTCGCCCGACTCGACCATGGCGTCGGTCAAATCCCCGTCGAAATCGAGGATGCAGACCTCGGGGAGGGTTGAGGCCCCAAGGCCCCTTTGCCCTCGCACGGCGTCGACCAGGTCCTCGGGCCGGAACTCCGAGGGTGCATCGTGGGGATGGTCGAGGAGGGGCAAGCGTCCTGACGAAGGGCTCGGTTTCTCGGGGGCGTCCATCCTGCTCGTCACTTCTTCTTCCTCGGGTCGTCGTCCGGGTTCACGTACTCGATGACCCAGGGGCCCTCGCCGTGGAACTGGACGACGGTCTCGCCCTCGACCCAGACGTAATGCTTCATGCCCGCGGGCCACACGCCGTAGGTCCCGGCGGGGAGCGTCTCGCCCTTCGACGCGTCGAAGGTCTCGCCCATGCCCAGGTGGAAGGTGCCCTTGATGATGGTCACCCGCTCCGGCTTGGGATGGACGTGCGGCGGGATGCGGTAGCCGTCCGGGACCTTGACCCGGAAGACGAACGGGCCGGGCTTCGACGGGTCGCCTTCCAGGACCGCGAACTCGGCGCCGGGCGGCAGGGAAGGCGGCCCCGCCTTCCATCGAATCTTGTCCGACCGATGGACGGCGGCCTTCATTTCCCCGGCGTGCTGGGCGTAGACGCCCGGGGCGACCCACGCGAACGCTGCCGAGACGAGGCCCACGGCGAGCAGCTTGGTGTTCATCATCTTCCCTCGGTTGAAATACCGGTCGAGACCGGAAATCCCCTCTGACGCCAATCGGGATAGCCTTCGGCGAGGCGGCGGGCCCGGTAGCCCTTGGCCTGCAGGGCGGCGACGACTTCGTCCGCGAAGACGCAGTAAGGCCCCCGGCAGTAGGCCACGATTTCCGCGTCGCGGGGCAGGTCCCGCAGCCGGGCCTCGAGCTCGTCGTGGGGGACGTTGCGGGCCCCACGGATGTGCCCGGACTCGTATTCGGCCCGCGACCTGACGTCGAGGATCACCACGTCCTGGAGGCGACGCTTGAGCTCGGCGGCGTCGACCGCCTCCAGCTTGCTGCGGTCTTCGAGGTACTCGGACACGACGGACTCGACCTCTTCGAGGCGGGCCTCTCCGAGTTCGCGGATGGCCTGCCAGGCACGGAACACCTTCGGGTCCGCGAGCGAGTAATGGGCGTAGAGGCCTTCGCGCCGGATCGTCACCAGCATGGCGGCCTTCAGCACCTGGAGGTGCTGGGACGCGTTGGCGACCGGGCAGCCGAGCTCGTCGGCCAGCTGCTCGACGGTCCGCTCGCCCTGGGCGAGGACCTCGATGATTTGCAGCCGATGCGGGTTGCCCAGGGCCTTGCCGATCCGGGCGAATTCGCCGAAGAGCCTGGCTTTGAACCGTCGTTTCTTCTGCGTGTCCATGGTTATTCAATGAGATTATTGAATAGCGAATTCCTTGTCAATAGATGTCCGAAGGGACGTCGCGAGAGGGATGGTCGTGACCGTCAAGTTGATACGAACGACATCTTCAAGCTCGGCCAGATTCGTCCGGCCGGTGGACGCCATCGCGGCGCGTCCGGCGTTGGCGAAGACGACGTCGAGCTCGCCGAAGGCTTGCACGGCCTGGACGACGCCACCTTCGATGGATGCAGCATGCTTGGCGTCACGCCCGCCCTCGGACTCGAACGGGGCGGCGCTCTCGCATCTCGCCGTGGCAGAAATGGGATGAAGTCGTCGCCGGCATGTAAATTCACCATTTCTGAGAGTTAATCCAAGGGGGGTAAGGGCCGATAAACCAAATTACAGGGGCGACGATTCGGGGAGATTTGACGGTCCTACGCGGGCCTTCGAAGGCTTTTCAAGGAAGGACCGGCGAGGCTCTGCCTCGTCATTTATTATGAGCAAAAGCAGAGCCCGCGGCGCAGGTGCACGTTTTACGCAAGCGGATGGATCGGCCCGGATTGACGCAAGGGCCGTTCGCCGGCGAACTGCCGGTCTCACGGAGGCTGTACGATGGTCGTAAACGTCCGGCCCGCGATCTTCCTGGCCTTCGTTCTGGCCGGCCTTTCGGCCCGACTGCCGCAAGCCGATGGGCAGGCGGCGACGCCGGCGCCGGCCCCGACCTCGGGGCCCTCGTCCGGCCCCTTCTCGGGGTCGCTTCCGATCCCGAGGACCGCCCGCTCGGGCGGCGAGTCGATCCAGGTCCCGGAAGCGGCGCCCCTCGGCGAAATGGGGCGCGGCGGGGGGCCCGGCCGCACGGCCGCCATCGTCACGCCGCCATCGCCGGGGAGCCTGCTGACACCCGACGTCCGGTCGATCGACCTGAACACGGCCTTGCGCCTGGCCGGCGCCCAGAACCCCCAGCTCCTGATCGCGCGGCAGCGGGTCGTGGAGGCGACGGCCCTGCGGCAGCTCGCCGCCGCCCAGTTCCTGCCCTCGCTCAACCTGGGCGGCAACTACGACCTGCACACGGGCAACCTGCAGCAGTCCAACGGCAACATCCTGTCGGTGAACCGATCGGCGATGTACGTCGGGGCCGGGACCGGGGCGGTGGCGGCGGGGACCGTGAGCATCCCGGGCCTCGTGCTCGAAGGGAACGCCGCGGTCGCCGTCTATGGGTATCTGGCGTCGCGGCAGTTCCAGGCGGCCCGCGGCTTCGAGGCCTGGGCGGTCCGCAACCAGGCGTTCCTCCAGACCACGCAGGCCTACACCGACCTCCTGAGGGCGGAGGGCCGTCGCGCCATCGCGTTGCAGGTCCGCGACGAGGCGAGGCGCGTCGCCGAGCTGACCGCGTCCTACGCGAACGCCGGCCAGGGCCGCGCCGCCGACGCCCACCGGGCCCTGACCGAATTGCAGGCCCGCGAGTACGACATCCAGGAGGCCGAGGAGGCGGTGCTCGTCGCCTCGGCCCGGCTCTGCTTCGTGCTCAACATCGACCCCTCGGTCCGGCTGCACCCGACCGACGCCTACGTGGTGCCGCACCCGATCGTCCCCGACCCGACGCCCGTGGCCGAGCTGATCGCCCTGGGGCTGCTCCAGCGACCCGAGGTGAAGGAGTGGCGGGCGTCGATCCGGGAAGCCCTGATGGCGCTGGACGGGGCGCGGGCCTTGCCGTTCTCGCCGACGGTCCTGATCGGCTACAGCGCCGGCGGGTTCGGCGGCGGCAGCAATTTGGTGCGGCCCGTCGTCGGCGGGTTCGGCGGCCGGCAGGACTTCGACGCCGTCGGCTACTGGACGCTCCAGAACCTGGGCGTCGGCAACGCGTCGTTGATCAACGTCGCCAAGGCGCGCCTCGGGGTGGCGAAGTACCGGGAGATCTTCGTCCTCGACCAGGTCCGGGCCGAGGTCGCCGAGGCGTACGCCAAGACCCACGCCCGCTACGCCCGGATCGAGACCTCGGAGCGGGCCGTGGAGAGCGGGATCAAGGGGTTCGCCGAGGACCTGCTGCGGATCGAGAACACGGTGGCCCCGGCCATCGAGACCGTCGACAGCCTGCGGCTGCTGGCCCGGGCCCGCAACGCCTACCTGGACGCGATCGTCGACTACGACCGGGCGCAGTTCGAGCTGTACGTCGCCCTGGGCCAACCCCCGGCCGACGCCCTGGCCCGGCCCGCCCCGGTGGACGGGGTCGGGCCGACCAATCGCGGCGCCCTCGGCGTTGCGGCTCCGCCTCCGACCGAGCCCCCGCCGGCCGGACGTTGAACCACGGTCTCGTTGCGATTGGGGGAAAGATGGAACCTTCGATTCCTGCGGAGCCGGGGAAGAAGAGAGCGCCGCGACGGCGGCGCGGAAAGCGGTCGCGCAACCGTCGCCTGGCGCTCGCCGCGACCCTGACGATCCCCCTCCTTCCCGGGTGCATGACGCTTTCGTGGAAGGCGAAGGGGCGCGACGAGGCCGTCGTCGTCGCGTCGGCGGACGCGGCGGAAGAGGTCTCGGGGTTCGGAGGGGCGTCGATCCCGGCGAAGTCGGGCGGCGAATACGCCGTCGACCTCTCGTCGGCCCTGCGGTTGGCGGAGGCCGAGAATCCGCAGATCGCCGTGGCCCGCCAGCGCGTGGGGGAGGCGGTCGCCGTCCTCCAGGGGGCGAGGGCCTTGCTGCTGCCGTCGCTCAACATGGGCGCCAACTACCACGACCACCTGGGCAACCTCCAGCGGTCGTCGGGGCGGATCCTCAACCTGAGGGAGCGGTCGCTCTACTTCGGGGGCGGCGTGGACGTCGTCGCGGCGGGGACCGTCGAGATCCCGGCCGTGAGCATCGTCAGCCCGCTGACCGACGCCATATTCGAGCCGCTCGCCGCACGGCAGGAGGTCGATCGGGCCCGGTTCGACGCCACGGCCACCGCCAACAGCGTCCTCATGGACGTCTCGCAGCTTTATTTCGAGCTGACGGCGACCGAGGGCTTCCTCGACGTCCGCCGCGAGATGGCCGAAAAGGGGGGCGAGGTCGCCCGGCTGACGCGCGCCTACGCCGACGCCGGGGAAGGGCGCGAGGCCGACGCGATGCGGGCCGCGACCGAGCTGAGGCTCATCGGCGTGGAGGTGCGCAGGGCCGAGGAAGAGGCGGCCGTCGCGGGGGTCCGGCTGGCGCGTCGGCTGCACCTCGACCAGGCGGTGCAGCTCCGGCCGATCGCACCCGCCTTCGAGACGACGACGATCGTCGACCCGGCCGTCCCCCTGCCCGAGCTCCTCCGGACGGGCCTGACCTACCGCCCCGAGGTCCGCGCCCGGGCCGCCGCCGTCGACGCAGCGGCGTATCGAGTGGATCAGGAGAAATACCGGCCCGCGCTGCCGACGATCCTGGTCGGGTTCAGCGGCGGGGCCTTCGGCGGCGGCAGCAACCTGTTCGGGACGCAGGTCGCGAACGTCGGCGGCCGCACGGATCTCGACGTCGGCCTCTTCTGGACGCTCAGCAACCTCGGCGGAGGCAACCTGGCGCGGATCCGGAGGCGGTCGGCCGAGCTGGGCCAGGCCGAGGGCGAACGCCAGCGGGCCATCGCCGAGGTCCGGGCCGAGGTCGCCGAGGCGTACGCGGCGGTGAACGCCTCGCGACGCCGCCTCGACGTCGCCGCCATCGAGCTGGAAAGCGCCCGCGCGGGCTTTCGCGAGGACGTGGACCGCATCCGGAGCACGGTGGGCCGGCCGCTCGAGGTCGTCAACAGCCTGCAATTGCTCAACGACGCTCGGATCGCCCGCATCCGCGCCGTGGCCGACTACAACCAGGCCGAGTTCCGGCTGTTCGTCTCGCTGGGGTCGCCGCCGCCGCTCATCGCGAACCCGGCGGAGCCCGCCACGGCCCCACCGATCGCCTCGCCGCCCCTGCCTCCCCTCGCCCGGTTGATAGGGCCCGGCCTCTGGCATGGTCATTGACCGGCCCTGGCCGCCGTGGATTGTGGGCCCACCCTAACGGCCTTCCCTCCTCGCGGAGGTGTACGCGCCGAGTACGTACAGGGGGACGGCGACCGCGAAGCGGCCGGATGAGGGGGGGCCTGCGCCGATTTCGGAGCGACTCGGCGCATGCACATCCGACGGCGATCGTCCCCTCATCCGCCCTCGCCCCGTGAAGGGGGAGGCGAATATCAGGAGACCGCCGCGGAGCCGGCTCAGGCCGACCGCGGGTGGGCGGCCTCGTGCTGGGCGAAGCCCGTCCAGAAGATGGGGAAGGCGCGGAGGGTCTGGCGGCCGTAGCGGTCGACGACCTGGATGTCGAACTGGTTGATGCCGTCGGTCATCGTCGGCGTGAACTCGAAATACCCTTTCTCGTCGGCGACGGCCGCGGGGCCGCGGAGCTTCAGGTCGGTCGTGCCGGTCCCGGAGAAGACCAGGGCACCGGGCTGGGTCCGGCCGATCACCTTCGGCTGGCGGCTGATCGCAACGCCGCCGCTGTTCTGGGGCAGGCCGCCCCGGGCCTGATCCTGGGGCGCGAGCTTCACCTGGACGCTCAGCGGGATCTTGGGGCCGACGGGCGGCAGGAGCCGAAGCAGGATCCGGCCGTCGTCCTGGCCGACCTGGCCGTTGTGGTTGAGGTCGTAGATGGCGTTGTAGCGGGGGCCGCCGGCCATGCTGGGGTAGGCGGCGACGAATCCCCGGAGCGCCTCCAGGGTCGTCATGCCGTCGAACGCCGAGGCGTCGACCGGGGTCGTATCGGCGGCGAGCGCCCGCGCGGCCCTCGGGACCGCGCTCAGCAGCCGCTTCCCTTCGAGAGGCTCGACGCCCAGGGTGAATTTGCGTTTCCTGAAGGGCATCATCCCTCCTGCGCCTCGAACCTTGGATCGCGGCCCGCGTCCGCACGCGGTGCGGAGGCTCCCGGCCCCCATCTAAGGTTCGATCGGCAGGGGGCGGGCCCCGCTCCACCAAATGCGCAGGCGGCGGCCGGCGGCTCTCATCCGTCATTCGTGACGGGGGGATTTCACCGCCGCCTGCGCATGGACCTCCTGCGGGGCCGGGCGGACGGGCGTACCGTCGGCGACCGCGCCGACGTCGAGCACGACCTGCTCCTCGGGCTCGAGGCCGGAGAGGATCTCGATCCTCAGGCCGTCGTCGGCGCCGATGTCGACGCGCGTCTTCCTGGCGACGCCGTCCTTGACGACGAAGACGTCGCCCTTGCCCCCGCGCGATTCGCCCGCGAGGGCCGAGGCCGGGAGCGTCGACGCCTTCCGCGACTGGTCGAGGACGACCGTGGCGACGCCGTACATGCCCGGCCGAAGCTCGGCCCCGGGGTTGGGGAGGTCGATCTCGGTGTACATGGTCCGGCTCGTCGGGTCCTCGGAGTCGGCGAACCGGGAGACGGCCCCCTTGAAGACCCTCCCCGGCAGCGCGTCGAGCGTGACGTCGGCCTCGTCGCCCACGTCGGCGTACGGGACGTCGCGGTCGGGGATATGGGTCATGACGCGGACCTTGTCGATTCGCGCGATCGTGAGCAGCGGGACCGTGCCCCCCTCGGCCGCCGACCGGATGAAGGCTCCGGGGAAGAAGTTGCGGCGGGTCACGACGCCGTCGTACGGGGACGAGATCTTCATGTAGGCGACGAAGACCTGAGCCTTGGCGTGCCTCGCCCGGGCCACGTCGACGGCGGCCCTGGCGGCGACGACGTCGGCCTCGGCCTTCTTCACGCGGGCGGCCGCGGCCTCGAGCTGCGCCTTGGCGTTGAGCACGGCCTTGCGCGAGGCCGTCTCGGACGCCATGGCCGACTCGTAGCCTTCCTCCTCCTCGTCGGCGATCTGCTGGGGGATCGCCTGCCGGGCCACGAGGTCGCGGTAGCGCGCGAACTTCTTCTCGTGATAGCTCCGCATCGACTCGTACCGCTCGACCTCGGCCTCCGACTGCTCCACGGCCGTCGCGGAGGCCGCCCGGTCCGCCCGCGCCGAGTCGACCAGGGCCTGGGCCTGCACGACGGCCGCCTCGGCCTGGGCGACGTCGGCCGCCGTCTTCTTGGCCTCCTCGACGTCCTCCGGGTCGTCGATCTCGGCCAGGACCTGGCCGGCCTTCACGCGGTCGCCGTAGTCGACGTGCAGCTTCGCGAGGTATCCCGACACCTTGGCGAACAGGTCGGCCTCCTGGAACGGCCGCACCGAGCCGACCTGCGCGCTGGTCCTGCGGATCCCCCCGGGCGACAAACTGACGACCTGGACGGCGATCGGCTCGACGGACGAGCCCGCCTTCGCCGCGGGGCTCGGGACGGCCGAGCGGCCCGGGAAGTCCCGGCCGGCGAAATGCCACCAACCCAGGGCGACGGCGAGGCCGACGACGACGGCCCCGAGCCCCGCCCACGCCCATCTCGCGCGGGGGCGGCCTTCGCCGCGGAACGACTTCACGCCTCCGACTCCCACTGCTGCGTTGGACACGGCGGTCGTCTCCTTCGATTCGCAAGGATTCACCAGGACGCGACGGATGGCGAGGCGCGTCACTCCGAAAGGCTCGCCGACTCTTCGCCCTCGTCGGATTCGATTTCGGCTTCGCCGATCTCGTCCTCGTCACCCCCCTCGGATCCGGGGCGGACGAGCAGCGAATAGAGGCAGGGGAGGACGAACAGCGTGGCCGGCTCGTTGGCGGCCAGCCCCCCCAGGATGGCCCGCGCCAGCGGGGCGTTCGCCTCGCTGCCGCGCTCCAGCGCCAGGGCTCCGGGTATCAGCGCGAAGAAGGCGGCGACGGCCGTCATGGTCACGGGCTTCACGCGGATCGAGGCCGACTTGAAAATCGCCTGGAACGGCGTCAGGCCCTCCGAACGCCGCAACTCCTGGGCGAAGTCGGTCATGAGGACCGTGTTCGAGACGTTGATACCGACTACGAAGATGACCCCCAGCAGCGACTGCACGTTCACGGCCGTCCCCGTCAGGTACAGCATCGGCAGCACGCCGATGAGGCTCAACGGCACGTTCACCATCACGGACAGCGGCACGACCCACGACTTGCTGAGGGCTACCATCAGGAAGTAGATGAGCACCGACGCCGCCATCAGGCCCAGGCCCAGGTTCTTGAAGGTCTCCTGCATCCGCGAATACTCGCCGCTCAGCGTGATCTTCGACCCCTTCAGGACCGCGGGGCCGCTCGACGCGGGGTCGTAGGGCGCCCACGAGCCGTCCTCCCGGCGCTCGCCGAACTCGTCGAGCGCCCGGGCGACGTCGTCGGAGACGTGGCCGAGGTCGCGACCGTGGATCCCCATCGGGAGGTCGATCGTCGGCTGGATGTTGTCGTGCGTGACCTCGGTCGGGACGGTCGTCCGCCGCAGCGAGATCAGGTTCCTCAGCGGGATCGCCTCGCCCTGGTTCTTGCTGGTGACCGGGATGTTCAGGATCGTGTCGATCGACTTGACGTCCCCCTCGGGGTACTGGACGCCGACGAAGTACTGGTTGCCGCCGATCGGGTCGATCCAGAAGTTCCGCTTGTTGAACTGGATCGACGAGTTGAGCGCCGCCACCACGTTCTTCATCACCTCGACCTGAGTCAGGCCCAGGTCGGACGCCTTGGCCCGGTCGACGTCGATCACGTATTCTGGGTAGTCGAGACGCTGGATGATCCGGGCGTCGACGACGCCGTCGATCCGCTCGCAGCGGGCGCGAATCCGGTCGGCCACGGCCCGCGCCGATTTCTGGTCCTTGCTGGTGACGCGGATGTTGATGGGCGTCGACTTGCCCTCGTTCATGGCCCCGCGGACCAGGCCGCCGGCGTCGAACCCGAAGTCGCAGCCCTGGAACCGCGGGTCCTTCGCCACGGCCGTCCGGACGAGGTGGACGTATTCCTGGGCCGACTTCGAGCGATGCTCGGCGAGCTGCACTTTCACCACGGCGTCCATCGGCCCGGCGTTCGGGGTGTAGGCCGCCGACCAGTCCGCGTTGACGCCGATCTCCGAGACGAACTGCTCCAGGTCGTGGTGCGGGATCGTCGACTTGAGCAGGTCCTCCAACTGGGCGACCTTCTCCTCCGTCCGCTCGATCCGCGTGCCGCTGTGGGCCCGCATGTACATCTCGAAGGCCCCGCCGTCCACGTCCGGGTAGAACTCCCGGCGCATGATCGGCCACATGAAGACGAGCGTCGCGGCCAGCAGGCCGAAGGCGGCCGCGATGACGGGGACGCGATACTGAAGGACGACGCCCAGCACCCGCGAGTACGACGCGAAGACGGCGTCTACGCCCTTCTCCCAGCGCCGGAAGGCCCGGGCGATCAGGCCGGGCCGCGGACCCTCCTCCTCGGAGCCGTCTCCATGGCCGTGGCCGTGTCCGGAGAGCCACGCGGCGCTGCAGGTCGGGACGAGCGTCCGCGACAGGACGTAGGACGAGCCCATCGCGAAGGCCACGGCAAGGGTCATCGGCATGAAGAGGAACTCGCCCATGCCGGGCATGAGGGCCAGCGGGGCGAGGACCAGGAAGGTGCAGAGGGTCGCGATCAACTCCGGCAGCGCGACCTCGCTGGCGCCGAGGTACGCCGCCTCCTCGGGGCGGGCGCCGAGGCCGAGGTGCCGGTGGGTGTTCTCCAGGCAGATGATCGCGCTGTCGATCATCGGGCCGATGGCCAGCGTGAGGCCGGCGAGGGTCATGACGTTGACCGTCTGCCCCGCGTAATACAGCAGGATGCAGGCCGACAGGACCGAGATCGGCAGGGTCATGACGGCGATCGCCGTCATCCGCCACTGGCCCAGGAACAGCAGGATCGTCATCGAGCAGAGGACGGCCCCCAGGACCCCCTCCTGCACCAGGCTGGAGATGGCCTGGCGCACGAAGACGGACTGGTCCATGACCAGCTTGAGCTGGATCCCACCGCGCGTCAGGCGGGCGGTGAACTCGTCGAGCCGGTCCCGGACGCCGTTGACGACGGCCAGGGTGCTGGAGCCGAGCTGGCGGAAGATCGGGATGTAGACCTCGCGGCGGCCGTCGATCCGCACCACGTTCGTCTGGATGTACGAGGCGTCCTTGGGGGTCGCGACGTCCTTCAGGTACGAGACGTTGCCGATCTCCGAGCGGAGCGGGATGTCGCCCATGTCCGACGGGTAGTCGAACATCGAGTTCGAGTCGAGCGCGTAGTCGAGGTCGCCGATCTTGGCGTCGCCGGTGGGGAGGAAGACGTTGTAGTCGTCCATCGCGTTCATGACGTCGAGCGGCGAGAGGCGGCGGGCCTCCATCTTCTGGCGGTCGAGGTACGCCATCACGGCCCGGATCTTGCCCCCGTAGACCACCGGGGCGATCGCGCCGTTGACGCTCATGACCATGTTCCGGACCTCGTACCGGCCCACGTCGTAGAGGATCGACTCGTTCTGGGAGCCGTCCGGGCTGTCGACGGCGAGGATGCCGACCGGCGTCGTCCCGGTCGGGTCGAACGGCAGGACGACCGGCGGCAGCGTCCCGGGGGGTAGGGCGGGGATGGCCGCCGTGGCCAGCGAGTTCACCTGCGTGAGCGCCCCGTTGGGGTCGACGCCGCTGCGGAAATAGTCGCGCACCACGCTGGCGCCGACGATCGATCGCGAGTCCTGCCGCCGGGTGCCGTTGGCCTGGCCGACCCAGCGCTCCATCCGGTTGGTGATGTCCTTCTCGACGCCGGCCGCCGGCATGCCCGAGTAGAACGTCAGCACCTGCACCGCCGGGCTCCGGAAGACCGGCAGGATGTCGATGGGGATCAGGTTGATCGCGACGAACCCCAGCATCACGAGCGTCAAACAGAAGACCACGACCGCGTGCGGGTTGCGCAGCGAGGCCCGTATCAAGCCGTTCATCGAGGCTCTCCGTCGGATGTCGAGACGGCCGCCGCGCGAGAGCCCGACTCTCGTTCATGAGACGAAGGGCCGCGGCCCGTACGGCGGGGTTTCAATCGGCCCGGGGCGTTCGAACGGCCTCAACAACGCAGGGGAAGCTTGCGTGGAGAGTTGCCGATATCCCGAGTTGGGCACGCGGATCCGGGCCGGAAACCGGCGGCGACGGACAGGACCTTCGAGAGATGAGGCGAGGTCCCGGCCCCGAAGAAATCGGGAGCGTCGTCCGCCGCCGTGCGCCTCAGGGCGAACCCACGTCGTTCGGGGCGGGGATCGGGCCACTGGCAGACCCGGACGATGAAACGGCCTCGTTCCAGGGGGGAACCATGGCCGGCGGCGATGGGGCACGCGCAGGCGCGGGCGACGAGCAGCGTGGCCAGGATCTTGGTCGCAATCATCGACCGCGGCATGGCGAGTCCCGGACCTGGCTGGTGAGTCGAATCCCCGAGCCCGCAGGGCGACATGCACTAATAAAATTTAATGTACGGTTCGCCAGGAGGATCGTCAACCCACGGAGCCGCATTTCGCGGCATCTCGATCAGGCTCGGTGCGACACCCCCGCGCCACGCCTCTTGAGCCTCCCTTAGCGACGGATCCCGCCGCTCTATCTAAATACGCACGGTGAATCAGCCTCGCCGTGACGTCAGTCGTGGGTCACCGCGATCGAGTGGGCCTCCAGCATGGAGCACTACCGAAGGACCGCCCATACCTGCTTCGACATCAAGTCCCACCTGGCGTGGATCACGAAGCACCGCAAGAAGTTGCTGCAGGCGGACGTGGGCGTCCGTCTGCGGCAGCTGGTGCGGGTCATCCGTTCGGATCTGGAGGTGGAGATCATCAAAGGGCATATGAGCAAGGACCATGTGCACCTGTTCGTGTCGTGCCCGCCGCACGTGTCGGCGATCGCCCTGATGCAGGGGCTCAAGGAGAGGACGTCGCGGAAGCTGCTGCAGGAGTACAGCCATCTGAACAAGCAGTGCTGGGGCCGTCGCCTGTGTGCACCGGGCTTCTTCTTCGAGAAGCTCGCGGTCAACTTCCTGGCCATGGCCAAGCTCCGCCGCTGCTTCCGGCTCATCGAGCCGTCAGACAGAACCTAGAGCAGGGGATCAAATCGGCACGTCGTGCGAGGCGCCTTCCTTCAAACTGCGGCGTCGCTTGTCGTAGATTTGCGTCGTGGTGACGTGGCGATGGCCGAGCAGGTCCTTCACCTTGACGATGTCGACCCCGGCGTCGAGGAGCAGGGTGGCGGTCGTCGCCCGCAGCGAATGGGGCGTGTAGACGTACGTCTTCACCTTCCGCACGCCGCCTTCGCCGTCCGGCACCTCTTCCTCGACCTTCGATCCCGGCAGTCTGGCCAGATAGCGCTGGACGAGGTTGTACATCGTCACGAGGCCGATCGGCTTGTCGCCGAGCTCCGCCTTCCTCGAACACCGCCGGGCGCGGAACAAGGCTCCCCTCGTCAGCCCGGCCTTGGCCAGGTACTCGGAGACCGCCTCGGCCGCGGCGAAGTGGAGCCCGATCCGCCTGTGCTTGTCGCCCTTCTCGTGCAACGCGAGCGTCGCCTCGTCGCCGTCCTGGTGGAAGTCCTTGATCCGGAGGCGGCAGACGGTGCCGATGCGGGCCCCGGTGTAGAGGAAGACCTTCAGGATCGCCCGGTCGCGGAAGTCGAAGACCGTGTCGCCCGAGGGGAGCCCCATGAGCTGGCGGGTTCGGGTGGCCGACAGGGCCTTGGTCTCGTCGCGGGGGTCGGACGAGCCGCGGGGGATGAATTGGGCGTGGGCCGGGTTGGGCACGACGATCGGCAGCCGGAACTCGGAGGCCGCGCCCTGGAGGTACTTGTAGAAGCTCGAGAGGCTGGCGATGCGGCGGTTGACGGTCTTGGGGGCCATGCCGGACTCGAGCATGAGGTCGCGGAACGCCTGGACGTCGACGATGGATACCGTGAGCATGCAGGTCGCGTCTTCGGGCCAGCGGATTTCGGCGGCCTCGCAGAAGGCCATGACGTCGCGACGATAGGCGCGCCTCGTGTGGGGCGACTCGCGGCGGGCGACCCAGCGTTCGAAGATCTGGGCGACCGAGTCGTAGAACCCGGCGACCTGGCGCTGGACCTCGGGCGTCGCCCGACCCAAGAGCACGGGCGGCAGCCCCGGGCTGTCCTCGAGCGTCGCCGGCACGAGCGTCTCGTCCGCCATCGAGTCGTCCTCCGGGCCCGGCCCAGGCAGCCCGTCATCGTCGTCTTCTTTGATCTTATCGGTCATCCCCTGTTAAGTTGTCCGCTATTTGGAACGGTTTATTTGGAGCTGTCTGGCACTTAAACATCGGCCCTCAGTGCCGTCTCACGGTTTCAGCGATGGCCGCTCCGGGCTGATGTATATCAGCCATTATTGGCCCCGGAGTAGCGATGGAACAAGAAACCGGCGCAAGGGCCGTCACGCTGCCAGGTCATCGGACTCGTCGGGGTTCCGGAGCGGCCGCAGTCGCCCTCGTCGCACCGACTCCTTGAGGACGAACTCGTACCGAACCATCACGTCGATGTGATCGAGCAAGAGCGGCGAGCGCCGTTCGACATTCTCCCACTTGACCAGCCGGCCGGTCGCACGAATTCGGCCCAAAGTGGAATCGACCGTGGACCAGGTGGTGAGTAAGCGGATGGTCAAGAAGCAGCAGATGCGCTGGAGCCAACGGGGGGCCCACCTGCTGCTCCAGGTCCGCACGCAGGTCTTGAACGACGACCTGCGGCCGACCTTCGAACGCTGGTATCCAGGCCCGAAAGCGGACGTCGCCCCCACCCAGGAGGCCGGAGCCTAGCACCCTGTTTGGCCCGGTCTCTGTTTGCTATCGGAAGACCAACAGCTCTCCCGCGTGACATTCGATTTTGGCTACTACCCGGCGCGAGCGGTCCCACGACTTCGCCTGGTAGCAAGAAGCTGTGGTAGATCACCTTCGGCTCTTAGAGAGGCCGAAATTCTGGGCCGGACTCGTTGGGAAGCAACTCGCCGCCGGGCCCATACACAATCACGTCGTAGGCGAGTGAAGAGTCCTCGCTCAGGGACCGATCGGCCAGGCGGTCGATCGATTGCAGATTCGCCGTGCGAGTCAGGAGATCCGGCCGTCGTCGGACGGCTCAGGACCGATCGGGGCGAAATCGTCGTCGTCGAGCCGCCCATAGCCGCCGAGGTCGTAGGCCTCGTCGTTGGTCCGGCTCGCGATCGGTGCCGAGAGCATCGCCAGGGCCATCTTGGGCTTGATGAACTCACGCGCCGCGTCGAGCGACACCGCGCGGATCGCCGCCAGCGGCGCGTCCGGCGTCCGGAATGCCTCGCCGGGGCGGTCCTTCGTGTAGCGGATCAGCAAGACAAACGCCTCCGGGGCGCGGGCAGCAGCATGGCCGACAGAGCCGAGAGGTCCGCCGCCACAAACGCCCGACTGTCGCCGCCCAGCGACCACCAGGCCGGGTCGTCAGTCGGCGGCAGGTCCGCGTGGATCACCGACGCGGGCGGGATCGCGTCGAAGTCCGGGATCTCCCCGGTCGTGCTGGCAATCAGCACCGTCACAGCCCGCTCCTCAGAGCTGTCCTCGAAGAGGATGCGAGGCGTGAACAGCTTCTCGGCAATGAGCGTCAGGCTCGCCTTCTCAATCGTGGAGGCCCCGGCGCGGAGCATCGCCGGCTTGGTCGCGGCCTCGTCCTTCGTGCGCGCGGAGGGAAAGATCTCCGCCTTGCCGGCGAGCACGGCATACACGTCCGTGATGCCGGGTACCGGCGTGCGCGCAATCCGCTGGGTCAGCCGGAACCGCGCGTACTGGAACATCCCCAGAACCAGAGGGCGGGTCCGGATGACTTCGAGGCGTACCGCCTCGTCAGGCCCGGCCAGGGCGCGGGGGCGGCGCAGCGTTATCTCGCGCGGGGCCGCGGCGGCGATCGACCGAGGGTGGCCCGGGGCGTACCCAAACGACTCGCCAAGCCAGGTGGTCCGCGTCAGCTCGCCGGGCCGTCGCGCCCAGTTGACGACGTCGACCAGCGGTGGCCGCACCGTGGTCAGGCGGGCCGTGCCGTCGTCTGGCCCCGGCCAGTCGTCGGGAAGCGGATCCCGCAGGGAGAAGACCTCGGCGCCCGGCAGAGGGTAGCGTTCCCAGGCCCTGCGCCGGGCGTCTCCCAGCTCGAAGGGCACGTCGTCACAGCGCGTCAGTCCCACAAGCCGGCCTTCGCCGAGGACCGATCCGGAATCGAGCCGCAGCGGCTCGGCCCGCGCATCCCGCAGCACGCCTCGCTGCTCCGCGGCCAGGCGGAAGCGCGTGGCCGCCACGGCACGGTCCGGGGGCCGTTCGAGCCCCGGCTCGGGCCGGGCGGCAAACACGGGCAGGGCGTCGATCGGCGATGCGTCGAGGACGATCGCGCCGGCCGGCTCGCGGCGGCGGTCGGGGTCGGCCGCCGGCGGCTGCCCCTGGGCACCGCCACCCGGCCCGGCGATCGGCGCGGCGGGCCAGCGCGGCCGCTCGCGCCTGTGCGCGTTCGGCCCCCGCGGAATCGCCGCCACGGCCGATTCCACGAAGCCAAAGTCGCTCAGGACCAGCACCCCCTCATCCCGCCGCAGGGCGTCGAGGGCCTGCCGCGCCCAGAGCGGCACGACCACCTCGGCCTTGCGGAATCCCAGCTCCAGCCGCTCGCGCTTCAGCCGGCCCAGGCCGCCGGGCATCATCGCCAGGAGCTGCGCATCGACGTGGCCGGCGTCGTTCAGCCCGGCAAGATCCATGCGCTCTAGGGCGAAGGGAAAGCTCAGCAGCGTCGAGCTCAGTAGCGGGAAAGGAGCCCGTAGCGGGAAGTAAGGCGTGCGCAGGCTCGCCGCCACGAGGGCCCGCCGTGGGGGCGTCGCTGGATCCGGGGCAAGCCACTTCAGGTCGCCGTATGAGCCCGGAAGCCGGTTCGACACAGTACCGTCCGCCGCGCCGAAGGCGGGCAGCAGATCGTCGTCGAACGACGTGAACAGCAGTCGGAGAAATGCCGGGTCGAACCAGTGGGCGAGCTGCCTGCGACGCGCGAACGCTGTCTCCGCCGCCGGCACCTCGGGGATCGCCGCCGGCGCGAACTCGGGCATCTGCGCGCCGGGCACCGGCAGAACCCGGCTAACCTCGCCGGCCGCCATGCGGATCGTGATCTGTGGCAACGTCAACGCGGTGCCGCGACCCATGTTGGCGAACGGCAGGCGGACGATGTGCGCCTCGCGATCGACGAACGACTGCCGCTCGGCCGGACGGCCGGCAAGCAGCCATTGCCACCCGAGGGCGGGATGCTCCAGGTGCGGCAGCCCCGTGGGATCCGCCGCCTCGGCGGGATCCAGCTCGGCGAGCCAGAACACCCAGCCGGCATCGACAACCAGAGCCTCGCTGGTCGCCCCACCACCGAGGAACCGGCTCGCGTAGTCCGCGGCCGTCCGGAGTGTGACCGGTTGCACGACGGTCCACTCGATGATCGCGGCACCGGCATGAATGCGATGCGCCGCCACGGCCGGGCAATTCCGGGGGGCTGCCGGCCCCAGGCCGAGGAACAGGGCTTCAAGCGTCCAGTCGGCGCGGTCCATCGTCAGCGTGATCACGTGCGTCCAGTTCACGCCCTCATGCCGCAGGCCGATCTGATTCTTGAGCATCAGCTCGCCGGTGACGCGCGGCTCGATGGTCAGCCCAGCACCGCCCGCGATGCGTAACTGGACACCCAGGCGGCCCACCAGGCCGGCGGCACCATCTTCGACCTTGAGCCGGACGAGGATTTCTCCGCCCAGCTCGGCGAGGCAGTCGGGCGCGGCGAACGTTGCGCCCAGCAGGGCAAAGTCGGGCGCGAGGCGTTGGAACCACGAGCCGGCCGGCATGGCCGTCGCTTCACCGCCCGATGCCGAGCGGAACAGGACCGTCCCCAGCCTCGCGGGCAGAGCCTCCAGCTCCGTCGACACCAGCGTCACCACCTCCGTGGGCAAGGTTCGCCGCAGGGAGAAGCCCCACTTGCCGGCGCGGAAGCTCAGCCGCGCGGCGTCGCCGGCCGGCGTCGGGCCGATCGACCACGACAAGAAGGCCGAGGGCTCCGGCGGCTCGGCCTGGCCCTGCGCCACGGTGAACCTCCCGAGATGCGCGGAGAATCCGGGCGGCGGCTCCGGCTCGGCCGCATCGTTCACCACCAGCTTGCCGTCGGCCAGCGTCCCGGACCGCTCGAGAGCGACCGTGAGCAGCCCCGTCGGGCCCTCCAGGTCCACCCGATCGATCTGGAGCGGAAACGTCTCGTCCGTCGCCCCCGCCGGGCGGGGCAAAATCGTCGCCTCGAGCCGGATCACGCGGGGCGCGCCCAGCTCTCCGGCCGGCGCGGGGAACCGCCAGTCGATCGTGCCGCCCACCTCGGCGAGCGACCACGACGACGAGCCGGCTGCTTGCTGCAGCGTGAGCGTGATGATCCCCTCGCCCCGGGCATCGGGCGGCACATCGTCACGCGGCAGCAGGATCGCCTCCAGCCTCGCCACCAGCCCGGTCGCCGTCTGCTCCAGGACATCGAGCTTCAGGGGTCGTAACGCGAACCCGGCGATCCGCGGGGCAGTGCCGGCCGCCGATCGCAGCAGCCAGGCCTGCGCACGAGGCCCTTCGAAAGCCGACTCCTCGCCCTGCTTCAGCCGCACTGCGGCGAGGTCGAGGCAGAGGTCGGGCGAGACCTCCGCGCGGGTCGTCAGGCAAGTGATGAGCCGTTCGTCACCGACGCGCCGCGATCGCTGCGTCGGCTCAGCGGTCTGCTCGCGGATCCAGCCTTCGCCGTCGTGCGTGACCACCGGGCCGGCGCCAGGATCGACAGCCGCCAGGAGCGGCTGACCATTGCGGCGGACGTGATCGACGTAGTCGCTCGCCCCGGGGGTGTCGCCCAGGATCACACCGAACGAAGGCAGCTCCGCGCCCGTCCGTGGCGTGATCACCAGGGGGATCGTCGCACCGGCCGTGTTCTCGGTCCGCGAGAAGACGATCGGCAGAGTACCGGGACCGTTGTGGTTCTTGAGCTCGATCTCCAGCCGCGGCGCCCGGCCGGCCAGCGCCGGCGTGCCCACGAGGCGCAGGGGTAGATCCCCCGCGGTGTGCTCGTCGGTGGGGTGGATCCAGCCCCTGGCGACCGTGTCGGTGAAGGCGAAGGCAACCGCGCCGGCGACGCGAGTGGGGTCGAACCCCACCGGCAGATCCGGCCGGCGCCCGGCCTCGTCGCGCGACTCCGCGGCCTCACTATAGGCCTCGTCAAGGGCCGGCACGGCCAGTCGGTAGCGCCATATCGGCTGCGCGGCGGCCAGGTTCAGCTCGGCGCCGGGCAAGGCGGGCAGGAAGGCGTTGGCGCCTCGCCCCAGAGGGTCCAGTTCCCAGGCGTCGGTGCCGGCGACGATCTTCGCCAGGTCCGGCGGCGGCACCGCGCGAGGCAGGCCCGCGGCGGGAAACCGCAGCGACACCTGACCCGCCGGCCGGAACGGCAGCAGGCCGCGATTGGCGTCCAGAAACGACCGAACTTCCTGGCTGATCGGCCAGGGGAAGTTCCGCGCCAGTGGGGCCTGCGACGGCCGGTGCCAGAGCCGCAGCTCCTCGACCGGAAATTGGAGACGGCCCTCGCCCTGGCCCGCGAAATCGAGCGTCGCCGACAGCGGCCGATTCGGCTCGGCCTCCTCGAACAGCACATTGGCCGAGACGAAAGTGGCCGACTCGAACCGGCCCGACAGCTCCTCGTCCAGCTTCTGGAGCAACTGGTTCCGGGCCTCTTCCGCGACCTCCCCCTCCAGCCCCGATGCGCAGGTCAGCGTCGGCAGCACGGCCTGGGGCAGGTTGCCAGGGTGCTCGACGTCCTTCGGCACCGGCTCCCGGTAAAACGAGCGAGGCGTGACGACGGTCGCCATCGGGTCGTCGATCCGCAGGCTCAACTGGACCGGCCCGGCCGCCGCCTCGGCCAGCGCCAGCGAGCAGCCGCCCGAGCGCAGGGCCTGCACCCGGATTCGCAGGCCGTCGCTTGGGGTGGTCTCGCCGCGCAACAGGCCGATCAGCCGGTCGATCTCGACGACGCCGAGGATCGCGCTCTGGGTCACGCGAGCGGGATTGATCCGCGCCTGCGACCCGGGCGATTCGAGCGCGGCCCAGCCGGTGTCGGTGCAGAGCCACGACCGGAAGCCCGCCACGGTCGTGCTGGTCGAACCCGTCGCGGGCGCGGTGAACGGCGTGGCGGGGCTGGTCAGGGCGCGCACGGTCGCCCGGCCGGTCGTTGTGACGCCACCCGCGTCGGTGATCGTCAGCGTCAGCGGCGGCTCGGGGGCCGGGCTGAGCTGATCCGGCGGGGGCGCGGTCGTCAGGAAGCGGACCTCGCGGGCGGAGCGGCCCGCCCCCGATTCGCGGTCGGCGCCGGCGAGCAACTCGGGCGTGAAGGTCGTTTCCGCGGTGCCCGCGCCGCCGAGATTGAACCGGGTGTTGATCTCGCGAGCCTCCCAATCGATCCGTTTCACGCCCGCGCCCTCGGCCACGCGGGCGAAGACCCGGACCTCGCACGCCGTACCAGGCTCGGTCGTCGTCGAATCGACGAGGCTGGGGATCAGCGACGAACCGCCGATTCGGAACGAGCCGAACACGCCGGCCCAGCCGGCGACGATCGTCCGGGAGGTCGCCGCGACGGATGGGAACGGGTCGACGGCATGCGCCAGATGTGCCGGCCGGCAAGCTCGGGCCGGTTGGCGTCGTCCTCGGGCACGTAATCGTCCTCGCGACGCGGCAGGCGCAGCACGACCGGGACGATCTGGCGATCGGGATAGAACCCCGCCGGCAGGACGCCCTGGAGGTGGGCCCCGGCCGGCTCCAGCCGCAGGTGCGAGATGTCGCCGGCCGCGCCGGTCGGCCACATCTGGGCGATGTTCCGCGCCCAGGCGGTGTTCCCCAGTTGGCCCAGCGGCAGGGTGAGCGCGCCGCCGGTGATCTGGTAGCGCTCGCGGCCCTGCTCCGGCTCGAGCTCCGCCACCGTCAGCCGCAGCGGCTCCTCGAGCGTGAACGTCGGAAATCCGCCCAGCGGGATGGCGAACCACTGTAGCCGAGGGAAGACCTGCACGTTCAGCTCGTCCTCGTCGGAGTGGACGAACCATTCCTCGGCCTGGTCGGACCGGCGGTGCCGCACCGGCTCCAGCAAGATCCGCTTCTGCGGGATCAGGCCCGGCACGCTGATCAAGGCATCGAGCCAGTTCGGCCCGCTTCCCAGCCGGGCATCGACGAAGCGGATCGCCGAACGCAGGATGATCTGCGCCACGCTACGCTCAGTGCTCATGACGAGCCTCCCCCGGCCGTGGCCGAATCCATCGCGATGATCTCCGAGCACGTAACCGTTCACGCCCCGGCGGGGACGAGGGAAGGCGGCGCGCCGCCTGAGCGG
>ERZ778021.1895-NODE-1895-length-21307-cov-7.047760_pt1 | contig 21307 bp, 18 predicted proteins | sample MGYA00375751_ERZ778021 | MGnify/ENA primary metagenome ERZ778021 (study PRJEB29350, sample SAMN05389814) | bioreactor metagenome | isolation source: Thiocyanate stock bioreactor | place: South Africa: University of Cape Town | collected 2013-08-29 ... | reverse complement strand
CGCACCTGCCGCTGCCGCGCATCATCGCCGCCGACATTGCCTACGCCGTGCCGCTGACGCTGGTCGCGGGCCTGGGCCACGCGTCGCTGGGCTCGGTCGATTGGCCGCTCTTGGCGCAGCTGCTCATGGGCTCGCTGCCGGGCATCTGGCTGGGCGCGCGCCTGGTCAGCCGCACGCCCGAACGGCTGATTCGCTCCATCCTCTCCGTGCTGCTGGCCTGGGCCGGGGCCAAGCTGGTTTTGGTTTGATTTTTTGGTTTTTTTGATTTCTCTGTCTCCACGCCATGTACCAATACACCGACTTCGACCGCCAATTCGTCACACTGCGCGCCCAGCAGTTCCGCGACCAGCTGGAGCGCTGGCAGCGCGGCGAGCTGACCGACGAGCAAATGCTGCCGCTGCGCCTGCAAAACGGCTGGTACATCCAGCGCTACGCGCCCATGGCCCGCATCGCCGTGCCCTACGGCGAGATCAGCAGCCTGCAGCTGCGCACGCTGGGCCACATCGCACGCGAATACGACCGCCCTACGTCTGAGCTGCTGGCCCACGCCCAGGCCACGCAAGACGAACTCGAAGCCGCGCAGCCCGGCGCCACACTGGCCGCCGCACCGCTCAAGTACGGCTACGGCCACTTCACCACGCGCACGAATGTGCAATTCAACTGGATTCCGATCACCCGCGCGGCCGACGTAATGGACCTGCTGGCCAGCGTGTCCATGCACGGCATACAGACCAGCGGCAACGACATCCGCAACATCACCTGCGATGCGCTCGAAGGCATTGCCGAGGACGGCATCGTCGATTGCCGCCCGTTTGCCGAAATCACGCGCCAGTGGAGTTCGCTGCACCCCGAATTCAGCTACCTGCCGCGCAAGTTCAAGATTGCCTTCAACGGCGCGAAGGAAGACCGCGCCGCCATCGGCTGGTACGACATCGGCCTGCAGGCCTTGAAAAACGACGCGGGCGAGGTCGGCTTCACCGTCAAGGTCGGCGGCGGCATGGGGCGCACGCCCATCATCGGTTCCGTGGTGCGCGAATTCCTGCCCTGGGCCGAGCTGCTGAACTACATCGAAGCCATCGTGCGCGTCTACAACGGCTACGGCCGGCGCGACAACAAGTGGAAGGCGCGCATCAAGATTTTGGTGAAAAGCGAGGGCCAGGCCTTCATCACCGCCGTGGAGAAGGAATACCGCGACATCGTCGAACTCGACGGCGCGCCGCACCGCATCACCCAGGCCGAGCTCGACCGCGTGACCAGCCACTTCGTCGTGCCGGAATTGAAGCCCGCCAACCTGCCCAGCAAGGTCGATCCTCAGGGCCAGCTCTACCAGCGCTGGCTGGCGCAAAACGTGCGCGGCCACCGGCTGCCGGGCATGAAGACCGTGACCCTGTCCTTCAAGCGCCTGGGCTTTGCCCCAGGCGACGCAGACGCCGACACCCTGGACGCGCTGGCGCAGCTGGCCGAGCAGTTCTCTGCCTCCGAAGCGCGCCTGACGCACGAGCAGAACCTGCTGCTGCCCTGGGTGTTCGAGAGCGACCTGCCCGCGCTGTACGAGGCGGCGCGCAAGCTGGGCCTGGCGCAGCCCAACATCGGCCTCTTGACCGACATGATCGCCTGCCCGGGCGGCGACTTCTGCTCGCTGGCCAACGCCCGCTCGCTGCACATTGCCGAGGCCGTAACCGAGCGCTACCAGGATCTGGACGAGCTGTTCGACCTGGGGCCCATCGACCTGCACATGAGCGGCTGCATCAACTCCTGCGGCCACCACCACAGCGGCCACATCGGCATCCTGGGCGTGGACAAGGACGGCAAGGAGTGGTACCAGATCACGCTGGGCGGCGCGGACGGCTCGCAGCTTTCCGGCCCCGCCATTGGCGGCAAGGTCGTCGGCCCCTCGTTCACCGCCGCCGAGGTGCCGGGCGTGATCGAGGCGATCTTGGACACCTACCGCGCGCTGCGCCAGCCGGGCGAGCTGTTCATCGACGCCCTGCGCCGCATCGGCCACGACCCGTTCAAGCAGGCGGCCAACGCGGCGCGCCACGCCAAGGCCGAAGAAGCCGTGCACTGATTCACAAGATTCCCAGGTAACCGCTATGAATATCATTGCTGCCGACGCTGTTCCCGCAAGCGTTGAGGCCGAAAACACCCTGCAAATCGCCAACGACGCCGACCTGGCCGAAATCGCTGCCAGCGGCGCGCTGGAAGGCGTGGCCCGCGTGGAGCTGCAGTTCCCCAAGTTCACCGATGGCCGCGCCTACAGCCAGGCCCTGCTGCTGCGCCGCCGCTACAAGTTTGCCGGCGACATACGGGCCACGGGCGACGTGCTGATCGACCAGCTGGTGCACATGCACCGCAGCGGCTTTTCCAGCGCCGTGCTGGCCCCGGGTGTGGATGCCTCGGCAGCACAGCGCCAGTTCGAGCGTTTCAGCGCCTTCTACCAGGGCGACGTGCTCGAACCCCGCCCCCTCTTCGCCCGGGAGGCCGCATGAGCCACGCCGCCGATATCGACCTGGCCGGCATCAACGCCGAGCTCGGCCGCAACGCCAGCGCCCTGGTGGCCTGGGCGCTGGGCCTGGGCAAGCAGGCGATCGTCACGACGAACTTTCGCCCGTTCGAGGCCGTGATCCTGCACATGGTCACCCGCGTGCAGCCCGACGTGCCCGTGGTGTGGATGGACAACGGCTACAACACGCCCGCCACCTACCGCTACGCCGACGAGGTGGCCAAGCTGCTCAAGCTCAACCTCAAGACCTACCTGCCGCTGCGCAGTCGCGCCCACCGCGAAGCCGTCGATGGCCCCACGCCCGCCATTGGCGCAGCGGGCCACGATGCCTTCACGCAGGAGGTGAAGTTGGAGCCCTTCGCCCGCGCCCTGCGCGAAACCGCGCCCCAGGTGTGGTTCACCGCCCTGCGTGCCAGCGACAGCGCCGTGCGCGCGCAGATGGAGCCCGTGAGCATCAACCCCGATGGGCTCATCAAGGTCGCGCCGCTGCTGCATTGGTCGTCCAAGGATCTGCACGAGTACTGCGTGCTGCATGGCCTGCCCAACAACTTCGACTACGTGGACCCGACCAAGGGCGAAGAGCAGCGCGAATGCGGCCTGCACCTTGCCCACTGACGCTACTGCCGGAAAAAAACCATGAACGCCCGAACCGACACCGCCGTGCTGCAATCCGCCACCCACCACCTGAGCAACCGCCACCTGGACGCGCTGGAGGAAGAAACCATCTTCATCCTGCGCGAAGTGGCAGCCGCCTTCGAGCGCCCCGCCCTGCTGTTCTCGGGCGGCAAGGATTCGCTGGTGATGCTGAAATGCGCCGAGAAGGCATTCGGCATCGGCCGCATTCCCTACCCGCTCCTGATGATCGACACCGGCCACAACTTCCCCGAGGTGACGGACTTCCGCGACTTCCGCGCCCAGGAGCTGGGCGCCGAACTCATCGTGCGCAGCGTGGAGGACTCCATGGCGCGCGGCACGGTGCGCCTGGCGCACCCGGGCGAGAGCCGCAACGTGCACCAGTCGGTCACGCTGTTGGAGGCCATCGAGGAATTGCGCTTCGATGCGCTCATCGGCGGTGCCCGCCGCGACGAGGAAAAGGCGCGCGCCAAGGAGCGCATCTTCAGCCACCGCGACAGCTTTGGCCAATGGCAGCCGAAAGCCCAGCGGCCCGAACTGTGGACGCTGTTCAACACCCGCATCGCCCCGGGCGAGCATTTCCGCGTCTTCCCCATCAGCAACTGGACCGAGCTGGACGTGTGGCAGTACATCGCCCGCGAGAACATCGCCCTGCCCAGCCTGTACTACGCGCACCAGCGCCAGGTCGTCGAGCGCCGGGGCCTCCTGGTGCCCGTCACACCGCTGACGCAGCCTAAGGACGGCGAGCAGATCGAAACCCGCACCGTGCGCTTTCGCACCGTGGGCGACATCACCTGCACCTGCCCGGTGGAGAGCCCCGCCGCCAGCGCCGCCGACATCGTCATCGAAACCCTGGCCGCCGAGGTCAGCGAGCGCGGCGCGACGCGCATGGACGACAAGACCAGCGAAGCCTCGATGGAAAAGCGCAAGAAGGATGGGTATTTCTAATGAACACGAACACTATCAATTCCATAGCTGCTCACGCTTATCCAGCAAGCGCCGCAGCCCAAAACGACCACAACTCCGCCCTGCGCTTCATCACCTGCGGCAGCGTGGACGACGGCAAGAGCACGCTGATTGGGCGCCTCCTGGTCGATAGCCGCGCCGTGCTGCAAGACCACATTGCCGGCGTCACGCGCTCGGGCGAGGTCGATCTGGCGCTGCTGACCGACGGGCTTTCCGCCGAGCGCGAGCAGGGCATCACCATCGACGTCGCCTACCGCTACTTCGCCACCGAGGAACGCAAGTTCATCATCGGCGACGCCCCCGGTCACGAGCAGTACACGCGCAACATGGTCACCGCCGCCTCGCAGGCCGACGCCGCCGTGGTGCTGGTCGATGCGACCAAGCTCGACTGGCAGAACCCCGGCCTGCAGCTGCTGGCGCAAACCCGTCGCCACAGCCTGCTGGTACACCTGCTGCGCGTGCATTCGCTGGTGTTCGCAGTCAACAAGCTCGACGCCGTGGCCGACCCGGCCCTGGCGTTTACCAACATCCGCGCCGCGCTGCTGCAATTCGCGCGGGAAGCCCATATCCAGGTCGCGGCCACGGTGCCGGTGTCGGCCCTCAAGGGCTGGAACGTGGTCGACGCCCGGCCCGGCTGGTGCGGCTATGAAGGCCACAGCCTGCTGCAGATCCTGGAGCAGCTGCCCCATACGCCGTTCGACACCCACCTGCCGCTGGCCTTCCCGGTGCAGTGGGTGGAGAAATTTTCGTCGTCCAGCGACACCCGCCAGGGCCGGCGCGTGTTCTGGGGCCGCGTGGCCGCGGGCGGCGCCCAGGTGGGCGCGCAGGTGCAGGTCTTTCCGAGCGGCCAGCTGGCGCGCGTGGCCCAGGTGCTGGACCACGCCCGCCGCCCACAGGGCGTGACCGCTGGCCTGTCGGCCGGCATCGTGCTCGACCGCGAGGTGGACGTGTCGCGCGGCGACTGGCTGCTGGCCGCCCCGGCGGCGGTGCAGGCCGCCGAGGACGACTTCGACACCCCCGCCGCGCAAAGCCCCTGGCCCGGCCAGCGCGAGCTTGCCGCCACCATCGCCTGGATGGACGACGAGCCCCTGGTAGCGGGGCGCGTGTACTGGGCGCTGCACGGCCACCGCTGGATCAAGGCCAAGGTGCGCCGCGTGGTGCACCAGCTCGACATCCACACCCTGGCCGAGCAGGATGCCGACCAGCTCGCCCCAAACGCCATCGGCCATGTGGAGCTGCTGCTGCAAGAGCCCCTGCCCGCTGCGCCGTTTGAACGGTCGCGCGTGCTCGGCGCCATGATCCTGGTCGATACCGCCAGCCACAAAACGGCCGGCGCCGTGCTGGTGCGCTGACCGCCCGGCAACCTGCGCGCGCCCGTCGGCGCGCGGGCACGGCGTCAGCCTTGGGGGCTGGCTTCGCCGTCCCTCGTGGCGCCGGGCTGGTCGACCCAGCGGGTGAACACCTCCACCGGCTCGCGCGGCGTCCAGAAGGCGTTGACGCGCGCCGACTCGTCCGCGTAGCCCAGCGCCATGCCGCAGACCAGCATTTCCTGCTCCGACGCGCCGATCAGCGGCAGCACGATGCGCGAAAACGGGTTCCACGCACCCTGGGCGCAGGTGTGCAGGCCGCGCGCGCGGGCCGCCAGCATGATGTTCTGCAGGAACATGCCGTAGTCGACCAGGCTGCCCTGGCCCATCACCCGGTCCAGCGTGAACATCAGCCCCACCGGCGCATCGAAGAAACCGTAGTTGCGATGGTGCTGCGCGTGCATGCGGTCCTTGTCGCCGCGCTCGATGCCCAGCAGGCCGTACAGCGACCAGCCGTTGTGGCGCCGGCGGCTCAGGTAGGGCTCGACCCACTGGCGCGGGTAGTAGTCATAGGCCTCGCGGTACTCGGCCGCCAGCTCGGGGCGCCGGCGGATCGCCTCGTGCGCATCGCTGACCTGGCGCACCAGCTCGTCGCGCACCGCCCCCTGCAGCACGTACACCTTCCACGGCTGGGCGTTGGTGCCGCTGGGCGCGCGGCTGGCCACGCGCAGGATGTCCTCGATCAGCGGCCGCGGCACCGGCGTGGGCAGGAAGGCGCGCACCGAATAGCGGCGCTCGATCGCCGCATCCACGCTGGCGGGGTCGGCAATGGGGGCGTTGAGCTGGCTCACAACTGCCGCAGGACCTGCCGCAGCGGCTCGGGCAGCGGCACCGGGCGCTGCGTGGCGCGGTCCACGTACACATGCACGAAATGCCCGCGCGCCGCCGTCAGTGGCGCGCCCTGGGCGAACAGGCCAACCTCGTAGCGCACGCTGGAGCTGCCCATGTGGGCCACGCGGATGCCGGCCTCGATGGTCTGCGGAAACGACAGCGGCGCGAAGTAGTGGCACTGCGTCTCCACCACCAGGCCGATGGTGGCGCCGCCGGCCGTGTCCAGCACGCCCTGCTCGATCAGGTGGGCGTTGACGGCGGTGTCGAACCACGAGTAATACACCACGTTGTTGACGTGGCCGTACTGGTCGTTGTCCATCCAGCGCGTGGTGATGGTGCGAAAGGCGCGATAGCTGTCGCGCGGGTCGGGTTGCGGGCGGGTCGGGCTCATGGGCGGGCATTCTGCCAGCGGCGCCAGTACTGCAGGGCGACGCCGAAGGTGTTGACCTGTACCTGCACGGTGGTGCCGATGTCGTGACCATAGCCACCGCCCATGCACAGCGTCAGCGGCAGCCGGCGCGTCCAGGCCCAGTCGAACACGCGGCGGTCGCGCGCCAGCAGGCCGTCGTAGCTCAGCTTCAGGCGCCCCAGGCGGTCGCCCTCGTGCGGGTCGGCGCCGGCCAGGTAGAACACGGCATCGGGGCGAAAGCGGCTGTCCAGCTCGACCAGCGCCAGATCCAGCGCGTCCAGGTAGGCCTGGTCACCCGTGCCGTCGGGCAGCCCCACGTCCAGGTCGCCCGCCACCTTGCGGAACGGAAAGTTCTTCTCGCCATGCAGCGACAGCGTGAACACGCTGGGATCGTCGGCGAAGATGCTGGCCGTGCCATTGCCCTGGTGCACGTCGAGGTCGATCACGGCGATGCGCGGCGGGCGCGCCTGCTGGCCGCCACCCGTGCGCTCGGCCTGCAGCAGGCGCGCGGCCACGGCGATGTCGTTGAACACGCAGTAGCCGCTGCCGGCTTGTGCGCTGGCGTGGTGCGTGCCGCCAGCCAGGTTGGCCGCCACGCCCTCGCGCTGCGCCACGCGCGTGGCCTGGATGCTGGCGCCGACCGAGCGGCGCGAGCGCTCGACCATCGCTTCGCTCCACGGAAAGCCGATCTCGCGCTGCGCCCGCGCATCCAGCCGGCCCTGCGCCACCGCGGCGACATAGGCCGGCGCATGCGCCAGCGCCAGCTCGGCGTCGCTGGCCGGCGGCGCCTGCGCCAGTCGCAGCCCCTCGCACTCGGCTGCCAGGCGATCGCGCAAGGCGGCGTACTTGCCCATCGGGAAGCGGTGGCCCGGCGGCAAGGGCAAACTCAGTTGCGTCGAATAGAAGGTCTTCATCGATCACCCGGGCAGACGGCGCCGGACACGCCGGTTAGACCGCCGCATCTAAAAATGCTGCAATGCACCAAAACCGCTTGCAATCACGGCCCGAGGGCCTAAAATTCGATCCATGCTGCACTGCAACATAACAAGCAGCAGACCAAGCAAGTTTTTGATCCACCATTGTCAAGGAGAACCCTATGCTGACCCCCGAACAAGTCGTTGCTTCCCAGAAAGCCAACATGGAAACCCTGTATGGCCTGACCACCAAGGCCTTCGAAGGCGTTGAGAAGCTGGTCGAGCTGAACCTGCAAGCCACCAAGGCCGCTCTGGCCGAGTCGCAAGCCCACGCCAGCGCCATGCTGTCGGTCAAGGACGCCCAGGAGCTGATCGCCCTGCAGGCCGGCCTGTTCCAGCCGCTGGCCGAGAAGGCCGCTGCCTACAGCCGTCACCTGTACGACATCGCCTCGGGCACCGGCACCGAGTTCAGCAAGGCCTTCGAAGGCAAGGTTGCCGAAGGCCAGGCCCAGTTCGCCGCCCTGGTGGACAACGCCGCCAAGAACGCCCCGGCCGGCTCCGAGACCGCCGTTGCCATGATGAAGAGCGCCGTGGCTGCCGCCAACAACGCGTTCGAGTCGGTGCAAAAGGCTGTCAAGCAGGCTTCCGACGTCGCTGAAGCCAACTTCAACGCCGTGGCCACCAGCGCCACCAACGTCGCCAAGACCGCGACCGCCAAGAAGCGCTGATCGCGCACGCCAGCTCTGGCGGACGGTTTCGACCGCCGCCACAGTTGCGCGAACGTGACCTCGAACGTGCGCTTTGCCGGCCCCCCCGGCCGGCAAAGCCGCCAGAGCCAAACCGGTGCCCCGCGCGGGTTTTGCTCTGGTGCCCCTACCGGCACCGAAGGCTTGTCTCCTCGGATCCTTTCGACACCGTACAGGTTCAGGGATCCCTTCAAGGGCTGATCGCAAGATCGGCCCTTTTTTTGCGTCTGGCATCACCTGCCGCGCCAGGAAGAGAGGTCGGATCGAATGATATGCGAACGATTATCGTTTACGTTATGATCGAGCCCATCCATACCCATCCAAGCCACACGCTCGACCCATGAAAAAATATCTGACCCTGCTGGCCACCATCGCCGCCCTGTGCGCCGGCACCGCGCACGCCCAGGACAAGGCCCTGAACCTGTACTCCGCCCGCCACTACTCGACCGATGAAGCGCTGTACAACGACTTCACCAAGGCCACCGGCATCAAGATCAACCGCGTGGACGCCGACGACGCCGGCATCATCGCGCGCCTGAAGGCCGAGGGCAGCGCCTCGCCGGCCGACGTGATCCTGCTGGTCGACGCCGCCCGCCTGGCGCGCGGCGAGCAGGACGGGCTGTTCCTGCCGATCAAGTCCAAGCCGCTGGAAGACGCCATCCCCGCCAGCCTGCGCGCTCAGCCGGCCGCCGACGGCGGCATTCCATGGTTCGGTTTTTCCACCCGGGCGCGGGTCGTCGTCTACGACAAGATCAAGGTCAAGCCGACCGAGGTCGACAGCTACGAGAAGCTGGCCGACCCGCAGAACAAGGGCAAGCTGTGCATCCGCAGCGGCTCGCACCCCTACAACCTGAGCCTGTTCGGCGCCGTGCTGGAGCACATGGGCCCCCAGAAGACCGAGGCCTGGCTCAAGGGCCTGGTGGACAACATGGCGCGCCCGCCCAAGGGCGGCGATACCGACCAGATCAAGGGCGTGGCCGCGGGCGAATGCCAGATCGCCGTCACCAACAGCTACTACCTGGCGCGGCTGATGCGCTCTTCCAAGCCCGAGGACCGCGCGGTGGCCGAAAAAGTAGGCGTGGTGTTCCCCAACCAGTCGAGCTGGGGCACGCACGTGAACATCGCCGGCGCGGCGGTGGCGCGCCACGCCAAGCACGTGGACAGCGCCACCAAGTTCCTGGAATATCTGGCCAGCCCGTCGGCGCAGAACTACTTTGCCAACGGCAACAACGAGTGGCCCGTGGCCAAGGGCGTGAGCACCGACAACCCCGCCCTCAAGGCCATGACCGGCGGCAGCGGCCAGTTCAAGAGCGAAACCATCCCGGTCGGCGCCGTGGGCGCCAACCAGGTCAAGGTGCAGCAGATGCTGGACCGCGTGGGCTTCAAGTAAGCCCGCACGCCGCCCACAGACCCCAAAGCGCCGCCTCGCGGCGCTTTTTTCATTGCCATATCAGGCTCCAGCGCCCGCCTGTCGAGCGCCGACAGCTATCATTTTTGAAGCATCCGGATCAACTGCCCGGACGGGCTGTCGGTCAGCACGTACAGCCAGCCGTCCGGCCCCTGGCGCACGTCGCGGATGCGCTGGCCCAGATCTTCCAGCAGGCGGTGTTCAGCCACCACCCGGTCGTCCTCCAGCTCGATCCGGGCCAGGTACTGGAGCTTCAGCGCGCCGACGAACAGGTTGCCGCGCCAGGCCGGCCCGTAGCGGTCGCTGCTCAGGAACGCCATGCCCGACGGCGCGATGGAAGGCGTCCAGTGATGCAGCGGCGCCACCAGGCCCGGGCGGCTGCTGGCGCCGCTGCCCACCGGCGAGCCATCGTAGTGCAGGCCGAAGCTCACCAGCGGCCAGCCGTGGTTGCCGCCCGGCGGCGGCCGGTTGATCTCGTCGCCCCCCATCGGGCCGTGCTCGTGCGTCCACAGCGTGCCGTCCGGCGCCAGCGTGGCACCCTGCACGTTGCGGTGGCCGAAGCTCCAGATCTCGGGCAAGGCGCCGGCGCGGCCAGCCAGCGGGTTGTCGGCCGGCACGCGGCCGTCCTTGCCCACGCGCACGATCTTGCCCAGGTGGTTGTCCAGCCGCTGGGCGTCGTCACGACGCGAAAAGCGCTCGCCCAGCGTCAGCCACAGCGTGCCGTCCGGCTGGCCGCCGACCCGGCGCTCGACGATGCGGCAGCCAAAGTGCAGCTGGCTGGCCACCTTGGGTTGCTGGCTGAAGATGACCCGCAGCTCGGTCAGGCCCGTCAGGTCCTCGGCCAGCCGCGCGCGCGCCAGCGCCGTGCCGTTGGCCATGCCCGGTCCGGGCTCGGCAAAGCAGAAGTAGATCGTGCGGTTGCGCTCGAAATCCGCGTCGGTGATCACGTCCAGCAGACCACCCTGGCCGCCGGCGGCGATGTCGGGCAGGCCCGTCAGCGGCGGCCGCAGCCGGCCATCAGGCTCGACCACGCGCAGGCGGCCGGGGCGCTCGGTCACCAGAAAGCGTCCCTGGGGCAGAAACGCCACCGCCCAGGGATGCTGCAAGCCGCGCGCCACGGTCTGCACCTGGACGGCAGCCGGCGGCGCCTGCGCGGCAAGCGGTGCGGCCCCCGACAGGGCCAGCGCGAAGAACAGGGACACAGGCGCTTTCATGGCGTCGTACCGGCTGGGTGCAGCGGCCCGCCGACCTGGCAGACCGATCTGGGACACTGTCACGCATCACGCCCTGCCGTGCAAGCGGGTGCCACAGGCCGTGCATTTTTCGGGTAAACCCCGAAATCCGCAACACACCAGCGGCCTGCCTGGGTCCTTACATGGCCTACACTACGCGGCGACTCCCCAAAAATGGGTAGCAAATAGAGTAAAAGTATTCAATACTCATCCTGCTGCGTCCTGAACTGCCGTTTGCCAGGTCGCCATCTTCCCTTTGCACCGGTTTCATGCCCAAGACACTCGTTGCTTCGCTGATCCTGCTGGCCGCGGCCGCGCAGTACGCCCACGCCGCGCCCGCTCAGGATGACACCGACCGCCTGCCGGAACACAAGGGCCTGGCCAGCCGGCTGAGCGACAGCATCCATCAGGCCACCGACCGCGCCGGCGACGTGATCCGAAACGCCATGGGCGCGCTGGGCGTGCCTTATCGCCGCGGCGGCACCTCGGCCGAAACCGGCTTTGACTGCAGCGGTTTTGTGCGCAGCATGTACCAGCAGACCGTGGGCCTGATGCTGCCACGCACTGCGGCCGAGCAGGCCGCCGCCACCGCCTCCATCGACAAGACCGATCTGCGGCCCGGCGATCTGGTGTTCTTCAACACCCTGCGTCGCGCCTACAGCCATGTCGGCATCTATCTGGGCGAGGGCAAGTTCATCCATTCGCCGCGCGCCGGTTCGCAGGTTCGCGTCGAAAGCATGAACATCAGCTACTGGCAGAACCGCTTCAACGGCGCACGCCGCGTGCTGGCCAGCGCGCCGGCCGCCGAAGCGCCCGCCACCACCGCCCTGCCGCGCCTGACGGAGCGCCAGGGCCCCGCGCCCAGCGCAGTGCGCCTGGGCGGCGGCGCTGGCAAGTACGCCCTGCCGGCACCTGCCGAGATCGAACAGCCCCTGGCCGGCGACCGCATCTGACCGGCTGACCGATTTACCTTCCTCCAAAGGTAGGGGCCCGCGAGGGCCCTCTTTTTTTGCCGACTCACTTCGGGCCTGGCGTGGCAGGCGCGATCCGGCGCGGCGGTCATGGGCGCGGGACGCCCAGGCGCGGCCGGGGCGCTCAATCGTCGCTGGCGTCCAACCCTGGAAACAGCACCTCGGTGAAGCCAAAGCGCGTGAAGTCGCGCACCCGCATCGGGTAGAGCTGGCCGATCAAGTGGTCGCACTCGTGCTGCACCACGCGGGCGTGAAAGCCCTCGGCCTCGCGCTCGATGACGTCGCCCCAGGGGTCGAAGCCCCGGTAGGCGACGCGTCGCCAGCGCGGCACCACGGCGCGCAGCCCGGGCACCGACAGGCAGCCTTCCCAGCCGTCTTCCTGCTCGTCCGACAGCGGCGTGATGACCGGATTGCACAGCACGGTGCGGGGCACCGGCGGCGCGTCGGGGTAGCGCGGGTGGGGCGCGTCGGTGCCGAACACCACCACCTGCAGATCGACGCCGATCTGCGGCGCCGCCAGGCCAGCGCCCTGGGCGGCGCGCATGGTGTTCAGCAAGTCCAGCACCAGCCGGTGCAGTGGGTCGGTGTCGAAGGCTTCGACCGGGCGCGCCACGCGCAGCAGGCGCGGGTCGCCCATTTTCAGGATGTCGCGGACGCTCATGCGCGCATCATCGCAGCCTGGGCTTGCACGGCCGCGGCGCGGCCGCCGGTGCTCAGCCCCCTATCCCTTCAGGATTGATCAGCGGCGCGCGCGGGCGCGGCGGCGGGGTCGGTCGCTGCCACTGGCCCTGGGGCGGGCGCGGTGGCGGCCTGACGTCGGGGCGCGGGCCATCCGGCCGGCCCCAGTAGTGGGGACGCGGCGGCGGCGGCCGGCCCCAGTCCGGGCGCGGCGGCGGCGGTGGATCGCGCCAGCGGCGGTGACCATCCGACCAGCCCCACACCCCCAGCGACACCGACGGCGCGCCGTAGTAGTAAGGCGCAGGCGCGCTGTAGTAGCCGGGCGTGACCACGGTGCTGCCGTACGCCGGATAGGCCACCGGCGCGCCGACGTCATACGGCTCAACCGGGGCCACCACGCAGCCGCCCAGCAGCGCCAGCGCCGCCGCCAGCGCACCAGCGCCCAGCCCGCGGGCGACCACAACAGCATTCCAACGAACCATGTGCATTGCTCCCTTGAGGGACGGCCGGCGACACCGACAGGTGCAAACGCTCAACGGCCGCCAGACGATGTTGAGACACCGTTAGCGTCCACAACGTTCCCGCCCGTGCGCCGGCTGACCCGGCAATCGCAACCACCGGTATCCGTCAACCAGCGCCCGCCAGCCAGGCCGCCCCGCGCACGCCCGACGAATCGCCGTGCCGGGCCGGCACCAGCGCCGTGCGCACCACGTCGCTGAACACATGCGCCCGCCACAGGCGCGGCACCTGGACGTACAGCTCGTCCACCTTGCTCAGGCCGCCGCCGAGCACGATGACGTCGGGATCGATCAGGTTGATCACCTGCGCCAGCGCGCGCGCCAGTCGCTCGGCGTGGCGCGCCAGGCTGGCCTGCGCCGCGGCATCGCCCGCACGCGCCGCGGCCACGATGGCGGCGGCGTCGGCCGGCGCGCCGCCGGCCCGCGCGTGGTCGGCCGCCAGCCCGACGCCGGACAGAAACAGCTCCTGGCAGGCCGTGCGCCCGCACCAGCAGCGCAGCGCCAGCTCCGACGCGCTGGCACGCGGCAGCGGGTTGTGGCCCCACTCGCCGGCCACGCCGTTGCAGCCGTGCAGCACCTGCCCACGCACCGCGATGCCGGCGCCCACGCCAGTGCCCAGGATGGCGGCAAACACCACCTGGGCGCCTGCCCCGGCGCCGTCGGTCGCCTCCGACAGCGCCAGGCAGTTGGCGTCGTTTTCCAGCCGCACCGGCCGCCCCAGCAGCGCCTGCAGGTCCTCGCGCAGCGGCTGGCCGTTGAGCGCGGTCGAATTGGCGTTGCGCACCGTACCCGTCAGCGGCGACAGACTGCCCGGCATGCCCACGCCCAGCGGCAGGCCAGTGGCGCCCAGCCGCGCCTCGGCCATCGCCACCAGGGCGGCGATGGCGCGCAGCGTGGCCGCATAGTCGCCCTGCGGCGTGGCCACGCGCTCACGCAGCAAGAAGCCACCCTGCGCGTCCAGCGCGGCGATCTCGATCTTGGTGCCGCCCAGGTCGATGCCCAGGCGGATCGGCGGCAACGTCATTTGGCCAAGGGGCTGGCGCACCACTGCTGCTCGCAGGGCACGCCATCGCCGTCACCATCCATCTTGACGCCGGGGCAGTTGCGCAGGAAGAACTTGGCCTCGGCGCAAGAGCTCATCTGCGAACAGTGCTGGCGACCGTCGCAACGGAAAACCGCGGCCGTCACCCCCGGGCTGGCCGCCGGCGCAGGCACAGGCTCCGGCGCCAGCAGCGCCGCCGGTTCACGCCCGCGCCCGGCGTCGAAGGCGGTCCACCGCTGGTAACCCTTCCACCCCAGCCCGGCGAGCAAGGCCGCGCTGAGCAGTATCCCGACCAGGCCAAGTGAGCCGCGTGGCGCCGCCGAGGGTTGGCGACCGCGATCGCGCTCCACCCGCGGGCTGGCCCCGGAGCCCATGCCGGGCACTGCGGGGCGCGCCACGCGCAGCGCCTGCTTTCGGCCTCGGGCATCGACGTCCATTTCGAAGCTCAGACGCTCACCCACGCGCGGACGCGCCTGCGCGCCACGCCCGGCCGCCGGGAACGCGCTGATGTGCACGAACACCGGCTCACCGCCCTGCGTGGGCTCGATGAACCCGAAGCCCCGCTCGTCGTTCCATTGAGCCAGCCGGCCTTCGAAACGCAAGAATCAGCCCTCACCCGCGACGAGCGCGCGCAGCTGCGCCTCGTCGATCACCGGCACACCCAGCTCGCGCGCCTTGTCCAGCTTGTTGCCGGCTTCCGCGCCGGCGACGACGCAGTGCGTCTTCTTGCTGACACTGCCGGCGACCTTGGCACCGGCGGCCTCCAGCATGGCCTTGGCTTCATCGCGGCTGAGCGTGGGCAGCGTGCCGGTCAGCACGAAGGTCTGGCCGGCCAGCGGCAGCCGCGCGGCAGCGGCCGGCTCGCCTTCGGGCCAGTCGATGCCGACGGCGCGCAGCTGGGCCACCACCTCGCGGTTGTGCGGCTCGGCAAAGAAGCCCTGAATGCTGCCGGCCACCACCGGGCCGACGTCGGGCACCTGCAGCAGTTGCTCGACGCTGGCGTCCATGATCGCGTCGAGCTGGCCGAAGTGGCGCGCCAGATCCTTGGCCGTGGTTTCACCCACGTGGCGGATGCCGAGCGCGAACAGAAAGCGTGCCAGCGTGGTGTGCTTTGATTTTTGCAGCGCATCCAGCAGGTTCTGTGCCGATTTTTCGGCCATGCGGTCCAGCGCCGCCAGGCTGACGAAACCCATGCGGTACAGGTCGGGCAAGGCCTTGACGACGCCGCCATCGACCAGTTGCTCCACCAGCTTGTCGCCCAGGCCCTCGATGTCCATGGCGCGCCGGCTGGCGAAATGCAGCAGCGCCTGCTTGCGCTGCGCCGGGCAGAACAGGCCGCCGGTGCAGCGGTGGTCGGCCTCGCCTTCCTCGCGCACCACCGCGCTGCCGCACACCGGGCACTGCGCGGGCATGGTGAATTCGGCGCTGCCGGCCACGCGCTTGTCGGTCAGCACCGACACCACTTCGGGGATGACGTCGCCCGCCCGGCGCACCACCACGGTGTCGCCCACGCGCACGTCCTTGCGGCGCGCTTCCAGCTCGTTGTGCAGCGTGGCGTTGGTGACGGTGACGCCACCGACGAACACCGGCGCCAGCTTGGCCACCGGCGTCAGCTTGCCGGTGCGGCCGACCTGCACGTCGATCGCCTCCACCGTGGTCAGCTGCTCCTGCGCCGGGTATTTGTGCGCCACGGCCCAGCGCGGCTCGCGGGTGACGAAGCCGAGCTCGCGCTGCAGCGCCAGCGCGTCGACCTTGTAGACCACGCCGTCGATATCGAACGGCAGGCCGTCCCGCCGGGCGGCGATGTCGGCGTGATACGCTATCAATTCAGAAGCGCCTCGCGCTTGCCTGGCCAGCGCCGAGACCGGAAAACCCCATGCTTTCAGCGCCTGCAGCACGGCCCAGTGGGTGTCCAAGCGCGGGCCGCCGTCCTGTACCGGGGTGACTTCGCCCAGGCCGTAGGCGAAGAAGCTCAGCGGCCGCTCGGCCGCCAGCGCCGGATCGAGCTGGCGCACCGCCCCGGCCGCCGTGTTGCGCGGGTTGACGAAGGTGCGCGCCGCCTTGTCGCCGACGGCCATGCGCTGGCGCATGGTCTCGTTCAGGCGCTCGAAGTCGTCGCGCCGCATGTAGACCTCGCCGCGCACCTCCAGCATCGGCGGCGCGGCGCCATGCAGGCGCAGCGGAATCTGGCCGATGGTGCGCACGTTGTGGGTCACGTCCTCGCCGGTTTCGCCATCGCCGCGCGTGGCGGCCTGCACCAGCACACCATCTTCGTAGCGCAGGCTCATGGCCAGACCGTCGAATTTGGGCTCGGCCACGTAGACGACGGGGGGCGCGTCGGGCGCCAGCTTCAGCTCGCGCCGCACACGGGCATCAAAGGCTTCGGCCCCTGCGGCCGTGGTGTCGGTTTCGGTGCGGATGCTGAGCATGGGCACGGCATGGCGCACCGACGCCAGGCTGTCCAGGATGGCGCCGCCGACGCGCTGGGTGGGCGAATCGGGCGTGCGCAGCTCGGGATGCGCGGCTTCGATGGCCTGCAGCTGCTGGAACAGCCGGTCGTATTCGGCGTCGGGCAGCTCGGGCGCGTCGAGCGTGTAGTACTGGTGCGCGGCGCGCTGCAGCAGGGCGCGCAGTTCGGCCGCGCGGCGGCTCGGGTCTGCTTCTGTATTCATAGCTGCTGGCGCTTATCAGACAAGCGCTGTAGCCGAAATGGATAGGGAACGATCAGCTGAACAGGCGCCGCGCCTGCGCCGAGCCGGCGGCCAGGTCGTGCTGCTCCAGCGTGTCGTACAGGCGCTCCAGGTCGCCGCCGATGCCGTTGATCAGCTCGGGGCGCAGCGGCTGGCCGGCGTCGTCGGTGATCAGGCCGTCCATGGACTCGGCCAGCGCGAAGGCGGCGTCGCGCAGGCGCTCGAACGGGCGCTCGGCGCGGTGCACCTGCGGCACGTCCAGGTTGAGCGTCAGCGCGCCGATGGCCGATTGCGCCACGTCCTCCGACAGCGCGGCCCGGGCGTCGAAGCTCAAGTCCAGCAGCGGCGGCAGGCCGGACTCGGTCGAGGGCAGCACCATGCGCCCCGCAATGGCGCCGGCCACGAAGCCCTGCCGCGCCGCCTGCTGCTGCACGAAGCCGGGGCTCCAGGCGGCGCCGCGCGCGCGCAGGGTGAAGCCCAGCTGCGCGTCGTGCGCGCTGGCGAACTGGTCGAGCTCGCGCGCGCGCGCCACCTCGTGCAGCATGTCGGGAAATTCGGGCGCGCCGCCCACGGTATCGGCGAAGTGCTGCGCCTTCATGACGAATTCGGAGAACTCGATTTCGTTGAGCGCCCCGGTGCGGTTGGCCAGCTGCACGCCGGCCTGCACGGCGTTGTAGCGCTGGCCCGCGACCGGGTATTCCCACTCGCCGCTGGCTTCGTTCTGCCCTTCGACCGCGAACGGCTTGCTGCCCACGCGGCGCGTGGCCGGCAGTGCCGCCAGCAGGGCGTCGCCCGACACCACCCGGCCGTCCAGGGCGATGGGGGCGATGACGTCGATCAGCGCGTCCAGGCGCGGGCGCCTGTCGGGCGTGGGCAGGGGCCCCAGCGGCGGCAGGGCGGCGTCGGCGTCGAACCCGGGCTCGACCCGCTCGGGCGCGGCCATGGCCTCGTCCAGCCCCGGCTCGACCCGCTCGGCCGGCGTGGGCACCTCGGGCTGCGCCTGGCGCGGCTCGTGGCGGCGCGCGTTCCAGGTGTTGTAGGCGATCACCCCGCCCAGGATCAGGCCACCGGCCACCGCCAGGCCCACTTGCAGAGAACTCATGGTCGCAAAGCTCCTTGGGTGCCGCGGACGTCGGCCATGCCACGTCGATCAAGTGGCCGCGGAGCAGGCCACGCCAGCGAACGCCGTGCCCTCATCTTCAGCGGGCACTGGCGTGGTCCCACCGGGGGGACGGCGGCCACAGGCCGATTCAGGGGGGCGCTCATGCCTGCGCCATCCCCACGGCGCTCTCCATGTCGACCGCCACGATGCGCGACACACCCTGTTCCTGCATGGTGACGCCGATCAGCTGCTCGGCCATTTCCATGGCGATCTTGTTGTGGCTGATGAACAAAAACTGCGTGCCCTGCCCGCTCATCTTGGTGACCAGCTTGGCGTAGCGTTCGGTGTTGGCGTCGTCCAGTGGCGCGTCCACCTCGTCGAGCAGACAGAACGGCGCCGGGTTGAGCTGGAAGATGGCGAACACCAGCGCGATGGCCGTCAGCGCCTTCTCGCCGCCCGACAGCAGGTGGATGGTCTGGTTCTTCTTGCCCGGCGGCTGGGCCATGACCTGCACGCCGGAGTCGAGGATTTCCTCGCCGGTCATCATCAGCCTGGCCTGGCCGCCGCCGAACAGCTCGGGGAACATGCGGCCGAAGTGCTCGTTGACGGTGTTGAAGGTGCCGCCCAGCAGCTCGCGCGTTTCGGCGTCGATCTTCTTGATGGCGTCTTCCAGCGTGGTCATGGCCTCGGTCAGGTCGGCCGACTGGGCGTCGAGGAACTGCTTGCGCTCGCGCGCCGTCGTCAGCTCGTCCAGCGCCGCCAGGTTGACCGCGCCCAGCGCCTGAATATCGCGGTGCAGGCGGTCGATCTCGCCCTGCAGGCCAGCCAGGCGCACATTGCCTTCCTCGATCGAGCGGGCCACCGCCTCCAGGTCGGCCTGCGCGTCGGCCAGCAGCTGGCTGTACTGCTCGGTGCCCAGGCGCGCGGCCTGTTCCTTGAGCTGCAGCTCGGTGATGCGCTGGCGCAGCGGCTCCAGCTCGCGCTCCAGCTGCAGGCGGCGCTCGTCGCTGGCGCGCAGGCGCGCGGTCAGGTCGTCGTAGCTGCTGCGCTGCGCGGCCAGTGCCTTCTCGCGCTCCAGCTTCAGGCCCAGCGCGCTTTGCAGCCCGGCCTGGGCGGCGACGTCGGTCAGGCGGCCCAGCTCCTCGGCCGCGCGCTGCTGGTCGGCCTCGATGGCCGCGGTCTGTTGCGCGGCGGTGTCGATGGCGCGCGTCAGCTCTTCGCGGCGCGCCTGCAGGCTGCGCTGGGTGAACTGCGCTTCCTGCAGCTCGCGCTCCAGCGTGCGCTGCTGCTCGCGCGCCTGGTTCAGACGCTGCTCGGCCTCGATCACGCGCTCGTCCAGCCCGGCATGGCGCTCCTGCGTGTCGGCCAGCTGCATGTCCAGCTCTTCAAAGCGCGCCTCGGCGGTCACGCGGCGCTCGGCCAGCGCCTCCAGGCCGGCATCGACATCGGCCAGGTCACCGCTGATCTGCTGGCTGCGCGCCCGCGTCTGCTCGGCCAGCTGGCTCAGGCGAAGGGTTTCCACCTGCAGCTCGTGCGCGCGCTGCTGCGCCTCGGCGGCCTCGCGGCGGCTGCCGGCCAGTTGCTCGGCGGCGGCGCTGTAGGCGGCCTCGGCGCGCACCAGGGTGCCGCGCGCCTCGTCGCTGATGAGCTGCTGGGCGCGCAGCTGCTTGTCCAGGTTCTCGATTTCCTGCGCCCGCGCCAGCAGGCCGGCCTGCTCGGAATCCGGTGCATAGAAGCTGACGCCATGCGCGCCGACGGCGTGGCCGCTGGCGACGTAGATCGTCTCGCCCGGCTTGAGCTGGCCGCGCTGGGCCAGCGCGGCTTCCAGGCTGTCAGCGGTGTAGCACCCGGCCAGCCAGTCGGCCAGCAGCGCCTTCTGGCCGGCGTCGTGCAGGCGCAGCAGATCGGCCAGGCGCGGCAGGCCGCCGGCGGCATCGGGCAGCGCGGCGGCGGGCGGGCTGTAGAAGGCCAGCTTGGCCGGCGGCGCGTCCTGCGCGAAGGCGCGCACCATGTCCAGGCGGCTGACTTCGAGCGCCGCCATGCGCTCGCGCAGCGCCGATTCCAGCGCCGCTTCCCAGCCCGGCTCGATGTGCAGGCGGCTCCACAGGCCCTGCAGGCCATCCAGGCCGTGCTTGCGCAGCCAGGGTTGCAGCTTGCCGTCGGTCTTGAGCTTGTCCTGCAGCGCGCGCAAGGCGTCCAGCCGCGCCGACAAGTCGGCCTGGCGCGCCGATTCGCTGTTGACCGCCTGCTGCGCCTGACGGCGCTCTTCGTCCAGTCGCGGCACGCTGTCCTGCAACTCGTCCAGGCGGGCCTGGGCGATTTCGGCGGCTTCCTGCGCCGCCGCCAGCTGCTGCTGCAGGTTGTGCAGGCGCTGATCGTCCGGCGCGGCCAGGGCGTTGCGGTCGGCGGCCAGGCGTTCGCGCCGCGCCTGCAACTGGCGCGACTGCTCCTCGATGCCGCGCTGTTCGGCCGCCAGCACCTGGATCTGCTGCTGCACCTGGGCCACGGCCGTGCGCTGCTCGGCGGCGCCGGCCTGGGCGGCGCGCAGCGCCTCCTGCAGGTCGGGCAAGGTGTACTGCTGCTCTTCGAGCTGGGCCGCCAGGGTGATGGCCCGGTCCTCGGCGTCGACGCCCTGGGCGGCCAGCTGTTCGATGTCGGCTTCGGCCTGGCCGCGGCGCTCGGCCCACTGGGCCAGCTGCTCCTTGAGCTGCACCAGGCGGTTTTCGGCGCGCTGGCGGCCTTCGACGACGAAGCGGATTTCGGCCTCCAGCCGGCCGACCTCGGCGCTGGCCTCGTACAGCAGGCCCTGCGCCTGGTTGACCTGGTCGCCGGCGGCGTAGTGCGCCTGGCGGATGGTCTCCAGCTCGGCCTCGACGTGGCGCAGGTCGGCCAGGCGCGCCTGCAGGTCGTTGACGGCTTTTTCCGTGTCCTGCTTGAGCCGGCCCTGGCCTTCGTCGGCCTCGGCGCGCTTGAGGAACCACAGCTGGTTCTGCCTGAGCTGGGCCGAGGTCTGCAGGCCCTGGTACTGCTGGGCCACCTCGGCCTGCTTTTCCAGCTTGTCGAGGTTGCTGCCCAGCTCGCGCAGGATGTCATCCACCCGGGTGAGGTTCTCGCGCGTGTCGTGCAGGCGGTTTTCGGTCTCGCGGCGGCGCTCCTTGTATTTGCTGACGCCGGCGGCTTCTTCCAGGAACAGGCGCAGTTCCTCGGGGCGGCTTTCGATGATGCGGCTGATGGTGCCCTGGCCGATGATGGCGTAGGCGCGCGGCCCCAGGCCCGTGCCGAGGAACACGTCGTGCA
>ERZ778021.1894-NODE-1894-length-21310-cov-5.405410_pt1 | contig 21310 bp, 21 predicted proteins | sample MGYA00375751_ERZ778021 | MGnify/ENA primary metagenome ERZ778021 (study PRJEB29350, sample SAMN05389814) | bioreactor metagenome | isolation source: Thiocyanate stock bioreactor | place: South Africa: University of Cape Town | collected 2013-08-29 ... | reverse complement strand
GCGGCGAGCGGCGAGCGGCGAGCGGCGAGCGGCGAGCGGCGAGCGGCGAGCGGCGGGGGATGGTGACCCTGGTCGTCGGTCACGGTGAATGCGACCGGCGAGATAGGAATGGTCCCGGTGGCCGACTCAAGGGTGAGGACGAAGGTGCAAAGGCTGGTCGCGGGGACAGGGAAGTCGCCCTCCTCGGGCACCTGAGGGCCGACCGCGGTTGCCGGCACATTTCCGGCCGCCGTCCGGCGGACCGGGTCTTCCGTTGTCGCCACGCTTGCGAGCGACGTGGGTGGACGTGGGACGAGGCTCGGACAGACCCGCGGTCTCGCTCAGTGGGCCATCGGGTGAGACCGCCGGCTGCCTTCGATCTGCCTCGTCAGCTCCTGCGTCCCCGCCTGCACCGGATCCCAGGGCGAACCGAAGGGAGGCGTGTAGGAGAGGTCGAGATCAGAGAGTTGATCCGCGTTCATCTCGTTGAATATCGCCGTCGCAGGGATGTCGATTCGCATGGCGATTTCCGACGTCCGGCCGCCGACCATCTGGACCCCGAGTAGGCGACCGTCGCGAAGGTCTCCGGTGAGACGCATCTCGACCGTTCTTGCCCCCGGATAGTAGGCCTTGTGGTCGTCGGCGCTCACCGAGACGGTCTCCGGCTCGAGCCCTGCGGCCGTCGCCTCGTGGTCGCGCAGCCCGGTCCGGGCGGCGACGAGGTCGAAGACCTTGACGACCTGGGTGCCGAGGATCCCGGCGAAGTCACGGGTTCCGCCGACGGCGTTCTCGCCGGCAACCCTCCCCTGCTTATGGGCGGTCGTACCGAGCGGCAGGTAGGTCGTGCCCAGAAGTCGATGATGGGTGACTGCGCAGTCGCCCGCGGCAAAGACACCGGGAATGTTCGTCCGCATTCGCCTGTCGACCGCGATCGCTCCCTTGACCCCCAATTCGACTCCGGCCGACGCGGCGACCTCGACCTCCGGTCGGACGCCCACCGCGACGAGGACGAGGTCGGCGGGAAACGAGGATGAGTCGCCTGCCGGACCGCTCGCCCGGACCATCAGACGCCCGTCTACCTCCTCGGGCGCCGCAGCGACGGACTCGACCCGAGTCCCGCAGCGGACGTCCACACCATTGCGGGCGAGCTCCTCGCGGATCAGCGCACCGAGGTCGGGGTCCACGGTCGGGAGCACCTCGGGCAGTTGCTCGATCTGTGTCACCTCGAGACCTCGCGTGACCAGCGCCTCGGCCAACTCAAGACCGATGTAGCCGGCACCGACGATCACCGCCCGGCGGACCAGCGGCCCATCGAGCGTCCTCATCAGCTCGAAGGTGTCGCCGATCGAGTGCAGCAGATGTACACCCTCGGCCGGCCCGAGCCGGTCGAGGCCGTCGATCGGTGGGCTCATCGGCACCGACCCGGTCCCGATGACCAACGCGTCGTAATCGATGGTCTCCCCGCCTTCGGCCATGATCCTGTGACCCCGAGGATCGATCTCGGCGACCGTCGTCCCGAGCCGGAGCTCGATGCCGGCGGCTTCGAGGTCGTCGACGGTCCGGTGAGCGAGTTCCCGCCAGTCACCCACGTCGCCCGATACGTAGTAGGGGATACCGCAGATGGAGAAGTTGGGGAAGGCGTCGGCGACGACGACGGTCGCTTCTACCGCTGGATCCAGTTCGCGAGCCCGCAGTGCCGCGCTGATGCCTGCATCACTGCCGCCGAGCGCGACGAGGCGCACGTCAGTCGGCCTCCCAGCTCATCCGCAACCGGCCAGCGGGGCGAGTGTCGGAGGCGAGCCGGGCCCGATCCAAGGACGTCATACCGTCAGCGGTTCCTTCGCCTTGCCGGTCGTCGGCCCGGCTGGCGTCGGCGTCTTGTTCGGCAACATGAGTGAGATCAGGGCGGCAGCCACGACGAAGGCAGTCGAGGCCCACAGGCAGGCTTCAAGGCTGCCCCACTCGTAGAGCAACCCGGAGAGCACGGTGCCCGCGAGCCGCCCGCCCGCGTTGGCCATGTAATAGAAGCCGACGTTCATCGTCGCCTTGTCATTCTCGGAGTAGGCGAGGATCAGGTAAGAGTGAACCGCAGAGTTGGCGGCGAAGACGATGCCGAAGACGATCAGGCCGACGACGATCGTCGCGGTCGGATCGATGCCGGCCACAAGGCCGATCGCGATCGCCGCCGGGAAGACGGCGAGGACGAAGGCGAGCCAGGTCGCGGTGCGGCCCTCGGGCTCGGCACCTCCCTCGGTGCCCCGGCCATGGATGAACCGCGGGACGACCGCCTGCACGATCCCGTAGCCGATGACCCAGATCGCCAGGAACCCGCCCGAGGCGATGAAGCTCCAGCCGAGCACGGTCTCGAGGTAGACGGGAAGCCCGACCACGAACCAGACGTCGCGGCTGGCGAAGAGGAAGATGCGTGCCGCCGCGAGTACGTTGACGGCCCGGGTGTTGGAGAACATGTGCTTGAACTTCGCCTTGGCATCAGGCTTGCCGAGGTGGCCGTGCATCAGCGAGGAGACGATCAGGAGCGTCGCCAGCACCGAGCCGGCGAGGATCAGCATCGAGGTCTGGAACCCGGCGACGGTCAGCATCGCGGCGCCGAGGAAGAAGCCGACACCCTTGAGTGCGTTCTTCGAGCCGGTGAGGACGGCGACCCAGCGGTAGAGAGAGCCTTGGTCGCCTTCCGGGACGACCAGCTTCACCGCGCTCTTGGAGCTCATCTTGGTCAGGGCCTTGGCGATCCCCGAGAACGCCTGGGAGACCATCACATAGGGCACGACGAGCCAGGCCTCCGGCGCCAGGCCGACCATCGCGGTCGCAAAGACCTGGGTGGCCAGACCGGCATAGAGGGTGGTGCGCAGCCCGAACCTCGCCGCCAGCCAGCCGCCGACCAAGTTGGTGATGATGCCGAAGATCTCGTAGAAGATGAAGAGCGAAGCGATCGTGATGGCGGAGTAGCCGAGTTCGTAGAAGTAGAAGAGGACGAGCATCCGCGTCGCCCCGTCGGCGAGGGTCTCGACCCAGTAGGCGGCGGTGACCAGGATGTAGTTGCGCAGGTCGCCGCGTCGGTCGGTGGTGGCCCTCACCGCGCTTGCCATCAGCCCTCGGTCCCCCGTGGACCGGCAGCAGCTGCGGCGAGCTCGACCAGGCGGTTGGCGTAGCCCCACTCGTTGTCGTACCAGGCGAGCACCTTGACCTGGGTGCCGGCGACGACCATCGTCGAAGGGGCATCGACGACGGAGGAGCGCGGATCGTCACGGTAGTCGACGGAGACCAGCGGTCTGGTCTCGTACCCGAGGATGCCGTCGAGAGACCCGGCCGCGGCCTCCTCGAGCAGTCCGTTCACCTCCTCGATCGAGGTCGGCCGGGATACCTCGAAGACGCAGTCGGTGAGCGAGGCGTTCAGCATCGGCACCCGGACCGCCAGGCCGTTCAGCTTGCCCTGCAGCTCGGGGAAGATGAGCCCGATCGCGGTCGCCGATCCGGTCGTCGTCGGGATCAGCGAGAGACTGGCGGCGCGCGCGCGACGAAGGTCCTTATGAGGAGCATCGACGACGACCTGGGTGTTGGTCATGTCGTGGAGGGTGGTGATCTGGCCGTGGCGGATCCCGATCCCCTCGTGGATCACCTTCACCACCGGAGCCAGGCAGTTCGTCGTGCAGGAGGCGGCGGTGAGGATGTCGTGCCGGGCCAGCTCGGCCGGGTCGTCGTTGACCCCGACCACCACGTTCAGCGCCCCGTCTTCTTTGACCGGCGCGGCGACCACGACCTTCCTCACGCCGCGCTCGAAGTAAGGGTTGAGGGAGTCGATCGTGCGGAAGCGGCCCGAGCACTCGAGCACCACCTCGACCCCGGCGGCCTCCCAGTCGACGTCGCCGGGCCGTGCCTCGGCGCTCCAGGCGATCTCGGTGTCCTCGATGCGCAGCGTGTCGCCCTCGCCCCGGGCGCCCCGCGACCAGCGACCGTGGACGGAGTCGAACTCCAAGAGATGCGCGCCGGTGGCCGCGTCGCCCGCGATCTCGTTGACGGCGACGAACTCGAAGTCCGGCCAGTCCCAGGCCGCGCGCATCGCGAGCCGCCCCATGCGGCCGAAGCCGTTGATCCCTACCCGCGTCACGACCGCGCCTCCTCGTCCAGTTCGGCGACGAGCGCGATGACCCGCCGGTTGATCTCGTCCCGAAGTTCCCGCACCCCTGCGATCGGCATCTCTTTCGGATCCTCCAGTTCCCAGTCGACGTAGCGCTTGCCCGGAATGTAGGGACATTCGTCTCCGCAGCCCATCGTGACCACGACGTCGGCTCTCTCGGCCATCTCCCGGGTGAGCAGCCGGGGCCGCCGCTCGGAGACGTCGATGCCGATCTCGGCCATCGCCTCGACCACCGCCGGGTGGAGCTGATCGGCCGGCTGGGTGCCTGCGGCCTCCGCGCCATGACGCCCTTCGGCGGCACGCTCGAAGAGGGCGCGGCTCATCTGCGAGCGCCCGGCGTTGTGCAGACAGACGAAGAGGACGTCGGCCATCAGGACGCCCCCACCGGCTCGGGCGAGGGGCCGAACCACCGATCCCGGAGCCAGAGCGAGAGATAGACCAGGCCGACCAGGACCGGGACCTCGATCAGCGGCCCGACCACGCCCGCGAGCGCCTCGCCCGAGGTCGCGCCGAAGACGCCGATCGCCACCGCGATCGCCAGCTCGAAGTTGTTGGACGCGGCGGTGAGGGCCAGGGTCGCGGTGCGCGGGTAGCCGTAGCCCGAGGCCCTCCCCCAGCCGAATGCGATGGCGAACATCAGCGCGAAGTAGATGAGCAGCGGGATGGCGATCTTCACCACGTCGAGCGGGTGCCCGGTGATCTGGTGGCCCTGCAGGGCGAAGAGGAGGACGATCGTGAACAGCAGGCCGTAGAGGGTGAGCGGGCCGATGCGGGGCAGGAACGTCTGCTCGTACCACTCGCGGCCGCGCCGACGCAGGCCGATCACCCGCGTCAGGTAGCCCGCGAGGAGCGGGATGCCGAGGAAGATCAGCACGGTCCGCGCGACCTCCCAGATCGAGACCGAGAAGCCTTCGGAGTCGAGGCCGAGCCAGCCCGGCAGGACCGAGAGGTAGAAGTACCCGAGCAGTGAGTAGGCGACGATCTGAAAGATCGAGTTGATGGCGACGAGGACCGCCGTCGCCTCACGGTCGGCGCAGGCGAGCTCGCTCCAGATCAGGACCATCGCGATGCAGCGGGCGAGGCCGACGACGATCAGGCCGGTCCGGTATTCGGGCTCGTGAGGAAGGAGGAGCCAGGCGAGGGCGAACATCAGTGCCGGGCCGATCACCCAGTTGAGGACGAGCGAGGAGACGAAGAGACCGCGCTCGCCACGCAGCCGACCGAGCTCCTCGTAGCGGACCCGGGCCAGCACCGGGTACATCATCAGCAGCAGCCCGATCGCGATCGGCAGCGAGGTCCCGCCGATCGCCACTGAGGAGAGGGCGCTCTCGAGCCCCGGGATCAGGGCGCCGAGCCCGAGCCCGACGCCCATCGCGACACCGATCCAGACCGGCAGATAGCGGTCGAGGGTGGAGAGCTGCCGGGACACCCCGGCGGGCACCGTGCCCGCCGGGGCGCCGAGCGCCGCCGCCTCCCGCTCGTCGCTGATCCGGACCGCCATCGACTAGAGGCCCGCCACGGCCGTGCGGACCGCCCCTTTCAGTGCCTTCGGCAACGGTGCGATCCCGAAGACGGAGCCGAAGCTAGACCCTGGGCCGACCGCGTAGTTCAGGAACTGCTCGATGAAGCCTTTCTGCGGCGCGGTGTGCGGGACGACCGCGTAGCCGAACATCGCCAGCGGATAGGCGCCTTTCGCCGTCTTCGGCGGATAGGTCACGTTCACCACCCCGCTCGCGGGCAGTTCCTTCGCGGTCGCGCCCGCGGCGCCGAAGGATTCGATCGTGGGCGCGATGTCTTCGCCCGCCGCGTTTTCGATCGAGGCGGTGCGCAGGCTCGTCGCGAAGGCATAGGGCGCCGAGACGTATCCGATCGAGCCGGGGGTGGAGGCGACGATCCCGCCGACCCCCGAGTCGGCCTTCGCGGCGGTGCCCACCGGGAGCCTGACCGTCGCGACGGTGCCGACCGATTTCTTCCAGGCCGGGCTCGTCTTCGAGAGGTAGTTGGTGAAGGCGGAGGTCTCTCCGCTCGCTTCGGCCGGATAGACGACGGTGATCGTCGATGCGGGGAGTTTCGCCTTCGGGTTGAGGGCGACGATCTTGGGGTCGTTCCAGTGCGTGATCTTGCCAGTGAAGATGCCGGTCAGGACCTTGCCGGAGAGGTCCAACTTGTTAACGCCCTTCAGTCGGTAAGCGACGTCGACCCCGGTGAGGAGCCAGGGGATCTGCGCGCACTCGACGCACTGGGCGGCCTGTTCGGGGGAGAGGGGGCCGTCGACGGCGGCGAATTCGACGGTGTGGGAGGCGAGTTTCTGCAGGCCCGCTTCGACCCCGGAAGAGGAGTAGGTGACCGTGATCCCTTCCCGGATCAGGAAACCGTTCGTCCAGTTCGGCATGACCGCCCCGGCGATCGTGGAGCCGGCACCGGCGATGGCCGCCGAGGCGCCGGTCGCGGTTGCGAGCAGTGCGACGGATGCGAGGAGCAGGGCCAGGAGGGACCTCTGCGACCGCTTTCGGATCAAGATCGAAATCCTTTCAATTGGTGACTCTCGATGGAACGGATCCGATCCTAAGCATTGACAACTCCAAGTTCAATAGATATATGTAAATAGATGACCGTCGATATGGAGCTGACCCCCAAGCAGAAGAGACCGCCGGGCGAGCCCTGCTGCGAGCCGGTCGTCTACCCCGACGTCGAGCGCGAGCAGGCGCAACGGATGGCGACGATCGCCAAGGCACTGGGTGACCCGGTGCGCCTCCAGCTGGTCGACGTGCTGCGAAAGCACGCGGGCAAAGTCTGCGTCTGCGAGCTGGTCCCACTCTTCGACCTCGCCCAGCCCACCGTCTCCCACCACCTGAAGAAGCTGAAGGAAGCCGGCATCGTCGGCTCCGAGCGGCCGGGGCTGTGGGCCTACTACTACGTGATCCCCGACGCCCTGGAGGAGCTTTCCGAATGGCTGAGCTGACCGACACCGAGACCACCGAGGGCGCCCAGTCCTCCTGCTGCTCGACCGAGGCGCAGGAGACCTGCTGCGAGCCGACCGACAAGGCCGCCTGCTGCGGCGAGTCGGCCGCCGGGGGTACCTGCGGCTGCTCGGCGGGCGCCTCCACCGGCGACGCCGACGACGTACGCGAGGCGGTCCGCGCCCGCTACGCCGCCGCCGCGACCTCGGTCGCCGAGGGCGGCTCCTGCTGCGACTCGAACGCTGTGCTGAGCGACGAGGAAGCGGCCGTCTTCGGCGCCGGGCTCTACGGCACCGACGGCGACGAGCTGCCCGACACGGCGACGATGGTGTCGCTCGGCTGCGGCAACCCGACCGCGGTCGCCGAGCTGCTCGAGGGCGAAACCGTCCTCGACCTGGGCTCGGGCGGCGGCATCGACGTGCTGCTCTCGGCCCGTCGGGTCGGCCCGACCGGGAAGGCATACGGCCTCGACATGACCGACGAGATGCTGGCACTCGCCCGCGAGAACCAGGCCAAGGCCGGGGTCGAGAACGTCGAGTGGCTCCGCGGCGAGATCGAGGCGATCCCGCTGCCCGCGGGGACCGTCGACGTGGTGATCTCCAACTGCGTGATCAACCTCTCCGGCGACAAGCCGAAGGTGCTCGCGGAGGCGGCCCGGGTGCTGAAACCCGGCGGCCGCTTCGCCGTCTCCGACGTGATCGCCGACGAGGACATGGACGAGGCGACCAAAGCCGACATGCAGCAGTTCACCGGCTGCATCGCCGGCGCCCTCACCCGTGCGGAGTTCGAGGAGTCCCTCGCCGCCGCCGGCCTGACCGACGTCGAGATCACCGAGACCCACCGGGTCCACGAGAAAGCCGGCTCGGCGATCATCCGGGCGCGCAAGCCCGCGGCCGCCTGACCCACGGCATCGACGTGATCGGCGTGCGGCTCTCGAGCGTCCGGTGCCCGATCCGCTCGACGTGATCGCGACGTGCGGGCTTGGCGCCGAGGAGCTCGAAGCCCAGCGGGGGCGCTACCGGCGCCTCGGTGCCACGGTCGAGGCGGTCGAGCGCAACCGCGGGAGTCTCGTCGTCCGCTTCGGCCACGGTCTCGATCGGTACCTGCTCGACGAGACGGTCGGGGTGGAGAGGGGATGCTGTCCGTTCTTCACCTTCGACTTCTCGGCCGCCGACGGCGTGCTGCGGATCGGCGTCGAGCGCACCGACCAGGAGCCGGCTCTCGACGCCCTGGCCTTCGCACTCGGTGTGGGGGCGTCCGAACCATCTCGCGACTGACCTGATCGCCCGGCGGGCGGGGCCGACAACGCAAAACGCCGCCACGGGACCGGGGTCCCGTGGCGGCGTCCGAAGTATCGCGGCGGGAAGCCGGCTGCCTCCCGCCGCGCGCTCCGTTCCTTGGCGCTAGAGCGTTTCGATCGCCTTCAGCGCGGCCTGCTTGACAACCTTCGGCAGCGGTGCGAAGTCGAGCGCCGGGCCGTATTTCTGGCCGATAGTGACGCAGTACTTCGCGAACTGCTGGAGGAACTGCTTCTGCGGGGCGTTGTGGGGGATGATCCCGTAGGTGAACGTCGAGATCGGGTAGGCGCCCTTGGCCGAGGCCGGGGCGTTCGAGATCGTGAGTTCGTTGTTCGCCGGAACCTTCTTCACCACGGCCGCGGCCGCTTCGATGTTTTCGAGGTTCGGGAAGGTGAATTCTTTGGCGTTGTTTTCCATCGCCGCGGCACCGATGCCCGCCGCGATGATGTAGGAGGCCTCGATGTAGCCGATCGCGCCTTTGGTCTGGGTCACGGTCGAGGTGACGCCCGGGTTGCCTTTCGCACCGACGCCCGCTTTCCAGCCGACCGTCGTGGCGTAGCCGATTTCCGACTTCCAGGCGGGGCTGATCTGCGACATGTACTTGGTGAAGGCGTAGGTGGTGCCGGAGCCGTCGGAGCGGTAGACCGGGGTGATCGTCAGGTTCGGCAGCTTCAGCCCGGGGTTCAGCTTGGCGATCTTCGGGTCGTTCCAGTTGGTGATCTTGCCGAAGTAGATCGAGGCGACGACCTTGCCGCTCAGTTTCAGTTTGCCCTTGGGGATGCCCGGAACGTTGTAGCCGATGCCGACGGCGGAGAGACCCCACGGGATCTGGACGCAGCCGTTGCAGGCGGCGGCCTGTTCGGGCGTCAGCGGGGCGTCAGAGGCGCCGAAGTCGACGGTCCGGTTGGTGATCTGTTTGATGCCTTCGCCGGAGCCGACCGAGGCGTATTTGACCGGGATGCCTTCTTTGATTTCGAAGCCATTGATCCAGTTGGTCATCAGCGGTGCGACCAGCGTCGATCCGGCGCCGGTTAGGGCGGCCGAGGCGTTGGCGGTCGCGATGGCCGCCGGGCCTCCGATCATCGCGACGACCGCGATTGAGACAGCGAGAAACCTGTTGCGAATCAAGACATTCCCTTTCAAGTGTGTGGATCGAATTGCGCAAGGCAGGGTGCGGTCCGCACCGGGCCACGGCGAGCATGGCTGAGGGCACGTAGCAGTTTTGTAACTTTTCTGTGAAAGATTCACTGTTACATCGGAGACGGCACTTTTCTCACGTACGCTGCCGCCGATGCGCTCGCCGGTAACCGTCGATCAGGCACGAAATAACACAGTTAATCGACGTACTTCAACGAGATTGAAATACGTCGATCAGGTTGGCGATCGTCTTCTGCTGTGCTGCTGTGCGCTGGGCGCCCTGCTGGCCGGCGTGGTCCTCGTCCTGATCGCCAAGGAAATCTTCGAAGGCGCCCAGCCCGCCTTCGCCAAATACGGCCTCAGCTTCATCACCAGTCACGAATGGGCCCCGCCGCTGGAAAAATTCGGCGGTGAGGGCGTGATCATCGGCACCCTGATCGCCTCGGCGATGGCGCTCCTGATCGGCGGGCCGGTGGCGATCGCGATCGGCATCTTCCTGGCACTGCTCGCCCCGACCGGGGTCCGGAACGTGATCTCGCCGCTGGTCGAAATGCTGGCCGCGATCCCGAGCGTGATCCTCGGTTTCTGGGGGCTCCTGATCCTGGGGCCGGTGCTCGTCTCGACGATCGAGCCGTTCCTTCACGACAACTTCGGCTTCATCCCCCTCTTCGGCGAGCCGCAGACGACCGGCGCAAGCGTCTTCAACGCCGGGCTGATCCTGACGATCATGGTGATCCCGATCATCGCCTCTGTCTCCCGTGACCTCTTCATGGCGGTCCCGCGCGAGCTCCAGGACGGCGCCTCGGCACTCGGCTCGACCCGCTGGGAGGTGATCCGCGGGGGCGTCCTGCCGACCACCGCCTCGGGGATGATCGCCGCCTGTCTGCTCGGTCTCGGCCGCGCGCTCGGCGGGGCGATCGCGGTCTCCCAGGTGATCGGCGGAGGCACGGAATCGCACATCTCGCTCTTCAGGAACGGGGGCACGATGGCCTCGATCATCGCCCTGCAGTTCCCGAGCGCCGTATCCGCCCTGCATACCTCCTCGCTCTACTACCTCGCCGGCCTGCTCCTGGTGATCGGTGTGACGGCCAACCTGCTGGCGAGCTGGGTGGGCTACCGCTTCGGTTCCGCAGGGGGGGCGATGCGATGAGGTTCGGCCATCACGACCCAGAGCACGAGTTCGACCCGACCGCGCCGCTCCTCGCGACCGGCAATCTGCGCCGCCGGCATCTGACCAGCCGGGTGATCCAGGGGCTCGCGGTGGCCGCCGCGGTCGCCGCGGTCGCGGTGCTGGTGATCGTCGTCTGGGCGGTGGTCAGTCACGGGGCCAAGGCGATCAGCTGGGACTTCATCACCAAGCCCGCCCCGGAGGGCGTCGGGCCGAACCTGGTCGGTACGGCAGTGATCGTCGCGCTCGCGACCCTGATGGCGATGCCGTTCGGGGTCCTGATCGCGCTCTTCCTCTCCGAGTACGCGGGGCCGCGGAGCACCAGGCCGGTGCAGCTCATCCTCGACGTGATGAATGGCCTGCCCTCGATCATCGTCGCCGTATTCGTCTTCGCGCTCCTGGTCGCCAACGGGGGTGGGCAAGCCGGCTGGAAGGCCGCGCTGGCGCTGGCGATCATCATGGTGCCGCTGATCGCCCGCGGCACCCAGGAGGTGCTGCGCCTGGTGCCCGGCCACCAGCGCGAAGCCGCCGACGCGCTCGGCGTCGCCCGCTGGCGCAGCGTCCTCTCGATCATCCTGCCGGCGGCGCTGCCGGGCATCATCACCGCCACCCTGCTCTCTGTCGCCCGCGCCGCCGGTGAGACGGCGCCGGTGTTGCTGATCAGCTCGCTGGCGCCGGGCGACGCCTTCTCGGTCAACCCTCTCCACGAACTGCCGAACGTGCCGGTGCGTATCTTCCAGCTATCGGAAGAAGCGAACCCGGAAGGCTTCACGGAAGCGTGGGGCCTCTCGCTGATCCTGATCGCGATCATCCTCGCTCTCGGCCTCGGCTCCCGCGCCCTCCTCAACCGCAGCAAAAGGAAGATGACCCGATGACCGACATCGACGATCTGGCCGACATCGACCGTGAGGAGCTCGAGGAGCCGCTCGCGATGAACGGGCGCGGACACGAGGAGGGGTCCTCGGCGCCGCGGCGGATCCGTCTGCGGACCGAGCCGCTGCCCGGCGTGATCGGGCCGCCCGCGGCGACCGAGAGCGCCGCCGAGTCGCACCTCCACATCGCCCCCGAGGCGGTCTTCGAGGCCCAGGCTGTGAGCATCTTCTACGGCAAGAAACAGGCGCTGATCGACGTCGACATGCGGATCCGCCGCGGCCAGGTCACCGCCTTGATCGGGCCCTCCGGCTGCGGCAAGACGACCTTCCTGCGCAGCCTCAACCGGATGAACGACTCGGTCCCGAGCTTCCGCATCGAGGGGTCGATCAGATACCACGGCCACGACATCTACGGCTCCAACGTCGACACGGTGGAGGTGCGCCGGCGGATCGGCATGGTGTTCCAGAAACCGAACCCCTTCCCGAAGTCGATCTTCGACAACATCGCCTGGGCACCGCGCAACCTCGGCATGCGCCAAGGGCTGCAGGAGCGGGTCGAGAAAGCGCTCCGCGGCGCCGCCCTCTGGGACGAGGTGAAAGACCGGCTGAAGGACTCCGCCCTCGGCCTCTCCGGCGGTCAGCAGCAGCGCCTCTGCATCGCCCGCGCGATCGCGATCGAACCCGACGTGCTGCTCCTCGACGAGCCCGCCTCGGCGCTCGACCCGATCGCCACCGGGGCGATCGAGGACCTGATCCACAGCCTCAAAGGCCGCTTCACGATCGTGATCGTCACCCACAACATGCAGCAGGCGGCCCGGGTCGCCGACCGCACCGCCTTCTTCAGCCTCGAGACCCGTGGCGAGAAGCCGATCGGCACGCTGATCGAGTTCGACGAGACCGAGAAGATCTTCGGCTCACCGCGCGACCCGCGCACGCGGGACTACGTCACCGGCCGCTTCGGTTGATCTGCGGGCCCGACCCGCGCGAGGCGCAGAAGTAGACCACGGCGTAGTTCAGGAGCTCGCCGGGGCTGACGCCCTGGCGATCGGCCTCCGCCGAGATCCGCTCCCAGCGGGCGCGGTCGAGCTCGACCCGGGCCGGCGCACGGTCGGGGCCCTCGGGCACCTGCATGAAATGAGGGTAGGCCCAGCCGACCTCACCGGTCTGCTCCTCGTGGAGATAGAAGTCGACCGCGGCCGCGGTGCCGACGCGGAGGTCCTCCGCGTCGTGTGGGCCGGCGGGGACGAGGAACTCCGCGCCGAACCAGGCGACCTCCACCGTGACGGTGGTCGCCGGCCGCACGCTCGCCGTCTTCAGTCGTCTACCCATTCGGCTGCCAACTGACAGTCGAAGCCGTAGCCCCGACCCCAGGTGGTCTGGATGTAGGTGGCATCGGGGATGGCCGCCTCGAGTTTGTCGCGGAGCCGCTTGACGTGTACGTCGACGGCCCGGTTCGACACGGCCTCATCGGGTCCCCAGACGGCGGCGATCAACTGCTCCCGCGTGCGCGTGTGACCCGAATGCCGCCGGAGCTCCACCAGGAGTGAGAACTCACGTACGGTCAGCTCGAGCATCTCGCCGTGGGCGTAGACGAGGAACCGTTCGGGGCGGATCGCCAGGCGGCCGTCGTCGTAGTCGGGGATCGCTTCGATCTCGCGACGTTCGGGCCCGGCTATCGCGATCGTGCCCACGGCTCAGCCCTCGTAGGAGAAGCGGTAGCCGATGCCGGGATGGGTGTGGATGGTCTCCTCGACCTCCAGTGCGACGTCGAGCTTCGCCCGGATCCGGCTGACGTAGACGTCGACGGAGCGCTCGCCGCCCATCAGGGGTTTGCCCCAGATCGCCTCGTAGATGGTTTCGCGCGGCAGGATGCGCTCGGGGCGCGCGGCGAGCAGCGAGAGAACTTCGAGCTCGCGACGGGTCAGGCTGAGCGGCCTGCCGTCGACCAGCGCCGTGGACTCGTCGGGCCTGATTTCCAGTCGGCCGATGCGGATCCTGGGCGTGTCGGTCAAGGCACCGGTCACACCTGCATCGTGCGCTCGCAGGTCCCAAAGGGGTGTGACAATTTTGTTAAAAAGATGCTACGGGTGTTGAATTAGGGTGAAAACACACCCAAGATCGAGATCCGTCTATGGACTTTCGACCGTACTCATCAACCGACTTCGATCAGTGTGTGGTGTGTGTCGTTGATCGACGGATTTCGATATGCACACCCGAACCGTGGAGCGGTGCTACCGGAGCCATTCGGAAAGCTCCTCCAGGGCGTCGGGGATCACGTAGTAGTAGGCCCACAGCCCCGGCCGCTCGGAGCCGACGATGCCGGCTTCCTTCAGCTTCTTCAGGTGGTGGGAGACGGTGGGCTGGGCGAGGTCGAAGAGTGGGACCAGCTCGCAGACGCAGACTTTGCCCGCGTGCTTTCGCAGCACGTCGACCAGCTGGAGGCGCACCGGGTCACCCAGTGCCTTGGCGATCGTCGCCATCCGTTGCGCCTGCTCGCGCTCGACGTCGGGGTAGACGACCGGCTCGCAGCAGGGCTCGCCCGGCGGTCTCTTCTGCTTGGGGGTCAGCTCCATATCGACGGTCATCTATTTACATATATCTATTGAACTTGGAGTTGTCAATGCTTAGGATCTTCCCGCGCGGACAGCGGTCCGCCGACCAGGACGGAAAACCTTGATCCTCGAAAGGTCACGAACGCCCTTCTTCGCGCCGATCTCCTTCGGTGTGATCGGGTCGTTGGTCACGGCGCTCCCGCGAGCATGGAACCGGCGGCGCATGCGCGGGCTGATCCCGGCGCTGATGGAGGCGCTCCACGGGCGTGACCCGCTGGAAGTCCTCGACTGTGCCGACGCGGTCACCGACTACTACGGGGCGAGGAGGATCTGCGGCGCACCGCGTCCGCTGGTGACACGACGCACCCTCGAATGCCTGGAGGCCGGGGTGTGCGAAGCCGCGCCGATCGGTACCGGGCTTCTGGATGCAGCTTCAAGGAAAGACAGGAATCAGGCAGACGCCGGCCACCGTCGGCGACGGATGAGAAGAGGATTCGCATGAGACAGGTGTTGTTCGTCAGCACGCATGACGCCGCCCGCTCGCAGATGGCCGAGGCGTTCTTCACGCGCTACGCCCCGATGGGCCTGCGGGCGATCTCGGCGGGCCCGGAGCCCGCCGAACGGATCGCGCCGGAGATCGTCGAGGTAATGGCCGAGGTCGGGATCGACATCTGGGCGAGGCGTCCGAAGGAGCTGACCCTCGAGATGCAACTGAGCGCCGACCGGGCGGTGACGCTCGGCGACGTCTCGGGGTGCGCCTACGTCCCGGCCGTGGTCGAGGAGTGGGACATCCCCGACCCCGCCGGTCTGCCGGTGGCCGAGATCAGGGCGATCCGCGACGAGATCGGTGGGCGGGTCGACGACCTGGTCACCTTCCGGGCGGACAAGATCCGCTGCGAGGAACCCGTCCTGCGCTGGCGCCTGGCGAGCCTCCTACCCGATCTGATCGGCGAGTTCGGCGGGCTGCGCGAGCCGCACGAGATCCGCTCGTGCGTCGACGCGGTCCTCGCCGATTACAGGAACGTGGCGAGGACCGGCGACGTGCTCGAACCCGCCCGGCTTCGACTCGGGACATGCCTGCGCACGGAGGGATGCGCGGAGCTGGCGGGCGTCGGTTGAGGATCGTCGCGGGCGGCGGCAGCGACGCCGGCATCAGCGCGGCGCTGCGGGCGCGCGAACTGGACCCCAACTGCGAGTTCACGGTCGTCCTCGCCGACTCGTTCCCCAACTACTCGATCTGCGGGATCCCCTACCTCGTCTCCGGTGAGGTCGGCGACTGGCACGACCTGGCCCACCGCAGCGCCGCCGAGCTGGAAGCGACCGGGATGGAGATCCGCACCGACACGAGGGTCTCCGCGATCGACGTCGACGCGCACCTGCTCGAGGTCGACGGTGAGGAGCCGATCGGATACGACACCCTGATCCTCGGCACCGGTGCGGTGCCGGTGCGCCCGCCGATCGAGGGGCTCGACCGCCTCGGCCCCGCCGACGGTGTCCACCTCATCCATTCGATCGGCGACGCTCTCGCCCTTGTCGGGAACCTGGAGGCCGAGCGGACGCGCCAGGCGGTGATCGTCGGCGCCGGCTACATCGGCGTCGAGATGGCCGAGGCCTTGCGCCTGCGGGGTCTCGAGGTGACGCAGGTGGAGCAGCTCCCCGAGGTGCTGCCGACGGTCGACGAGGATCTGGGCACGCTGGTCCGCGTCGAGCTGATCCACAACGGCGTCGACGTCTGGTGCGAGACGCGGGTCGAGGCGATCGTCGAGGGCCAGGAAGGGGAGGGGCGCCTCGCGGTCCAGGCGGTCGACCCCGACGGCGGGGCGCAGCCCTTCCCCGCCGACGTGGTGCTGGTGGTGGTCGGTGTGCGGCCCGACGCCCGCCTCGCCGCGGCGGCGGGGGCCGAGCTCGGCGTCGCGGGGGCGATCTCGGTCGACCGGCAGATGAGGACCAGCCTCCCCGACGTCCTTGCCGCCGGTGACTGCGCGATCACCCACCATCGCCTGCTCGGCGAGACCTACCTGCCGCTCGGCACCACCGCCCACAAGCAGGGCAGGGTGGCCGGCGAGAACGCGCTCGGCGGGTCGCGGGAGTTCGCGGGCAGTCTGGGCACCCAGGTCGTGAAGCTCTTCGACCTGGTGGCCGCGCGAACCGGCCTGCGCCACACGGAGGCGGTGGCCGCCGGCTTCGAGCCCGTCTCCGCGGTCGCCCACCCCGAAGACCACAAGGCCTACTACCCGGGCGCCCAGGCGATCGAGACGCGCCTTACCGGCGACCGTCGCAGCGGCCGCCTGCTCGGTGTGCAGTTGCTGGGCCGGCGCGGTTCGGAGGTCGCGAAGCGGATCGACATCCCGGCGACCGCGATCTTCGCCGAGATGACCGTGGAGGACGTCCTCGACCTCGACCTCTCCTACACGCCGCCGCTCGGCTCGCCCTGGGAGGCGATCCAGGTCGGCGCACAGGAACTGGCGAGGCGGCTGGTCGACGGGTCCTGGTACGTGCCGAACGCGCTCGGCTAGCCGGCCCCTGGGTCTCGCGACGCGGGGGTCCGAGGACGCCGCGGGACCCGAATATGACGGTCAGGTAACGGTCACGGGCGTGAGGGCCCGACTGTTACCGATCCTTGCCAGATCTTTCACATCGACACCTGGGGTCAGTGGCACCGTCGCAGCACCGGATCAAGCAGCACTCCCAAGGAGTCATAGTCGATGAGAAGAGTTGACCCAGCAGGCCGCGGGCCAGAATCCCGCGCCGATATACCTGCCGGCAGGGGCGGCACCAGTCGCCGCAGTCGCCGGCTGCTGCTCCTCCTCGCCCTCTGCGTGGCCGCCGCGGTGGCCGCGATCCCCGTCGTCTCGGCGGGTGCCAACAACTCGCCAGGCGGGGACCAGACCGGTCTCGCGCCGGGGAAGATCAAGCACGTCTGGCTGATCATCCTCGAGAACAAGTCCTACGACGCCAGCTTCACCGGCCTGAACAAGAACACCTACCTCTGGCAGCAGCTCCCCAAGCAGGGCGCGCTGCTGAAGAACTACTTCGGCACCGGCCACTTCAGCCTCGACAACTACGTCTCGTTGGTGAGCGGCCAGGCGACCCAGCCCGACACGCAGGCCGACTGTCCCTTCTACGACAAGTTCTCGGGCACGACCGACACCAGCGGGTCGCTCACGAGCAACCCCGACTACGGCCAGTTCGCCTCCGCGCAGGGTGCCAACGCCGCTGCCGGCTCTAACGGCTGCGTCTACCCGCAGAGCGTGCCGACGCTGTTCAACCAGCTCGACTCGGCGGGCGTGAGCTGGAAAGGCTATGCCCAGGATCTCGGCAACCCCGACTCCGAAGGCGGGACCCACGACGCCGGGACCCAGTACTGCGGCGCCCCCTATGCCGAAGCCGGTGAAACCGGCAGCAAAGCCCAGCCGAACCCGGGCAGCGCCAACGCCACCGACCAGTACGTGCCGAAGCACTTCCCGTTCCCCTGGTTCGAATCGGTGACGAAGTCCGGCGACTGCAACCCGCAGCACATCGCCAACCTGTTCGACGCGAACAACGGCCTCTACCACGACCTGCAGCACTCCTCGACGACGCCGGCGTTCAGCTGGATCTCGCCGAACAACTGCAGCGACGGTCACGACGCCGTCTGCCACGGCAACAACCTCTCGGGCGGGTTCTCCGACCCGAATACCGCGAACGCCCCGGTCAACTACACCGGCGGTCTGTACGCCGCGGACCTGTTCCTCGAACATGTCATCCCCGAGATCGAGGCATCGCCGGCCTTCAAGGAAGGCGGCCTCATCGACGTGACGTTCGACGAGGGCTTCCCGCCCTTCACCTACACCGGGAACAGCTTCGCCAACTCGACCGAAGTGCCGCCGAACGCCAAGACCTCGGTCGAAAGCGACTCCGCGGCCGAGAACCTGTTCGGCGAAAACGTCGCCTGGGAGCCGACCGGCCCGAACACGCCGCTCGCCTACAGCGAAACCGGGCAGGAGCTCTACCCGGGACCTGGCGACAACGCGTTCCTCGACCGTCCGGCCAACTGCAAGGCGCAGACGGAACCGAAGCTGCCCGAAGGCACCTGCATCCTGGGTGGCGGCAGCCCGATCGCGGGTCCGCGCAAAGACGCCGGAGCCACGGCCCCGGCCGGCAGCACGACGATCACCGACAACTCGGCGGTCGCCACCGATCCGGGTCGCACCGTGACCGGGAACGGCATCCCGGCGGGTGCGTTCGTCGGCAAGGTCGTCGACACCCCGGCGACGGCGACCAAACCGTCGCAGGAAGGCGGCGTCGCCGTCACCGGTTCGTTCACGCTGGTCAACTCCAACCGTGAACCGATCGCGACGACCGGCCCGGTGAGCGGCATCGAACTCGGCGGGCGCACCGCCGAAACCGATCCGCTCTACGACTACGGCGACCCGACCACGGGCGGCGGAGACACCGGCAGCGTCCTGATCAGCCCCTACATCACCCCGGGGACCGTCAGCACCCGGTACTACAACCACTACAGCTGGCTGCGCACGATGGAGGATCTGTTCGGCGTCGGGCACTCCTCGCCCGGCCTCGACGGCCAGGGCCACCTGGGCTACGCGGCCCAGCCCGGTCTGGCCCCGTTCGGTCCCGACGTGTTCGACTCGCCGAACGGGCCGGGGCACGGTGGTCCGCCGCCTCCGCCTCCGCCTCCGCACCATCACGGGTGGGGCCCGCACCATCACCACGGCCAACCGCCGCACTACCGGGGGCACGGCCGCGGTCACGACGATGGTCACGGTCGCCACTAGTCCGGTGGGCCGAGCACGAGCGATCGGGCGGGCGGCGCGTTGAGCGCCGACCCCCGTCCGATGCCGAGGAGGCCGAAGCCGCGCCTCCTCGGCGCCGTGGCGGCGGCGGTACTCGCTGTCGCCGCGGCGCTCGTCGTCTTCCTCCTGCTGAGCTCGGGGTCGGCCTCCTCGTCGCCGAGCGCCCATCACGAACCGACGTACGGCGGCATCCCGAAGTGGTTGCCGAAGACCGAGAAGACCGACGACCGGATCGTCCCGGCGAGCGGCGCGAAGCCTGCCCTGGCGATTCAGGGCAACACCGTGGCCGTGCATCTGCCCGGCAGCGGCAAGGTGCTGGTGACCGCGGTCGGCCCGGAAGTGCCCGAGGAGGGCGAATTCCCGGTCCCGGCCACCAGCCCATGCACCTTCGTCGTCACCTTCGCCCGCGCCTCGCGGGCGGTGCCGATCGACCCGGCCGACTTCACCGTCATCGACGAGGAGGGCCATCTGCACCACCCGAAGCTGATCGGGATGGAAGGCGGCCCACCGCCGGCCGACGTCCCGGCGGGCGAGACGGTCTCGCTCAAGGTCCACGGCGTGTTCCCGACCGGCGACGGTGGCCTGCGCTGGGCACCGGCCGGCGGCCGGCCGGCGGTCACCTGGGACTTCGACGTCGAGATCGACTGAGCGTCAGGAACGTTCGGGCCGGCCATGTGGTCGGCCGGCCCGCGGCGTCGAGGAGGGCGGTGACGAGTACGACCATGCCTGTCTTCCAAGGCGATCTCCGCGGGGTCGCCCTCGGTCGGGCGTACGCCGCCGTCTATCGCGAGAAACGGGGTGGTTTGTAGTACCCAGTATTCGGGAAGCCTTCCGGTATTAGAGCGGCGCTGAGTGGAGCGCCGCTCGGCAGACGTTGTCGGAGGCTGAATGTGAGTCGAGCAGGATCGGTAGAGAGGGGGGCCACTTTTCTCCTTCGACGCCCTGTAGAGGTGATGACCTCTCTTGCGCGCACCCAGCGACCCCGTCCGGGTGCCGGCCTCCTCGAGGACTACGGACGTGACCGCGGCAGGGGCCGCGCGCTCCGGGCCCAGCTCGCCGACCGCTTCCCCGACCGCTCCTCGGACGAGGTCGAGGAAGCGGTGCAGAGTGCCTGTCAGTCATTCCTCGACGACGCGCCCGGCATCACCGATCCGGGCCGCGCCTACGCCTGGCTTCGCACCGTCGCCTACCGGGCGATGCTCCACCAAGTGGACGCGCAGCGCCGGGTGATGCCCGCCGATCCGACCGAGGCGCTGATCGGCACGGCCGCGGCCGCCGACCCCGGTCCGGTGGAGGAGCTGATCGCACTCGAGGAGGACTCGGAGCTGGGGCTCCTGGTCGAGGAGGTCGCCTCCTCGCTCGACGGCCGGCGGCGCCAGGTCTTCGCCCTCTGGGCGGCCGGACGCAGGCGCCCCGAGATCGCCGCCGAGCTCGGGATGAGCGAGCGCGCCGTGAAGAAGGCGCTCGAACGGATCATGCGCGATGCGCGCGAGGTGCTCGCGCGGCGGGCGGGAGGCGGCTGCGAGGAGGGCGAGCCCTTGGTCATGCGCCTCGTCTGCGGACTCGCCGAGGCGGGCGAGGCGGCGCGGGCGCGGGCCCACCTTCACGAGTGCGGGCGCTGCATGGCCTTCTCCGAGCAGCTCGACGGCTGGCGGGAGAAGGCGGCGGTGGTGCTGCCGCCGGTGGCGGCCGAAGTGACGAACCCCGGCCTGGTCGAGCGCACCGTGGGCAAGATCGGCGACGCGATCGGCTCGGCCCGGCGCCACCTCCTCGACGGCGGTGCTCAGGTGAAGCAGCAGGCGACGATGGCGGGCTACAACCGCGGCGCCGACCCGACTCCGCTCCTCGGTGCCCGCCCCGGGACGGTGGTGGCGGTGGTCGCCGGCTGCCTCGCGATCGGCGGCGGTGCAGCCACGTACTGCGCCCAGCAGGGCGTCGACCCGCTGGGCGCCGCGCAGGACCTGATCGCGGGCGGCCAGGAAGAACCGTCCGCCAAGGAACCGACCCCGCCGCAGGTCTCCGAAGAACCGGTCGCCCCGGTCGAAGAATCGCCCGCCGTCACCGGCCCGACCTACGAACCCGCGCAGGAGGAAGCGCCCGTGACCGAAACGACGCACACCGAAGAACCGAAGGCGAAGTCCGAACCGGAACCGGTCGCGACCGAAGCCCAAGCACCAGTCGAAGAAGAAGCCCCGGCCCCGCCGCCCGAACAGAGCTTCGAACCCGCCTCGCCCGACTACCCGGCCACCGAATCGACGACGTCCTCGTCATCGGAATCCGGCTCGTCCTCGTCGTCGGGTTCGGCGGAAAGCTCGAAGGCGACGGCGGTGAAGGCAAACGAAGCCCCGCAATTCGGAGGACCGTGAAGATGAAGTCAGCGCACCTATACCTGTCC
>ERZ778021.1890-NODE-1890-length-21377-cov-5.875293_pt1 | contig 21377 bp, 19 predicted proteins | sample MGYA00375751_ERZ778021 | MGnify/ENA primary metagenome ERZ778021 (study PRJEB29350, sample SAMN05389814) | bioreactor metagenome | isolation source: Thiocyanate stock bioreactor | place: South Africa: University of Cape Town | collected 2013-08-29 ... | reverse complement strand
GATGTCGATCGCGCCGCGCTCGGTGAGCTTCACACCGGTGTTCTCGAGGCCGAACCCGTCGACCTTGGGGGCGAAACCGATGGACATGAGCACGCGGTCGGCGTCGATGGAGCCCTGCGCGCCGTCCTTCGCCGTGTAGGCGACGGTTACGGTGTCGCCGTGGTCGGTGATGGTGTCGACCTTGGTGGAGGTGAGGATGTCGACGCCGTAGCCCTTGTACTGCTTCTGGATCTCTTTGGAGACTTCGGCGTCTTCGTTGGGGAGGGCGCGGTCGAGGAACTCGATGATCGTGACCTTCACGCCGTAGTTCGTCATGACGTAGGCGAACTCCATGCCGATGGCGCCGGCGCCGACGATGACGATCGAGTTCGGCAGGTCGCGGGTGAGGATCTGCTCCTCGTACGTCACGACGTTCTCGCTCAGCGTCACGCCCGGGAGCAGGCGCACCGTCGAGCCGGTCGCGATGATGACGTTGTCGAAGGTGACCTCTTCGGTGGAGCCGTCGCTCTTGGCGACCGAGATCGCCTTGGGGCCGGTGAAGGTGCCCCGGCCCTCGAACTCGGTGACCTTGTTCTTCTTCATCAGGTAGTGGATGCCCTTGACGCGGCCGTCGGCCACGACGCGCGACCGGTCCCACGCCGTGCCGAAGTCGAGGCTGAACTCACCAGTGATGCCGAAGAAGTCGGCCTTGTGCTTCAGGGTGTGGGCGATCTCGGCGTTCTTCAGGAGCGCCTTGGAGGGGATGCAGCCGACGTTGAGGCAGACACCGCCCCAGTACTTCTCTTCGATGATGGCGACGGACTGGCCGAGCTGGGCGGCGCGGACCGCCGCGACATAGCCACCAGGGCCGGCACCGAGGACGACGACGTTGAAATGAGGCATGCTCTCAGCCTAGTCCTCGGGGGTGGCTCGGGACTTCCGCAGAAGCACCGCCACGAGGGCGCCGAGCGCGGCCGCGACCACCAGGCCGAGCAGCACCCAGACGAACACCGGAACGCCTGCGTCGCCGCTCGATGTCGGCGTCGCCGTCAGCGTCTGCGTGGTCGTCGTCTCGCCGGTCGACGGGCTCTGCGTGGCACCGCCGGCGACGGTGAACGTGTACTGCCCCGCGACCGGGTGGCCGTCGCTGGAGACCACGCGCCAGGTCACCGTCACCGGGCCGGACGCGTTGCCGGCGAGCCCCTGTGTCAGATGCGTGCCGTCCAGCGTCGGATCGCCGTCGGTGAGCGAGGCTCCCGCGGCATCCGTGACCACGACCTGCGTCGCGCCGGGCTCGTCCATCAGCACGCCGCTGAACGTCATGGTGATCTGGGCGGGCAGCGCGCCGACGTCGGCGTTGATGCTCGGGTCGGCGCCGATCAGCTCATCATGCGCCCAGGCAGGAGTGGCCACGGCGATGGAGAGCCCTCCGAGCAGGAGCGCGACGAGGCCGACCAGGACCGAACGGAACGTATGAACTCTGTGTGACATCACGTCCTCGACCCTATCCGCGCCTGTTGTGCGCCGGGTCGGAGTCCTAGCATGGCGGCAGGCGAGCGTCGCGCTCGCCGTGACCGGAAGGACGGTGCGAGATGGACGCCAGGATGATGGAAGCGATGGCCGGCGAGATGTCGATGGCCGAGATGCCCGCGATGGATGCCGCGGTCATGCAGGCCTGCATGGACGCCTGTGCCGCCTGTGAGCAGGCCTGCACGGTGTGCTCGATGCAGATGATGGACTGTGCCCCGTCGTGCATGAACTGCGCCGACATGTGCAACACCATGATGCGTGCCATGCTGCGGATGCCGGGCATGACGCCGGCGTCGATGATGGCGATGCTCGACGCCTGCATCGCGATGTGTCAGACGTGCATGGACATGTGCATGATGCACGCTGATGACAGCCCCGTGTGCGCCATGTGCGCGGACTCCTGCCGCGCCTGCATGGACGCGTGCATGGCCGTCAAGGACGCGATGATGGCCGCCGCCTGAGCGGGCCTCTGTCTCTCGCGGCTCAGCCCACGAGCACGTTGTAGAGTCGTCCCCCTGCGTGGAGGGCGTGATAGCGCGGGTGGAGTGCCACGGGCGCGCCCTGCGGCACGGACGCCGCGGCCCCGGATCCGTTCCACAGTTCGATCTCGCGGCCCTCCAGAGTGAGAACGGTGAGCGTGCCATCCGTCGTGGAGTGCACCGCGATCGCGTCGACCCACTCGCTGGGCGTGGCCGACACCAGCCTCGACTGGATCAGGTGGACGGCGTGACCGGCGGCGAACGAGGAGCAGGATCCTCCTGTCGCGCACATGCAGATGGCATCCTGACGCACCGGGTCGGGCGTGAGGCGGTTCTGCTTCGCGGACACGGGGTTCCTCTCGTGGATGCCGCCGGTGTCGGCGGTGCGATCAGGCTACGTCGGGCGGATCGCCGGCCGCGCGGGCGTCGTCACACATCGACACACGCCGCCGTGTTCACCGCTCGGCGGCATCGGGGAGCACGCTACGCGAAACCGCGTCGTGCGCGGGGGTTCGCAGCCCGGGCCGATCCGTTAGGGTGAAGGGGAAGGAGGCCATGGTGGAAGAGAACGCTCGAGACGCTGGTGTCAGCGGTATCCGACGTGACGCCGGGAGTGGCGGCTCCGCCGACACCACCCAGACGTTCGGTCACGACTCCGACCTGTCCTTCGTGCCGTTCGGCACAGATCTGACGGACGTGGAGCGTGAGGCGATCGATGCGCTTCCGTCGCGCGCTGCGCTGCTGCTCGTCCGCTCTGGCCCCACGGCGGGCGCGCGCTATCTGCTCGACACCGACGTCACCACCGTCGGGCGCCACCCCGAGGCCGACATCTTCTTCGATGACGTGACCGTCTCTCGTCGTCACGCGGAGATCACGCGTACCGGCGCTGTCTTCGAGCTCGTCGATCAGCGTTCCCTGAACGGCAGCTACGTCAACGGCGAGCGTGTGGACCGCGCCGTGCTCGTCGACGGCTCCGAGGTGCGCATCGGAAAGTTCCGTCTCAACTTCTTCGCGTCGCCGGCCGACCGCGGTCAGGTGACGAGCGGGTGAGCCCGGCTGCCTCGCCCCGTGGACGCGCGTCGTCCTCGGGTTATCTCAGCATCGGTCAGGTGCTCGCCCGCCTGACGCCGGAGTTCTCCGATCTCAGCGCGAGCAAACTGCGCTACCTCGAGGTGCAGGGCATCGTCACGCCGCTTCGCACCGAATCGGGGTACCGCAAGTTCTCGCCGATCGATGTCGAGCGACTGCGAACCGCACTCACGCTCCAGCGCGACCACTACATGCCTCTGGCGCGTATCCGTGATTACCTCGACGAACAGCACGGCGGCGCCGTCGCGCCCCCGGCGACGGCGTCGATCGTCACCGCCCCGCGTCGCTACCGCCGCGAGGAACAGCTGCGGACGGCAGGCGCGTCGGCGGCATTGCTGAACGACGCGGTGCGCGCCGGGCTCATCGCGGCAGCCGAGAGCTATGACGAGAAGACGCTTAGCGTGCTGCGTGCACTCGTGGCCCTCGACGGACACGGCATCCAACCCCGGCACGTGCGGGGCATCCGGCAGGCCGCGGAGCGCGAGGTCGCGCTCGTAGAGAGCGCTCTGACACCTCTGCTGCGGCGCTCGGATGCGGTGTCGCGCGCACGCGCGAGCGAGCTCGCGCCCGAGCTGCTTCGTCGTCTGGACGAAGTGCGCGCCGCTTTCGCGCACGCGGCGTTGGACCGCATCGCGCCGTGACGGTGACGCGACACGCCGGGGGTCGGGATGCGGATGTCGTTGCCGCAGGCACGGCCCTGATCTACCGTGGAGGAAACGACAGACTGTCCCCGTGGAGGCGAGCATGACTGCGCACGATGCGCCTGATGAGGTCCGCTTCGCCACCGAGCTCTTGTTCACCGACGGTCTGCCGCAGATGGATGACGAGGTCGGCTACCGCGGTGCGGTCGCCGCACGCGCTGCCGGTATCACTTACCGCCAGCTCGACTACTGGGCGCGCACCGAACTGGTGCAGCCCACGGTCCGTGGAGCCAGCGGCTCCGGATCGCAGCGTCTGTACGGTTTCCGCGACATCCTGGTGCTCAAGCTCGTCAAGCGACTGCTCGACACGGGCATCTCTCTCCAGCAGATCCGCACCGCGGTCGAGCAGCTTCGCGTCGCCGGCATCCGTGATCTGGCCGGCACCACGCTGATGAGCGACGGGGCCTCCGTCTACCTGTGCACCTCGAACGACGAGGTCATCGACCTCGTCAGCCGGGGTCAGGGCGTGTTCGGCATCGCTGTCGGCAAGGTGCTGCACGAGGTGGAATCGACGCTGCTCGACTTCGACCCGCAGGCCCCGGACCCTGTCGACGAGCTCGCCGCTCGTCGCGCCGTCAAGTCCGCCTGACGCGGCGTCGCGACGGGCGCTGTGTGCGCTTTCGCTCGACGAGCGCTGTGGGTGTGCGGGTGAGGCTCAGGCGCGCTGCTCGCCGGCGGTGATCCGGCCTGTGCGCATGACGCGGTCCAGCAGCGCGTCGAAGTCGCCGGCGAGCTCCTGAGCCGAGTCGCCCGGCCAGATGTGCAGCGGCTTCGCGGCGCCCTGCGCCTGCTGCAGCGACGTGCGCTCGGGCAGCTGCGGCGACAGGACGAGCGGCCCGAACATGTCGCGCAGTTCCTTGATGCGGAACTGGTGCTCGATCGACTGCGGCCGCACGCGGTTCACGACGATTCCGAGAGGCTGCAGGCGAGGAGACAGACCGCGACGGATCTCTTCGATCGCGCGCAGCGCGCGATCGGCCGCGGCGACCGAGAACAGGCCCGGTTCGGTCACCACGATGACCCGATCAGAAGCCGCCCACGCGGTGCGCGTCAGCGCGTTGAGGGAGGGGGCGCAGTCGATGAGCACGAGGTCGTAGTCGGCCTCGATGGTGGCCAGAGCCTCTTCGAGCTTCCAGACGTCGCGCACGCTCGGGTGCGGGCCGTCGAAGTTGATCGCCGACGGGCTGCCGATCATGACGTCGATCGTGCCCGGGTGCACCTTGGCCCAACCGCTGGACGTGATGGCCTGGCGGACCACCTTCTCCTTGGGGTTGGCGAGCACGTCGGCCACGTTCAGCCGGCCGGCCACCTGGATGTCCATGCCCGTCGACACGTCAGATTGAGGGTCGAGGTCGACGACGAGAGTCCGCACCCCTCGGGCGAACGCCGCGGAGGCGAGGCCGAGAGTCACGGTGGTCTTGCCGACACCCCCCTTGAGCGAGGAGACGGAGAGTACGTGCACGAGGCTCTACGTTACCGTCCTCTAGGCTGTGAGGACACTCAGGCCCTCGTGAAAAGGGGGCTCGTCGGGGAATCTGGTCTCTCGGCACGCGGGAGCCGCTCGGAGAAGAGGTCCGCATGTTCCGCAAGATCCTGGTGGCCAACCGCGGAGAGATCGCAATACGGGCGTTTCGTGCCGCCTTCGAACTCGGCGCGCGCACGGTGGCGGTCTACCCCTACGAAGACCGCTACTCCCTGCACCGTCTGAAGGCCGACGAGGCCTACCAGATCGGCACCGTCGGCCAGCCCGTCCGCGCGTATCTCGACGTCGATGAGATCATCCGCGTGGCGAAGGAGTCGGGCGCGGACGCCATCTACCCCGGCTACGGCTTCCTCTCGGAGAACCCCGAGCTCGCCGCGGCAGCCGCGCGCAGCGGCATCGTCTTCATCGGCCCGCCGTCCCGCGCGCTCGAGATGGCCGGCAACAAGGTGACCGCAAAGGAGCACGCGATCGCGGCTGGCGTGCCGGTGCTGCGCTCGACGCCCGCGTCCGATGACGTCGACGCTCTCGTCGCGCACGCAGACGGGATCGGCTTCCCGATCTTCGTGAAAGCCGTCGCCGGCGGCGGCGGACGGGGCATGCGCCGCGTCGAGAGCGCGGCGCAGCTGGCCCCGGCGATCGCGGAGGCGATGCGCGAGGCCGATGCCGCGTTCGGCGACGCCCGCGTCTTCCTCGAGCAGGCCGTGCAGCGGCCGCGCCATGTCGAGGTGCAGATCCTCGCCGACAAGGCGGGCGAAACGGTGCACTTGTACGAGCGGGACTGCTCGGTGCAGCGGCGCCATCAGAAGGTCATCGAGATCGCGCCGGCGCCGAATCTCGCCCCCGAGATCGCCGCGGCGCTGCACGCGCACGCGATCGCGTTCGCCCGGTCGATCGCCTACGAGAACGCGGGAACGGTGGAGTTCCTGCTCGAGACGGCGGGCCCCCGCGCCGGCGAGGTCGTCTTCATCGAGATGAACCCGCGCATCCAGGTGGAGCACACCGTGACCGAAGAGGTCACCGACGTCGACCTGGTGCAATCGCAGATGCGGATCGCCGCGGGGGAGACGCTCGCCGACCTCGGACTGCGTCAGGATCAGATCCGCGTGCGTGGGGCGGCGCTACAGTGTCGCATTACGACGGAGGACCCGACGCAGGGCTTCCGCCCGGACACGGGAAAGATCACCACATACCGTTCGCCGGGCGGCGCCGGCATCCGCCTCGACGGGGGGACGACAGCCGCAGGGTCGCAGGTCAGCCCGCACTTCGATTCGCTGCTGGCCAAGCTCACGTGCCGCGGACGGGACTTCGGCGCCGCGGTCGTGCGGTCGCGACGCGCCCTCGCCGAGTTCCGCATCCGCGGCGTCTCGACCAACATCCCCTTCCTTCAGGCGGTGCTGGACGATCCGGCATTCGTCGCGGGCGACATCAGCACGTCGTTCATCGACGAGCGCCCCGAGCTGCTGCGCGGTCGCGCGTCCAAGGATCGAGGGTCGAAGATCGTCGCCTGGCTGGCCGAGACGACCGTCAACCGTCCGCACGGAGAGAGCCCCGCCATCGTCGACCCGCGCGTGAAGCTACCGCCCGTCGACCTCTCGGTAGCCCCTCCCGCGGGTTCGCGACAGCGGCTCCTCGCACAAGGACCCGCCGCGTTCGCGGCGACGCTGCGCGCGCAGACGCCTCTCGCCGTCACCGAGACGACGTTCCGTGACGCGCACCAGTCGCTGCTGGCCACGCGCGTGCGCACCCGAGACCTGGTGACGGTCGCGCCCTACGTCGCCCGGCTCACACCCCAGCTGCTCTCGGTAGAGGCCTGGGGCGGCGCCACCTACGACGTCGCGCTCCGCTTCCTCGGCGAAGACCCCTGGGAACGGTTGGACGCCCTGCGCGCCGCGCTGCCGAACGTGGCGATCCAGATGCTCCTGCGAGGCCGCAACACGGTGGGGTACACGCCCTACCCGACGCGCGTGACCGATGCCTTCGTGTCGGAGGCCGCGGCATCCGGCGTGGACATCTTCCGCATCTTCGACGCCCTCAACGATGTCTCCCAGATGCGCCCCGCGATCGACGCCGTGCTGCACACCGGCACCACGCTCGCGGAGGTCGCCCTCTGCTATACCGGCGATCTGCTGTCACCGACCGAGGACCTCTACACCCTCGATTACTACCTGCGGCTGGCCGAGCAGATCGTGGATGCCGGGGCGCACGTGCTCGCCGTCAAGGACATGGCCGGGCTGCTCCGCCCGGGCGCCGCCGCGCGCCTCGTGCGGGCACTACGCGACCGCTTCGAGCTCCCGGTGCATGTGCACACGCACGACACCGCCGGCGGACAGCTCGCGACGCTGCTGGCCGCGGCTGCCGCGGGCGCCGATGCCGTGGATGCCGCCGCGGCCCCGATGGCAGGAACGACGAGCCAGCCCTCGCTGTCCGCGCTCGTCGCCGCGCTCGCGCACACCGAGCGCGACACCGGCCTCGACCTCGGCGCCGTCTCGGAACTCGAACCGTATTGGGAGGCGATGCGCCGTCTCTACCGTCCGTTCGAGTCGGGTCTTCCCGGGCCGACGGGACGCGTCTACCGGCACGAGATCCCCGGCGGTCAGCTCTCGAATCTCCGCCAGCAGGCGATCGCTCTCGGACTGTCGGAGGATTTCGAGCTCATCGAGGACATGTACGCCGCCGCGGACGCGATCCTCGGACGCATCCCGAAGGTGACGCCCTCCTCCAAGGTCGTCGGCGACCTCGCTCTGCATCTCGCCGCCGTGCGCGCCGACCCCGCCGACTTCGCCGAGAACCCCGACACCTACGACATCCCCGACTCCGTCGTCGCTTTCATGGCGGGGGAGCTGGGTGAGCTTCCGGGGGGCTGGCCGGAGCCGTTTCGCACCAAGGTGCTGCGCGGGCGCGAGATCCGCACCGGGATCACCGAGATCTCCGACGTCGATGCCGCGAACCTCGAGGCCGGCAGTGCGACCCGGCGCGCCACGCTCAACTCGCTGCTGTTCCCCGCCCCCACAGTGGCCTTCCGTGAGATCCGCGACGCATACGGCGACCTGAGCGTCCTCGACACGGCGGACTACCTGTACGGCCTCGCGCCCGGAACGGAGCACGTCGTCGAGATCGAGCGCGGCGTGCAGCTCTACGTGGGGCTGGAGGCGATCGGTGACGCCGACGAGCGAGGCATGCGCACCGTCATGACGACGCTGAACGGGCAGCTGCGTCCGGTGTTCGTGCGTGACCGCGCCATCGCGGTCGACGTGCGTCAGGCTGAGAAGGCCGATACGGCCGTGCCGGGCCATGTCGCCGCTCCGTTCTCCGGCGTCGTCACGCTGAAGGCCGCGGTGGGTGATCGGGTCTCGACGGGTCAGCCGGTCGCATCCATCGAGGCGATGAAGATGGAGGCGGCCATCGCTGCACCGGTGGATGGCGTCGTCGAGCGTCTCGTCGTCCAGGCGGCGACGCCGGTCGAGGCCGGCGATCTTTTGCTGGTGGTCCGACCCTCCGAGTAGCCTGGAGCGGGGGCGTGAGTCGTCCCGCGAGCCATGGGGGTCGGGACCCCGCCCCGCGGCCCGGCGGTGACGCCGCGGCTGCGCCGTCCCGAGGACGACCCGAATCGGCCGGAGCCCGACGGCGACGGCCCGGAACTGGAGTGTGTAGCCGTGCCTGACCGCAACGAGACTGCGAGCGAGGACGCCGACAACGGCGTGCTGGAGAGTGTGACCGGCGTCGAGACGACCGGGATCGGCATCGTCGACGGTGCCACCGCGCAGATCGACGTCGCGTTGCCCGTCGCGGTCGACGACGACGACTTCGACGACGATGTCGTGCTCGACGATGATGCGGAGATCCACGGGAGTCTCGTCGAACGGCCGGATGCCGCCGCCGCATCCGCTCTCGTCGTCGATGCCGTCGAGCACGTCGAGGACGTCGAGGACGTCGAGGAGACGGACGGGGCAGGGGTGGCCGATGCCGCAGCGGTCGCACTGACGTCGGCCCCGGTCGCGACCGCAGACGCTGCGCAGCACGAGCGCCTGCGTCCCCGCACGTCCGAGATCGCGCTGCAGTCGCGCCGACTGGGCGATTTCGAGGCGGGACGGGAGAGTTCCGACCTGCTCACCCCCGACCGGCTGCTCGATCCCGCCCACGCGGTACGACCGGAGCCGGACGGAGCGTGGCAGCACCTCGTCTACACGCTGTCGGGACGTCGGATCAACCTCGGCGACAGCAAGCGCGCACGTGCGCGCAAGGCTCTCGACCGGCGCATCGCCGCACCGCTGCACGGGGGAGCAAAGTTCGTCCCCGTCCTCTCGCGAAAGGGCGGCGTCGGAAAAACCACGATCACGACGCTGCTGGGCATGGCGCTTGCGGACGCCCGTGAGGACCGGGTGATCGCCGTCGACGCGAACCCGGACCGCGGCACCCTCGCCGAGCGCATCGGACGCTCGAGCGGCAAGACGGTCCGCGATCTGGTGCGAGCCCACGCCGACGTCCAGGGGTTCAACGACATCTCGGAGATCGTCGCGCGCGATCACACCCGGCTCGACATCATCGCCTCCGACACCGACCCGCATGTGTCGGAAGCCTTCAACGACAACGACTACGACGCGGTGGCCGATGTCGCCGCACACTTCTATTCCCTCGTGCTCACCGACACCGGCACGGGCATCGTCCACTCCGTCATGGCGGCCACCCTCGAGCGCGCCGACCAGCTCATCGTCGTCGCGGGTCTGAGCGTGGACGAGGCGCGCCTGGCCTCGGAGACGTTGACCTGGCTGGAGACCAACGGCTACGCCGACCTCGTTCGCTCCGCGGTCGTCGTGCTGAACACGGCGCGCCCGGGAGCTGCGCTCGTGCGCGCCGGCGAACTCCAGTCGCACTTCCAGACGCGCGTGGGTCACGTCGTCCGCGTGCCGTACGACGCGCACATCGCGTCGGGCAGCGCGATCGTCTTCCGCGACCTGCAGCCCGAGACACGCGAGGCCGCGCGCGAACTCGCCGCCATCGTCGTCGAAAGCCTGCGTCAGCGGGTCGCCGCCTGATGGCCGTCCGTCCGATCCGGCTGTTCGGCGACCCGGTCCTTCGCGCGCCCAGTGCGACGATCGACGTGATCGACGACGGCATCCGCTCACTCGTCCAGGACCTGCTCGACACGGTCGAGCTGCCCGGACGTGCGGGGGTGGCGGCCCCGCAGATCGGCGTCGGCCTGCGCGCGTTCAGCTACAACATCGACGGCGACATCGGCTACGTGCTGAACCCGGTGCTGACGGAGGTGTCGGGTGAGCCGGTCCTCGTCGGAGAGGGATGCCTGTCTGTGCCCGATCTCTGGCACGAGACGCTGCGCTATCCCTGGGCTCGCGTCGTCGGTGTCGACCTCGACGGTAACGAACTCGTGCTCGAGGGCGAGGGGCTCATGGCGCAGGCGCTGCAACATGAGACCGACCACCTGGACGGCATGCTCTACATCTCCCGGCTCAGTCCCGAGGAGCGCAAGGTCGCGATGCGTCGCATCCGCGAGTCCTCCTGGTTCTGACCGCTGGACAAACGACGACGGGGCGGCCCGTCCGGCCCGCCCCGTCGTCGCTTGCGCCCGATCAGCCCAACGACACGTTGGTCGTGGTCACCGGCACCGTGTAGATGTCCTCGATCTCGTTCGCGAAGTCGGTCAGGATCACGTTGCGCTTGATGCTCATCTTGGGCGTGAGGTGCCCGCTCGCCTCGGTCCATTCGGTGTCGAGGATGGTGAACTTGCGGATGGACTCGGCGCGCGAGACGTTCTTGTTGGCGATGTCGACCGCCCGCTGCACCTCGGCTCGCACCTGGGGGTTCTTCGCGGCATCCGAGAGGGACATGTCTGCCGCCAGGCCGTTGTTCGCCAGCCATGCCGGGAGCATCTCGGGGTCGAGCGTGATCAGTGCGGAGATGAACGGCTTCTGATCTCCCACCACGACCACTTGACCGACGATCGGATTCGCCCGAATGGGATCTTCCAGCGCCGCCGGGGCGACGTTCTTGCCGCCGGCGGTGACGATGATCTCCTTCTTGCGTCCAGTGATCGTGAGGAACCCGTCGGTGTCGAAGGCCCCGATATCGCCGGTCTTGAACCAGCCGTCGTCGAACGCGGCGGCGGTCGCCTCGGGGTTGCGCCAGTACTCCTTGAAGACGTTGACGCCACGCACCTCGATCTCGCCGTCGTCGGCCAGACGCACGCCGACGCCGGGGAGCACCGGGCCCACGGTGCCGATCTTCGACTTCGTTGCGAGGTTGACGGTGGCCGGCGCCGTCGTCTCGGTCAGTCCGTAGCCTTCGAGGATGGTCACGCCGAGGCTGTGGAAGAAGTGGCCGAGACGGGCGCCCAGAGGGGCCGATCCCGACACGGCGTACGTGACGCGCCCACCCATGGCTTCGCGAAGCTTGCTGTAGACGAGCTTGTCGAACAGGGCGAACTTCACCTTCGTGCCCAGCGGGACCTTCTTTCCCTCCTGCAGCAGGCGCGAGTGCTCGATCGCGGTGTGAGCCGCGGCGCGGAAGATCTTGCCCTTGCCGCCGGCCTCCGCCTTCTGCTCCGCCGAGTTGTACACCTTCTCGAAGACGCGGGGTACGGCCAGAAGGAAGGTCGGCTTGAACGAGCCCAGGGCCGGCAGCAGCTGCTTGGTGTCGGGCTGATGACCGGTCTTCACGCCGGCGTGGACGTCGAGGATCGAGATGAAGCGGGCGAAGACGTGCGCCGTCGTGATGAACAGCAGGGTCGACGCGCCGCCGGGCGTGTTCATCACTTCGGCGAGGGCCTTGGCGGCATTGCGGGAGAGTTCGACGAAGTTGCTGTGGGTCAGGACGCACCCCTTGGGTCGCCCTGTGGAGCCCGAGGTGTAGATCAGTGTGGCGATGTCGGAGCCGACGGCGATGCGGCGACGGCGCTCGATCTCGGCATCCTCGACGGCGCTCCCGCCGGCGCGGAGAGTGTCGAGATCGCCGGCCTCCATCGACCAGACGTCGCGGACGAGCGGCACTTCGGAGCGGATCTCGGCGATGCGCGCCGCGTGCTCGGCGGACTCGCCGAGCACCGCGATCGCGCCCGAGTCGGAGAGGATCCAGCTGATCTGCGCGGCCGAGCTCGTCTCGTAGATCGGCACCATGACGGCGCCGGCGAAGAAGAGGGCGAAGTCCACGAGCGTCCACTCGTAGGTGGTGCGGGCGATGAAGCCCACCTTGTCGCCGGGAGCGATGCCGACAGCGGCGAAGCCCTTGGCCAGCGCGATCACTTCTCGTTCGAACTCGGCGGCGGTGATGTCGCGCCAGCCGTCACCGTCCGGGACGGCGAACAGCGCCAACGACGGGGTCGCTTTGACGCGCTCGACGAGAAGATCGGCGATGTTGCCCTGCGGGTCGGCGGCGACGACGGCGGGGACTTCGAACTGTACGGCGCTCATGGGCGGCAACTCCTTCGGTACCGGGTGGCGTCGGCGATCGACGGCTGGAATCGAGTCTAACTCCTGGTGGAACTCAGTCCCATGGAAGACAGCGTCGGCCGAAAAGCACGGCCTGCCCCGACCGTGGGTCTGTCTTGTCCACACTAGACTCTCGGATGCCGTGCCGCCCGGGCCGGCCGGAAGGGAGCGCCGTGCTCAACGTCGGCATCGACATCGGGGGGACGAAGATCGCCGGGGGTGTCGTCGACGACACGGGCGCGATCATCGAGCGTGCGCGCGTCGCGACGCCAGTCGACACCGGCGAGCTCGCCGACGCCGTCGCCGCGATGGTGCACGAGCTGGCCTCCCGTCACGAGGTCTCCGCGGTGGGCGTCGCCGCCGCCGGCTACATCGACCGCAGCCGCTCGGTGATGCTGCTCTCACCCAACATCGACTGGCACAACGAGCCGTTGCGCGCCCAGTTCGAAGCGCGCATCGGCCGTCCGGTCACGCTGGAGAACGACGCCAACGCCGCGGGCTGGGGCGAGTACCGCTTCGGTGCAGGACAGGGATCCACCGACATGGTGATGGTGACCCTCGGCACCGGGGTCGGCGGTGCCGTCATCAACGACGGCCGTCTGCTCATCGGTGCCAACGGCAGCGCGGCAGAGCTCGGTCATCTGCGGTTCGTCCGTGGCGGTCGCCCATGTGGCTGTGGTCAGAACGGCTGCCTCGAGCAGTACGCATCGGGACGCGCCCTGCAGCGCGAACTGGGTGACATCGCCGAGGCCGGGGGCATCGGCGAGCGGCTGGCCGCACACCGCGACGCGGACGGCATCGTCCACGGGCCCGACCTGGCCCGACTCCTCGCCGAGGACGACCCCGGCGCCGTCGAGGCGGTGCGCCGCGTGGCCACCGCGCTCGGTGAGGCCTGCGGGGCGTTCCAGGCCGTTCTCGATCCCGACCTCTACGTCATCGGCGGCGGGGTCGCCGACCTCGGTGAGGTTCTGCTCGAGCCCACGCGCCTGGCCTACGAGACCTCGCTGCCCGGGTTCGGCAATCGGCCGACCGCGCGCTTCGTCACGGCGACGCTCGGCAACGACGCGGGGATGGTGGGCGTCGCCGATCTCGCGGGACTGCGCAGTCAGTGAGCCGTCGGGTTATCCTCGTCGCATCGTGGACACGGACGATCGTCACAGAGAGGTGAGTCCCGCCTGATGTTCTACTGGGTCATGAAGTACATCGTGATCGGCCCGATCGTCAAAGCGATCTTCCGACCGTGGATCGTCGGCCGGACGAATGTCCCGTCGTCGGGGGCGGCCATCCTCGCCAGCAACCACCTCTCGGTCAGCGATTCGATCTTCCTGCCGCTCATGATCGACCGTCCGATGAGCTTCCTCGCCAAGAGCGACTACTTCACCGGCACGGGGCTCAAGGGCTGGGCGACCCGCATGTTCATGAAGGCGACCGGCCAGATCCCCGTCGATCGCACCGGGGGCAAGGCGTCGGAGGCATCGCTGAACACCGGACTGCAGGTGCTCGGGCGGGGAGACCTCCTGGGCATCTACCCGGAGGGCACCCGCAGCCCGGACGGCAAGCTCTACCGTGGGCGCACCGGGCTTGCGCGCATGGCCCTGGAAGCACGGGTGCCGGTCATCCCCGTCGTCATGGTGGACACGGATGCCGTCATGCCGATCGGCCGCACCATCCCGCGCGTCGGCCGGGTGGGCATGGTGATCGGCGAACCGCTCGACTTCTCGCGGTTCCAGGGCATGGAATCGGATCGCTACGTGCTGCGCTCGGTGACGGACGAAATCATGGTGGCTCTGCAGCGCCTCGGCGAGCAGCAGTACGACGACGTGTACGCCTCCACCGTGAAGGAACGCGCAGCGCGCGCGTGAGCCGTCGTCATGCGGCATCCCCGCCGTCCAGGTCGGCACTAGACTGAGCGGATGCCCACCCTGCACGCCGATCTCGATCACTGGCGCACGCTCCCGATCAAGCAGCAGCCCTCTTGGACCGACCTGGATGCCGTCGCCGCGGTGTCCGATGAGCTGGCGACGCTGCCGCCGCTGGTCTTCGCCGGTGAGGTCGACAACCTCCGTGAACGCCTTGCGCGCGCGGCATCCGGCCGGGCCTTTCTCCTGCAGGGCGGTGACTGCGCGGAGACGTTCGCCGGAGCGACCGCGGAGCAGATCCGCAACCGCATCAAGACGGTGCTGCAGATGGCTGTCGTGCTCACCTACGGTGCATCGATGCCCATCGTGAAGATGGGACGGATGGCGGGCCAGTTCGCCAAGCCCCGCTCGAGCGACACCGAGACCCGCGGCGACATCACGCTGCCCGCCTACCGGGGCGACATCGTCAACGGCTACGACTTCACCGAAGCGTCCCGTACGGCCGATCCGCAGCGCCTGCTGAAGGGCTACCACACGGCGGCCTCGACGATCAATCTCATCCGCGCCTTCACGCAGGGCGGTTTCGCCGATCTGCGCGAGGTGCACAGCTGGAACAAGGGATTCGCGCAGAACCCCGCCAACCAGCAGTACGAGCGTCTCGCCACCGAGATCGACCGTGCCATCAAGTTCATGGAGGCGGCCGGCGCCGACTTCGACGAGCTTCGCCGTGTCGAGTTCTACACGGGTCATGAGGGTCTGCTGATGGACTACGAGCGCCCCATGACGCGCATCGACTCGCGAACGAGCACGCCCTACAACACGTCGGCGCACTTCCTGTGGATCGGTGAGCGCACGCGCGAGCTCGACGGCGCCCATGTCGACTACTTCTCCAAGATCCGCAACCCCATCGGCGTCAAGCTGGGGCCGTCGACGTCTCCGCAGACGGCGCTCGAACTCATCGACAAGCTCGACCCCGAGCGCGAGCCGGGCCGGCTCACCTTCATCACACGGATGGGTGCGGGCAAGATCCGTGACGCGCTCCCGCCGCTGCTGGAGGCCGTGCGCGACTCCGGAGCCACGCCGCTGTGGGTCACCGACCCGATGCACGGCAACGGCATCACGACCCCGACCGGCTACAAGACGCGTCGTTTCGACGACGTCGTCGACGAGGTGCGCGGCTTCTTCGAGGCGCACCGCGCCGTCGGCACCTTCCCGGGCGGCATCCACGTCGAACTCACCGGCGACGACGTGACCGAGTGCCTCGGCGGATCGGAGCACATCGACGAGGCCACTCTCGCGACGCGCTACGAGAGCCTGTGCGACCCGCGCCTGAATCACATGCAGAGCCTCGAACTCGCGTTCCTCGTCGCCGAAGAGCTCGAGAAGCGCTGATCCGCGGCAGCGCCCTGCGCTGCACACGACCGCACCCGCTGCCGAATCCTCTGCAGCGGGTGCGGCCGTGTGTGCGCCATAGGCGCCCCAGCTCAGCCGGTGGAGCGGACCGTGATCTTGGTTCCGGGCAGCTGCGAGGTGCCCGCGGCAGGGCTCGTGCTCGACACGGTGAAGATGCCCCAGACGATCTCGGGGAGCGCCGTGCCCGGTTCGAAGCCCGCCTGCTTCAACTGGTCCATCGCCTGCGCGACGGTCTTGCCGGTGACGTCCGGGACGGGGATCGGCTGCGGTCCCTTCGAGACGACCAGGGTGACGGTGTCGCCGGGGCGGAACGGTGCGCCGCCGTCCTTGTCCGCGATCCGGATCACACGGCCCTCGGCGACCTCATCGTCGTAGGCCTGCGTCGTCGTCGCGTTCAGGTCGACGGCCGAGAGTGCGGCGGTCGCGGCATCCACGGTCTTGCCGGCCACATCCGGGACGGGCCCCGCGGAGGTCTCGAACGCCACGGTCGACCCCTCCAGCGCCGTGCAGCCCTTCGAGCAGTCCACCGCGGCGCCCCCTCCAGGCGGGGTGATCGACGCGCTCACCACGGTGCCCGCGGGAGCATCGGTGAAGATCTGCGTCGGATCGCCCGAGGGAGTGATGTAGATCGTGCCGAGGGAGGTGGTCGCCGCCTGCAGGCTCTGTCCTGCCAGAGCGGGGATGTCGTGGGATGCCGGGCCCAGCGAGATGATGACGTTCACGGCGCTGTTCTTGTCGACGCGGGCGCCGGCGCCGGGGTCGGTGCGGATGACGAGATCGACGGGCACGTCGCGGCTGTGATCCTGGGCGGGCACCGCGGTCAGCCCTTCGGCGGCGAGGGCAGTCGTCGCCTCGTCCAGGGTGCGCCCCGACACGTCCGGAACGCCGACCTGCGAACCCGGTCCGGACCCGAACCACCAGCCGGCTCCGCCCGCGAGCGCCGCGAGCAGCAGTACGAGCACCACCAGCCATCCGCCCCGTCGCGCTCGGCGTCGACTGCGCAGCCGCAGGCGCGTGGAGTTGTCCACCGTCTCGGTGACCGTCGGAGCCGTGAAGGTCCCCGGCATGACCTTGGTGAGCTCACCCGAGTCGGCCCCGTCGTCGACCGCGACCACGCCGGCGGCCGGCGCTCGGACGACATGCGGGTAGACGCCGAGTTCCTTCTCGATCTCGCGTAGACGCTCGAGCATCGCGCGCGCATCGACCGGCCGGTCGTCGGGGTTGCGTTCGGTCGCCCACATCACGAGCTCGTCGAACTGCTCCGGGATGCCGGGATTGCGCGCGCTCGGGCGCGGGACGGAGTCGGTCGCGTGCTGGTAAGCGATCTGCATGGGCTGCTCGCCCTTGTACGGCTGCTCGCCGACGAGCATCTCGTAGAGCATGATGCCGAGGGCGTAGATATCGCTGCGTGCGTCGGCGGTTCCGCGGGTGACGAGCTCGGGCGCGAGGTAGGCGATCGTTCCCAGGAGCATCTGCCCGGTCGCCGTGTTCGCACTGGTCGCGCGCGCGAGTCCGAAGTCGCCGATCTTGATCCGCCCGTCCTCGGCGAGCAGGACGTTCTCGGGCTTCACGTCGCGGTGGACGATGCCCGCGCGGTGCGCGGCCGCGAGGCCGGACAGGACGGCATCCATGATCGTGATCGTCTGAGGGATGCTGAGGCGCTTCTGCTCTCGCAACAGCTCGCGCATGGTGATGCCGGGGAGGTACTCCATCACCAGGTACGCCATCTCGCCGTCCTGGCCCTGGTCGAAGACGTTGACCACGTGGGGGTCGGCAAGGCGCGCCGCCGCGCGCGCCTCCTGGATGAAGCGGCTCTGGAAGACCGTGTCATCGGAGAGATGGCTGTGCATCACCTTCAGGGCGACGCGGCGCTCGAGGCGCAGATCGGTCGCGACGTACACCGTCGCCATCCCCCCGCGAGCGATGCGAGCCCGGACGCGGTATCGTCCGTCGACCAGACGGCCGATCAGCGGGTCGGTCTGCTGGCTCGTGCTCACCCTGTGATTCTAGGGAGCCGGAACGCTCCGGTCCGGGAGCGGCTCACCCCTCACGGCATGTGCGCAGGCAATGCCGCGGCGCGCGGGCGCTCAGCCGAGTGCCGCGAGCCACGCGTAGGCGGTCTGCTCCCACGGCCCGTAACGCTCCGGATACGCCGAGACCTGCACGGACTGGGCGGCGGCGCCGAAGTCCATCGACTCCCACCCGGGCACATCCAGCAGTCCGCGTGTGATGAGACCGTCGGGGCCCGAAACCCCTTCGAAGAACGCGGTGGTCGAGAGCACGGGGTCGCGCACCTGGTCGGGACTTCCCCATCCGGTGCTGGGTCGCTGCTGGAACATCCCGAGCGAGTCGCGGTCGCCCCAATCGAGGTTGCGGATCCACGACTCGACCATCGCCGTGGCCAGAGCGATCGCGATGCCGCGATCGGGGACGCCCAGTTCGCGCCCGACCCGGATGATCGTCCGCGCGTTCTCGATCTGCTCCGCATCGAGATCGGTGGCCGGCGCCGCCGTGGGCACGGGCGTCTCGACCGCGGCGGGGGTCGCTCGGAGCACGGCGGCCGGCCCGGGGATCGCGAGGACCTGGCCGGGGTAGATGATGGCATCCCGCCCCAGCCCGTTGGCCTGCAACAGGGCATCGAGGCTCACGCCGTGCGCGTCGGCGATGGCCCACAGGGTGTCACCCGCGTTCACTCCGTAGGTCGCGGTCGCGCCGGTCGACGTATCGGCCCTCGCGACCGGAGCCGAAGACTCCGCGGCCGGGGCGATCCCGCCGGGAAGAACGAGCACTTGCCCGGGATGGATCACCGTGGTGGCCTCGAGCCCGTTCGCCGCACGCAGGGCGGACAGCTCGATTCCGACCCGTCGGGAGATATCCCACAGCGTGTCGCCGCTCTCCACGGTGTAGGTAGCCGGTGCGACCGCCTGCCGGGCGATAGTGAGGGGCGTCGGCGCCCCGATGCGCGTCTGATCGCGGGCTGCCGGACGCGGATCGGCCGTCGCCGCCGAGGCGGGGGAGACGCTCAGCGTCAACGCCAGTGTGCCGATCGTGCCGATCACACCGGTGGTGGCCGCGCGCGCCGCGCTCGGGCGGTGGTCGAGTCGTGACAACGGTCTTCTCCCTGTTCGCACCCGATTCGTACCGTCGCCACCGTGTCATGGAAGTAAATTCATGTCAACGGGTGCTATAAGAAGTGACTGCTGTGACAGAAGTGAGAATCGTGTCGACGGCGATGATCGCACCAATGGTGCGCTCGCGAGATGCGATAGTGGAAGGGTGACCGACGACATCGTCCCCGCGTCCACCCGCTGGCTCACTCTCCCCGACCTGGTCGAGGTTCTCCACGAACCGCTCGGCCGCGTGCGTCGACTGCTCGACGACAAGCACCTGATCGGCTCGCGCCGCCGCGGCGCGTTCGCGGTGCCGGAGATCTTCATCGTCGACGGACACCCGCTCTCGTCGCTGCGCGGCACGATCATCGTGCTGCAGGATGCCGGGTTCACCGACGACGAGGCCATCGACTGGCTGCTGAGCGAGGAGGACTCCATCGGCCAGGCACCGATCTCCGCACTCCGACAGGGGCGCAAGAGCGAGGTCCGCCGCGTCGCGCAGACGCTCGCTTGACGCTGACGCGTCTCACGCCGTGCGGCTGATCGATGCCTCCGCGAGTTCGCGCAGCTCGTCGACCGCTGACGGAGACAGTCGGGCATCGTGCAGCGCCCGCTGCGCTTCGGCGGCGTAAGCGCTGATCGCGGATTCGACCCGCTGCAGCGCACCGGTGGCGACGATGGTCTCCTGGATCTGCGCGATCTGCTCCGCCGTGAGTGCGGAGTCGCCGATGAGTCTGTCGAGCGCGGCACGCGTGTCGCCGGTCAGTCCCTCTCGGGTGTAGGCGACGAGGAGCGTGCGCTTGCCCTCACGCAGATCGTCACCCGACGGCTTCCCGGTGACAGCACTGTCGCCGAACACGCCGAGCACATCGTCGCGTAGCTGGAACGCGAGTCCCAGCGGGTGTCCGAAGGCGGCCAGAGCCGCCGACTGGGCGGCGTCGGCGCCGGCGAGCGCCGCGCCCAGGAGGAGGGGATGCTGGATGCTGTAGCGCGCGGACTTCAGCGAGGCGACGCGGAGGGCGCGCTCGGCGTGTTCCTCGTCGGGGGCCGTCGTGAACGCCGCCTCCTCGGCGATGTCGAGGAACTGGCCGATGGTGACCTCCCGGCGCATCAGCGCGTAGACCTCCCGCGCGGATGCCGCGTGTGACGCGTGCGCGAATCCCTGCTCGAGCAGATCGTCGCTCCAGGCGACGAGGAGGTCGCCGAGCAGGATCGCGGCGGACCGCCCGAACGCCGAGCCGTCGCCCGCCCAACCGGACTCCGCGTGCGCCGCCTCCAGCGCACGGTGCGCGGCGGGTTGTCCGCGCCGGGTGTCTGAGTTGTCGATGATGTCGTCGTGCACGAGCGCGGCGGCGTGGAACACCTCGAGCGCGGCGGCGGCATCGAGCACGGCGTCCGGGATCGCCTTCGCGTCCCCGCCGGCGTTCGCGACCGCGCGCCAGCCTGTGACGCAGAACCGCGCTCGTAGACGCTTTCCCCCGGCCAGGGTGCGCGTCGCGGCATCCAGGAAGACCTGCGCTTCGGGGCCGGCATCCGCCCACGCGAGGCGCTGCGCTGTCACGAACCTTGCCAGTCGCTGGGAAATGGCCTCGATCGGGTCGGCGGAAGCGTGCACGGGCCTAGCCTAGTTCTCGACCGCACGCGTAGAATCGACCGCACGAGATGCCGGTCCGAAACGGCGAGGAGGGGGCAGCATGCCGCTGTCAGAGCAGGAGCAGCGTCTGCTCGATGAGATGGAGCGCCATCTCATGAACAAGGACGCAGACGTCGTGAGCGCGTCCCGCGACGGCCGCACCCTCAGCTATCGCAACATCGTCTACGGCACCATCCTCGTGCTCGTGGGTCTCGGAGGCTTGATCGCGGGTGTGTCCACCGGCATCATCCCCATCGGCGTGATCGCCTTCCTGGTGATGGTGGGTGGCGTCGTTCTGGCCGCCACCCCCGCCAAGGGGCTCGCTGCGCTCAAGACGTCGCCGGAGCACAAGGGCCAGCGCAAGCCGTCCCGCACCGGGTCCTCGTCCTTCATGGACCGCATGAACGACCGTTGGGACCGCCGCCAAGACGGATCCTGACCGCAGCGCCGCGCACGACGCGAAGAGCACCGACCACGAGGTCGGTGCTCTTTTTTGTGCCCGGCGACGGCGCTGCGCGGCGCCGGGCGCTCCCGTCGATTCGCACCGGGGGAGCCCAGGGAACCGTTGCGCCCACGAAACCATAGTCAGGTGGAGGAAAGTGGAGTAAAGTGGTGCGCACCTTGATCGGGCCGGAGGAAGGGGGAGTGGCCGATGCTGCTGG
>ERZ778021.1884-NODE-1884-length-21461-cov-5.251378_pt1 | contig 21461 bp, 15 predicted proteins | sample MGYA00375751_ERZ778021 | MGnify/ENA primary metagenome ERZ778021 (study PRJEB29350, sample SAMN05389814) | bioreactor metagenome | isolation source: Thiocyanate stock bioreactor | place: South Africa: University of Cape Town | collected 2013-08-29 ... | reverse complement strand
AGATCTTCGGACCGTAGAACGCCGCGCCCCCCGGGTCGGGAACGAGCTCGAGACCCGACGCCTCGGCCACCTCCCGCAGGGTCTCCGTCGCCTGCGACCACAGCGCGTCGTCGCCGATGAACTTCGGGTTGCCCTCCTCCTTCGTCGACAGCTCGAGGTAGAAGTCCTCGAGGCCGTAGTCGCGGAGCACCGAGAGCACGAATTCGAGGTTGCTCGTCAGCTCGTCGCGCACCTGGTCGGAGGTGACGTAGATGTGCGCGTCGTCCTGCGTCATCCCCCGCACCCGGGTGAGACCCGCCAGGGTGCCGCTCTTCTCGTAGCGGTACACCGTGCCGAACTCCGCGAGGCGGAGCGGCAGCTCGCGATAGCTGCGCCCGCGCGAACGGAAGATCAGGTTGTGGAACGGGCAGTTCATGGGCTTGAGGTAGTACTCCTGCCCCTGCCGAGTGACGTGCCCCTCGGCATCCACCACCTCGTCCAGCTCCATCGGGGGGTACATGCCGTCGGCGTACCACTGCAGGTGGCCGCTCGTCATGAACAGGTCGCCCTTGGTGATGTGCGGCGTGTTCACGACCTCGTAGCCGCTGGCGAGTAGACGCTCGCGCATGTAACGCTCGATCTCGTAGCGGATGATGCCGCCCTTGGGGTGGAACACGCTGAGTCCGGGGCCGATCTCGTCGGGAAACGAGAAGAGGTCGAGTTCCTTGCCCAGCTTGCGGTGATCGCGCTTGGCGGCCTCTTCGAGGCGCTGCTGGTAGGCGCGCAGCTCGTCCTTGGTCGCCCACGCCGTGCCGTAGATGCGCTGCAGCTGCGGGTTCTTCTCGCTGCCGCGCCAGTAGGCGCCGGCCACTCGGGTGAGGTCCCATCCGTTCGCGACGTAGCGGGTGCCGGGAACGTGGGGCCCGCGGCAGAGGTCGCGCCAGACCACCTCGCCCTCGCGGTTCACGTTCTCGTAGACCGTGAGCTCGCCCGCGCCGATCTCGGCGGACGCGCCCTCGGCGGCGTTGGCGCCCGAGCCCGGGCCGCCGGCGAGCGAGATGAGCTCGAGCTTGAACGGCTCGCCGGCCATGAGCTCTCGCGCCTCGGTCTCGTCGACCACGCGGCGGACGAAGCGCTGATTCTCGCGGACGATGCGCTCCATCTCCTTCTTGATGGCCTTGAGGTCTTCGGGCGTGAACGGGTCGACGTTGCCGAAGTCGAAGTAGAAGCCGTCGGTGATCGGGGGGCCGATGCCGAGGTTCGACTGCGGCTTGATGCGCTGCACGGCCTGGGCCATGACGTGCGCGGTGGAGTGGCGCAGGATCGACAGACCGTCGGCGCTGTCGACCAGCACGGGCTCGACCGCGTCATCGGCCGTGACGACGGTGGAGAGGTCCTTCAGGTCGCCGTTGACGCGCAGAGCGACGACGGAACGGTCGGAAAACAGGGCGGAGCCGTCGGCGGGATAGGTCACGTCCGCCGCGGGTGAGACATCGGTCAAGGGAAGGTCTCCAGAAGAGGGATCGGATGGGATGCTCAGCTTCGGGCGCCGTGCGCCCCGCCCGCTCAGGCCCAGATCGTTCGTACGCCGGGCGTGCGCGCGCCGGTCGCGAAGGCGGTGATCCGGCTCAGTTCCATGTGTGCAGTCTATCGCCGCCCGGGACTGGTCGATGAGGGTCCATGATGGATGCCGTGTTGCTTGCCGTGATCGGAGCGGTGCTGCTGCTCCTGGGCGGCGCAGCCGTCGTGTTCGGAGTTCTGCCGGTGGACGCGGCGCTGGAGATCGGCGACCGCGTGTGGCCGATCCTTCTGTTCGTCGTCGCCGTGACGATCGTCGCGGAGCTCGCGGCGCGCGCCGGTGTGTTCGACGCCGCCGCAGCGCGCCTGGCGCGCCTCTCGCGCGGACGGGTGATCGTGCTGTGGCTCATGGTGGTGGCGTTCGCCGCCGTCGTGACGGCGTTCCTGTCGTTGGACACCACGGCTGTGCTCTTGACGCCGGTGGTCGTCGCGGTCGCCCGCGCCAATGGGCTCTCGCCGATGCCCTTCGCATTCGCGACCGTGTGGCTGGCCAATACCGCGTCGCTGTTCCTGCCGGTGTCCAACCTCACCAACCTGCTCGCCGCGCATCGGCTCGGCGATCTCGACGCGCTCGGCTTCCTGGGCCTTCTGGGACCGTCGGCGATCATCGCGACGGTCGTCACGGTGATCCTGCTGTGGCTCACGAACCGACGTGGCCTGCGGGGTCGCTTCACCCCCGCCCGTCCCCCGCGGGTGTCCGACCCCGTGCTTCTGCGGATCTCCGCCGTCGTCCTCGTCGTCATGATGCCGCTGCTGGTCATCGGCATCGCACCGTGGATGCCGGCATTGGGTGCCGCCGTCGTGCTCACGATCGTCTTCGCATGGCGCTCGCCGACGGCCCTGCGCTGGGCGCTCGTGCCGTGGCAGCTCGTCGTTTTCGCGTCCGGCCTGTTCCTCGCGGTCGGTGCGGCCGAGGCTCTCGGGTCGGGCGCCCTCCTCGCCGCGGCGACCGGTTCGGGAGAAGACTTCGTCTCGCTCTGGCAGGTCGCCGGGGTCGGCATGCTGGGCGCGAACGTGGTGAACAACCTGCCGGCCTACCTTGCTCTCGAATCCGCCGCAGGCTCCCCCGTGCGGCTCGCCGCTCTGCTCATCGGCGTCAACGCGGGTCCGCTGATCACGCCGTGGGCGTCACTGGCGACCCTGCTCTGGCACGAGCGTCTGCACGCCGTCGGCGTCGATGTGCCCTGGAAGCGCTACATCCTCTTGGGTCTGGTCGTCGCCCCGCTCACGGTGGCGCTCGCCGTCCTCCCGCTGGCGTTGCACTGACGACTGCTCACGCAGACGCGCGTTCGACTCAGGCGACGGTGAGGTCGACCTGGATCTCGCCGGCGAGGGCTTCGAGTGCGGCGGTGAGCGTCTCGGCATCCGCCGCCGCCGGCAGGCTGACGGTGACGGTCGCCTCGAACAGCGTGCCGCCGGCCATGGGGGCCTCGAGGGTGCGGCTGCGGAAGGTGTCGATGCTGAGCGTGTGGGCGGCGATGGCGGCGGTGACGTCGCGGACGATGCCCGGGCGGTCGTTGCCCAGGACGGTGAACGAGACGGTGTGAGGCGCATCGACGGATGCCGCGGCCGGCGCGTCGTGCGTCGTCACACGCAGCAGCCCGTCGAGGCCGCTGAGGGCGCTCGTGAGGGCCTGCTGCTGGTCGTCGGGCACCGCGACGAGCACGATGCCGGCGAAGGCGCCAGCGAGTTCGGCGAGCTCGCTCTGCTCCCAGTTACCGCCATGATCGGCGATGGTGCGGGCGAGAGCGCTGACGAGTCCGGCACGATCGTCGCCGACGACAGTGAGCACGAGGTGGGCCATGCGGCGAGCCTAACGCTCAGGCTGCGGAGGGTGCGAGCGTTGCTGCGCGACGCCACGCCGGACGCCATGACGTCCTCTCGGATCGGGTGTGGCTACGGTGAGAGGGTGAACGGTCTGGGGACCATCACGATCGCAGAGCAATCCCCCGAGATGAACTGCGCAAGGCGGGACGTCAGATGCAAACGTCCCGCCTTTTCGTTGCCTCGCGGGATCGCAACACCCTATGGTGATCGTGATGGCCTGGGGGTCATCGAGTTCCACTTTCGATAGCTGATGCGAGCTATGGAGAGGCGGGTCGCAGTGCCGCGCCCCGCCTCTCTGCGTTTCCGGCTCTGCCCATGGTCCCGGCGCGGTCTGCACACGTTGCGCCGCACCTTCCGGGCACAAAAAAACCCCGGCTAACCGGGGCTTATTCTGTGCGCGATACTGGGATCGAACCAGTGACCTCTTCCGTGTCAGGGAAGCGCGCTACCGCTGCGCCAATCGCGCCTATACAGGCATATTCAGTTGTGAGGCGAGGTGGCGACGGGATTCGAACCCGTGTAAACGGCTTTGCAGGCCGGTGCCTAGCCGCTCGGCCACGCCACCGTGTGGATTAACCGTGTGGTTTGACCCCACGTGCCGTGATCGTTTCGAAAAACGATCCCTGCACTCGAGCGGATGACGAGACTCGAACTCGCGACCCTCACCTTGGCAAGGTGATGCGCTACCAACTGCGCTACATCCGCGTTGCTCACCGCTGGGGTGTGCGTGTTCGACTGTAGCCGATCCGCGCGCGAGGTCAAAACCGGGACACCCCCTGTGACGACCCCGCGTCCGCGCGTGCCGAACACGCCTCCCGGATGTGGCAGGATGGTCGTCGCGGGCGATTGGCGCAGTTGGTAGCGCGCTTCCTTCACACGGAAGAGGTCATCAGTTCGAGTCTGGTATCGCCCACCACGAAACCCCCGGCCCCGCCGGGGGTTTCTCTATTCACGGCGAACAATCGAACACCCGGTGGCGCTGACGCGTAGCGTCACGATCGTGAGCGTCTCCCCCGGCATCCGCGTGACGCTGGTGGTCGTCGCCCTCTTCAATCTGGCATCGTCCGTTGCCGGGTGCGTGCTCCTCGTGCTCGTGGGCGGCGACCGTGTCGGAATGCCGCACGAGTGGCTCGAGCGCACGCCCTTCTCGTCGTGGGTGTGGCCGGGACTCATCCTCGGCGTCATCGTCGGCGGCTCTCAGCTGCTGGCGATCGTCGCGCAGCGAGGGCGATACTCCATCGCATGGGGGCTGCACGCGGCATCCGGTCTCGTGATGATGATCTGGATCTTCGTCGAGATCGCCCTGCTGCTGGTCTGGTCCCCGATGCACGGCATTTACTTCACGACCGGGCTCCTGCAGACCGTGCTCGCCGTTCTCGCCCTCGGGGCCTGGCCACGGCCGTTCCTCGCCCGGATGCCGAGATGATCTCGCACCGGCACGGGAAACACGGCCGATACGTCCGCCTGACAAACTGGCGTGATGACCACCGCGCGGATCATCATCCTGTTCGTGCTCGCGGCGATCGCCGAGATCGGCGGGGCCTGGCTCATTTGGCAGTCGGTCCGTGAGAACCGGGGGTGGCTGTTCGCCGTGCTCGGGGTGATCGCCCTCGGCGGCTACGGGTTCGTCGCGGCTTTCCAGCCCGACGCACACTTCGGGCGTGTGCTCGCGGCGTACGGTGGAGTCTTCGTCGCCGGCTCCCTTGCCTGGGGAATCGTCATCGACGGCTTCAAACCCACGCTCTGGGACTACATCGGCTCGGCTGTGGCGCTTCTCGGAGCCGCGATCATCATCTTCGCCCCCGCACTCCAGCGCGGGGCGGAGTAGCCGGCACCGGGTGCGCCGGGCCGCTCAGACCTCGCTCAGCCAGCCGTAGCGACCCTGAAGTGCCGCGGCGACCCCCGCGAACCGTCGACGGTCCAGGGCTGCGGCCTCGCGTCGCATCCCGCGCACGTGCACGCTGTAGAGCTGCTCGATATCGACCCACGACGGCCGGCCCTGCGAGTCCCACGCCCCGGTGCCGATGGAGAGGTAATCACGGTCGCCGTCGTGGGCCTTGCTGGTCAAACGCACCGCGAACACCCGGTCGGCGCCGTCGTGGCCGATCACCAGGACGGGGCGGTCCTTGCCGCGCCCGTCGTTCTCCTCGTACGGCACCCAGGTCCACACGACCTCCCCGGCATCCGGAGCCCCGTCACGCTGTGGGGCGTATCTGATCGTCAGACCGCCACGCGCCGGCGGGCGGACCTCGCGTGTCGCCGTCTGTCCGTCCTGACCGGGGCTGAGCGTCGTGGGGGCGGTGGGCCGCGACGGCCCCGGCGTCCTCGCGGGCGCCGAGGGGCGGGAGCGGCCACCGAAGAGGCCGAGAATCCCCCGGACGAGCGATGTCAGAGTGCCGCGTCCGTCGCGAGATGCCATGGCTTCACGCTACCAATCGCTGTCGGATGTGTTCGCACACGCCGAAGGGGCGTCGGATCGTGAGATCCGACGCCCCTTCGAGGGATTCGTGTCAGTCGACGAGCGCGTAGCCCTCTTCACCGTGCACGACGGTGTCGATGCCGGCGATCTCGTCCTCGTTCTTGACGCGGAAGCCGATCGTCTTCTCGATGATGAAGCCCAGCACGTAGGCGACCACGAAGGAGAACACCAGCACGGTGACGGCAGCGATCGCCTGGAGGATCAGCTGCTCGGCGTTGCCGCCGAGGAACAGGCCCGTGCCCGTGGCGAAGAAGCCGAGGTACAGCGTTCCGATCAGACCACCGACGAGGTGGACGCCCACGACATCGAGCGAGTCGTCGAAGCCGAGACGCCACTTGAGCTCCACCGCGAGGGCGCACACCGCGCCGGCGATGACACCGAGCAGCAGCGACCAGCCCGGTGCCAGGTTGGCGCAGGAGGGCGTGATGGCGACGAGACCCGCGACGGCACCCGAGGCGGCGCCCACGGCGGTCGGCTTTCCGTCCTTCAGCTTCTCGACGATCGCCCAACCGAGGATGGCGGCAGCGGTCGCGCCCAGCGTGTTCAGGACGATGAGGCCGGCAGGCGATCCGACCCCGGCGATGCCGGAGAGGATGTCTCCCGAGGTGCCCTCGGGTGCAGCGTAGAAGGCCGCGGCGCCGGCGTTGAAGCCGAACCAGCCGAACCACAGGATCGCAGCTCCCAGCATCACCAGCGGCACGTTGTGCGGCTTGTGGATGCCCTTCTGGAAGCCGACGCGCTTGCCGAGCACCAGCGCGAGAGCGAGGGCGGCGGCACCGGCGTTGATGTGGACAGCGGTTCCACCGGCGTAGTCGATCACCTCGGTCGAGAAGCCCAGCGTGGTGCCGAGGTTGAAGATCCAGCCGTTGGTGTTCCACACCCAGCCGGCGACGGCGAAGTAGTCGATCGTCGCGAAGAAGAACGCGAAGATCATCCACGAGCCGAAGCGGGCGCGGTCGGCGATAGCGCCGGAGATGAGGGCCACGGTGATGATGGCGAAGGTGGCGCCGTAGGCGACGGCCGTGAGGTTCACGGTCGCGTTCTCACCGGTCGCCATCGCGCCGAGGCCGAAGTCGGAGAAGGGGTTGCCCAGGATGCCGCCCCACCAGTCGGCGGTCTGCATGTTGTATCCGTAGAGGATCCAGAGCACCGCGACGAGACCCATCGCGCCGAAGCTCATCATCATCATGCTGATGACGCTCTTCGCCTTGACGAGGCCGCCGTAGAAGAAAGCCACGCCCGGCGTCATAAAGAGCACGAGAGCCGTAGCGGCGATATACCAAGCGAGATTTCCGCTGTCCATGAAGGTCCTCACTGATGTGTTGTGTAACTCGGACCGGGGCGTCGCGGTTTCGGGGTCGGGACGTCCCAGCGCACTCAGTGTTGCGGTACGCGGTTACCGCCGGTACCCGCGTCGTGTTTCGCGCTCGTTACGGCCGACGCGCCCAGGTAAACATCACGTTTCGGCGCGGCATCCGTCGCCCGTGAGAGCGGTCAGGAATGCGTGAGTGCATTCAGGCGGGAGATCGCTCGCAGGTACTTCTTGCGGTAGCCGCCCGCGAGCATCTCCTCGCCGAAGACCTCGTCGAGCGGTCGACCGGTCGCGCGCACGGGAATCTGCGCGTCGTACGCCCGGTCCACGAAGGCGACGAATCGCAGCGCCGCGGACTGGTCCTGCAGCGTGACGACATCGCGCAGGCCGATCGTCGACAGGTTCTCGATCAGCCGCACGTAGCGCGACGGATGCACCGTCGCAAGGTGGCGGATAAGGTCGGCGAAGGCGTCGTCCGAGACGACACCGGATGCCGCGGCGGCATCGATCGCCGCGCGATAGGCATCGTCGTCCCACACCTCGGCGTGCCCGTCGAGGGCGCGCTGACGGTAATCGGTGCCGTCGATGCGGATGGTCTCGAAGCTCGACGCCATGGCGTGGATCTCGCGAAGGAAGTCCTGCGCGGCGAACCGCCCTTCGCCGAGCGCATTGGGCGGCGTGTTCGACGTCGCCGCGAGCCGTGTGCCGGTCGGGACCAGCTCCCCCAGCAGCCGCGTCATCACCATCGTGTCGCCCGGATCGTCGAGCTCGAACTCGTCGATGCACAGCAGGTCCGCACCGCGGAAGAGCTCGACCGTCTTCTGGTACCCGAGTGCTCCGACCAGTGCGGTGTACTCGATGAACGACCCGAAGTACTTCCGCCGCGCCGGCATCGCATGGTAGATCGCCGCCAGCAGGTGGGTCTTGCCGACGCCGAAACCGCCGTCGAGATACACGCCCGGCTTCATCTCCGGGACCTTCTTCGCACGACGGAAGAGTCCTCCGCGTTCTGCCGGTCCTCCGCCGAGACTGAACGAGATGAGTCGCTCCTTGGCCTCCTGCTGCGAAGGAAACGCCGGGTCTGCGCGATACGTGTCGAACGTGGCGCCGTCGAACTGCGGCGGCGGTACCAGCGCGGCGACCATCTCGGCACCGGACACCGCCGGCTGGCGATCGACGAGGCGGATCGTGCCGGAGCCGGTGGATGTCATCGTTCTCCCTCGTCGACCGGCGCCGACGCGGGCACCAGATCGTGTGTGCGCAGCCAGTCGCCGATCGCGTCGGTCCAGCGCTGCTGGTCGTAGTTCCAGAGCTTCGTGTGACGCGCCGTGCGGAACACCTGCAACTCGACCAGGTCGGGTCGGGCATCGGCCAGGCGGTGCGAGGCGCTGGACGGGACGAACCCGTCGTCATCGCTGTGCAGGATGAGCACGGGATGGCGCAGTTCTGCGGCACGCGCCACGATGTCGAGTCGGTCGAGCGGAATCGCTCCGTCGGCGCCGATCGCGGGCGCCGCCCATCCCGTGCGCAGTGCTCCCATCGCCAGATCGGTGACGGGCGCGGGCACGTGCAACGCCTTGGCCTGATAGGAGAGGACGGTGCGCCAGTCCACCACCGGCGAATCGAGGATGACGCCGACGATCTGCTCGCGGTGCGCGGAGCCGAGCGACGTCTGCAGCGCGATCGCGCCGCCCATCGACCAGCCCATGAGCACGATGCGGCGGGCGCCGTGTCGCAGAGCCCAGCTGACGGCGGCATCCACATCGCGCCACTCGGTCGCGCCGAGCGCGTAGGCTCCGGCACGGCTGCGCGGAGCGTCGCCGTCGTTGCGGTACGACACGACGAGCGACGTGATGCCCAGAGCATGGAACACCGGCACGGCACGCAGGCATTCGGCACGCGTCGTGCCGCGTCCATGGATCTGGATGACCCAGGTCTCGTCGTCGACGTCGCTCGGCGGCTCTGCCGGAAACAGCCACGCCGGGCAGGCGCCGATCGCCGCCGGCACGTGCTCGCGCGTGAACGGCAGATGCAGTTCCTCCGGGCGCTGGTAGTACCAGCCGCTGAACGCCGCGTCGGCATCGAGGCTCGACTGACCGCCGACCTGCGTGAGCAGCTTCCGCTTGACGGTGTCGCCGTCGCTGGCCAGCACCGAGCCCACCTTGAGATAGTCGGCGGAACCGGTCGTGAACAGGCCGTAGCGTCCGGGCAGCACCGTGTCGGGCGTGCGTGCCAACGTGATCGTCTGCGCGGACACGTCGATGTCGACGATGCGCGTGTCGGGGACGCGCGTTGACGGGGTGACCACTCGACGTGCCATGCGCAGTGCGACGGCGAAAGCCATCGCGGCCGTCGCGAACAGGGCCGCAGCGAGGGAGAGGGCTAGCATCCGCAGGGTGGCCGGAGCGCCGATTCGTGAGGCGCCGAGGGCGGCGCGCCTGGGTGCCTTCATCGTGGGCCCATCCTAGTCTGTGACCGTGGATGACACCCGTCCCGCCGCTGAGACACCGGCCTTCGCACGCGCCGCAGAGCAGCTGCGGTCCCTGACTTTCCGGTCTGACTTCTCCGTGCGCGAGATCGCCGCTCCGACGAGTCTCGCCCCGGAGGCGATCGCCTTCGCGGGTGACGTCCGTCCGGATGCGGACGGGCTGGATTCGCCCTACGGCACCGGGCGCTTCGTCCTCATGCACGACCCTGCCGAACCGGACGCATGGGGTGGGCCGTGGCGTATCGTGTGTTTTGCGCAAGCTCCACTCGAAGCCGAGATCGGCGTCGACCCGCTGCTCGCGGACGTCGCCTGGTCGTGGCTCGTCGATGCGCTCGAGGCGCGCGGCGCGGCCTTCCATTCGGAGTCCGGTACGGCGACCAAGACCCTGTCGAAGGGGTTCGGTTCGCTCGCCGCCGAGGGCGACGGGGCGCAGATCGAATTGCGGTCGTCCTGGACGCCCGCCGGTGACCTGACGGCCCACATCGAGGCGTGGGCGGAGCTCGTGTGCATGTTGGCGGGATTGCCGCCGGGATCAGAGGGCATCGCCGTGTTCGGCTCGCAGCGGGGTGCATCAGGAAGGGGAACGCGTGGCTGAGTACGACGTCATCACGGATGCCGCCGGCCTCGCCGCCGCCGCCGACGCGCTCGCCGCGGGCACCGGCCCGGTGGCCGTCGACGTGGAGCGCGCATCAGGCTTCCGCTACTCGCAGCGGGCGTATCTCATCCAGGTGTACCGGCGCGGTGCCGGCGTCTTCCTCGTCGACCCTCCTGCGGTGGGCGATCTGTCGCCGCTGCAAGAGGCGATCGGAGACATCACCTGGATCCTCCACGCCGCCAGCCAGGACCTGCCCTCCCTTCGGGAGGAGAACCTCGAGCCGCCTCAGATCTTCGACACCGAACTCGCCGCCCGTCTTCTCGGGCATGAGCGCGTGGGCCTCGGCGCGGTCGTCGAGGACACGTTGGGAATCACCCTCGCGAAGGCGCATTCCGCGGCGGATTGGTCGACGCGTCCGCTGCCTCAGCCCTGGCTCGAGTACGCCGCGCTGGATGTGCTGCACCTCGTGGATGTCTTCGAGGTGCTGCGCGACGAGCTCGAGGAGCAGGGAAAGACCGACATCGCGGCTCAGGAGTTCGAGACGGTGCGTACGCGGCCCGTGAAGCCCCCTCGCGAAGAGCCCTGGCGGCGCCTCAGCGGGCTGCACACCGTCCGCGGTCGCCGAGCGCTGGCGATCGCGCGAGCCCTCTGGATCGCCCGCGAGGAGTACGCGCGTGAGCAGGACACCTCGCCCGGTCGACTCGTTCCCGATCGCGCTCTGGTGGCCGTTGTCATCGCCGACCCCAAGACGAAGCAGGATCTGGCGCGCGTCAAGGACTTCACTGGCCGCGCGAGCCGCAGTCAGCTCGACCGGTGGTGGGCCGCGATCGAGGCCGGCCGCGCCGATCCCGCGTTGCCCGCGGAGCGCGCCTCCGGCGATGGAATGCCGCCTCCGCGGGCATGGGCGGAGCGCAACCCGGCGGCGGACCTTCGGCTGAAGGCGGCGCGCCCGCTCGTGGAACAGCTTGCCGTCGACCTGCGGATGCCGACGGAGAACCTTCTGACCCCCGACACCCTGCGGCGGGTCGCGTGGGCTCCCCCGGCCGAGATCGACGCGGCATCCATCGGCGAAGCGCTCGCGGCCCATGGCGCGCGTCCGTGGCAGATCGAGACGACGGCGAGGGTCATCGCCGGCGCGTTTGTCGAATCCGTGCAGACCACCGAGGCTGCCTCCGACCTCGCGTCGTAGAATCGTTCCAAGCGTTTCCGTGAGACTGAGTTTCACCGTACGCTGGACTGAATCTCAACCCTTGGAGGCAGTGTGGCCGAGATCTCGGACGTCTACTTCGTCGATGGAATGCGCACCCCGTTCGGTCGCGCCGGCGAGAAGGGCATGTACTGGAACACCCGCGCGGACGACCTCGCCGTGAAGGCGACGATCGGACTGATGGCGCGGAACACCGCGGTTCCCGCCGACCGGGTCGACGACGTCGCGATCGCCGCGACGAGTCAGACGGGCGAACAAGGCCTCACGCTCGGGCGCTCCGTGGCCATCCTCGCAGGCCTTCCGCAGACCGTGCCGGGCTTCGCGATCGACCGGATGTGCGCCGGCGCCATGACGAGCGTCGCCATGATGGGCGCCTCGATCAGCGCCGGCATGTACGACGTCGCCCTCGCCGGCGGTGTCGAGCACATGGGCCACTACCCCATCGGCGGAAACGCCGACCCCAACCCGCGGTTCGTGGCCGAGAGGATGGTCGACCCGGGTGCGCTGAACATGGGCGTGACGGCCGAGAGAATCTTCGACCGGTTCCCGCAGCTCACCAAGGAGCGCTCCGACCGCTTCGGCATGCTCAGCCAGCACAAGGCGCAGGCCGCATACGAGGCCGGCAAGTTCCAGCCCGATCTGGTGCCCGTCGCGGTGAAGGATGCCGAGGGCAGCTGGGGCCTGGCGACGGAGGACGAGGGCCGTCGCCCGCAGACCACGATGGAAGACCTCGCCGCGTTGAAGACCCCGTTCCGTCCCCACGGGCGGGTCACCGCCGGCACGTCCTCACCGCTCACGGACGGGGCGACGATGTCGCTGCTCGCCGGGGGCGGCGCCGTCAAGGAACTCGGTCTCACCCCGAAGATGCGCATGGTCTCGTTCGCCTTCGCCGGAGTGCAACCGGAGATCATGGGCATCGGCCCGATCCCCTCCACCGAGAAGGCGCTCAAGAAGGCGGGTCTGACCATCGCCGACATCGGGCTGTTCGAGCTCAACGAGGCCTTCGCGGTGCAGGTCATCTCGCTTCTGGATCACTTCGGCATCGCCGACGACGACCCGCGCGTCAACCAGTGGGGCGGGGCGATCGCCCTCGGCCACCCGCTGGCCGCGTCGGGCGTGCGCCTGATGATCCAGCTCGCCGCGCAGTTCGCCGAACGCCCCGACGTCCGCTATGGCCTCACGGCCATGTGCGTGGGGCTCGGCCAGGGCGGGTCGGTCATCTGGGAGAACCCGCACTACAACGGTCGCAAGCGCTGAGAGGACGACGGACATGACGAACTACGACGAGATCGACTTCTCCCCGCTCACCGCACTCGCAGACGGTGAGGTCGTGACCCACTCGCGCGTGCGTGACATCACGTTGCCCTCGGGCAAAGTGCTCGCACTGATCACGCTCGACAACGGTCGCGACCACACGCGCCCCAACACCCTCGGGCCGGCGACCCTCACCCAGCTCGGAGAGACGCTGGCGGCACTCAAGGCCCGCGCAGCCGCCGGCGAGATCCAGGCCGTCGGCATCACGGGCAAGCAGTACATCCTCGCCGCCGGCGCCGATCTCTCCGACATCACTCGGGTGGGCTCGAAGGACAACGCCCGACTGGTCGCGCAGCTCGGCCACAAAGTGCTCGGCTCGCTCGGCGATCTCGGGGTGCCCTCCTTCGCCTTCGTGAACGGCCTCGCTCTCGGAGGCGGCCTGGAGATCGCGCTGAACTCGACGTACCGCACGGTCGATGCCTCGGCAGCCGCGATCGCGCTGCCCGAGGTGTTCCTGGGCATCATCCCCGGCTGGGGTGGCGCGTACCTGCTGCCCAACCTGATCGGCATCGAGAACGCGCTCGAGGTCGTCATCAGCAACCCGCTCAAGCAGAACCGCATGCTGAAGCCGCAGCCGGCGTTCGACTACGGGATCGTCGACGCGATCTTCCCCGCGGCGACCTACCTCGAGAGCTCCCTGGCCTGGGCCGACGCGGTGCTCACGGGCGCCGTCAAGGTCGAGCGCAAGAACGAGCCGGGCAAGATCGAGCGCCTCACCAAGTGGCCCATCGCCATCAAGATGGCCCGCGGCATGCTCGAATCCAAGATCGGCACCGTCCCCCGCTCCCCCTACGCCGCGCTCGAACTGCTCGACAAGGCCAAGAGCGGCACGAAGGCCGAAGGCTTCGCGCGGGAAGACGAGGCTCTGGCCGATCTCGTCACGGGCGATCAGTTCGCGGCATCCATGTACGCTTTCGACCTCGTACAGAAGCGGGCGAAGCGACCCGTCGGCGCCCCCGACAAGGCACTCGCGAAGAAGGTCACGAAGGTCGGCATCATCGGTGCCGGACTCATGGCGAGCCAGTTCGCCCTGCTGTTCGTGCGCAAGCTCCAGGTGCCGGTGCTCATCACCGACCTGGATCAGGCTCGCGTCGACAAGGGTGTCGCCTACATTCACGACGAGATCGGCAAGCTCGAGGCCAAGGGCCGCCTCGATGCCGATGCGGCGAACAAGCTGCGCGCGCTCGTGACCGGGACGACCGACAAGAGCTTGTACGCCGATTGCGACTTCGTCATCGAGGCCGTCTTCGAGGAGGTCGGCGTCAAGCAGGCCGTCTTCGGTGAGATCGAGAAGATCGTCGCCGAGGATGCGATTCTCGCGACCAACACCTCGTCGCTGTCGGTCGCGGAGATCGGCTCGAAGCTCGCGCACCCCGAGCGGCTCGTCGGATTCCACTTCTTCAACCCGGTCGCGGTCATGCCGCTGATCGAGATCGTCAAGACGTCGGACACGACGGATGCCGCGCTGTCGACCGCTTTCGTGGTGGCGAAGGGCCTCGGCAAGAACGCGGTGCTGACCGCGGATGCCCCCGGCTTCGTCGTCAACCGTCTTCTGGCCAAGGTCATGGGCGAGGCGGCCCGCGCCGTCTATGAGGGCACTCCCGTCGCGGATGTCGAGAAGGCGTTCGCGCCGCTCGGCCTGCCGATGGGGCCGTTCCAGCTGATCGATCTCGTGGTCTGGAAGGTCGCTGCGCACGTCCAAGACACGATGGTCCATGCGTTCCCCGACCGCTTCTACGCGAACGAGAACTTCCATCAGCTCGCAGAGCTGCCGGAGGTCGTCGAGAAGGACAAGGGCGGACGGGTCACCGGTTTCACCAAGGCCGCCGAGAAGGCGCTGAAGGGGCATGTTGCGTCGGCCCCGGCATCCGCCGACACGATCCTGCGCCGCGTGCAGGACGGCTTGGCCACCGAGATCAAGCTGATGCTCGACGAGGGTGTCGTGCCCGAGGTCGAAGACATCGACCTGTGCCTCATCCTGGGCGCCGGCTGGCCGTTCATCGACGGCGGCGCCTCACCCTACCTCGACCGCGAGGGCGCGTCGGAGCGGGCGTTCGGCGACACCTTCCACCACCCGCCGATTCGCGGCATCGGCGGCTGATACCGCCGGATCCGTCGTCACGGATCCGGACGAACGCAACGGAATCGGATGCCGCACCTCGCGGCATCCGATTCCGTTCTTCATGTCCGCGTCCGGTGGCGACGCCGGGGCAGGCTCAGCGCGAGGGCTGTGCCGCCCGCACGCGCAGATCGCGGGCGAGGCCGTCGCGCTGCTCGATCACGAGACGACGGAGGGCCCCCGGCGCGTCCGGGTGATCTCGCAACCAGGCGTCGGCGGCGTCGAGCGACGGGGATGCCGGGAACAGGCCGATCACCAGGCGACGGGCGATCTCGATCGACCGTGACTGCCAGGTGGGCAGGATACGTGCGAAGTAGTCGTCGTCGAAGTCGGCGACCAGGTCACGGCGTCCGCCCGCGCGCACGCCGGCGATCGTGGCATCGAGGTGATCGTTGGTCAGCGTCTCGTCGCTCCATGCCGCCTGCCACGCCGCGGCGCGGACGGATGCCGCGGGGTGAGCGGTCCGCGCGGTCCGCGCGGCCACGCGTCCCGACGCGGTGTCATCGGTGCGCAGCTCGCGTGCGATGTCTGCCTCGTCGGCGTCTCCGCTCGTGGCGAGGGCGATGAGCCACGCCCAGCGGAGCTCGGGGTCCAGCGGCAGACCCGCCGGCGGCGGGATGGCTCCGGACAGCGCTGCCCGCAGGTCGGCGGCGCGGTCGCCGCAGACCGATGTCGCGGTGCCGACCGTACGTGCCCAGATGAGCTGAGCGTCAGAGCCCGGTGTCGCGTGGCTCAGCGCATTCCACGCCGTGTCCAGCCACTGCGCGGCCAGCGGGGCGCGGTCATCATCCGCGGCGAAATGGCCGATCGTGAACGCGGCGCGGGCCGTCGCATCCGTCAGCAGCGCCGCATCCGTCTCCTCCGGCGCATGGCGCGCGACGATGTCGATGTAGCGCCGCGCGGGCAGGATGCCGTCGCGCGTCGCATTCCACAGTGCCGCCCAGATCACGGCGCGCGCGAGCGCGTCGTCGATCGTCGACAGACCGCGGGCGACGGCCGCGGTGGACGCGGCATCCAGACGGACCTTCGCATAGGTGCGATCGTCGTCGTTGGGGACGACGAGGACGACGTCATCGTGCCGGGCCCCCTCGAGCGGCGTGCGCGGTGCGACGACATCGGTCGCGATCTCGCCGCGGCGCACGAGACGCCCGCCCGCGTCGCCGTACAGCCCCACGGTCACCCGGTCGGGGCGTACCGTCGAGACGGCCAGCTCCAGGCCGTCCGACGTGCGCTCGGCACTGAGCTCGGTGACACCGGTCGTCTGCAGCCACGCCGCGCTCCACGCCGCCAGATCACGCCCCGATGCCTCCTCGAGAGCCGTGAGGAGGTCGGGGAGGGTGGTGTTGCCGAAGGCGTGTCGGGCGAAGTAGCGCTGCGCTCCGCGGAAGAAGGCCTCCTCCCCCACGAAGCCGACGAGCTGCTTGAGCACCGACGCGCCCTTTGCGTACGTGATGCCGTCGAAGTTGAGCTTGGCGGCTTCCAGATCAGGGATATCGGCGACGATCGGGTGCGTGGTGGGCAGCTGGTCCTGCGTGTATGCCCATCCCTTGCGCCGGGTGGCGAAGCTGACCCACGCGTCCGGGAAGCCCCCCACGGCCGCGGCAGCATGCGTGCCCATGTAGTCGGCGAACGACTCCTTCAGCCACAGGTCATCCCACCACCGCATCGTCGCCAGATCGCCGAACCACATGTGGGCCATCTCGTGCAGGATCGTGTTCGCTCGGGCTTCGTGCTGCGCGGTCGTCGACGCACCGCGGAACACGTACGCCTCGGTGAAGGTCACCAATCCGGGGTTCTCCATGGCCCCGAGGTTGTACTCGGGGACGAAGATCTGGTCGTACTTCCCCCAGGGGTACGGGAAGTCGAACGCGTTCTCGAAGAACGACAAGCCCCGTCGGGTGATGTCGAGGATCTCGGCGGCGTCCAAGTGAGCGGCCAGCGACGCGCGGCAGAGCACACCGAGAGCGATGGGGGCCTGCGTGCCGCGATGCGTGCCGTCGACGCGATGGTAGGGACCCGCGGCGACGGCGGTGATGTAGCTCGACAGTGGCAGCGTCTCCGTGAAGTGCACGCGCACTCCCCCCGCGACCTCGTCGCGTGAGGCCTCAGCGCCGTTGGACAGCACCTCCCAGCCCGTCGGGGCGGCGACGGTGAAGCGCCAGCGCGCCTTCATATCCGGCTGCTCGAAGCACGGGTAGACGCGACGGCAGTCGGCAGGCTCGTACTGGGTGTACAGATAGGTGGCGTCATCGACGGGGTCGCGGAAGCGGTGCAGACCCTCGCCGGTCGTGCTGTACCGCGCCGCCGCGTCAATGCGCACCACATTCGGCGTCGCCCCATCGGCCACCAGCCCGCGCAGGCGGATGCGCGCACCGTCCCACTCGACCGGTTGCGCACGGTCATTGACGATCACCTCGATGACGCTCTCACCGATGAAGTCGACCCACGTGGTGTCGGTCACGGCCGTGAACGCGAACGTCGACCGCGTGGGAAACGTCGTCACCGCGGCATCCGGGGCTGAACGCAGGTCGAGGTCGACCTCGACGGTGTGCAGTCGGACGCCGGCGGCGCGAGCCGCCGTCTCTTCGCGCGTGAGGTTGGCGGAACTCATTGCTCCATGCTGTCACGCCGGACGTTGTGATATTTTCCGAACATGTTCACTTCTGAAGGGCCTGCGTCCAAAAGCGAACGCACGCGTGGCCGGCTTCGCGAGGTGGCGCTCGCCTCGTTTCGCGAGCGCGGATACGAAGCGACGACCATGCGCCTCATCGCGCAGGAGGCGGGCGTGTCGGTGGGTAACGCCTACTACCACTTCGCCACCAAGAACGACCTGGTCCAGGAGCTGTACCTCGACGTGCAACGCCGCCATCGTGCGGCTGCCGAACCGGCCCTCGCCGAGACGGAGGATCTCGTCGAACGCATCGCCATCGTCTATCGCACCGGGCTCGACGAGCTGACGGCGTACCACGAGCATGCGGCGCAGTTTCTCTCTGCCGCCGTCTCCCCACGCTCGGAGATCAACCCGCTCGCCGAGGCATCCGGCGAGGCGCGCGCCATCACGGAAGCACTCTTCGGGGAGGCGGTGGACGGCGCACGTTCCGGAACCGTCCCGAGCGATCTCCGTCAGGCGCTGCCCACGGTGCTCTTCCTCGGGCATCTCCTGCTGGCGCTCTTCTGGGTCTACGACCGCTCCGACGGTCAGCAGCGGACGCGGCGCCTGCTCGATCTCGGCCTGGCGCTGCTGCGGACGACGCTGCCATTGGCGCGGCTGCCGCTGGTGCGCGGCGTGGTGCGCGACCTGCTCGAACTCATCGCCGAGGCGGGGCGGTGATCGTGCGCACGCGACAGCGGCGCGCGGTCGTCCCCTGACTCCGGCTCAGCCCCGACCATCGCCGTGGTCGGCGTGCTCCGAGTTGTCGGCGCCGCCACGCACGGTCCAGATGGCGCCGGTTTCGGTCGAGGGGCGGGCGATCGGAATGCGGGTGCCGAGCACCTGCGCGACGACGTCCTGCGCGATCTTCGCGGCCGACAGGCCGGCATCCTCGAGGATCTGCTCCCGGCTCGCGTGATCGATGAAGGCGTCGGGCAGGCCGAGCTCGTCGACCGCCGTGTCCACGCCCGCCTCGCGCAGCACCTGACGCACGCGCGTTCCGACGCCACCGACGCGGATGCCGTCCTCGATCGTGATCACCAGGCGATGGGCGGCAGCGAGCTTCACGATCGAGGGCTGCACGGGCACGACCCAGCGCGGGTCGACGACGGTCGCTCCGATCCCCTGGGCACGGAGGCGCTCGGCGACCTCGACCGCGAGCTGCGTCATCGGGCCGATGCCGACGAGTAGAACATCCTCGGCGCCGTCCTGCCACAGCACGTCGACGCCGTCGGAGAGGCGTTTGAGGGCCGGCTGATCCACCGCGACGGCGCCCTTCGGGAAGCGGATCACCGTGGGCGCGTCATCGACGGCGATCGCCTCGTCGAACTCCTCCCGCAACCGCGCTTCGTCGCGGGGCGCGGCGATGCGGATGCCGGGCACCAGCTGCAGCATCGCGAGATCCCACACACCGTGGTGGCTGGGGCCGTCGGGGCCGGTCACACCGGAGCGATCGAGAACGAACGTCACGCCCGCGCGATGCAGGGCCACATCCATCAGCACCTGGTCGAAGGCGCGGTTCATGAACGTCGCATAGATCGCGACCACCGGGTGCAGTCCGCCGAAGGCGAGGCCCGCCGCCGATGCGACCGCGTGCTGCTCGGCGATGCCCACGTCATAGACGCGGTCGGGGAAGTGCTGCGCGAACGGCTGCAGGCCCGTCGGACGCAGCATCGCCGCCGTGATCGCGATGACATCGTCACGTCGCTCCCCCGCCGCCACGAGTGCGTCGGCGAAAGCGTCGGTCCAGGCGACGGCATCCGAGGAGCCCAGCGGCTCGCCCGTCGCCGGGTCGATCTTGCCGACGGCGTGGAACTGATCGGCCTCGTCGTTGCGTGCGGGCTCGTAGCCGCGGCCCTTCTCGGTGATGACGTGCACGATCACCGGGGCACCGTAGTCCTTGGCCAGCTGCAACGTCTCCTGCAGCGCGACGAGGTCGTGTCCGTCGATCGGCCCGAGGTACTTGATGTCCAGGTTCGAGTACAGCGCCTCGTTGTTGGAGAAGCGCGAGAGGAATCCATGCGTGGCGCCGCGGACACCACGGTAGACGGCGCGCCCCATGGGCCCGAGTCGACGGAAGAAGGATGCCGAACTCTTGCGCAGGCTCTCATAGCCCTCGGTGGTGCGCACCCGGTTCAGATAGCGAGCCATCCCCCCGATCGTCGGAGCGTAGGAGCGTCCGTTGTCGTTGACGACGATCACCAGATTGCGATCGTTGTCGTCGGAGATGTTGTTCAGTGCCTCCCAGGTCATCCCGCCCGTCAGCGCGCCGTCACCGACGACAGCGACGACGTGGTGATCCTTGCGGCCGGTGCGGGTCAGCGCGCGCGAGATGCCGTCCGCCCAGCTCAGCGAACTCGACGCGTGCGAGGACTCGACGACGTCGTGGACGCTCTCCGCGCGTTGCGGGTAGCCGGCGAGTCCGCCGCGCGAGCGCAGGCCGCGGAAGTCCTGGCGGCCGGTGAGCAGCTTGTGCACATACGACTGATGGCCGGTGTCGAAGACGAAGGGGTCGTCGGGTGAGTTGAAGACCCGGTGCAGCGCGATGGTGAGCTCTACGACACCGAGGTTTGGTCCGAGATGACCGCCCGTGCGCGCCACGTTCTCGACGAGGAAGTCACGGATCTCGTGCGCGAGCTGCTCGAGCTGCTCGGTGGACAGGGAGTCCAGGTCGCGCGGACCGGTGATCGAAGCGAGCAGACTCATCCTCCGAGTCTACGTCGCCCAAACGCCGACGCCCCGGCATCGGCGTCCCCTTGCAGGGACCGATGCCGGGGCGTTATAACCGGCGCTCAGACCAGCGAACGCAGCACGTACTGGAGGATGCCGCCGTTGCGGTAGTAGTCCGCCTCACCGGGGGTGTCGATGCGCACCTTGGCGTCGAAGACGATCGTCTCCTTGCCTTCCGGCGAGAACTCGCTGGGGGCCGCCGTGACCTTCACGGTCTTCGGGGTGACGCCCTCGTTGAGCTTCTCGAGGCCCTCGATCGAGACGATCTCGGTGCCGTCCAGGCCCAGCGACTTCCAGCTCTGGCCCTCGGGGAACTGCAGCGGCACGACGCCCATGCCGATGAGGTTGGAGCGGTGGATGCGCTCGAAGCTCTCGGTGATGACCGCCTTGACGCCCAGCAGCGACGTGCCCTTCGCGGCCCAGTCGCGCGATGAGCCCGAGCCGTACTCCTTGCCACCGAAGACGACGAGCGGGGTGCCTTCGGCGCGGTAGTTCTCGCACGCGTCGAAGATGTACGACTGCGGGCCGCCCTCCTGCGTGAAGTCACGGGTGAAGCCGCCTTCGACGATCTGACCGTCGTTGACCGCGGCGACCAGCTCGTTCTTGAGGCGGATGTTGGCGAACGTGCCGCGGATCATGACCTCGTGGTTGCCACGACGCGAGCCGTAGGAGTTGAAGTCCTTCTGTGCGACACCGTGCTCGGTGAGGTACTGCGCGGCGGGCGTGCCGGCCTTGATGTTCCCCGCGGGCGAGATGTGGTCGGTGGTGACCGAGTCGCCGAGGGTCGCCATCACCCGAGCGCCGTGGATGTCCGTGACCGGGGTCAGGTCCATGGACATGCCCTCGAAGTACGGCGCCTTGCGCACGTACGTCGAGTCGGCATCCCACTCGAAGATGGGGCCCTCGGGGGTGGGCAGGCTCGTCCAGCGCTCGTCACCGTCGAACACGGTGGCGTACTGCTTGATGAACTGGTCGCGCGAGATCGACGAGTCGATGACCTCCTGGACCTCGTCCGGCGAGGGCCAGATGTCCTTGAGGAACACGTCGTTGCCCTCCGAGTCCTTCCCGAGCGGGTCGGTCTCGAAGTCGAAGTGCATCGAGCCGGCGAGGGCATAGGCGACGACAAGGGGCGGCGAGGCGAGGTAGTTCATCTTGACGTCGGGGCTGATGCGGCCCTCGAAGT
>ERZ778021.1881-NODE-1881-length-21483-cov-5.326815_pt1 | contig 21483 bp, 10 predicted proteins | sample MGYA00375751_ERZ778021 | MGnify/ENA primary metagenome ERZ778021 (study PRJEB29350, sample SAMN05389814) | bioreactor metagenome | isolation source: Thiocyanate stock bioreactor | place: South Africa: University of Cape Town | collected 2013-08-29 ... | reverse complement strand
GGGCCAGGCCCTCGGCGATGGCCGTCTTGCCGACGCCCGGCTCGCCGATCAGCACCGGGTTGTTCTTGGTGCGGCGCGAGAGCACCTGGATCACGCGCTCGATTTCATTCTGGCGGCCGATGACCGGATCGAGCTTGGTCTGCCGAGCCAGATCGGTCAGGTCGCGTCCGAACGAGTCCAAGGCGGGGGTCTTGGACTTGTTCCCCTTTTGCGTGGCGCCTCGCTCCCCCCCCTCGCCGCCAGCGTCCATCCCGTGACCGAGCAAGTTCAGCACCTCCTCGCGCACTTCTTCCAACTTCAGGTTCAGGTTCATCAGAACCTGGGCGGCCACCCCTTCCTGCTCGCGCAACAGGCCGAGCAGGAGGTGTTCGGTGCCGACGTAATTGTGGTTCAGATTGCGGGCTTCCTCGATCGCGTACTCGATGACCTTCTTGGCCCGGGGCGTCTGGGGGAGCTTCCCCATCGTCACCATCTCGGGGCCGGCCTGGACGATCTTCTCGACCTCGTTGCGGATCTTACGCAGGTCCACGTCCAGGTTCCGCAGGACGTTGGCGGCGACCCCGCTCCCCTCCTTGATGAGCCCCAGCAAGACGTGTTCCGTGCCGACGTACTCGTGATTGAAGCGCTGGGCCTCTTGGTTGGCCAGTTGCATCACCTTGCGAGCACGATCGGTGAAGCGTTCAAACATGCGGTCTTCTCCGATCCGACGTTCTGGGCGGCGACGGGCCGATCTCCCCGTCGAGGCGACGAGCCTTCTTCGCCTTGCATTGTACACCCGCGGGCCGCGATCCGTTCAAGAGGGGGAGGCCCGCCGCGAGTCCGGGGCCGTCGGATCGGCGATGAGACGAAAGGGCCCGCGTCCCGGCACGCCGGGCGGGCGCGAGCCCCGCGACGCGACCTGTCAAAGAGCCGGGGCCGATCAAGCGACGGGCCGGTCGAGCGCGGCCAGGGCCCGCTCGACCTCCCAGCGCCACTTGGCCCCGCCGTCCTGGTCCAGGCACTGACGATACGCCTTCCGCGCCAGGTCGGGCCGGTGCGTCCGGGCGTGGATCGCGCCCAGCTGCATCAGCGCGTCGGCGTCGCCGTCGTCCATCGCCAGGATCCGCTCGATCCGCTTCCGGGCGTCGTTCCACCGGCCCTGGAGGTAGGCGTCGACGGCCTCCCTGTAGAGACGGTCGATCTCCTGGCGGTGACGGTCGGGGTGGCAGAGCCAGACCCACCAGGCGGTGTAGGCGAACGCGGCCCACCAGGTCAGCAGGGCGGCGACCGCGAAGAAATCGGCCGAGCCGGGGGCGAAGGCGTCCGCCCAGATCCAGCGCGACGCGAACGCCAGGTTCATCGTCCCCGCGAAGAATCCGGCGAGGAGCAGCCCGAAGACCTCCTGCCCCGTCCAGATCTGCGGCAGGCCCGGCCAGAAACACAGCAGCCCGATCCAAGCGCGCCTCGGCACGGTCGGCTCCTCCGTGGTTTCTCGCGCCTCGGTGGCGAGGCCCGAACGTCCTGATTGTATGTTCCGTTAGGCCCGGAATCAAGAAAGCGGGCCACGCATGCAATCCGCCGGACGGCCCTCGGGCACGTCGGCCGGCGGTCGCGTTTCGATGGGATCGGGCCGCGGGTCGTCGGGCTATCAGGCGAATCGGGGCGAGCGAGCCCGAGCCGGTGAGGCGACCGGCGCGATCGGCAGGGTCAGCGCAGCAGGTTGTCGCGGATCTCGCGGCCGAGGAGCTTCAGCTTCTGCTTGTCGGGCATCGAGCCGGCACCCGGCGTCCGGCCCAGGACGCTGACCTGGAGGTCGTCGACGGTGCCGTGGAGTTGCAGGCTGCTGAGGGCGGCGACGTCGAGGTCCAGCTCGGCGAGGAGTTGGCGGGCCCTGGCCGGGACCTTCTCCGCGAGACCGTCCAGGCTCATACGGTAGTCGAGATTCCCGTCGAAGTCGGTCCAGCCGGCGATGACGAGGGGGGCCCTGGCGATGTTCAGCGCGAGCTTCTTGGTGAGGATCTTCCCATCCTTCACCGCGACGTCCGTGCGGAGGGAGCCCACGCGGCTTCGGGTCGGCAGGGTGACCGACTTCTCAACCTCGGACAGCAACTCGGTCCCGTCGAGCTGGATGGGGTCGATGAGGATGCGGCCGTTGCCGACGAGCGTCTGACGGAGGAGTTCCCGCGTCTCGCCGTCGCCCCGGAGGTACATCTCCATCGTGACGTCACCCCGGACCTTGGGGGTCGCCCCGGCCATCACCGGGACCAGATAGCGCAGGAAGGCCATGCCGTCGTCCAGGACCACGCCGTCCGCCCAGAGTCGGCCTTCGAAGGCCGGCCGGCCAGGGATGCGGAGGAGCGAGCCCGAGAACTGGAACGCCCCCTGGTTGACGTCGCCGCTCATCGAGCCGGTGATCGTCCGGCCTTCTTCCCAGGTCCCCTCGCCCGCGACGTTCTCTAGCACGACGTCGGTCCGGGTGGGCTCGTCGACGACGCGGATCCGCGCCCGCTTGACGACGATCTGCAGGTTGGTAGGCCCGGTGGGGCCCGGGTCGCCGTCCGTGGGCCGCGTCGGTCCGCCGGAGTGGACGAGGTCGGCCAGCTCGAACGTCCCGTCGGCGCGGCGGCGGACGCGCAGGTCGAGGCCGTCGACGCCGAGGGCGGTGGCGTCGAGCCGCCCGCAGAGGATCTGGAACACGCCGACGTCGAGGTGGACCTGGTCGGCGACGAGCCAGGGGTCGGCGGGCGCGTCGGGGGCCCCGATGCGGAGGTTCTTCAGGTCGATCCCGCCGCCGAAGCAGACCCGGAGCGAGTCCAGGCCCACGGACCGGCCGCTCGACCGCTCCAGCGCCGCGACGACGTGCTTGCGGGCCCAGTTCGTCGGGGCGACGAGGACGACCAGGCACCAGAGCAGCGCCGGGGCCACGGCGACCCCGATCGGGATCAGCATGAGCCGGCGGAACCAGCGGCATTTCATCGGAATCCCTCCCGAGCACCCGAAGGGCCCGGCCCTTCCCCGGCCGTCCTGGCCGGCGCGACGGTCGCGTCGACGACCGACGGCCGTCGCCGCCGATCGACGGCGAACCATAAGCGAATCGCCCCCGCGCCGCAAGAAGACTTCGCCCGCATCAGCCGCCGGGGCCCGTCGGGCCGAAGACGGTCTCCGAGAGGTCCCGCGTGCGTCCCCCCGGCCCCGGCGGGGACGAGACCAGGATCCCGATCAGGTCGACGTCCCCGGCCTGAAGGTTGCCGACCGCATGGACCTCGCCGGAGCGGGCGACCGAGACGGTCCCCTCCGGGACGGCGTACGACCGCATCGGCACCAGCTTCCCGCAAGGGGTGTCTTCGAAGATGATCTCCGCGGCCGTCCCCTCGACCACGAGCAGGCCGCAAGCGGATCCGCCATGGTCCCGGATCGGCCCGAGCTGGCCCGAACGCCAGCAGAGGACGTCGACGGCGAAGTGTTCGGATTCGTAGAGGCGGGTCTCGCGGCATCCGGCCTCGGCGAAACGGACGGCCTCGCCCAGCGCCCCGCGATCGATGCGGATCGCGGCCAGCCCGCGACGGATCAACTCCTCGGGGAGTGGGGACTTAAGTCGCGCCCAGCGTTCGAAGGTGCCGCGGAGCCGGTCGACCTCGTCCCGGTCCGAGCGGCCCGCGTCGGGGATATCGATGTGGGGAGCCCGGCCCTTCGCGGGGTCGGGTTTCCGGATGCCGCCCCGGAAGAGACGTCGCAAGTGACCCGTCTGGAATCCGCGCTGGCGCTTCACGCGATCGGCCCTCCCTGGCCCGTGTCATGGCGTCGTACGTCGCCGGCACGATAGCCCCCCGCGGGCGTCCGTACAAGTCGGCCTCGGCGACTCCGAGACCGCCCCGATCGCCCGAGAGTTGCGGCCCGGCTCGGGATGCGACAGAATCGACCGCGTCGGGCCTATCCGGGAATCCCCACGCCACCATCGGGCCAGCCGACCATGATGTTACGCGCCAGCCGCCCCGTACGCGTCGTCGCCGCGATGATCGGCCTGCTGTCGGCCGCCCCCGCGGGGCGGGCCGACGACCTGCCGGTGTACAAGGACGTCGAGTTCCAGCCGCTCGCCGCGCAGGCTCGCCGCGTCGGCCAGGCCCTGGAGATCCTGGGCCGGCCGCTGACGGTCCGTGAGCAGTCCAGGCTCGAAGCCGCGATCGAGGCGGCGGACCCGGACTCGGGCGTGAGGGCGATCCAGGAGGTGCTGGACGCCCGCTGCCTCGTGGGCGTGGAGATCAACCCGGAGAGCCGCGTGAAGGCGGCCCCGGGCCCGGCGGCTCCGATGCTGGTGCAGGGGGGCTGGACGGTTTTCCTCGTCAAGGTCCGCAACGAGGCCGGGGTCACGGCCCGCCTGAGGGTCGACTGCCCCAACGCGGGGCCGATCTATACGTCGTCGACGGGCTCGGCCGAGCCCGCGAAGTCGATCGAGCCGGCCGACATCGTCGATCGCTGGTGCGACGTCGCCCTGTACGACGACCGGCCCATGCTCCGGCGGCTCTCCGGCCTGACGGTGGAGTATCGCATCCTCCAGGTCGCCAGCCGCGACGCCGGCCATCGCGAGGCCAAGCTGATGTTCAACGCGGGGCAGGGGAGCCAGGATCTCGGGTTCCGCAGCGACGTCGACGTCCTGTTCACGATCGAGCCGGCCGTCGCCGTGACGCTCGGGGTGCAGGACCCCGACGGTCGGCCGACGACGGCCTCGTTCGTCATCCGCGACAAGCTCGGCCGCGTCTACCCTTCGACGAGCCGCCGCCTCGCCCCCGATTTCTTCTTCCACCCCCAGATCTACCGGGCCGACGGCGAGACGGTCCTCCTCCCGGCCGGAGAGTTCGAGGTCGAGTACACCCGCGGCCCCGAGTACCGCGTCCTCAAGAGGACCGTGACCGTGCCCAAGGGGGCGGCCCATCGCGAGGACTTCAAGCTGGAGCGTTGGATCCACCTGGCGGCGATGAAGTGGTACTCGGGCGATCACCACGTCCACGCGGCCGGCTGCGCCCACTACGAGAGCCCGACCGAGGGCGTCAAGCCCGACGACATGTGGCGGCACATCCTGGGAGAGGACCTGGACGTCGGCTGCGTCCTGAGCTGGGGGCCGTGCTGGTACGCCCAGAAGGAGTTCTTCGATGGTTCGGTCCACAAGCTCTCCACGGCCGAGAACCTGATGCGGTACGACGTGGAGGTCTCCGGATTCCCCTCGTCGCACGCCGGCCACCTCTGCCTGCTCCGCCTGAAAGAAGACGACTACCCGGGCACCACCGAGATCGAGGAATGGCCGAGTTGGGACCTCCCCGTGCTGAAGTGGGGCAAGGAGCAGGGGGGCGTCGTGGGGTTCTCGCACACCGGGTGGGGGCTCAGGACCGAGTCCAATGCGATCCCCAACGACGAGATCCCGCCGTTCGACGGCATCGGCGGCAACGAATACATCGTCGACGTCGTCCACGACGCGGTCGACTTCATCTCGACGGTCGACACCCCGGCACCCTGGGAGCTCAACATCTGGTACCACACGCTGAACTGCGGCTACCGGACGCGGATCAGCGGCGAGACCGACTTCCCCTGCATCTACGGCGAGCGCGTCGGCCTGGGCCGGGCCTATGTCAAACTCGACGGCAAGCTCGACTTCGACGCCTGGGTCCAGGGGATCAAGGAGGGCCGGTCCTACGTCTCCGACGGCCACAGCCACCTGATCGACTTCCAGGTCGGCGACCGCAACGTCGGCGAATCGGGGAGCGAGCTGAAGCTCCCCGCCGCCGGCCCGGTCAAGGTCCGCCTGAAGGCGTCCGCCCTCCTGGCCGAGAAGCCGTCGATCGAGACCGAGAAGATCCGATCGAAGCCGCTCGACGTCCAGCCCTACTGGCACGTCGAGCGCGCCCGGGTGGGGGCCTCGCGGAAGGTCCCCGTCGAGATCGTCGTGAACGGCGTCGCGGTCGACCGCCGAGAGGTCGAGGCGGACGGGTCGATCCAGGACCTCGAATTCGACGTCCCGATCGCGAAGTCGAGCTGGGTCGCCGCGCGCGTCTTCCCCTCGTCGCACACCAACCCCGTCTTCGTGCTGGTGGGCGAGAAGCCCATCCGGGCCTCGAAGAAGTCGGCCGAGTGGTGCCTCAAGTCGGTCGACCAGTGCTGGGAGCGGAAGGAGCAGGCGATCCGCGGCGATGAGAAGGCGGCCGCCCGCGACGCCTATGAGGCCGCGCGGGCCGCCTATCGCAAGATCCTGTCGGAGTGCGAGGAGGCCCCGCAAGCCCCCGCGACCGGAGCCGAGCCATGAGCCACGCCCACGACCGAGAACTGGCCGGCGCGTTCGACGACCAGGCCCCGAAATTCGAGAAGGCGCCGGTCCAGAGCGACCCCGCGGCCCTCGAACGCCTGGTGCGCGAGGCCGGCTTCCCGCCCGGCTCCCGCCTGCTCGACGCCGGCTGCGGGCCGGGCCTGGTGGCCGAGGCGTTCCTCCGGGCCGGCTTCCGCGTCGTCGGGGCCGACCTCTCCCCCGGCATGATCGAGCGGGCCCGCGCCCGCTGCGACTTCGCGGGAGACGCGGCCGAGTTCGTGCAGGCGTCGGTCCACTCGGCCGAGGTCGCGGCCCTGGGGCCTTTCGACGGGGCCTATTCCCGCTACGTCCTCCACCACGTCCTGGATCCGCGCGCGTTCCTCGCGCGGCAGGTGGAATTGGTCCGCCCCGGCGGGCGGATCGTGCTGTGCGACCACTTGACCAGCCCCGACCCCGCCGCCGCGCGGAGGCACCAGGATCTGGAGGTCGCGCGGGACCGGACCCACACCCGCAACCTGACCGGCGGCGAGCTGGTCGACCTCTTCGCGGCCGCCGGGCTCGAAGGAATCCGACTCGTCGAGGAAGGATTCGAACTTGACTTCGACGAGTGGTTCGACCGCGGCACGCCGGGCGAGTCCAAGGCGAGCGTGCGCGACGTCCTGCTCCGCGGGGTCGACGCCCGCGGCTTCAAGGTCGCGCCCGGGCGGGGGGCGTCGATCCGGATCGAGTGCGTCCGGGCGATCGTCGTCGGCCGGCGGGGGTGATTCGGCCCCGCCGGCCGGCCGTGCGCCGGCTCAGGTGATGGGGGTGATCGCCCGAGAGGCCGGTATGTTCGACCCCCGACGGCGGTAGGTGTTGCCCAGGATCGTGAAGTTGGGGTATCCCAACTCCTGATACGGCGACCCGCCGCCGTGGTTGCGATTGATGAAGAGGTAATCGCGGAAGCCGTCGAAGATATTGGCGTCGCCCCCCGCCCCGCCGATGGTGGCGATCACCCGGCTGCCGATGCCGGCCACGCCGAAGCTGTCGACGGCGAGGTCCGCCGGCGTCGCGAAGTAGTTGCCGACGATCCGGGCGAGCACGTTCCGGGGCTGCGAGCCGAACATCGTCACGCCCGACCAGTTCCCGCTGAAGGTGTTGCCGACGATCGTGATCTGATTCGGCGCGCTGCCGATGTACATCCCGCTGGCGGTGTTCCTGAGGAACTGATTCCCCTGGACGAACGCGTAGCCCGTGAAGTCGTCGTAGATCTCGAGGCCGTTGAGCCCGCTCGACGCGCCGAAGGTCGTCCCGTTGTCGGCGAAGGTGTTGCCGACGAAAATGCCGGTCGACCCGCCGAACAGCAGGGCGCCGTTGCCCAACCGGCTGCCGGCCGAGTACGAGTTCGACATCTCCAGGCGGGCCGTCGAGTTGACGATCAGGCCCGAGTGCCTGTTGCCGACGATGACCGAGCGGTCCACCTTCGCGTAGGACGTCCCGGCGACGACGATCCCGCCGCCGTCGGGCCGATAGTCGTCCCCCATGCCATTCTGGGACGCGGAGATCGCGTAGAGCGTGGCGTTCGCCCCGTTCTGGAGGTAGACGCCGGTGCCGGTCGTCACCTGGTCGAAGACGCTGTACCGCGCGTTGATCGTCGCCGGGGTCCCCCCCTCGTTGACGCCAAGGATCCCGATCCAGCGCGTCAGGTTGGTGCGGATCAGGCCCGTGTCGACCGACGAGGCGACGACGACGACCCCGCGGCCCTCCGCCCCCACCGACGCCACCCAGAGGTCGTCCAGGGAGATGCCGGCGGAGCGCAGGATATAGATCGCGTCCTGGCTGGCGGGGTAGATGATCGTCGACCGCATGCCGGTCCCGACGATCTTGAGGTTGCTCTTGCTCACGACCCGGACGTTCTCGCGATACACGCCCGAGGCCAGCCGGATCGTCGACCCGGCCGGGGCGGCGGCCAGGGCGGCGTTGATCGTCCTGTACGGGGTCGCGTAGGTCCCGGCTCCGGCCGCGTCCCGGCCCGTGGCGGGGTTGACGTAGATCGAGCTGGACGTCGGGAAATACCCGCTGAAGGGGGTGCAGCCCTGGGCCCCGTAGAGGTAATACCCGATGGTCCGGCCGTCGCGGTTGGGGTTGATCGCCCAGAGGAGCTGGCCGTCGGAACGGGGGTAGGCCACGGCGAGGGCCGGGTCGTGCGTCCCGTAGATGTCGAAGGCCAGCGGCGTCCCGCCGGTCCCCCCGCCCATGTGATACACCTGGTCCGGGAGCCGGTCGGAGTTCGTGTCGACGAGCCACTGGCCGTTGTTGTAGATGACGGGGTCGTCGATCCCGTCGTGGTTGAAGTCGGCCATGAGCGGGACGTCGCCCTTCGTCCCGCCGTAGACGAACGCCACGGAGACGCGCCCGGTCAGGTCGGTGGTGAAGCCCCAGACGCCGTTCGAAGGATTATAGACCCCGGCGTCGGTGACGCCGTCGCCGTTGACGTCGCCGGTCACGGGGATCCAACCCGGCCCGCCGAAGTAGAACGAACGCCCGACGGTGCCGTCGTTCGCCGTATCGAGGGCCCACAAGCCGGTCGAGGGCCGATAGATCCCGATGTTGGTGACCGTCGTGCCCAGGAAGTCGCCGAAGACGGGGGTGTCCGTCGCGGCGCCGAAGTTCCGCGTGATCTCGGTCCGACCGGTGATCGTATTGTCGACGAAGAAGGTCAAGGTGCCGTTGTTGGGGTAGGCGACGCCGAGGCCCGGGGTCATGCCGGTCGGGCAGATCCGTTCCTCCACTCGCTCCAGCCTCGGCGCGGCCGGCCTCCGGCGGCGCCCCGCCCCGCCATCCCCGGCGAATCGCGATCTCACGATGTCTCGCACGACGTCCCCCCATGGCTGTCGATTCGAATGAAGCGGTCGTGAAGTGTATCAAGATTCTAGGGCGCCGTGGTCGGCCGTGCACGTCGCAATCGCGAAAACCTCGCGCGACGCGAACGCCGGCCCGATGCTTGCGAAGTCGATCCGGTTCGAAATACGACCGGCCGCCCTGATGGGCGGCCGGGACCGTCGATCGAGGGCGCGTCAGCGGACGATCGCAGACCTGATGCGGGCGGCCAGTCGACGCAGGCCGCGGGCGGCCGGCTCGGGAGTCCAGGACCTCCGAGGGGCCGCAGGCTTCTCGGTCCGCGCCAGGACGGCGATGACCTCGGTCTGATTCAGGGCGAACTCGCGGACCTCGAACGAGCCGCCCAGGTGGATGCACGCCCGGTCCAGGAAATCGGCGAAGGAGTTCGCATCCCAGACGTGGAAATGGATGCTGTAGTTCGCCTCCGCCAGCCGGCGCGCCTGGGCTTCGATGGCCTGCGGGTCGTCGATGCGTTCGACGTACCGGGCCCACTCGCGGAAATGGTCGAACCGGGACCATGCCGGGCCCTCGACGTCGTCGCGGACGAGGTGATCGAACGGCGTCAGGGCCCGCTCGCGATCGAAGCTATGGTCCCGGTTGGGGATGGCGAAGTAGGCGACCCCGTCGACCTTCACCTTGCTGAGGTGGTTGCGGATCGTGCCGAGTGGGTTCTCGGTGTGCTCCAGGAAGTGGTTCGCCACCACGAAGTCGAGCGAGCCGTCGGGCAGCGTCCCCAGCTTCTCGCCGTCGTCGACGACGTCCACCGGGACGAGGTCGTAGGCGCGAAGCTCGGGATAATGGGCCCGGAGGCCCTCCACGTCCATCCGATCCACGTAGCGGACCCGCGCCCGCTCGCCGAGCTCCATCGGGTGGTGCAGCGCGCCGACCTCGACCCCCTCGCCGACCAGGTGCTTGCGACTCAGTCTCCGGCGCTCCGCCAGCATATCAGCCGGGATCTCGCTCATCGGAATCTCCTCGAAGGGGTGCGGCTCGTCGCCGCTTCAGGGAGCGGACGTCTCGACTCCCGTACCGAGCGCCGCGGCGTCGACCGGGGGCTCGCCGATCCTCGTCCGGAATAAATGGGGGCCTGCGAAGGCCGACGCGGCGGGGGTCCGGGCCCCGGCCACCGCCCCGGAGGCGCTCTCGGCGGCGGCGCGGAACAGGCGGCCGTACTGCGCAATCATGTCGGCATGGCTGGGGAGGGCCTTGAGGATCCAGGACGACGCCGCGGCCATCGCCGCCCTGCCGGCCGGGTCGCGGGCCAGGGCGTCCAGGTGCCGCGCCAGGAGGCGGACGTCGCCGGGCTCGTAGAAGAGGGCGTTGAGGTCGCGCCGGACCTGCTCGGGGATGCCGAAGACGGGCGTCGTGACGATCGGGAGCCCGCGCCCCAGCGCCTCCAGGACGACGTGGGGATAGCTCTCCACGCGGGAGGAGCAGCAGAAGACGTCGGCCGCCTGCCAGTAGGCCGCGGTCGCGCCGGTCTCGTCGACGATCCGGAATCGTTCGCGCCGGTCCGGCGGCAGGTCGGACGCCAGCCGCCGCAGCTCGCGGCTGTACTCCAGGCTGTCGCGCGCCCCGACCACGACGCAGCGCAGCCGCCGGGCCGCCTCCGGCGGCATGGCCCGGAAAGCGTGAACGAGGTCGTGCTGCCCCTTCCGCTCGCAGACGGTCCCCAGGAGCAGGACGCAGACCTCGTCCTCGCCGATCCCCAGCCCCGCCCGCGCGACGTCGCGCGGGCAGGCCGCCAGCTCGTCGCGGAAGCGGTCGACGTTCAGGGCGTAGCGGATGAGCCCGAAGTTCCCCCGCGTCTCCAGATCCTTCCAGATCTCGGACGAGCTGCGGGCGGTGAAGACCACCCGATAGGGCGACTCCATGCAGCTCAGCGCGATCCGGGCGATATCGCTCGGGAACTGGTCGAAATAGGACCGCCAGGGCTCGCTCTCGTGGACGCTCCAGATGGACGGGAGACCGGCCGCACGCGCCGCGTCGACCGCCCAGAAGCCCTGGAGCGTGTTGGCGTGCAGGGCGTGGAAGCCCCCCTCCTTCAGCAGCTCGACCGTCCTGCCGCGCGCCTCGGCGTAGGCGACGGCCCCGCCGAAGATCGAGACGAGCGAGGGATCGACCCGGATGTCGATCCCGGCCCTCTCATACTCCTCGCGGAGCGGGCCGTCCACCGGGCTGACCACCGCGGGCTCGAAGCCGCCGACGGTCTTCAGGCCCGTCATCAGCTCCAACTCGAATCGCGAGGCCCCCTCCCAGTTGAGGTTGTGGCTGACGGCCAGCAGGCGGACCGGCGCGCGGTCGGACGTCGGAACGACGGTCGGCTGGACGACGAAGGCCTCGCTGCGGGGGTCGAGGTGGGGGCTGAAATACGGGTCGCGACGATGGCCGTGGACGCGGCGATAGTTCGCCTCCTCCCGGGGGGCGTCGCCGAAGCCGCGGGTGGCGCCCTCGTGGTGGAACAACTCGGCCTCGGCGCAGACGACGCTGCGGTATCCGGCGTCGTGGAGGCGATAGCCGTAGTCGGCGTCGTTGTAGGCCACGCCGAAGTCCCGCTCGTCGAACCCCCCCATCGCCAGGAACAGCTCGCGAGGCGTGAGCATGCAGGCGGCCGTCACGGCGTAGGCGTCGCGGCTGACGCGCGCCAGGCCCATCGCGCCGCCGTCCCACCAGGGCAGCAGCTTGAAGGCGTGCCCGGCCAGCCCCTCGTGCAGGCCGTGGACGATCCCCGCGTGCTGGAGCCGCCGGTCCGAATACAGCAGCCTCGCCCCCACCGCGCCGACGCCCGGCAGCCTCGACCAGCCGACCATCTGGCTCAGCCAACGCGGCTCGATGACCTCGACGTCGTTGTTGAGGAAGACGATCAGGTCCTCGTCGAGCCGCCGGACGGCCTCGTTGTGGATCGCCGCGTAATTGAACGCGCCGTCGGCGTTCGGGATGCGGAAGACGGTCGCCGGCGCGGTCGACAGGAACGCCAGCGTCTCCGGGTCGTCGCTCTCGTTGTCGATGATGTAGACGCGGTAATGGCGGTAGGTGGTCTTCTCCAGGGATTTCAGGAGGTCGCGGAGTAGCTTCCCCTGATTCTTCGTCGGGATCACCACGGCGACGGACGGGCCGTCGTCCGGCATGACGGGGCGGAAGACGCCGCAGCCGGCCGCCAGCGCCCAGTCGGGCTGCTCGACCCGGCAGGGGACGCCGCGGCGGGCGAACGCCTCCTCGACGGCGCGCCGGCCGGCCTCGAAGCTGTGCGGCTTCTCGTGCCCGCCGGCCGCCGTGGAGCAGGGGACCACCCGCCAGTGATAGAGGACGTGCGGGACGTGCGCGACGCCTCGGGCCCTCTCGGACGCCCGCAGCCAGAAGTCGTGGTCCTGGGAGCCCTCGAACCCCAGCCGCATCCCGCCGACCTCGCGGTACAAGCTCGCTCTCACGGCCGAGACGTGGCCCGTGTAGCAGAACGACAGCAGGAGTTCGGGCGACCAGTCGGGCTTGAACTGGGGGGCGAACCGGGCCCCCGTCAGGTCGATCTTGTCGTCGTCGCTGTAGATCAGGTCGGCGTCCGGCTCCCGGTCGATCGCGATCGCCAGGCGGGCGAGCGCCTCGGGATGGAGGACGTCGTCGTGGTCGAGCAGGACGAACCAGTCGCCCGTCGCCGCGTCCGCGGCCGAGTTCGTCGCCGCCGAGATGTTGCCGTTGGTCGGCCGCCTCGCGACCCGCACGCGCGGGTCGGCCCAGGGCCCGCCCGCGAGGAGCGCGACCGTCGCCGGGTCGGTGCTCGCGTCGTCGACGACGATCAGCTCCCAGTCCTCGTACGACTGCGCGAGCACGCTGCGCACCGCTTCGCCCAGCAGGCCCGGGGGCGTGTTGTAGATCGGCGTGAGGATCGAGAACCTCGGCCGCCGCGCCAAACGGCCGACCTCCTCCGCGAGCGACTCCGCGCGCCGCAGCGAGGGCGCGTTGGCCATGAGCCAGGCGTCGTAGGGCTGGAGCGGCTCGGGGGGGGCGAAGTAAGGGCAGGGGCGGCCGGCGACGAGCCGGGCGGGGAGGAGCTTGCGGACGACCCCCCTCGCCTTGTTGCCCACCTTGCGGGACGCCTTGCCCGCCGCCGCGCCGAGGCCGTCGGTGCGGACCACCTGGACGAACCGCGACGAGAGCCGCTTCGCCCGGGCGAGCCTCGCGTACTGCGCCGGCGCGACCCGCGCCAGGTCGCGACGGATGCGGCGGCCGAGGGCCTGCCGCAGCACCTGGCAGGCGTTCAGGACGCCCAGCGGCTCGGGCGCGGCCGGGACGTGCACGATGACCTCCACGACGGCCGGCGGCGCGACGACCTCCGCGGGCGGCGGCGGCGGCGGCGCGACGACCTCCGCCGGGGCCGGCGGCGGGGCGGGCGTGGCCCGCAGGACGATCGCCTCGGAGAGCGAGCGTCGGGCCTGGAGCGACCGCGCGGACGGGTTCAAGATCGTCCGGCGATAGACGGCCGCCGTCTCGCGGGCCACCTTCTCCCAGGTCAGCTCGCGGACGCGGCGGTAGCCGGCCTCGCGGAGTTCGCGACGCAGGCCGGGTTCGTCCGCCAGGCGCCCCATCGCCCTCGCGAGGTCCGCGGGCGCCAGCCCCTCCGCGAACAGCGCGGCGCCGCGGCAGACCTCGTGGACCGACGTGAAGGGCATCGCCGCCACGGGTGCCCCGGCGGCCATCGCCTCCAGCGGGGGGAGCCCGAACCCCTCGTAGAGCGAGGGGAAGACCAGGCCCAGCGCATTCTGATACAGGATCCGCAATTCTTGCTGGCTCACCGCCCCGAGGAACCGCACGCCGGGGATCGGCCCGCCCGCCCGCACCGAGGCCGCGGTCCGCGCCCGGGGGGCGCGGCCGGGGAGCACCAACGCCGGGGCCCCGCGCCCGCCCCGGGCCTCGCGGAGCCCCTCGTAGGCTTCGAGCAGGGTGGACATGTTCTTGTGAGGGTAATCGGATGCCATCGACATGAAGAACGGGCCGGAGACCCCCAGCCGGGCCAGCACCTCCTCGGCCTCGGCGTCGAAGGTCGGCGGGCCGAACTCCTCCACGTCCCCCCCCTCGTGGACGGGCTGGACGACGCCCGCGTCGATGAGCGACGCGAACTCGAACTCGACCTCCTGCGCCGTGTTCGCCGACGGGGTGAGGATCGCCTGCATCGCCGGCAGGACCAGGCGGCTGATCTGGCGGTGCTCGTCGAAGACGGCCTCGTCGTTGAACGCCTCGGCCATGCGGTAGGCGATCAGGTCCTGATGCGTGACCGCGACGTGCGCCCGCGATTCGAACATGAGCCGGGCGTGCGCCGGGTCGAAGATTTGCGCCGGCTTGTGGATGATGTGGACGTCGTCCGCCCAGTCGTCGGGGTGGACCAGCCGACCGTCGACGCCCTCGGCCTGGAGCGGATGGAAGGCCAGCATCGACAGCTCGACCTCGGGGAGCTTCGCCAGCGCCTTCCCCAGGCTGAGGGCGTACATCTTGGTCCCGTTCATCTCCAGCGGCAGGTGCCGGAGGTCGAGCGCGACCTTGATCCGGCCCGTCGTCGCGACCTCGACGGCGTGGCTCGCGAGCGCGGCGTCGAGCGTCCGCCCATGCCGCTCGATCCGCCGCCGCATCAGGTCGCGGCCCAGGGTCGGGGGCCCTTCGACGGGGGGCGGGCTCGGCGTGGGGGAGCCCGCCGGGTCGCGCAGGACGAGCGACCGGCAGGCGCGGAGGGCGAAGAAGCCCAGGGCGAAGGCGCGGGCCAGCCAGTCGTCCATGGCCTCTCGCGGGTCGGCGATGGCGGCGTCGGGCGGGCCGACGGCGTCGAGGACGTCGCCGCGCAGGTAGTTGGCGGCCAGGCCCGCGCGGTGGATTTCGATCGCGTCGGGCAGCCCCGCGACGGCCGCGGCGAGCCCATCCTCGCCGATCCCCTCGGGCCGGTCGAAGCCGTCGCCGTCCGACAGCGGGGCGACGAGGGCCACGCGCTCGGCGGCGTGGGCCGCGCGGGCGAGCGGCTCGATCCAGCCGGGCGTCGGCAGGGCCCCGGGGGCGAGCAGCACGACGTCGCCCCGGCGCGCGGCGAGGGCCGGGGCGACGCGGTCGGCCCAGGTCGAGCCGGCCGCGCGTCGGAGCAGGACGACGCGGCTATCGCGCCGGGCCAGGTCCTCCAGGCCGTCGGCGTGATCCTCGTCGACGATCAGGAGCCGGCCCAGCGACGGGCCGCCGCATTCCAGCAGGCGAAGCGCCCAGTCGAGGTGATCGAGGCCGCCGGGCGCGACGACGTCGACGGGGCGGGGCTGGACCATATCCGGACTCCGGTGGCTGCGGTTGGGGCGAGGCGTTATGCGCCGTGATGCGGCGATCGTCGGCGGCCCGGAAAGGTGTACAGCAGCGGGGCGGGGGGGTCAAGGCGGGTCGACGGGGGTGATACTCGCCTTGTGCGGAGGGGGGGGCCGGCTATAATCCCGCGCGAATCCGACCCCCGCAAACTCGCCCCGGGCCAGGGTCCCACCTCCTTCCCGGCCCTTCTCCCCGTCAGAAAGGTAGCGAGCCCGCATGGCGAATCCCAACGAGACCGCCGCCCCCCGCCGTGGCCTCCTCGGCAGCCTCTTCCCCCGCGCGAACCCCGTGGGCCTGAAGGGCGAAGGGGCGGGCAAGCCGGCGAACGTCCAGGCCATGGAGATGGAGATCTCCTGGCTCAAGATGCAGCTCGCCCAGTTCCAGAAGGAGCAGGCGCAGTTCGAAGGCCAGGAGCCGTTCTTCCTCGGCACCCACCACATGACGGCCATCATCCCGCCGATCCCCGGGGCGGGCGTGCGCGCGACGGCCGGCTCGCCGTCGATGGTCGGATACGTCCTCTCCAGCGACGCCTGGCAGCTCCTCATCAGCAAGTACCTCAAGCCGAACTCGCTGCTGCTGGACGTCGGCTGCGGCAGCGGCAAGATGGCCCGCGCGCTGGCCTACCACCCGTACGTCCGCAAGTACGTCGGCTTCGACGTCCTCCGCGAGAGCATCGACTTCTGCAACGACGTCCTCGTCCCGCGGATCGGCCGGAAGTTCGAGTTCCACCACCTCGACGTCGTCTCCTGCTACAACCCGAACGGGACGATCAAGCCGACCGATGTCCGCTTCCCCGTCGCCGACGGCTCCGTCGACTTCGCCTGGGGCTGCTCGCTCTGGACCCACCTGTTCGAGGAAGACGCGCGGCACTACCTCCGCGAGGTCCGCCGCACGCTCTCGCCCGGCGGCCTGTTCCTCCCCACGATCCACATCAACCCCGAGGCGGGGTCGAAGTACTCGGGCGACGAGGTCAAGGCCGACGTCGACAAGGAGTATTTCTTCCAGATGTGCGACGACGCCGGCCTGGTCGTGGCCGCCGAGCTGGGGATGGTCCTCGGCCAGTACGCGACCCTGTTCAAGATCAAGCCCGGCAGCTCCGTCCCGACCATCGTCAACGTCGGCGGGGCCAAGAGCGAAGCGGAGGCCGCCGAGGCCGCCCGGAACGTGAAGTCGAGCGCCCTGCTCCCCCCGGACGGCGGCGCGATGACGGCGGAGATGCTCCGCTACAACGCCCAGTGGGCCGCCGAGCAGCAGACGACGGAGAAGGTCCACCCGCAGGACTTCATCTACTGGTTCGTCACCAGCCACCCGGGCCTCTCGCTGGAGGACGGCACGAAGTATTACTTCGAAGACGCCGCCAACACCGCGAGGAAGCTCGACGCCCACCTCGTGCGGCTGTTCGGCGAGGAGAAGCGGCCGATCAAGCTGCTGGAGTTCGCCTCCGGCTACGGCTGCGTCTCGCGGCAACTGAAGAAGAACCCGCGATTCGAGCTGACCAGCAGCGACATCCACCCGGCCGCGATCGAGTTCCTGAAGAACGAGATCGGCGTCAACGCCCTTCAGTCGGCCCACGTCCCGGAGGACTTTACGACGCCCGAGCTGTACGACGCGATCTTCTGCCTGTCGTTCTTCTCGCACATGCCCAAGTCGACCTTCGGGCGCTGGATCAAGGCCCTGTACGACCGCCTGGCCCCCGGCGGCCACCTAATGTTCACGACCCACGGCTCCAAGAGCTGCGACGGCCTCCAGATCACCCTGGACGACCTCGACGAGGAAGGCTTCTGGTTCAAGGCCGCCAGCGAGCAGCACGACCTCGACTCGTCCGAGTACGGCCTGACCCTCAGCCTCCCTCAGTTCGTCCTCCCCACGATCCACAAGGCCGTGAACGCCCCGGTCGTCGACTACCGCCAGGGCGAGTGGTGGAACCACCAGGACCTGTGGGTCGTGAAGAAGGATCGTTGATCCGGTTCACGTCCCGATGATTCACGCAGGCCCCGGTCGTTCAACGGCCGGGGCCTTTCGCCGCGCGGAGCGCGGCCTTCGCGCCGGCCCAACTCTCCAGGATCTCCTCGCGCGAGAGCCGACGGATCCGCCCGTCCGACATCACGACGGCGAATCCGCCGGGATCGCTCGGCGACGGGTATTTCGCGATCTCCGACGGCGAGACGTCCCGGGGCTCCGTCCAGCGGGTCGTCGATTCGGCGTCCTCGAACACCACGGGCCGCGGGGATGCCCCGCGGCCGGTCGAAATCCCAAGGTCCCAGAACGCCGCCGCGGCTGTGACGACGACCGCCAGGACCGTGGAGGCCAATGCCCGCACATGCCTCGGTCGCTCGTCCTCGGCTACCCCCGGGCCGGACCTTGAAGTCCGATCCAGGGTAGCAGAGAGCGGGGAAGCTTTCCCCGTTCAAGCGCTCTCGCGCGAGACTTTCCGCGCCCGCCCCGGCACCGCGGCCGGCCGGGCCTCGCCGGGGAAGACGAGGAAGTCGCGGGCGTGGAGGTAGGCCCCGACGCACGTCGCGGCGGCGCGGTCGACGTGGAAACGGGCCGCGAACAGAGATCCGGCGAGGTCTCGGTGGGCGTCGTGGAGGGCCGGATCGCGGAGGTAGCGGAGGATCGAGGCGGCGATGCGGTCGACTTCGAGGACGCCGTCCGCGTTCGACTCCGCGGCGATCCCGGCCGTGCGGCCGTCAATCGTCAGCAGGTCGTGAATCGGGCCCGAATCGGGCGCGACGACGGGGAGGCGGCAGGCCAGGGCCGCCGCGAGCTGGCAGGAGGCCCCGGCGGCGAGCCATTCGGACGGGGCGAGTGCTGCGTCGCAGTCGGCCAGCAGCGCCAGCGCGTCGGACGGCCGGTCGGCCATGACCAGCCGCGCGCGACGGCCCCGGCGCTCGCCTGAGGCGGCCCGATTCACCACCCGGACGGCCGCCATCGCGGCGTGGCGGGCGTCGGGTCCCTGATCGATCAGGTAGACCAGGAATTCGCCGTCGCGACGCGCGATCGACGGCCCGCCCTCGACGGCGAAGTCGGGACGAAAGCCGGGGTGGAGCACCGTCCGGCGCTTGGAGGCCAGCTCGGGACGAGTTTCGAGCAGGTCGTCGGAATGGCCCTCGTGGAAGACGCCCGAGACCCGATCGGCGGGACGAAGCCTGCGACCCCTGGCCGCGGACGGCTCCTCGTCGAGCCAGGCGTCGCGGCCGGGCGCCAGGTGGATGAACCAGGGGACGTTCAAATCGACGTTGATGTGGGCGACGAGCCGGTCGGCCGCCTCGCCGCGCGAGTGGATCGCGTCGATCTCGTGGAACCGTACCATCTCCTGGAGCACCGTCGTCCGCACGCGGTTCGCGGGGAGGTCGCCGGCCGGCTCGGCCGACCAGGGCGTGACGTCGAACGTCCCCTCCAGCAGGACCACGCGATCGTCGAACAGCTCCCGCAATCTTTCGGCGGCCCGCGAGGGCCGGGTGCAGCAGACGAAGACGGCGTGCTCGCGGGCCAGGGCGTTCGCCAGGTGGGCCGTGGCGATCGCTTCGAGGTCGGCTTCGGATCCGTCCACGACCAGCAGGATCCGCAACTCGCCCGGCGCGGCCAGCTTGCGCCGCATCAGGCCGCGGATCTTGTTCAAGGGCCCGGCGGCTCGGGCGTTGTTCATGAGCGAGGGCCGCTTGAGCGCGAACCGCTCGGTGAGCAGGTCGTATTCGAAGAGCGTCTGGCCCAGGCCGCGGGCCATGGCGTTCAGCGAGACGTCGTAGGTCTCGAAGACGCGGAACTTGGCGTGGAGCGTCTCCTCCGCGTGCGTGTCGGCCTTGGTCGACTGGAACGAGACGGTCGCCTCGTGGCGGCGGTACGAGTTCAGCGACTCGGGGACGAACGCGATCTTCCCGCCGCGGAGCAGCATGGCGTAGAACAGCCAATCGCCCGCGAACCGCATCCCGGCCAGTTCCTCGGCGAAGTCCATCGCCGCGGGCTTGCGGAACACCGCCGCGCTGGCGTTGGGGATGGTGTTCTTCTGGCTCAGGCCGATCTCGGCCTCCTCGGCGGCGTCGGCCGTGTAGCGGGATCGCCAGCGTTCGGGGTCGATGTCGTCGGTGTGGCCCAGGAAGTCGGCCGCCCAGAGCTCGCCCTCGGGGCCGATGAGGGCGGACTGGCTGTAGGCCAGGGCGACCTCCGGGTCGCGGAATTCGGGGACCAGCCGCTCCAGGAACCTGGGATCGCAGGAGTCGTCGGACTCGGCGAGCCAGATCAGGTCGCCGGTCGCCAGGGCCATCCCCTTCATCCACTGCTTGAAGGTGCTGCCGCTGTTCTCCTCGTTCACCACGATCCGCATCGGCACCGGCGACTCCGGCGCCAGCCGACGAGCCACCGCGACGCTGTCGTCGGGCGAGCAGTCGTCGAGGAAGATGATCTCGTGCGGCCGGACGGTCTGCTCGAAGACGGTCCGCAGCCGCTCCTCCAGATACGGGGCGTGCCGGTAGTTGGGCACGATCACGGAGACCTTCGGCTCGGACGCCGGGGAGTAGCCGTAGTCCTCGCCGAGGATCGCCAGGAACTCGGACATGAACCGCGGCCAGGTGAACGACTTGCGGATGATCGACCGCCCGCGCCCGCCCATCTCCGACCGCGCGTCGGCGTCGTGGAGCAGGTCGCGGATCGTCCCGGCCATCGCGGCGACGTCGAGGTAGGGCACGGCCACGCCGCCGCCGCCGAGCACCTCCGGGGCGCCCCCCGAGCCCGCGAAGGCGACGACCGGCAGGGCCCCCTCCATCGCCTCCAGGTTGGCGAACGGGCAGGGGTCTTCCCGCGAGGTCAGGGCGAAGACGTCGGCCGCGAGGAAGTTGGGCGACATGTCGGGACACGAGCCGGCGAACAGGATGCGGTCGCCGAAGCCGGACGCCTCGACGTCGTGCCGGATCCACTGGTAGAAGTCGCGGTCGACGGTGTGCCCGAACCAGACGAACCACGTCTTGTCCGCGATCCCGGCCGACGCGGGGTCGGCGAAGAATCGTCGCGCGGCCTGGACGAAGAGGTCGGCCCCCTTGCGCAGGTCGATCGTCCCGCAGCCGAGGACGATCCGGGCGTCGGCGGGGAGCTTCAACTCCTCGCGGACGCGCCCGCGCATCGCGTCGCGCGGCAGGCCGAGCGTCTTCGGCTCCAGGCCGTAGCGGACGGTCTGCACCCGGTCCGGGTCGACGTCGAACCGGGAGATCAGCGCGTCGCGGACGACGTCGGCGGGGACGATGGTCCGCCGGCTGGCGGCCTTGATGCGGTCGATGGCCTCGACACCGCCGAGGATCTCGATGAACGTCGGCAGCTCGTGGATCCACGAGAGGACCGGCACATCCCGGCGCTTCAGGGCGGCGTGGAACTCGCTGACGGCCATCGTGTTGCAGACGGCGATCCCGTCCGGGGCGTATTCGCGGAAGCGCGCGACGATCTCGCCCGGGGCGTCCTCCCACGTCGCGAGGCCGGACTCGACCACGGACCACAGCCCGACCGTCGGGGCCAGGCGGGCGAACTTGGGGGCGAGATCGCCGCCGGTGCGCAGGACGACCCAGCATTCGACGTCCGGGACCTTCGACAGCTCCTCGGCCAGCCGCAGCAGGCAGAGGGGGGCCCCGGTGCGGCAGGCGGAATGCGAGACCAGGAGGATCTTGAACGTCCCGCCGGCCGGCCGGCCCTCGGCCTCGCGGCGAGCTTCCCCCTGCCACGGGAGTTCCCGGAATCGGCCCCCGGGCGCGGCGACGGCCGCGGGAGTCGGCGGGATCGCCTGAAGCGGGGGAGCCGCGGGCCGGCCGAGCGCCTTCCGGACCTTGTGGACCACCCGTCGCGAGGCCCTGGACACGGCGGCGCGCGGGCCCTCGACGGCCGCCACCCGGGCCAGCCGGATCGACAACTCCAGGCAGCGCCCGTGGAGGCGGGTCTGCGGGAAGAGACGGTCCCCGACCCGCCGGCCGCGCTCGATCACCTTCAACGCCGTGCTCCGTCGGAACTCCTCAAGCTTGGCCGCCGCG
>ERZ778021.1876-NODE-1876-length-21529-cov-5.674769_pt1 | contig 21529 bp, 16 predicted proteins | sample MGYA00375751_ERZ778021 | MGnify/ENA primary metagenome ERZ778021 (study PRJEB29350, sample SAMN05389814) | bioreactor metagenome | isolation source: Thiocyanate stock bioreactor | place: South Africa: University of Cape Town | collected 2013-08-29 ... | reverse complement strand
TCATGATGACCGAGCTGTCGACGATCAGGCCGAAGTCGATCGCCCCCAGGCTCATCAGGCTGCCGGCGATGCCGTAGTAGACCATCATGTTGATGGCGAACAGCATGGACAGGGGGATCGCCAGCGCCACCACCAGCCCCGCCTTCAGGTTCCCCAGCATGGCCAGCAGGACGGCCACGACGAGGATGCCCCCTTCCGCCAGGTTGGAGGCGACGGTGGTGATGGTCCGGGTGATGAGGACGGCGCGGTCGTAGAACGGCTCGACGACGATCCCCTCCGGCAGCCGGGGGCGGATCTCTTCGAGCTTCTCCTTGATCCGGTCGACGACGACGCGGGAGTTCTCGCCGGCGAGCATCATGGCCGTGGCGGTGACGGCCTCCCCCTGGCCGTCGCGGGAGACGGCCCCGTTGCGGATCATGGGGGCGAAGCGGACCTCGGCCACGTCGCGGACGTAGACCGGCGTCCCGGCCGGCGTCGTGTCCAGGACGATCTCCTCCAGGTCCTTGAGCGTGCTCACCAGGCCCACGGCCCGGATCACGCGCTGCTCCCCCTGGCGCTCCAGGTAGCCGCCGCCGGAGTTGCTGTTGTTCAGGCGGATCGCCTCGAACACCTTGTTGACGGAGATGTTGCGGGCCAGCAGGCTCTCGGGGTCGAGGCGCACCTCGTAGGTCTTCAGCTCGCCGCCGAAGGCGTTCACCTCGACGACGCCCGGCACGCTCTTGAGCGGCCGGGCGACCTCCCAGTCGAGGATCGTCCGCAGCTCCATGAGCGAACGCGGGCGGGCCGCGTCGGGGGCGTTGCGGACCTCGAACTGGAACACCTCGCCGAGGCCCGTGGTGATCGGGCCCATCTCGGGCTGGCCGAACTCCGGCGGGATCGACGAGCGGACGGTCGCCAGCCGCTCGCCCACCTGCTGCCGCGCCCAGTAGATGTCGGTCCCCTCCTCGAACACCACGGTCACGCTGGAGAGGCCGAACTGCGAGAACGACCGCACCTCCTGGATCCGGGGGATCCCGTTCATCGAGTTCTCGACCGGGATCGTGATGAACTGCTCCATCTCCACCGGGCCCAGGCCCGGGGAGCTGGTCAGGGCCATCACCTGGACGTTCGAGATGTCGGGCGTGGCGTCGATGGGGAGCTTCAGCAGCGAGCGCGCCCCCCAGATCATCAGGCCCACCAGCAGGAGGATGACCAGGGGGCGGTTGCGCAACGCCCAGTCGATGAGGCGGTCGAACATGTTCGCGAGGGGGCCCGGGGGTGAAGGTGGGGGCGCACGAGGGGCGGCCGGCCGGGGGCGCCCCCGGCCGCGACCGCGCCGACCGTGGGGCGGGGGTCAGGACTCGGACGAGGCCAGCCGGATCCACTCCGCCTTGAGCTTGAAGGCGCCGCGGGTGACGACCTCCTCGCCGGGGCGGAGGCCGGAGAAGACGGCCGTGCGCTCCTCGCCGGGGCCGCGGGTCTTCACCTCGCGCATCTCGAACTCCTCGGGCCCGGTGCGGACGAAGGCGATCCAGCGCTCGTCGTCGGAGAGGAGGGCGTCGCTGGGGACCGAGGGGACCTGCTCCTGCGAGCGGACCGACAGGGCGACGTCGATGTACATGCCCGGCTTGAGGAAGCGCTCGGGGTTCTCGGCGCGGGCGAGGAGGGTGACGGTCTGGGTCTTCTCGACCACGAGGTCGCCGGTGTAGAGGAGCCGGGCCTTGAACTGCTTCTCGGGGTAGGCGTCGGACTCGAACGTGATGGAGACGTTCTCGTCGTCCTGGACGTACGGGAGGTTGCTGGGGTTGATGTTGGCCTCGACCCAGACGTGCTCCAGGTTGGCCAGAGTGAAGATGCGGTGGGTGACGTCGACGGCCACGCCGGGGACGACCAGCTCGCGGTCGAGGATGGTGCCGGCGAACGGGGCCTTCAGCTTGTACAGGCTGGCCGGCTCCTCGGGGAGCGGCTTGGGCTCGGCCCCCTTGGCGGGCCCGGTCCCGACGGCCATCGCCTCGGCGACGTCCAGGACCGATTCCTTCGTGCCCGCGTCGCCCGGGGGCTTGGCCGGCGCGGCGTCGGCGGAGATGTGCTGCTGGCGGAGGGTCTTGGGGATGTAGTCGTCATCGTCCGGGTCGACGCCCAGCACCTGGAGCTTCTCGCGGGCGACCAGCACCGAGGTCTCGGCCTGGCGGAGGGCCTGCTGGGCGCGGACGTTGGCCAGGTTGGTCTCGTAGCCCATCTGGTCCATGAGGGTCTGGTACGCGGCCAGGTCGGCGTCGAACCGGGCCTTGGACTCCTCCATCAGCCGCCCCCGGATGATCTCCTGGTCGTACAGGTCGCTCTGGCGGGCGAGGTTGGCCTTGGCCAGCCGGTGGGCCGTGTAGGCCGTCATCAGCCGCTCGCGGTTGGTGCCGACGGGCTTCTCCGCGAACTTGGCGTTGATGTCCTCCGGCGAGTCCTCGGCCTTGAGCCGCTCGATCAGCTCCAGCGTGTTCTTGAGGATGGTCTCCTGCCAACGGGCCTGCGCCAGGGCGACGTCCAGCGACTGGAGGTTCATGAGGAGGTCGAGCCGGGCCTGGCCGACCGCGGCGCTCTCGATGGTCGCCAGCACGTCGCCGGCCTTCACGTCCTGGCCGATGCGCACCGACACGCTCCGCACGATCCCCGGCGCGCGGGGCGTGATGAACGCGAACCGGTTCTCGTCGGGCGCGATCCGGCCCGGGACCCGCACCAGGATCGTCTCCGGCTCCATCTCGACCGGCCGGACCTCGACGCCGATCAGCTTCTGCTGCTCGGCCGAGATCTTCACCATCCGGGGCTTCGACGCCGACGCATCGGCCGCGGCGGGCGAGCCCGACGTCGGCGCGGTCGCGTTCGCCGCGTGCGACGCCTCGGCCGAGGTCTCCGGCGCACGCGCCGCGCCGAGATACTTCCAGGCGCCGAACCCGGCCGTCAGGGCGACGGCCAGGGCGACGGCCGACCAGGCTTTGCGGGACGTCAGTCGGAGCGCGAAGGGTCGTGCCATGATTCCTCGATGCGGTTCGGGCGACGGGGAGGCCCGCGGCCTGGGCCCGCAGATGGGTTCGTCGGCGCGCAGCGCCGCCGGGGAGTTCGCGTGGGGCGGCGTCCGGGGGAGGGCGCGGCCGGGGGGCCCGGCGCGTCGGACGCGTCCGACGCCGCCGGGCGGGCCGGTCGGCCGCCCGATGCGCCGGCGAGCCGCCGCCCGCAGGCGACGGTCGGGCTTCAGTCTCCACAACTATCCGCGCCGAGGGCGGCGATTGTCCACCGTTAATCCGCCGTTTTAGCGGATTTTAAGCCTCGGCTTCGCATGGGTTCGTGAGCCGTTTTTAAGGATTGGCCGGCGCGACGGCGGGATGCCCTGGTCAACGCGGCCGATTCGTCATAGAAAGGGGGGCCTTGACGGGGATTCGGGCGACCGGGCGGCGGGGGGAGGCGAGGATGGCCGAGGATCAGCATCCGGCGGGGGGGGGCTTCCTGGCCCGGCTGGGCCTGGACCGCCCCGAGCTGCGGGCCTGGGCGATGTACGACTGGGCCAACTCGGCCTTCATGTGCACGATCATCACGGCCGTCTTCCCCATCTACTATTCGCAGGTCGCCTGCGCCGGCGTCCCGTCCCACGTCGCCTCGGGCCGGCTGGCCGCCGTGACGACGCTCGGCATGGTGATCGTCGCCCTGATGTCGCCCGTGCTGGGGGCCTACGCCGACCACACGGCCCGGAAGAAGCCGCTGCTGGGGATCTTCCTGACGCTCGGCCTGGCGGCGACGGCGGGGATGTTCTTCATCCACACCGGCGACTGGATCCTGGCCTCGACGCTGTTCGTCCTGGCGAACATCGGGGCCAACGCCAGCTTCGTCTTCTACGACGCGCTGCTCCCCCACATCGCGTCCGACGTCGAGATCGACCGGGTGTCGACATCGGGTTACGCGCTGGGGTATGTCGGCGGCGGGCTGCTGCTGGCGCTGAACCTGGCGTGGATCACCAAGCCGGAGTGGTTCGGCCTGCCGGGGCCGGGCGCGGCGACCGAGGCCGGGCGAACCTTGCGGGTCCGGCTGGCGTTCGCGTCGGTGGCGGTCTGGTGGGGCGTCTTCTCGATCCCGCTGTTCCGCCGCGTGGCCGAGCCGGCCGTCGCCGGCGGCGAGCGCTGGGCCGACATGCACCCGGTCCGGGCGACGTTCGGGCGGCTGCGCGAGACGGCCGTCGAGCTGAGGCGGTGCCGCCAGGGGTTCCTGATGCTCCTGGCGTTCCTGATCTACAACGACGGCATCGGCACCATCATCCGGATGGCCACGGTGTACGGCGAGGAGTTGAAGCTCGACTCCAACGTGATGATCGCGGCGATCCTGGTCGTGCAGTTCGTCGGCATCCCGTGCTCGTTCCTGTTCGGCTCGCTGGCGGGCGTGCTGGGCGTGAAGCGGTCGATCATGCTGGGGTTGATCGTCTACACGCTGATCTGCGTGGTCGGCTATTCGATGAAGACCGAGGCCCACTTCCTGATCCTGGCGGGGCTGGTCGGCGTGGTGCAGGGGGGGACGCAGGCGCTGTCGCGGTCGCTGTTCGCGAGCCTGATCCCGCGGTCGAAGTCGGGCGAGTTCTTCGGCTTCTTCGCGGTGGTCGAGAAGTTCGCCGGCATCTTCGGCCCGGCGATGTTCGCGGCGATCAACTTCGCCACGGGCTCCAGCCGCGGCGCCATCCTGGGCGTGATCGGCTTCTTCCTCGTCGGCGGCCTGCTGCTGGCCCTGGTGGACGTGCCCGAGGGCCAGCGCCAGGCGCGGGAGTGGGACCTCGAACACGGCGGCTGACGGGCCTGCGCCGAACGTCGCCCCCGCTCCCGACGGGATACTCCGTCGAAGATATGGGACTGGGAGCAGGGGTCCCCCCTTCTCCCCTCGTGGGAGAAGGTGCCCCGGAGGGGCGGATGAGGGGGGCGCGACCGCGGGCCGTCGGACTTCAAGGCCTTCGCCGGCCATGGGATGCGACGGCGGTCGCCCCCTCATCCGGCCTGCGGCCACCTTCTCCCACGAGGGGAGAAGGATGATTCGCATCGGCTTGCGAAAATATCAACCCGCAGTGCATCGTGGAAGGCGAGAGCTTCAAGCCGTCGTCGCCGGCCTCGTCCACGCCTTCAGCGTGATGGACCACGACGTGACCATGTAGAAGATCGGGTAGATCAGCGAGATGTAGGCCAGCGTGCGCTCGGTCGAGGAGAACTCGGGGGCGGCGTCCGTCGGCAGGGACCAGACGAGCGCGACGGCGAGCAGGCCCCAAGCGGCCCCGGTGATGGTGGCGAATCGGTTCAGCCGGCCGGGCATCGACGGGTACAGGTGCTTCACCGGGACGAAGGTCAAGAACGCCAGGAATAGCAGGATATAGAGCGCCGGCCAGGGCGGGATCGGCAGGGCGTACAGGTACAGCGCGACGACGTTCCAGAGCGACGGGAAGCCCAGGAAGTAGCCGTCGGGCGTCTTGATGTCGACCTGGCAGAAGCCGTAGGCGCTCGCCAGCAACGGCGCGATGAGCCAGGGTGCCGCGTGCTCGGGGATCAGCCCGGCGCGCCAGACCAGCATCAGGGGGAGGCAGGTATAGGTGAGGAAATCGGTGATGTCGTCCAGCCGGCGGCCGTCGAAGGACGGGACGGCCTCCTTGATCCGCACGGCGCGGGCGAAGGTGCCGTCGACGGCGTCGATGATCGTCGCCAGGATCATCAACAGGAACGACCACCGGACGGCGTCGGGCCCGCCCCGCACGAGCAGGTAGAGGATGACCGCCGCGCACGCCAGCCCGGACGCGGTGAAGGCGTGGACGCACCAGCCGAGGACCTTGCGAATCAGGCTGACGGGGCGGGCGGCTTGCGGAGCCAGGGTCTCGGCCATCTCTTGCGGCTTCCCTTCGATCGATCGATCGGACGGTTACGACGATTCCCCGGGGGCGAGCTGGGCCATCACGGCCGAGGGGTCGGCGAACTCCAGTTCGTCGGCGGCGTGCTCGGGGAGGACGCCGGCGCGGAGGCGGCCCACGGCCAGGTAGTAGGCGGCCCCGACCGCCAGGAGCGCGGCGGTCGCGTAGATCGCGGCGAAGCGACCGACCGGGTCCTCGCCGTAGATCTCGGCCCGGGGCCAGCTCATGTTGACCACCACGAACAGCCCCCAGGCCGTCGCGGCCAGGTTCACCGGCAGGCCCCAGCGGCCCAGCGAGAAGCGGTCGGGGGCCGGCGGCTCGTCGCGACCTTGCAGCCGGGCCAGCAGCATGGGGGCCGTGACCATCAGGTAGGCGAGGTTCGCCCAGACCAGCGCCACGGAGCAGAGGGTCTCGATCAGCCGGGGGGCGTTGACGTTCACGAGCAGCACGGCCGCGGCGAGGGCCCCGGTGACGATCGCCGGCGCGATCGGCGTGCGGGTCTCGCCCGTCACCTTCGCGAGGGCCTCCGCGAACGGCAGGCTGTTGTCGCGGGCCATCGCGAAGATCAGGCGGACGGTCCCCGCGTGGACGGCCAGGGCGCACACCGTCACGGCGAAGACGACCTCGACGAGGAAGACGGTCCCCAGGCTCGGGCCGAGCACGGCCTTGATGACCATCGGCAGGCCGCCGGAGACCTGGCCCATCGCCGGGTCGGACGGGTCGGGCATGGCCAGGATCCCCGCGGCGATCAGCAGCCCCCCCGCCACGCCCGCCGCGGCCAGCGCCCGGAGGATCGCCCGCGGCGCCCGCCGGCGCGGGTCGGACGTCTCCTCGGCCAGCGTGCCGGCGGTGTCGAAGCCGTACATGACGTACGACGCCATCACGGCCGCCGCCAGGAACGACGCGAGGTAGCCGCCGGGTTCGCCCGCGCCCCGACCTTGCGTCTCCAGCAGGACCGAAGGCCCGCGCACGGCCCCGCCGAGCAGCAGGCCGATCAGCAGGACCACGCCGATCAGCTCGGCGAGGACCCCTGCGTTGTTGATGTACGCCATCAGCTTCACGCCGACGGCGTTGACGGCCGTCGTGAACGCGATCAGGGCGCAGCCCAGGAGCACGGCGTTGCGGGCCTGGTCCTCGGGCCGGGAGCCGTCGCCGAACCACTGGAACCAGCCGGATATCTGCGGCAGCGTGTTCTGCAACGCCAGCGCGACGGCCGCCAGCGACAGGACCGAGCACGCCAGGTAGACCCAGCCCGTCAGCCAGCCCCCCAGCGGCGAGCCCACCTGCTTCGACCACTGGTAGACGCCGCCGGAGAGCGGGTAGGCCGAGGCCAGCTCCGCGAAGCCGAGCGCCACCAGGAATTGCCCGAGGAAGACCAGGGGCCACGTCCAGAAGAACGCCGGGCCGCCGGCGGAGTACCCCAGGTAGAACATCTGGGGGACGCCCGTCAGGATCGAGATGTACGAGAACCCGGCCGCGAACGAGGAGAAGCTCCCCAGCGAGCGGTCGAGTTCCTGCTTGTAGCCGAACGCCGCCAGGTCACGGACGTCGTCGTTCGCGCTGCCGGGCATGCGGCGTCAGCCTCACTCACGGAACGGGCCGATGTCATGAATCCTCCTCCCCCCTTCTCCCCTCGCGGGAGAAGGGGGGAGGGCGGCGAGGGGACGACTTCGCCGTCAGCCCCGGATTGAATCGTCAGGCCGGCTTCGTCGCCAGGTAGATGCCCCACTTCATGTCGCCGGCCTTGCAGAAGCCGATCTTCATGTTCCAGCGGTCGACCAGGTAGTTCAGGTCTTCCTCGGAGAAGGCGGTGAGGAACTTCGAGCGCTCGTCCTTCAGCCGCTTCTCCTCGCGCTTGAGGATGTCGACGAAGGTGTCGGTGGCGTCGTCGACGACGACGTCGGTGAAGCCGGCGGCCTCCAGGACCTTGCCGTACTGGGCCGGCTCGATGACGCTGTAGCCGGTCTTCTTGATGTAGTCCTCGAACTCGGGCGAGCCCGGGGTCTTGCCGCGGGCGTAGTCGGTGATGATGAGCTTGCCGCCCGGCTTGAGCAGGCCGTACAGGGTCTTGAAGAGGTGGGCCTTGTCCGGGATGTGCATGAAGGCGTCCCGGCTCCAGGCCAGGTCGAACTTCTCCGGGAAGTCCGTCTTCAGGACGTCGCCCAGGATGAACTGCACCTTGTCGGACATGCCGGCCGCCCTGGCGCGGTCGTGGCCGACGGCGATCATCTCCTCGGCCAGGTCGATGCCGACGACCTGCGCGCCGTACTTCTCGACCAGGTGGAACGCCGCGCCGCCGATGCCACTGCCGACGTCGAGCACGCGGACGCCCGGCTTGAGGAAGCCCTGGAGGCGGGACGTCAGGTTGTCGGTCGTCTCGGCGCCGCCGGTGCTGATGTAGTTGTCGCCGAAGATCATCTCGTAGCGGAGGATCGAGTTCCGGCTGTACTGGCCGTTGTTGTCGAACTTCGGCTTCGAGGCGTCCGCCGCGGCTTGCGTGCCACTCATGATGGGTCCAGGCTCGGATTGCGAGGAGGGAGGCAGGGGGCCTCCGGGCGCCCGGCGGGGGTCTGCGGGGGCTCGGGGGCGTCGTCCAGGTTCGCTATTGTGGGGCAGGGGGGAGAGCCTTGTAAAGGGCTCATCGGCCCCGCGCCGCCTCGGCCACGAACCCGGTCAGGGCCCGGCGATAGCGCGGCGGGTCGACCTCCGCCAGGTCGTGATGATGGGCGCCGGGGAACGTCTCCAGCCGCGCGTGCGACCGGACCCGGTCGAAGATCGCCCGCGCCTCGGCGACGGTGGCCAGCTCGTCGGCCTCGCCGGCCAGGATCAGGACCGGCACGTTTTCGGGCGCCTTCGCGACGGCCTCCACCGGCGCGATCGCGTCGAGCTGCGGCAGCAGCGCCAGCCCGGCGACGCGCAGCCCCAGATACGCGGCCTGCTCGAACGGCGTGGGCAGCGCCGCGCGGGTGCGGTTGCGGACGGCCGTCTTGAGGTCGCTGTACGGGCTCTCCAGGACGTAGCCCGCGACCCGCCCGCCCAACTCCCCGGCCGCGAACGCCGCCGCCGCCGAGCCCAGCGAGACCCCGACGATCACGATGGGCCGACCCGGCCGGCGCGCCTCCAGGAAGTCGACCGCGGCGACCACGTCCCGTCGGGCGGACAGGCCGATGTCGTTGACCGCGCCCGTCGAGTCGCCGTGCGCCCGCATCGAGATCAGCATCGCGGCGCATCCGAGGTCCCGCGCTGTCAGCTCGGCCCGCGACAGGCAGTGAGCCCGGCCGCCGCCGTTGCCGTGCAGGAACAGGACGCTCGGCGCGTCTTCCCGTCCGTCGGCGAACCACGCGCCGATCTCCTGGCCGTCGTCGGTCTTCAGGCGGTGGTCCTCGAACTTCGCCCACGGAACCTTCGGGGCCGGCTCGGGGTAGGGCGGGCGGCGTCGGCCGGTCAGCTTGTAGGCGACGAGGAACGAGATCCCCATCCACGCCGCGAGGAGCATGGCGACGGCGACGGCCCAGCGGCGGGCGCGACGGCGGCGGCGGGCGGGCGCGATCGTCGTCGCGGCGGTCGGGTCCGGTTCGGGGTTGTCCATGAGGGGGGGCGGGTCCTTAATGGGACGGTCCGTGCGGGGACGGCCCGCGGGATGGAGGAGCCTGGAGATGAAGCAGGGCCGAACCCCTTCCGGAATGTACGACCCCCGCCGCGGGGGCGAGCCCCTCCTCGCCGGCCGCGTGTCCTCGGGGGCCGGCGATTTCGAGCCCGGGCGTTCGAACTGCTTCGGAGTGTACTGCATCGAGGCCGGCCGCGGCAGCGTCTCCGTGGACGAGGCGAGGCATCCGTTCGGGCCGCGCTCGCTGGTGTTCTCGGCCCCGTACCAGTACCTCCGGTTCCACGTCGAGGATTCGCTGGCCGGGCTGGCGATCCGGTTCCACGCGAACTTCCTGTGCGTGGAGACGTTCCACGCCGAGGCCGGCTGCGCCGGCGTTCTCTTCGGGGATCCTTGCGGCGTCCCCGTCCTGCCCCTGGGGGCGGCCGAGGCGTTCGAGATCCGCGACCTCGGCGAGCGGATCGGCCGCGAGACGGCCGAGCGGGGCCTGGCCTATCAGGAGGCCGCGCTCGCCTACCTCAAGGTGCTGCTCGTCCTGGCGACCCGCGTGAAGTCGGCGGGCGGCCCGGCCGGCGATCCGGCCGCGGCGGCGGCCGGCCACCCGTTGCTGGGGCGTTTCCGCGAGCTGATCGAGTCCGAGTACCTCAGGCGGCACGCGCCGTCGTGGTATGCGGGGGCGCTCCACGTCTCGCCGAAGACGCTCGGGCGGGTGGTCCGGGAGCACCTGGGCGCGACCCCGACCGCGCTCATACGGGCCCGCGTCCTGACCCATGCGAAGTGGCAGCTCCTGCACACACTCCGCTCGGTCAAGGAGATCGCCGCGGAGGTGGGCTTCGACGACGAGCTGTACTTCAGCCGCCTCTTCAAGAAGGCCGCGGGCGTCTCGCCGACCTTCTTCCGCGAGTTCGAGACCGAGATCCGGGGCGGGAGCAATCTGTCCATCCCTTCGGGTCATCCGTCCATTCCCCGCCCCCCCGCCCCGGCCCAGAATACGGGCGACGGGCCGGAGGGGACGGGCGACCGCGGGGTCGCCGCCCGACGGCGCCGACGCGACCGGACGGAGGGGTGACGATGCGCAGGGTGTTCGAAGCGGCGGCGGGGATGGATCGGGTTGGCGCGATGGTGACGCGGCTCGGCCTCATCGTCGTCTTCCTCTGGATCGGCGGCCTGAAAGCCTGCCGGTACGAGGCCGACGGGATCGTCCCGTTCGTCGCCAACAGCCCGTTCATGAGCTTCTTCTACGCCCACCCCGACGAATACAAGGCCCACAAGAATCCCGAGGGGGCCCCGACCCCCGAGAATCGCGCGTGGCACGAATCGAACCGGACCTACGAGTTCGCCTTCGGCCTGGGGTCGGTGATCGTGCTCTACGGCCTGATGCTATGCCTGCATCCCTGGCTCCCGCAGGTGGCGGCCCTGGGGAGCTTCCTGATCTTCGTGATGTCGTTCGTGACGCTCTCGTTCCTGGTCACGACGCCGGAATGCTGGGTCCCCGACCTCGGCGACGACCGCCACGGCTTCCCCTACCTGAGCGGGGCGGGTCGGCTCGTCCTGAAGGACGCGATCATGATGGGCGCGGCGCTGGTCACGATGGCGGATTCCGCGAAGTCCTATCTGCGGAAGCTGGGGCCGGCCGTCCCGGCGTCCTGAGGGGTCGGGGACGTCGCCTTTCCCGACGAACCCCATCCCGGGCGACATCGGCCCGGCCGCCCGGACCTCCTCATCCCGAAGGCGGTCGGCGTCCGGGCGGTCCGCCCGTCGGAACTCTCCGGCGGGACGATCAGGACCGGATGCAACGCCCGGTCGCCCGGTGCATCGCGTCGATCCGTGGTGATCGGCGAGAACCGTCCAATATCCAAGCCCCTCGCACGAACCCCTTCTCGACGGGGTTCCCGTCGCCGGGCGAGCGGTCGCCCGTCTGGGGGCCGACGGAGGACGATTCCATGGAAATCATCCAGGTGGGTTCCGACTTGGCCATGCCGACGCTCCCCTGGTTCGCCTGGCTCGGCCTGGCGGCCATCGTCGGCGGGATCCTCAGCGGCGTCGTCAAGATGCTGGTCGTCCATCGCGAGCGGATGGCGATGATCCGATGCGGGATGGATCCGGACGCCCCACACCGGAAGCCCGCCTACCAGGACGTCGACTGACGCGGGTCAGCGGCGGCGGGCGTCGCCCCCCTGCGAGGCGTCGGCCATGACGACGGGGCGGCCTTCGGAGGCGTCGGGGCGGCGGTTCTGGGCGACGAGCGTGCGGAACTGGGCCCGCGTCTCGGGCGTGGCCTCGGGCTCGCGCATCGCCACGTCGGTCGCCCAGTTGGGGTAGGAGACGACCAGCCGGGTCATCAGCGAGATGAACTGGCCGGCCTCCTTCACCTGGTCGTCCAGCAGCTTCTCGATCAGCGGCCGGAAGGTCCGGGCCAGGGTCTTCCAGCCCTTGGAGTCCACCTTCACGAACGCCTCGACGTCGTGCTGGATGTACGGCTGCTTGTTGACCTCGCGGTAATACCCGGTGTGCAGCACCAGGACCACGCGGGCCTCGATCTGGGTGCTGCCGCGCGGGCCGCCGACGTAGTTGAGGTTCGCCAGGATGACGTGGACCTTGGGCGAGCGGAGCACGAACTGCCAGGAGGCCGAGGAGCCCGAGCCGTCGTCGCCCGAGTAGCTGTCGGGGCCCAGCCGCTTCATCCTCACCGGGTTCTCGGCCAGGTCCTTCCACAACGCCAGCGTGATCGCCGGCTCGTTGACCAGGGACAGGTAGAGCGAGGGGTCGCACGGGAACGCCTCGGCTTCCCCCTTGCGATGGAACGTGTGGTCGCGGATGACCTCGGCCACCTGGTCGCGGAACTCGGCCGGGATCTTGTCCATCGGCACGACCTGGGCCGGGTCGACCTTCGACCACCCGATCCCCGCGCCCGCCGTCGCGTGCGTCAGGCACGCGCAGAGCGTCAACAGAATCCCGAGGGCCTTCCCGACGGCCGAGCTGGATCGGTCGCGGCTGGGTCCGGTCATGGCGTGCGCTCCATCCTCTTGCCGGCCGAGGCGGGCGCGGTGGTCCCCGGGTCTCCTCCCCCGGCCCGCGCCTGCATCTCCTACACTCTAGGGATCGGCCTGTCGCCCCCGATTCCTGACCTTCATCCCGTCGACCCGGCAATTTCCGCATTCGGGGGAAGTTTGGGATATCTGGGCCGTTGCTGAGATTCGGGCGATCCGGCGCGACGGTTCGCACGCGCGTCGGCCGGGGCGGGGGAAAACTGGAGTCGGGATCGAGATCGACCTTGCCGGGGCGGCGTTTCTCCCTATGATCCACGCCCATCAGGGAGGCCGGCAGCGGGCCCCCGAGAGATCGGTTCCGAACGAGGCAAGGAGGCCGACATGCCACTGGGACGCGGGACGGGACTTGGGATCGCGGGCGGCCTCGCCGTCGCCGCGGCCGGCGCGGGGCTGTTCTGGGCGACGTCGGCGCGGAAGCCCGCGGGCGCGTCCGCGCCGACGGCGACCGCCGTCGCGGCCCCCTACGGCGAGTCCAGCACGACGGCCGAGCTGGCCGGGGGCCTCCGCTCGGGCGACGCCCGGGCGCTGGAAGCGGTCCGCTCCCGCGTCGTCGGCAAGGCCGACGCCCCGAAGGAGGCCGTGAACGACGCGGCCATGGACGACTACCTGGAGATCGTCGGGGCGATGCGGGCGGGCTTCCTCCAGTTCCCGCCGGCCGGCCGGGCCGCCGCGGCGAGCGTCGCCGGCTCGATGCTCGATCGCTTCCGGGTCGACACGGTCTCGATCAAGTTCCTGGACGCCCTCAAGCCGATCCACGACGTCTACGCCGCCGCCCTCTCCGACGTCGACCCCGAGGTCCGCTTCGTCGCCCTGGGCGAGACGGCCAAGTTCTGGACGTGGATCCCGGGCCGCACGCTCTCCGAGATCGACGAGCTGAAGGTCTCGGAGTGGAAGGAAGGGATCCACCCGGCGGTGGTCCGCTGCCTGGCCAACGCCGACGTCCGCACCCGCGCCGCGGCGATCTACTCGCTGGGCTTCCTGCCGATCGAGGCCGCCGCCGCCCCGGCCCTGGCCTACGCCGAGGACCCGGCCGTCGAGGTCCGCCGCCAGGTGATCATCTCCTTCGCCGCCCGCCGCGGGCTGCTGACCGAGGACGCGCTGATCCAGCGCATCCACGACGAGGACCTGGCGATCCGCGAGGCCGCCTTCGCCGCCCTGAAGCTCCGCGGGCTGAACCAGGAGCAGATCAGCCTGGGCGTCATGATGACCAGCCCCCGGGCCGACCAGCGGGCCTCGGTGATCGCCCTGGTCAAGGACCGCACCGACATCGACCCCATCGTCTGGCTCATGCGGCTCACCCACGACAAGGACGACAGCGTCCGCATCCGCGCCGTCGAGGCCCTGGGCGCCCAGAAGACCGACGACGCCTCCGTGAAGCGCCGGATCGTCGAGATGGCCCAGTCCGACGCCTCCGAGCAGGTCCGCCAGGCCGCCAGCAAGCAGATGCCCACGGCCGAGGAGACCACCGCCTCGCTCCCCCCCCTCCCCGGCTCGTCCCTGCTCAACCCCAAGGCCAACTGAGCCTCGCCGGGGCCGATCCCACCATCCGACGGCGCGACCGCCCAGGCGGCCCGCGCCGTCGGTGCTTTTCGAAGTCGCCCGATCCCCGCGCGTCAGTCCGCCTCGCAGACGCGGCGGGCCTCCTCGACGTCGCGGGCGATCTGGTCGAGCAGGTCGCCGAGGCCGGCGAAGGCGCGGGTGGGGCGGAGGCGCCGGAGGAAGTCCATCTCCACGACCCGGCCGTACAGGTCGCCGCGGAAGCCGATCAGGTGGGCCTCGACCTTGTGGAGCTGCTCGCCGAACGTGGGGTTGGGGCCGATGTTGCAGGCGGCCGGCCAGGGGGTCGGCGGCGCGTCGTCGGCGTTCGGGACGAGCACGCGGGCGGCGTAGACGCCCTCGGCGGGGATGAGGACGTCGACCTCGTCCAGGTTGGCGGTCGGGACCCCGATCCCCGCGCCGCGGCCCGCGCCGTGAGAGACGACGCCGCGGATCCGGTGAGGCCGGCCCAGCAGCTCGCGGGCCTCGGCGACGTCGCCTTCGACCGGGGTCTTGGGGATCCGAGAGGAGGAGATCATCCGGCCGTCGTCGGTGGTCAGGGGCTCGGCGACGTGGAGGTCGATCCCCGCCTCGTCGCACCACTTCCCCAGCACGCCGACGTCGCCGCGGCGGTCGCGGCCGAAGAAGAAGTTCGGGCCCTCGACCATCCCCCGGACGCCGAACTGGGCCATCACGACCTGTTCGAAGAACTCGCGGGCCGACAGCCCCAGCAGCCACGGGCCGGTCTTGAAGACCGCGACGTCCGTCACGCCGGCCGCCGCCAACAGCTCGATCTCCCGCTCCAGCCAGACGAGCGGCTCGGGGACCTGATCGGGCCGGAGCAAGGTGGCGGGGTGGGGGTGGAACGTCACGGCCAGCGCCGGGGCCCCGGCGGCCCGGGCGCGGGCGACCAGCTCGGAGATCAGGCGGGCGTGGCCCCGGTGGACGCCGTCGAAGTTGCCGATCGTGACGTACGCCCCTCGCGCGCGGGCGGGGAAGTCACGGACGTTCTCGATCGTGATCACCGACGCTCATCCCCTTGAATCGATCGCCACGACGCCCCATGTTGGAGAAATTATCGCCCGCGCGCCCCGGCGCGGTCAATCCGACCGGCCCCGCGCCGGGGAGGCCGGAGCGCACGATGCGGATCGCGATCCTCGGCGACGGGGCGGCCGAACGGGCCTGGTTCGAAGCCCTCAGCCCGCGCGACGGCCTGAGGGTCGTCCGGGCGGCGGAGGGCGAGGCCGCGGCCGACGTCCTCGTCCTCGGCGGCCCGCCCGCCGCCCGCGCCGACGTCCTGCGCCGCGCGACGGTCGCCGGCCCCCTCGTGATCTGCCTCCACCCGCCGGGGCCGGACGACCTGGCGTACCTCCACGCGTCCGGGCGCGTCGTCCCGGACCTGCCGATGCGGCTCCACCCCGCGGTCGATCGCCTGCGCCGGGCCCTGGCCGACGGCTCGCTGGGCGAATGCCGCTCGATCCTCTACCAGGTCCCCGCGCCGGGGGGGGACCTCCTCGACGCCTTCGCGCGCTCGGTCGACGTGCTCCGCGCGCTGCTGGGCGAATTCGATTCGGTGACGGCCTCGGGCGACCCCGAGGGGCCGGAGCCGGAGTACGACCTGATGGTCCGCCTGCGGTCCCGCTCCGGTCGGCTCGCGGAGCTTCGGATCACGCGCGACGCCGAGCCGACGGCCCGGCTGACGGCCTCGGGGTCGACGTTCCCCATCGACGACCGTCCCGGCTGGTCGCCTCACGCCGCGCTCCTGGACACGCTGGGCACGCCCGCGGCCCCGACGCTGGAAGACGGCGTCCGCGCGATGGAGCTGACCCGGGCCGTCCGTCGCAGCCTGAAATCGAGGCGCACCGTCGACGTCCGCCCCGCCCCGCTGTCCGCCGAGGCCGCGTTCAAGTCGTCGATGGCGACGATCGGCTGCCTGATGCTGCTGGGGGCCGTCGCCCTCTTCGCCGCCGCCTCCGCGGCCCGGGCGCTGGGCTTCGAATCGGCCGCGAAGCTCGTGTACATCATCCCCCCCGCGCTGGCCGCGTTCCTGCTGGCAGCCTGGGTGCGAAGGCCGGGCCCGTCATCCGAAGCCCCCTCTCCCGCCGGGAGAGGGGACGAATCCGGGCCTCAATCCTCGTCTTCATCCTCCCCCGCGTCCGGGTGGAGCGGGTCGTCGGGGTCGAAGAAGAGGTCGCCGAGGCCGAAGGGGGCGTGCTGGCCGCCGAGGGCGCGGCGCTTGCGGCGGGCGAGGGCGTCGAGGTCGGTCGCCTCGTCGCCGAGGACCTTCGCCAGCGCCTCGCGCCAGGCGGCGTCGCGGCCGAGGGGATGGGCCGGGTCCTGGGCGATCCGCTTCAGGGCGAAGCGGACGATGTTGATGCCGTCGCGAGGCGAGAAATCCAGCTTCAGCGCGTGGGCCCCCTGGAGGAACTCCACGGTCAGGGCCAGCAGCTCGGGCTCGGCGAACGGCAGGTGGTATTGCAGGATGGCCATCTCGTCGTCGCGGTCGGGGAAGCCGAGTTCCAGCGTGGGCTGGAGCCGCGACAGGATGTAGTCGGGGACCTCGTAGGTCGACTCATCCTCGTTCATCGTCACGCAGACGCGGAACTCGGGGTCGGCGGGGATGGTGATCCCGGCGACGATGCTCTCGACGGTGCGGCGGTGGTCGAGCAGCGGGGCGAGGCTCGCCCACGACTTCTCGTTCATCCGGTTCCCCTCGTCCAGCACGCAGACGCCGCCGACGAGCATCGCCGTGACCAGCGGCGAGGCGTGGTACGCGATCCGGCCGCTCTCGGCCAGGACGGGCGTGACCAGCAGGTCTTCCGGGCGGGTGTCCGCCGTGCACTGGGCGATGTACAGCGGCCGGCCCCGCAGCTTCGCCGCGGCCGAGGCCAGCGTCGTCTTGCCGATCCCCGGCGGGCCGATCAGCCGCGGCGACAGCGGCCGGTCGCGCGGGTCGACCGTCAGCCAGCAGGCCGAGAGTTGCTTCAGGACCTCGTCCTGGCCGATCCACGCCTGGTCCGCCGCGGCCGGCTCCGCCAGGTGGAGCGTCACCCCGCCGATCTCCCGCGTCTTCCCGACTCCGGCCATGTGTCGCCACCTCTCGCCCGGCCCCACCGTCGACAACGGAACGTCGACGGCATTCTAACCGGGACGGCCGGCCGTCGCCCGACATGGGGTTTCGCCGGGAGAGGCGACGTCCCCTTGCGCCGGCGGCGGGGGGGGGAGACCGGGGGCGTGGCGCAGCGTCCCCCTGAGTTCGACTTGTGCAGTTTTTGAGCCCGCCTCGGGAGGTGCGATGAGGGGGCGAACAGACCTTCTCATCCGGCGCCGGCCGAGACGGACTCGATGGCCGTTCTACCCGAGACTCCCGGCGGGTTCTGGGACGACTTCGCTCCGATCTTCACCCGGCCCGCCTCCCGACGGTTCCCGATCCCGGTCGGGTCGGCGACCCTCGCCGTCGGCCGTCGCACGATCGCCGACGCGTTTCGGGCGGCCGGCGTGCCGGCCGTCGGGGCGCCTTCCGTCTGCCGACGCGTCTCCTCCGCGGATCGGCCCGCTCGTTCGACGGCTTCCTGCGTTACGGCTCCAGGGCGATCGGGCCTCCGGCCGGATGCTCGGCGCCGTTGACGACGACCCGCTTCACGCCCGGCGCGGGCGGGACGTGCAGGACGAGCTTCGCGGGCTTGCGACGCCAACGCGGGGCGAAGGCGACGTCCAGGGCCTCGCCGTCGGCGGAGAGGCCGAAGGAGAGGTCGACGGGGCCGAACTCGGTCGGCATGTTCTCGAACCGTGTGCGACGCTCCTTCGACGTCCACGCCGTCGGCGCGAGGCGGAGCAGGTGCAGGTTCCCCGGCTCCAGCGCGTCGTCGATCACCGAGAGCCGCATCGCGTGGAACATCAGCGCGCCGGGGGCGGGCAGGTTCGAGATCCCGTGACGATGCTCGAATCCGCTGAAGGTCTGCTGCGACATGCTCGCGGCCAGCAGGGCGTACATCCCCTCCAGGAACCGGGCGCGGTCGCCCGTCCTCCACGACGCGAGGATGTTGAAGCTGTAGCAGGGCTCGCAGCTCGAAATCTCATGGACCAGCACGGGCCGCTGGTGCATGTGGCCGCGGGGATCGTACAGCTTCTGATAGGGGCCCTCGCGGAAGAACGCCAGGGCGTCCTGCATCAGCGGGTCGTCGGCGTCGAGGAGGCCGGACCAGGCGAGGACGAGCGGGCCGGTGTCCAGGTAGAACGGGTGCGTCCGGAGGTCCGGCCCGGAGACGACCGACGGGACCGCCAATCGCGTGCGGCCGGCGTCGTCGGTCCAGGTGGGCGACTTGGCGGCGGCCTCGCGATAAGCCTTCTGGAACGCCTCCTTGTAGGCGACGGCCTCGGCCGCGTATTCGTCGGCCTCGGGGTGGCCGATGCGCCGCAGGAACCGGGCGGCGGTCTCCAGCCCCTTGTAGTTCCAGGCGTCGTTCCAGACGGCCTGCGCGGGGATTCCGGTGTCGGTCGCCACGGCGGGGGGGAGGATCCCCCTCGCTCCCTCGTAGTTCGTTCGCGCCCGCGCGTCCTTCAGGAAGGCGCACGCCTTCAGGATCGGGTCGGTCCAATGCTCGACGAACGCCTCGTCGTCGGTCAGGAGCGCGTGCAGGGCGACGGAGTGCAGGATCGACCCGTGGTCGGTCAGCCAGTCGATCGAGCTGAGCTGCTGGGGGGCGCCGAAGTATCCGGGGTGCTTCTCGTAGGACGAGCCGGGCGGCTTGGTGGATCCCTGGTAGGTGCGGAAGATCTCCAGGTTGTCGGCCGTGAACTCGTGCCAGCCGAGCAGGTCCAGCAGCATGTGCGAGGCCATGCACGTCGGCGTCGGCCAGAGGGTGTCGTAGTTCCACGAGCCGGTGAGCATCGCCCGATCGCCGTTTTCGGGGTTGGTCTCCGAGGTCACGCGGGCGATCTCGACCATCCGGCGCACGGCGCGGTTGACGTGGGGCTCGGGCGTGTCGACGACGGCCGCCGTCGCGGGCCGCCGGGACCAGTAGGCGTCGGCCTGGGCGAGCGCGGCGTCGAAGCCCAGGTCGGCCTCGGCGCGGGCCTCGGCCGGGTCGCCGGGGATCATCGGCAGGACCAGGTCGACGCGGGCGTCCTTGACGGCCGGCATGGAGACCTGGAGGTAGTAGTCCCGGCTGCCGGCGTCGCGCTCGATCAGGAGGGCCGACCCGGAATCGGTCATCGCCGTGAGACGGATCCGGCCGTCGGGCTCGACCAGACGGGCGTGCGACAGCTTGCCGATCGCGTAGGAGTCGCGCGAGAGGGGCCGGGGGTAGGTCGCCCGCTTCGGGTGGACGGTCAGGTTCTCCTGCTTCCACATGCTCCGCTGCATCTGCGCCGGGTCGCCGATGTGGACCATCATCGTCGCGGCCTTGGGGGCCTCGATCGGGTCGACGTCCTCGACGCGGAAGCGGACCCACAGGGAGATCGGCTCCTTGCCCGTCGCGACCGGCCCGCCGCCGGGGACGTGCGCGAAGACCTCCTGTCGCACCACGACGCCGGTGTTGCCGGTGAAGGTCGTCATCGGCCAGCGGGTGTAGAGCAGGGGGGCCGCGTGGCCGTCGTCCCAGCCCTGCATGCCGACGCCGCCGTCGGGCCGGCTGCTCAACTGGTACGGGTGGTCGAACGAGGGGGGCAGCTTGCCGTCGGGCGCGGCCGAGACCGTGAGCTGCACGCCCCGGCCGCCGAATGGGTTCAGATAGGTCTTGATCGGCGTGCCGTTGATGTTCGTCAGCGGGTGCGGGTCCGCCACGACCGTGCCATTGTACAGCAGGTTGAACCGGAACGGATGGTTGGGCAGCCCGACGGCCGTCCAGACGTTCTGCATCGGAGGGAACCAGCCCTTCGCCGCCTCGAAGTCCGGCTCGCCCGCCGTCGCCCGCGGGGCGAGGCAGGCCGTCGCGGCCAGCGCGAGCGTCGCCTTCACCATGCTCCTCATGATCGAATCCTCACGGGTCCACTCGTCTCTGCGGCGGGCCGGCCGCCGCTCCGTCCGGACATGCTAAGGGGGGCGCGCGACGCGACGCCAGAAATTATTTCCAAAATCGGAAATTTTCCGCCGGATGCCGATCATCGCCGCGGCGGCCCGCCGGGCGGGATCGGGGCTTCCGGGAGCGGGTCGCGGCCGGCGGTCGAGACCTCGACGCGGACCGGCGCCGGGCCGAAACGGACCGCGCCGTGGATCGTCCGTCGCGATGGGTCCAGCCGGAACGGGGCCGGCGCTCCGTCGACGCGGACCTCGACGTTCGGTTCGGCGCCGGCGGCGACGATGACCGTCTGCTCCGAGCCGGGCGGGCCTTGAAGCTCCAGCGTCAGGACGCCCGCCGAGGCGTCCCGGCGCTCGGCGATCCGCTTGCCCCCCCAGAGGTGGCGCGGGCCGTCGTCGGGGAGCCGCCGGAGGTGGAACAGCTTGAGGCCGCGCCCGGGGACCCGGCCGCCGGCGAGCCCTCGTCGCAGCAGCTCGTCCCCCGACTCTCGCCGGCACTCGCCCGCGTTCACGTCCAGGACCGCGTAGGTCCCGCCCGGCTGTAGCCCCAGGCGTCCCGGGGAACGGAAGGTCAGCGCGACGTCTTCGGCCTCGGCGTTCATGTTCGCCAGCACGACGAGGTGGTCCCCCCACGTCTCGTTGCGATAGATCGTGGCGCGGCGGCCGGGGGCGTCGGTGGCGAAGAGGTCGGCGGACTCGGCGAAGTAGTGGGGCGTGGATTCGTACATGCCGAATCCGTATTGCGCCCAGTTGTAGGCGCGGAGGATCGGGACCTCATCCTTCGCAACGCCCGCGGCATAGGCGAACTTCTCGGGATAGAGCCGCCAATCGATGTACATGTACTGGCCGCCGCCGCCGAGGAGGTCGTAGTTGTAGGCGACCTCCGTGGCGCTGCGATCGAGGTCCTTGCCGCCCGGCCACAGGCATCCTTGCGCGTCCATGCCCTTGAACGCCCCGTACTGGGCCCAGTAAGCCTCCAGCGACGGGAAAGTATAGCCTTCGCCGTAGAGGTGGGCGTCGAAGTCGCAGATCACGGGCTGGACGGTGGCCCGGGCGCAATGGTCGATGAGGACCGCGTGGGGGCGTCGGGCGCGCAGGGACTGGCGCCGCTTCCAGTTCATCTCGTGGAGTTCGATCAGGCAGTCGTACGCCGCTTCCGGGTGGGCGTGCTCGGCCTGGAGCGTGCAGACGTAGGCGAGGTTGTCGTCGATGTACATGCCGTCGACGTCGTAACGGTCGAGCATCCGGTCATTGCAAGCGATCCGGTAATCCGACAGGCCGTTGGGGGAGGCGAGGCAGGTCGCCATCATGTCGCAGTAGCGGTCCATCGAGTCCGTGTATCGCCCGCCGTAGTTGAAGCCCTGCCAGAGGTAACCGTTCACGGCCCGGTACTTGACCCGAGGGCGGCTGCCTGAGCATCTTCG
>ERZ778021.1873-NODE-1873-length-21593-cov-4.642121_pt1 | contig 21593 bp, 22 predicted proteins | sample MGYA00375751_ERZ778021 | MGnify/ENA primary metagenome ERZ778021 (study PRJEB29350, sample SAMN05389814) | bioreactor metagenome | isolation source: Thiocyanate stock bioreactor | place: South Africa: University of Cape Town | collected 2013-08-29 ... | reverse complement strand
TTTCAGCCCTTCTGATGCGTCCTACAAAGCAAGGCTGCGCCCGCCTTGCTTTGATCGGCGTCAAGGATATGAATCCAGGGACGCGATAGCCAAGCTATCGACGCGGGGATGTGCCGCGACGACCATGGAACGTGGATGGAACCGACAGCGAGACCATGACGATCACGCCGGAGCAATGCAGGGCCGCACGGGTGCTGGCGAAAATCGGCCGCGACGCCGTGGCTGCGGCGGCAGGCGTCCGACCCGACGACGTGAAGGCGTTCGAAACCGGCATCGCGCCGGCGAGTGACGGGCTGGCACGGGCATTGCGGCAGGCGTTGGAAGATCACGGCGTGGATTTCCTGCCGGAGGAGAACGGCCGCGGCGTCGGCGTCCGCCTCCGGTTCGACCGCGCCGGAACCAGGCAGATTTCCCGTTGGGAATCCGAAGGCGGAGCGGCTGCCGACGACGACGTTCCGTAACAAGCGGAACAGGCGGCCGTTTCCCCATCGGTCCCCGGGCTGCCTTTGCGGGAGAAGATGCCATGCGCCTTTTTGCGCTGAAGGGAACCGACCGGTTGGGCGAGGCGGTGGCGGAGGCTCTGGGCCGCGGCCTGGACCCGCATGAGGAACGCGGCTTCGAGGATGGCGAGCACAAGGCGAGACCGCTCGTCAGCGTGCGCCGCGAGGACGTGTACGTCCTCCACAGGCTCGCCGGCGAGCCGGGCGCTTCAGCCAACGACAGGCTCGTCAAGCTGCTGTTCTTCATCGCCACCTGCCGGGAAAACGGTGCCGCGACGGTCACGGCCGTCACGCCGTATCTGGCCTATGCGCGCAAGGACCGCCAGACGAAGCGGCGCGATCCGGTCGCCACGCGCTATGTGGCGCAACTGTTCGAGGCCGTCGGCACCGACTGCCTCGTCACGCTCGACGTGCACAACTTCGCCGCGTTCCAGAACGCCTTCCGCTGCCGCACAGTCCATCTCGACGCGCGCAGGCTTTTCCATCCTGTCATCCGCAAGCTGGCCGGGGATCTGCCCGTCACCGTCTTTTCGCCCGATGGCGGCGGCGTGAAGCGGGCCGACCTCCTGAGGCAGAGCTACGAGGCGGAGACCGGCAGGGAAGCCGGATTCGGCTTCATGGAAAAGCGCCGCAGCCGCGGCGTCGTCTCGGGCGATCTGTTTGCCGGAGAGGTGGCCGGGAAAGCGGTTTTCCTCGTCGACGACATGATCGGGACCGGCGGAACGATGCTGCGGGCCGCCCGCGCCTGCCGCGAGCACGGCGCGGCCGCCGTCCACGCCGTCGCCACGCACGGCCTGTTCGGCAAGGGTTCGGAAGCCCTGTTCGCCGACGAGGCGATCGAGCGGGTGGTTGTCACCGACAGCGTCGAAGCCGCGGCAAGGACGGCGGCGGAGCAGCAAGGCAGGCTCGAGGTGCTGTCCTGCGCGCCCCTGATCGCCGAGGCGATCAGGCGGCTGCGCGGCGAGGGATCGATCAGCGATCTGCTCGGCATAGAGGACTGAGCTCGCTTTCCGCCATGGCGATGTAGGAAAGGGCCGCCGGCCGCCATTTCTCGGGATGGCGCACGACGGCGTCGAGCAGATGAGCGATGCAGAGCCTGGCCCTGAGCAGCGCGCGGAAACCGCCATAGAGGGCCAGCACGTCCTTCTCCGGCCGGCCGCCGAGCCGCGTCTCCAGCAGGTCGAGAAGCATGGGGCGCACCCATTGGGCGCCCAGCATCGCGCATTCCAGGCCGAGATAGCCGATCTCGTCATAGGGGTCGAGGATGCGCATGGCCCGGCTGAACTCCAGGCAGTCGATGACCTGAACCGGCTCGCCGAGATGGACATGCTCGGGCCTGAGGTCGCCATGGCCTTCCACGATGTGGCCCGCGGCGATCCGCCGTTCTATCTTCGGAACGAGGCGTTCGAGCATGCCGTCCAGAGCGTCGAGCATGGGCCGGTTGACCGCCTGCTCCTGCCTCAGATGGGCAAGATAGAGGTGGCCGTCCGCGATCTCCGGTCTGCAACCGGCGTAGAAGGCGGCCATCGCCTCGCCGACACGGCGGATGTCCCCTTGCGTCGCCATGCCCCGCGCCAGCCGAGCGTCCAGCATGTCGTGCAGGGGCAGCCGTTTCATCTCGACCAGATAGTCGACGGCCTCGCCGTGGCCCGACAGGGTCAGGCCGCCTGCTGGACCCGACCGCAACGGGACTACCGCGCAATAGGTCTCGCGGGCGAGCCTGAGGTTCAGCCGCAACTCCTCGTTGCAGAAGAAGCGCCGGCGAGACAGCGTGCTGAAGTCCAGGAACGGATATTTCACCGGCTTCTTGAGCTTGTAGACACGATCATCCGTCAGGAAGACCCAGGACATATGGGTCTCCTTCGCTTCGACGTGCTTCGTCATGCGGGGGTAGGAAGACGGGTCGCTCAGGAAGCGGACCTTCTCGGCAAGGACGGGAACGCTCACCGGGCGTCCTCCGTTTCCTGTGCCGGCGCCGTCGTCGCGGTTCCGGCTTGTTGCCGAACAGGGGGCATTGCGGGCTCGGCTCCTTGTTCGCGGGCCAAAGTGATCGGCGCCTTTCGGGGCAAGCGATCACGGAAGGGTGCTGCCTGCCTTGATGCGCGTCAAGGACTGGAATCCCGGCGGGACTACTGTTTCCGATGGCGGATTTCCGAGCCGCAGGCCCGGCGTTCCACTGTGTTGCACGAAAAGGACTGCGAAGGATGAAACAGGGAATCGGAACCGAAGAGCCGCAGACGCCGGAACTGGCGGTGCCGCTCGAGACCGTGTGCTTCATCATCATGAAGGCACGGCAATTCGAGGTGAAGACGGACGTGACCGAGCCCGATCCGGGATCGAACCCGACGGACGACAACGATGCCGCCGTGCTCCAGGACTACCGGGACGATCCCGTGCAGGAGGAACTGGTGTCGCTCATCTCCAACCTCTCGGACGATGAGCAGATCGACCTCGTGGCGCTCATGTGGCTCGGGCACGACGACCATGAGGCCGGCGAGTGGGCAAGCGTGCGAGAGCAGGCCGCCGATGCGCACAACAAGCGCACGGCCCGGTACCTATGCGGCGAGCCGCTGCTTGCCGACCATCTGGCCGCGGGCCTGGACCTACTCGGGCTTTCCTGCACCGACTACGAAGGGGAATAGGCGTTGGCCGGATTCCCGAATCCGGGATCCGGCTTTCGGAAAAATATCATGCCCGCCGGCAGGCTGGAGAGCCGTGGCGCTTTCGTGAAATGCGTAGCAGCAGGGCCGCCTCTGCGGACGACCCTGCTGCGCACATCGCGACCGCTCAGAATTCCCGGCCGAGCCAGCGGTCGACCGACAGCGGCCCGCCGCCATGGCCGGCGAACAGCAGCACGCCCACGGTCCAGATGGCCGACAGGAACTCCGCCTTGTGCTGCACCTGGGTCAGGAAGGCGCCGCCCCCGTCCGCAAGGCGCTGCACGCCGTTCGGCGTGAAAAGCTCGCTGTTGCCGGTCAGCGCCTCGATGCCCGCCTGGGTGAGGAAGGCGTCGCCGTAGGGATGCGTGTAGTGGAACCACCAGGTGATGGCCAGCATCACCGCATTGGCAAGCGCGATCGGGCGCGTCAGCAGGCCCACCGCGATCGCCAGTCCGCCGAAGAACTGCATGGCAGCCAGCAAGGGCGACCAGAACCAGCCGGGATGGAAGCCTATGCCCTCGACGAAGCCGGTCTGGGCGAAGGGCGCGATGATCTTCGGCCAGCCTTCGATCATCAGCGCGCCGCCGACGAATACCCTCAGGATCAGCCAGCTCAGCGGCTGGGCGACGTTGTCGTAGAGACCGCCGAGAAAAGGAAGCACGAGCCGGGTGCCCGTGAGATTCGTGGATTGCGATGTCATGGAAAGACCTCCGGCATGGAACGATCGCTCATACGATCCACAACCGGGCCGCCGCGCCTTGACCGAGGTCAAAGCCGGTCTCGCCGTTCGGCGGCAGGATGATGCACAGGGCCGGTGGCATGGCGAATTCCGCAAGTGCGAGGAGAAGCACGATGAAAGCTCTCGTTTACAACGGACCGGGCAAGAAATCCCTGGAAGACCGGCCGAAGCCGGAGATCGCCGGGCCGACCGACGCCATCGTCAGGGTCACCCGGACGACGATCTGCGGCACCGACCTGCACATCCTGAAGGGCGACGTGCCGACCTGCACGCCCGGCCGCATCCTCGGCCATGAAGGCGTCGGCGTGGTGGAGGAAGTCGGCGCCGGGGTGACGCAGTTCGCCAAGGACGATCGGGTGTTGATCTCCTGCATTTCCTCCTGCGGCAAGTGCGAATATTGCCGGCGCGGCATGTATTCGCATTGCACGACCGGCGGCTGGATCCTCGGAAACACCATAGACGGCACGCAGGCCGAATACGTGCGCATTCCGCATGCCGACACCAGCCTCTACCCGATCCCGCAAGGCGCGGACGAGGAAGCGCTGGTCATGCTGAGCGACATCCTTCCGACCGGCTTCGAGTGCGGCGTTCTCAACGGCAAGGTGCAGCCGGGCAGCACGGTCGCCATCGTCGGCGCCGGGCCGATCGGGCTGGCGGCGCTGCTGACCGCGCAGTTCTACTCGCCGGCCATCATCGCCATGGTCGATCTGGACGACAACCGTCTGGCGGTGGCCAAGCGCTTCGGCGCGACACACGCGCTCAAGGTCGACGGCTCGGAGGTGAAGCGGATCATGGAGCTCACGGGCGGCAAGGGCGTCGACGCGGCCATCGAGGCCGTGGGCGTTCCGGCCACGTTCGAGCTTTGCCAGCAGATCGTCGCCCCCGGCGGCGTCATCGCCAATGTCGGCGTGCACGGCGTCAAGGCCGATCTGCATCTGGAGCGGCTGTGGTCGCACAACATCTCCATCACCACCCGGCTGGTGGATACGGTGACGACGCCGATGCTGTTGAAGACCGTGCAAGCGGGCAAGATCGACCCCAAGAAGCTCATCACGCACCGCTTCAAGCTCGACACCATCCTCGATGCCTACGACACCTTCTCGCGCGCCGCGAGCACCGAGGCGCTCAAGGTCATCATCGAGGCGGCCTGAGCCGGCGTTTTCGGCCAAGGAGGCATAACCCGAACAGATGGCAGGGCGGGACGACCATGGGTCGTCGCGCCCTGTCGGGGCCCCGGGCGATGCAGATGCGTCTGGAGCCTTTCCGCTTTTCTCCGGATTGCGAAAACGCTCCATCTTGACGCAATTCCGGACGGAAAACCGGTTTCCACTTTTCCTGGAATTGCTCTAGTTGGCCATGAGCCGGCTCATGGAACCGTCGCCGAGCAGCGAGCGCGTCACGCCGCCGAACGCCCATTCCCGCAGGCGGCCGCGCCCATAGCCGCCGGAGACGATCAGGTCCGCACCGATCCCGCCGGCAGCGGCGAGAAGCGTTTCCGTGGCGTTGCCGGCAGCGGCGTCGAGCACCTCCGAGCGCGCCTTGACGCCGTGCTTCATCAGGAAGCGCACCACGTCGGCTGCGCTGGCGCGCGCCGCGATCCTGTCGCCCTCCGCGACCGTCGCCACCAGGACCTGGCCGGCGCCGGCCAGGAACGGCAGTGCGTCGACCACGGCCCGGCGCGCCTCGCGCGTATCCTTCCAGGCGACGAGGATGTTTTCCGCCTTCATCGGGCGATGGTCCTTCGAGGCGAAGAGAACCGGGCGGCCGGCGGAAAGAATGAGCTCGCCGGGGTCGATCGTCCGCAGCCGGCTTCCGGCCTCGCCGCCCGATCCCACGATCAGCAGGTCGGCCGCGCGCGCATTCAGCGCCAGATACCGGGTCGGATCGCCGATCAAGCCCCTCCAGGAAGCCCTGTCGCTGTCCTCGACGAAATCGTCGAATTCGGATTTCAGCACCTTCAGCCGGCTCTCGATCTCCTCCACCTGTATGCGCGTCGCCTCGGCGGCCGCGCCCACATTGATGTCTCCCGGCATGAGGAGGAACACTTCCGCCGCGGTGAAAGCGATCAGGCTGGCGCCGTATCGCCGCGCAACATCCCGGGCGAAGCCGAGGCGCGGCGCCGCCGGCGCGTCTATGTCGAGGTGAACCATGATCGTATTGTAGGTCACGGCATGAGCCTCCATTGAACCCTTCCAAACCTATTGCCGGACGGCCGTTTCGGCCTTGATGCCGGTCAATCCGGCGACACGATCGGTCGCCTGTCGCGCCTCCCGGCCCGCTTCAAGTCCGCTTTCTTTCAAAAACCGCCGTCGATTGCTCCGGATCAAAGCGTCGGGCGCGCGGCCCGTGCGATGCATTGCGCATGCCGGAGGCGATGGGGTTCTTCGGCCACCAATGTTTGGAGGCTCGCATGAGCGCCATTTCGGAAACCACCGAGACGCGGAAGTTTCGTTTTCCCACGGCCTTTACCATCCTGTTCGGGCTGATCATCCTGGTCGCGGCCGCGACCTGGATCATCCCCGCGGGCCAGTATCAGCGCGCCTTCAACGCCGCGCTCGACCGCGACGTGCCGGTGGCCGGCACCTACGCACCGACCGATCCGAACCCGCAAGGCATTTTCGACGTCATCATGGCGCCGATCGGCGGCCTCTACAATCCGGCGACAAATCAGGCCAATGCCATCGACGTCGCATTGTTCGTGCTGGTGATCGGCGGCTTCATCGGTGTCATCGCCTCGACCGGGGCCATCAATGCCGGCATCAGCCGGGCGATGATCGCCCTGAAGGGGCGCGAGAAATGGATGATCCCGGTGCTGATGGCGCTGTTCGCCTTCGGCGGCACGACCTACGGCATGGCCGAGGAAACGCTGGCCTTCTACGTGCTGCTGCTGCCGATCATGATCGCGGCCGGCTATGACGCCGTCACGGCGGTGGCCATCATCCTGCTCGGCGCGGGCGTCGGCGTGCTCGGCTCGACGGTGAACGCCTTCGCCACCGTCATCGCCTCCGACGCCGCCGGCATCCCGTTCACGCAGGGCATGGTGCTGCGCTTCGTCATCCTCGGCCTGACCTGGCTGGCCTGCGTGATCTACGTGATGCGCTATGCCGAGCGCGTGCGCGCCGATCCGACGCGCTCGCTGGTCTACGACCGCAAGGCCGAGAACGAGGCTCATTTCCTTGCCGCGCATCAGGGCGAGGCACCGGAGTTCACCACCCTGCACAAGATCGTGCTCGCCATCTTCGGGCTCACCTTCGTCGTCATGATCTGGGGCGTGCTGAAGGGCGGCTGGTGGATGGGCGAGATGAGCGGCCTGTTCCTCGCCTCGGCGATCCTGATCGGCCTGATCTCCCGGCCGGGAGAGGAAAAATTCGTGGATGCGTTCCTGAACGGCGCCCGCGACCTGCTCGGCGTGGCGCTGATCATCGGGCTCGCCCGCGGCATCGTCGTGGTCATGGACGCCGGCAAGATCACCGACACGATCCTGCACTGGGCGGAAGTGTCGGTGGCGGGCCTGTCGGAGGTGGTGTTCATCAACGTCATCTACTGGATCGAGGTGCTGCTCTCCTTCTTCGTGCCGTCCTCGTCGGGCCTTGCCGTGCTGTCCATGCCGATCATGGCTCCGGTCGCCGACTTCGCCAGCGTCGGGCGCGACCTCGTCGTCACCGCCTATCAGTCCGCCAACGGCCTGGTGAACCTCATCAACCCCACCTTCGCGGTGGTCATGGGCGCGCTGGCCATCGGGCGGGTGCCCTATGAGCGGTGGCTGCGCTTCATGTGGCCGCTGCTCCTCATCCTCACCGTCATCATCATGGCGAGCCTCAGCATCGCCACCCTGACCGCCTGAAGGAGAAGACCGTGTCGATCACCTATGGTGTGCATTCGGAAGTGGGCAAGCTCAGGCGCGTGCTTGTCGATCGCCCCGGGGCGGCGCTGGCCCGCCTGACCCCGTCGAACTGCGAGGAACTTCTTTTCGACGACGTGCTCTGGGTCAAGCAGGCGCGCGTCGAGCACATGACCTTCGTCGACGCCATCCGCCACCGCGGCGCCGAGGTGGTGTTCCTGCGCGAGGCGCTGGCCGAGACCATGCAGGACAGGGAAGCGCGCCGCTGGCTGCTCGACCGGCGCATCAGCGACAACACGGTCGGCGTCGGGCTCGCCGACGACCTGAAGGCCATGCTGATGGAGGCGGATGCCGACGCGCTGTCGCTCATCCTCATGGGCGGCATGAGCAAGGCCGAGCTGACGATAGAGGCCAAGGGCGTGGTCGCGCCGGTTCTGCGGCCGGAGGACTTCATCCTGCCGCCGCTGCCCAACCATCTCTTCACCCGCGACACGACATGCTGGATCTATGGCGGCGTGACGCTAAACCCCATGCGCTGGAACGCGCGCAAGCTGGAGACGGTCAACGTCGCCGCCGTCTACCGCTTCCACCCCGATTTCCGCGATGCCGGCTTCCCCGTGTGGTGGGGCGATCCCGACAACGACTACGGGCTGGCGACGCTGGAGGGCGGCGATATCATGCCGCTGGGCAACGGGCTGGTGCTGGTCGGCATGGGCGAGCGCACCACCCCGCATGCGGTGGGCCAGCTCGCCCGGGCGCTGTTCGCGCAGGGCGGAGCGGAGCGCGTCATCGCCTGCAAGCTGCCGGTGGAGCGCGCCTCCATGCACCTGGACACCGTCTTCACCTTCTGCGACCGCGACCTCGTCACACTCTTCGCAGATGTCGTCGACGGCATCATCGCCTATTCGCTGCGTCCGGGAGAGCAGGACTGGCAGATCGACGTGCGCGAGGAGAAGGGCCATCTCACCGAGGTCGTGGCCGAGGCGCTCGGCCTGCCCAGGCTGCGCGTCGTGCAGACGGGAGGCGATGCCTATATCGCAGAGCGCGAGCAGTGGGACGACGGCAACAACGTCGTGGCGCTGGAGCCCGGCGTGGTCGTCGGCTACGATCGCAACACCTACACCAACACGCAGCTGCGCAAGGCCGGCGTGGAGGTCATCACCGTGCCGGGCGCCGAACTGGGGCGCGGACGCGGCGGCGGCCACTGCATGACCTGCCCGCTGATCCGCGATCCGGTCTGAAAGAGGAGGCGACGCGATGGCCGTGAACCTCAAGGGTCGCAGTGTGCTGAAGCTGCTCGACTTCACGCCGGACGATATCCGCTTCCTGCTCAGGCTTTCGGCCTCGCTCAAGCAGGCGAAATATGGCGGCTACGAGGAGCCGCGGCTGAAGGGCAAGAACATCGCGCTGATCTTCGAGAAGGATTCCACCCGCACCCGCACCGGCTTCGAGGTGGCGGCCTACGACCAAGGCGCCCATGTCACCTATCTCGGGCCGACCGGAACCCAGATCGGCAAGAAGGAATCGATGAAGGACACCGCCCGCGTGCTCGGCCGCCTCTATGACGGCATCGAATATCGCGGCTTCGGCCAGGAGCAGGCCGAGACGCTGGCCGCCTTCTCGGGCGTGCCGGTCTATAACGGGCTGACCGACGAATTCCACCCCACGCAGATCCTCGCCGATTTCCTGACCATGCGCGAATATACGCGAAAGCACCTGTCGCAGGTGGCGTTCTGCTTCCTGGGCGATGCCGGCAACAACATGGGCAATTCGCTGCTGACGGGGGCCGCGCAGATCGGCATGGACGTGCGGCTCGGCGCGCCCAAGGCATGCTGGCCGGACGAGGCGCTTGTCGAGCAATGCCGCGGCATCGCCCGCCGCACCGGCGCCACCATCACGCTTACCGAAGACCCGGCCGAGGCGGCGCAAGGTTGCGACTTCGTCTATACCGACGTGTGGGTTTCGATGGGCGAGCCGGATTCGGTGTGGCGGGAACGGATCGAGCTCCTGACGCCCTACCGCATCACAACGCAGATCATGGCCGCGACCGGCAACCCGCACGCCAAGTTCATGCATTGCCTGCCGTCCTTTCACAACCGCGAGACCGAGATCGGCGAGAAGATCTTCGAGCAATACGGCATCGACAGCATGGAGGTGACCGACGAGGTGTTCGAGTCCGAGGCTTCCGTGGTTTTCGACCAGGCGGAGAACCGCATGCACACCATCAAGGCCATACTCGTGGCCACGCTGGGGGCGTAGGGGCCGAGATGCGCGTCGTGGTCGCCCTTGGCGGCAACGCGCTGCTCAAGCGCGGCGAGCCGATGACGGCCGAGGTGCAGCGGGCCAATGTGCGCAAGGCGGCGGCAGCCCTCGCCGATCTCGCCCACCACCACGACATCGTCGTGGCCCACGGCAACGGGCCGCAGGTCGGCCTGCTCGCCCTGCAGGCGGCCGCCTACAAGGATGTCGCGCCCTATCCGCTCGACATACTGGGTGCCGAAAGCGTGGGCATGATCGGCTATCTGGTCGAGCAGGAGCTTGCCAATGCGCTGCCCGCGGGCACCAAGCTGGCCACGCTGCTCACCCAGATCGAGGTGGACGGGGACGACCCCGCCTTCTCCCGGCCGGAGAAGCCGATAGGCCCGGTCTACGACGATGCCGAGGCGGCAGGCGTGCGGAAAATCCATGGCTGGCCGCTGGTCGAGGAGGCCAAGGGCAGGTGGCGCCGGGTCGTGCCGTCGCCCTTGCCGCGGCGCATCACCCAGATCGAGGCGATCCGGCTGCTCGTGGATTTCGGCGTGCTCGTCATCTGCGCGGGCGGCGGCGGCATACCCGTCGTGCGGGACGGGGCCGGCGATCTCGTCGGCGTCGAGGCGGTCATCGACAAGGACCGGGCCGCCGCCCTGCTCGCCGAGGAGGTAGGCGCCGACGCGTTCCTGATGCTCACCGACGTCGATGCCGTCTACGAGGGCTGGGGCACGCCGCGGCAACGGCCGATCACGCGCGCAAGGCCCGACGAGGTCGATGCCGCGGCCTTTCCCGCAGGATCGATGGGGCCGAAGGTCGCGGCGGCCTGCGCCTTCGCCGCCAAGCCCGGCCGCATCGCCGGGATCGGGCGGCTGGAAGATGCCCGCGCCGTGCTGGAGCGCCGCGCGGGAACGACCTTCTCGATCGAGGGCTAACGCATGCCTCCCGAAAGCGGGAACCGGTTTCGGGATAAAGACATGCGTAAAATCAAGAACCTGAAGCGTACGGAGCGAATCCGGAAGATCGCGACACGCTTTACCCGGGCAGCCGCGCCTGCAGATTTCAACGCAGGCCGGGAAGAGGCGCCGGCGTTTCCTTCAGCTCGCAGTTCCGGGTTCCGATCGTCATCGTATTGCCGCGCCACTCGAACGGGCCGCCGAGCCAGCTCCGGAACCAAACGACCGGCATGATCAGGTCGCGCACCATCATCGCCGGCAATGACAGGAGCGAAAAGTGCCAGTTCTTCGCCCGGGCAAGCAGCAGTTCGGGCAGGTAGACCGCGGTCAGCACGAAAGCGGCCGCCACGGCGAGGCTTGCCCCTTCCATCGTCGCCGCGGTCAGCCCGAGAACCAGCGGAGGCACCGCTCCGAGCAGGATTTCAGGCGCGAAATAGCCGGGGAACGTTACCCGGCGAAGCCGTGCCCAGCGGACCTGCCTGGACCACATCTGACGTATGCTTCTGCGGCCCAGCGGCTGCTCGAAGGGCGACGCGACCAGGTGGACCTTGTAGCCCAGCCGCCGGACCAGTTTGGTCGCCGCCGCGTCCTCGGCGATCTCCGCCGCCAGCGCGGCGATGCCGCCCTGCGCGTCGAGCAGGGGCTTGTACCACAGCATGCTCTTGCCTTGCGCGAAGCCGAACCCCGCCGCCTCGCCGGCATATTGCCAGCGCGCCTGATGGGTGTTGAGAAAGGCACATTCCACTTCCGCCCAGAAGCCGTCCGGCCGCGAGCCGAGCGGCGCGGAGCAGACGAGGCCGGTATTCCCGCGCCTCGCGGCCATCAGGTGCCGAACGTAGTCGGGCGGCATCGACACGTTGGAATCGGCAAGCACGATCCAGTCATGGCGCGCGGCCTGCCAGCCCTTGACGCAGTTGTTGAGCTTGGGATTGGCGCTGATCCGGTCGTCGCCGACGAGTATGCGCGCCGGCACCTGCGGATGGGCGGCGATCGTCGAACGGATTTCGGCGATCACCGGGTCGGCCTCGTCGGCCACGCAGAAGATCAGCTCGTAGACGGGCCAATCGAGCCGGAAGGCTTTCGACAGGGTTTCCCGGGTGAAGGTCTCCACCCCGCGAACCGGGATGATGATGGAAACCGCCGGCCTGTCGGCAAGGGCGGGCGCGCCGACGCCGTTCGACGAGAGGCGCCAGGCTGCCATCAGGACGCTGACCAGACTGACGAAAATGAGCATTCCCGAAGCGAAGGAGAAAATATCTGCCATCACAGTGATCGCTGATGCCGCAATCCTCGAACTTAACAGGCTAACGGCCGCCGAGGCTGGCGGAACACATCATCTTTCTATGTCAGAATGACGACAGGCGGCTTCACACGGCGAGCGCAGCCGGCCTGTCCGCCCAGGCAGACTGCGCGGCTCTAGCCGGCGGTCTCGAGCGCGCGGGACCGGGACGAGATGGCCGATCGCCAGCGCCTGCAGGCCAGTCAGCCGCTCGCGAAGGACGACGAGGCCGGCAAGCGCGGCGACGGCGGATCCCCGCAGGTTTCGACGAAGGCGCGGATGGCGGCGATCCGGGGGCCGGAGCGCCGCCACAGCACGCCCACCCTGCGGCGCCTGCCATCGGCAAGAAGGATCTTGCGCAACCGTAGCCCCTCGGGCCAGGGAGGCGACCAGTCCGGCACGATGGCGACCCCCAGCCCTCTGCTGACCAGGGCGGCGATGGAGTCCAGCGCGTCGAGTTCCAGCCATTCGCGGACCTTCAGCCGACGCTGCCGCAGATAGCCGTCCACGATCTGCCCGCCCCACTGGTTCCGGTCGTAGCGGATGAACCGCGCGGTGCTGATCGCCTCCTCGGGGCTGCCGACCTCCATCGCCTCGGGCACGATCAGGACGAGCGGTTCCTCACGCAGGGTCATCCACTCGATCGATTTCGGAATCTGGAACGGCGGCTGCACGATCACCGCCGCATCGATCTCTTCCGACAGGACGCTGTGGTAGAGATCCACGGAAGCGCCCGGCCTGATGAAGAACTCGATCTGCGGATAGCGCCGGCTCAGCGAAGCGATGACCTCGGGCAGGAGGCCGGTCAGCCCCGTCGCCGTCGAGCCGAGCCGCAGCTCGCCGGCGGGCAGGTCGTTTGCGGCGATCGCACGCAGGTCCCGCGCGCCCTCGATCAGCTGGCGGGCCTTCTGCAGCACCGCAAGACCCGAGGCCGTCGGCCGCACCGTCCGTCCGGCCCGGCCGACCAGGGAATGCCCCAGCTCCCGTTCCAGCGCCTTCAGCCGTTGCGCCACGGCCGCCGGGGTCAGGTTCAGCCGCCGGGCGGCCTCGGCAATGGAACTGCAATCGGCGACCTCCACGAAGCTTTCCAGGAAACGGATGTCCATACGATAGATTTTCTATCTTCTGATGCTAGGAGAATGGAGATTTTACTGCCTATCGAGGCGATCTACAACCGTGACCGCCACCGTGACAGACTGGTCGTCCGGCCCATGTCCCTCGACCCGTATCCTCCGGTCATCGATCCAAGGAGCCCCCCGATGTCCATCCAGGACAAGTTCAACAAGCTCGGCACCGACAACGCACCCGGCCAGGAGGTACGCCAGAAGACGGCCGACCTGCACACCCTGCTGCGCGGCGAGCCCCTTTCCGGCGTGCCTGTCGATTTCTCGCACGGCGATGTCGACGCCTTCACGCCCACGCCCGGCGCCTTCGAGGTATTCGCCGAGGGTGTGCGCCTGGGCGGGCGGCAGGCCTACACGGAATATCGCGGCGCCGGCGGGATTCGCGAAGAATTGGCCGGCAGGCTGGCCGCCTTCACCGGCGCCCCGGTGGATGCCGCGGACGGGATGATCCTGACGCCCGGCACCCAGGGCGCCCTGTTCCTTGCCGTCGCCGGCACCGTCGCGCGCGGGGACAAGGTGGCCATCGTCCAGCCCGACTATTTCGCCAACCGCAAGCTGGTCGAGTTCTTCGAAGGCGAGATCGTTCCCGTGCGGCTCGACTATCTGAGGGCGGACGCCGAAGCGGGCCTCGACCTCGGCCAGCTGGAAGATGCCTTCCGCCAGGGGGCGAAGGTCTTCGTCTTCTCCAACCCGAACAATCCGGCCGGCGTGGTCTATTCCGAGGCCGAGATCCGCCAGATCGCCGCGCTGGCTGGGCAATATGGCGCGACTGTCATTGCGGACCAGCTCTACTCGCGCCTGCGCTACTTCAATGTCGCCTACACCCACCTGCGCGCGACCGGCATCGACCCCGCCAACGTGATCACCATCATGGGCCCGTCCAAGACAGAATCGCTCAGCGGCTACCGGCTCGGCGTCGCCTTCGGCGCACCGAAGCTCATCGAGCGCATGGAGAAGCTGCAGGCCATCGTCTCGCTGCGCGCCGCAGGCTACAACCAGGCCGTTCTGCAAACCTGGTTCGCGGAGCCCGAGGGCTGGATGGACGAACGCATCCGCCTGCATCAGGCCATCCGCGACGACCTGCTGAAGGTGCTGCGGACCGTCGAGGGCATCGAAGCCCGCACCCCGCAGGCCGGCAGCTACCTGTTCCCGAGCCTGCCCGCGCTTGCCGTGGCTCCGGCGGACTTCGTCCGTATCCTGCGGCACCAGGCCGGTGTCGTCGTGACGCCGGGCACCGAATTCGGGCCGCATTCCGCAAGCAGCGTGCGGCTGAATTTTTCCCAGGACCACGCCGCGGCGGTGAATGCGGTCGAGCGCATGGTCGAGCTGGTCGGGCGGTATCGGGCGTGAGCGGCGCGCCTCCCCCGAATTCGCCGGTGCCGCAAGGCCAGTACCTGCCCGCCACGCGGGTCGGCGATCTGATCTTCACCTCCGGCATGACGCCGCGGCAGGACGGCGCCCTGCTGTTCACCGGGCCCGTCCGCGCGGACCAGCCGGTGGAAGCCTGGCGGGAGGCGGTGGTTCTCGCCGCCCGCAACGCGCTCGCCGCCGCGCGGAACCGGCTTGCCGCGGGCGAGCAGATCGCCTCGGTGCCGAGCCTTACGGTCTTCATTGCCGCGGAGCCGGGCTTCACGCTCCACTCGCGGCTGGCCGATTTCGCCTCGGCCTATCTGCGCGGGGAACTCGGCGAGGCGGGCATCGGCAGCCGTGCGGCCGTCGGGGTGGCCACCTTGCCGGGAAACGCCCCGGTCGAAATCCAGCTTGTCGCCGCCGTCGCCGGCTGAGGCGCCGGCCCTCTTTACCTCCTGGCGGCGCTTCTGCGACTGCCATACAGGTTTGCGGCAAATCCGCCCGGCGCAAGTCGCGGCTTGCCGTTTGCCGCAAGGCGGTGGAATCCTGTCCTCGATGAAACCGGGCTGCCGCCCTGCCACGCGCATGTCATGATTGATTCAACAGACTGTGGCACTTGACCCGAACGGAGCCCGTGGCGCCGCTGGTTGGAAGCATCGTCGGAGACAATGGCTTGTCGCAGGAAATCGGGGGCTTGTCGCAGGAAATTGCGGGCCTGTCGCAGGAAGCCGGAGGGTCGCCGCAGGAAATCGGGCTCAGGCTAGAGCTGACGGCGACGGCTGCCGCGGCGCTCGTCGCGTCGGGCCTGCTCGCCGGCGATCCCGCCGCGCTGCAATCCCATTCGGTCTATTTCGACACGCCCGGGCAGGATCTGTCCGCGGCCGGCTTCTCGCTCAGGATCAGGGAGGCCGAAGGCGAGCGCGTCCAGATCGTAAAGGCGACCGGATCGGCTGCCGGCCTGTTCGTCCGCCCCGAGTGGAACCTCCCCGTTCAGGCGGATGTGCCGATCCTCGACGATACGTCGCCGGTCGCGGCGCTGCTGGGCACCCGGCTTCACGAGATCGGCCCCGCCTTCACGGTCGATATGCAGAGGCGCGTCTGGAACGTCCTGTCGGACGAAGCGGAGATCGAGCTCGCGCTGGATGAGGGCGAGATCGTTGCCGGCGAGCGGCGCACGCCCATCTGCGAGCTCAAGCTGGAATTGAAGCGCGGAACTCCCGCCGCGCTGTTCGCGCTCGCGCGCCGGCTCGACGCGGTGGCCCCGCTGCGGCTCAGGGTGCTAGGCAAGGCCGAGCGCGGCTACCGGCTGCTCGGGCCGGCCGCGGGGGCGGTCAAGGCCGAACCGGTGACGATGACGTCCGACATGGATGCCGCCGCCGCCTTCCGGCACATAGCTGGTGCCTGCCTGCGCCAGTACCGGCTGAACGAGGGATTGCTGGGCGGCCGGGACGCGGAGGCCGTGCATCAGGCGCGGGTTGCCCTGCGCCGGCTGCGCTCCGCCTTCTCCATCTACAAGCCGATGCTGGAGGACGGCCGGTTCCAGCACCTGCGCGACGAAACGCGCTGGCTGGCCGTTTCGCTGGGTGCCATGCGCGATGTGGACGTGCTGATCGAACGCTGCGAGGTGGAAACCGTTCGTGCCAGGCTGGTGCAGGCGCGCGCCGAAGCGGCGAACCTGGCCCTCGCCGAGCTGGCATCGCGGCGCGCGAGGGTCCTGATGCTCGACCTGTCCGAATGGCTCGCTGCCGGCGACTGGCGGAGCCAGCCTTCAGGAGAAGAGATACGCGGCCAGCCGGCGCGCGACTTTGCCGCCGCCGCGCTGGACCGGTTCCGCCGGAAGGTCAGGAAAGGCGGCCGCGACCTTGCGGAACTGGACGACGCCGCCCGCCATGAGGTACGCAAGGACGCCAAGAAGCTGCGCTACGCGGCCGAGTTCTTCTCATCGTTCTTTCAGGGAAAGCGCCAGAAGCGCAGGCTGAAGCGCTTCGTCGAGGCCCTCGCCGCCCTGCAGGACCGCCTCGGCGCGCTGAACGATCATGCCGTCACCGAGCATGTGCTTTCCCGCCTCGGCCTCGACCGGGACCCCGACGCCGCCCACCTGGCCGCCGCCGAGGACAAGCAGGTGCTGATCGAGGCCGCGGCGGAGGCCCATGACGCGTTCTCGGACGCCAAGCGCTTCTGGCGTTGAGGCGGGCTGGCGCGTAGCCGCATCAGCCGCCGAAGCGCGGCTCCGGAATGCCCTTGATGCCGAGGCCGGTGATGGCGAACAGGCTGCCGCGCAGCACTCCGTCGCCGGGGAAGCGCGGCAGCGGCGGCTTGGCCATGGAGGTCACGTAGAGAATGTCGAGGTCCGGCCCGCCGAACATGACGCTGGTGACCTTCTTGACCGGCATGTCGATGACGCGGTCCACGCTGCCGTCGGGCCGGTAGCGCACGATCTTGCCGTCATAGACCAGCGCGTTCCAGACGCAGCCCTCGGCATCGACGGTGGAGCCGTCGGCAGCGCCGCCATTGGAGGTGTCCACCTTGGCGAAGGTGCGCCTGTTGGAGACGTTGCCGGTTTCCTGGTCGTAGTCGTAGGCCCAGATCTCGCCGGTCCAGGTATCGGCGAAATAGAAGGTGCCGCCGTCCGGACTCCAGCACGGACCGTTGGAGACGATGATACCCGTATCCAGCACATGGACGGAAAGGTCGGGGTCGAGGCGGTAGAGCGCGCCGTTCGGCCCGCTTTCCATCGTGTCCATGGAGCCGGCGACGAAGCGGCCACGCTTGTCCACCTTGCCGTCGTTGAGGCGGTTCGCCTCCTTGCCGGGCTCGGGATCGTGGATCAGCTCCATGTCGCCGCTCCTGAAGTCGAGGAAATGGAAGCCGCGCTGCAAGGACACGACCGCGCCCTCGCCGTCCTTGCGCAGCGCCATGGAGCCGATCTTCATCGGCACGTCCCAAGCGCGGATCTCACGCCCGTCATGGGTGGCGCGGAACACACGTCCGTCGAAGGAGTCTATCCAGTACAGCCGCTGCTGGTCCACGTCCCACAGCGGCCCCTCCCCAAGCGTGGTTTTCACGTCGGCCACGGTCTCGATCTTCATTCCTGATCCTCCTTCGGAACTGCCGCGGCTCAGCCCTTGAAGCGAGGCTCCTCGATGCCGCGCACGCCGAGCCCATGGACGGCGAACAGGAAGCCGGCTTCCCGCTCGCGATGATATTCGTTGCCGAACGGGCGGGCCATCGACGTCACATAGGCGATGTCGAGGTCGGGCCCGCCGAACATGACGCTGGTGGTGGACTGCACCGGCAGGCCGATGATGCGATCCACGACGCCGCTGGGGTCGAAGCGCACCAGCCTGCCCGAATAGACCTCGGCGCTCCAGACACAGCCTTCCGCATCCACGGTCGCGCCGTCGGGATAGCCGCGCAGCTTGTCAAAGGTGGTGAAGACGCGGCGCGAACGCACATTGCCGGTCGCCGTGTCATAGGCATAGGCGTAGATGGTCTTCCTGAAGCTGTCGGCGAAGTAGAGCGTGCCGCCGTCCGGACTGAAGCAGGGGCCGTTGGAGCAGATGATGCCGGTGTCCAGCACATGGACGGAAAGGTCAGGATCGAGGCGGAACAGCTTGCCCACCGGCTCGCTCTCCTGGAAATCCATAGAGCCGGCAATGAATCGCCCTTGCCGGTCCACCTTGCCGTCGTTGAGGCGCGGGCGCAGTTCGCCCGGCTGCGTCTCCACGATGCGCTCGGCCGCGCCTGTCCCGAAATCGAAGCTGTAGAAGCCGTCGCGCAGTGAAAGGATGGCGCCGCCCTTCTCGCGCAGCGCCATGGAGCCGATCGGCTCCGGCAGCTTCCAGCTCCTGCGGCCGCCGCGGGCAGCGTCGCAGGAATGGATCGCCGGGCCATAGGAATCGATCCAGTAGAGGCGCTGCTCCCTCACGTCCCACAGCGGTCCTTCGCCGAGCTGGTCCGGCCGGTCGCTCAGCACCTCGATGCGCAGCATGTTCTCCTCCCTGCCAAGCCCTGTCAGAATGCGACCTTGTCGCCGCCTTTCAGCTCCAGTATGGCGCGTGCCTCGTCGGGCGTGGCCACCTCGAGCCCCAGCCCCTCCACGATCTTGCGGGCCATGGTCACCTGCTCGGCGTTCGACTTGGCGAGGCGGCCGCGCCCTGCCCACAGGCTGTCCTCCAGCCCGACGCGGATGTTGCCGCCGAGCGCTGCAGCCTGGGCGGCGATGCGCAACTGGCTGGCGCCGGCGCCGAGCACCGACCAGCGGAACCGGTCGCCGAATAGCCTGTCGGCCGTGCGCTTCATATGCGCCACGTCTTCCGGATGGGTGCCGATGCCGCCGAGCAGCCCGAACACCGACTGCACGAAGAAGGGCGGCTTCACCAGCCCGCGGTCGGCGAAATGGGCGAGATTGTAGAGATGGGCGATGTCGTAGCACTCGAACTCGAAGCGAGTGCCGTTGTCGTAGCAGGTGGCGAGGATGTACTCGATGTCCTTGAACGAATTGCGGAAGATGAGGTCGCGCGTCGCCTCCAGATGCGGCTTCTCCCAGTCGAACTTGAAGGTCTCGTATTTGTCGACGAGGTGATAGAGGCCGAAATTGATGGAGCCCATGTTGAGCGAGGCGACCTCGGGCTTGAACCGGGCCGCCGGTTGCACCCGTTCCTCCACCTTCATGTAGGGGCTGCCGCCGGTGGTGATGTTGATGGCCGCCTTCGTGCCCTGCTTGATGCGCGGCAGGAAGCGCGCGAAGGCTTCCGGTGTCTGGTCGGGCTTGCCGGTCTGCGGATCGCGCGCGTGCAGGTGCAGGATCGCCGCCCCTGCCTCGGCCGCCGAAATCGCTTCCGAGGCGATCTGGTCGGGCGTGATCGGTAGATAGGGCGACATCGTGGGCGTATGGATCGCCCCCGTGACCGCACAGGTGATGATGACCTTGCCCTTCGCGGTCACGCCGCTCGATTTGCGGGTGGTCTCGCTCATTTTCCAAACTCCTTGTCGGCTTTCCTCTTGTGGGCGGCCAGCGCCATCAGCCGGCGGTCGCGCCAGACCTGGCGCTCGGCCAGTCTTTCCTTCGGCAGCGCCTTGCGCCGCTCGCCCTCCACCGTCTGCAGCACGGGACCGCCCCAATCCACCCGGCGCAACATCTGCGGAAAGATGTTCGCGTAGATCGACTGGTAGCGCTCGACATAGTCGCGCACGCCGCCCGGCGCGTTGAGATCGATGGTCTCGAACGGTCCCATGAACGACCAGCGCAGCGCCAGCCCTTCGCATATGCCGGTGTCGACGTCCTCGATGGTGGCGTAGCCGTCGGCGACGAGGCGGAAAGCCTCCTCCAGCAGGGCGCCCTGCATGCGGTTCATGATGAAGCCGTCCAGCTCGCGCTTCATCACCAGCGGCGCATGGCCCGCAGCGACAAGAAAGGCGCGAGTGCGCTCCACCGTCTCCGGCGTCGTCCACGGCGCGGGCACGAGCTCGACCGCAGGCACCAGATAGGGCGGGTTGATGGGATGCACGACCAGGCAGCGCCCGCGGCCGGCAAGATGGTCGGTGAAGGTCGAAGGCAGCAGCGCCGAGGTGGAGCTGGCAATCACGGCATCGGGACCAGCCAATGCGTCGATCCGCTTGAATACGGCGCGCTTGACGTCCCGGTCTTCCGGCGTGTTCTCCTGGATGTGGACGGCGTCCGCAACGGCCTCGCCGAGATCGGCTACCACGGCGATGCGCGAGAGCACCGCTTCCGGCGTCTGGCCGCGCAGCAGGTCGTTTTCGCGGAGGTCGCCGAGCACCCCGGCGATGTAGTCGCGCGCGCCCTCCGTCGCGGTCGGCGACTGATCCCACAGCCGCACCTCATGCCCGGCGCGCGCGAAGCTGATCGCCCACCCCCGCCCGATGAAGCCGCTTCCAACGATGGCAACTGCCGACATGCCCGTCCTCCTCACAGCGTCTCGACGTTGCCGTCCACGCCGAGCGACTGGCCGGAAATGTTGATGCCGGCATCGGACAGCAGGAAGGCGACCATGGCGGCCACGTCGTAGGGGCTGGTCATGCGCCTGAGCGAGATGTTCTGCAGGTAGCGCGCCTTCATCTCTTCGTGGCTTACCCCGACCTGCCTGGCGCGTGCGCCGATCACACCTTCGATACGCGGGCCTTCGATGATGCCGGGCAGGATGGCGTTGACCCGGATGCCGTGGGGACCGAGTTCCTTGGCCAGGCTCCGGGTGAAGCCGATGACACCGAACTTGGTTGCCGAATAGGGCGTGCGGAACGCATAGCCGTGCCGGCCCGCCGCCGAGGACATTGACACGATGGAGCCCCCGCCGGCCGCCTTCAGCATCGGCACGGCAAGGCGTGCACACAGGAACTGGCCGGTGAGGCCCACCTCCAGGCAGCGTCGCCAGTCGGCAGGGTCGATCTCGTCCACGCCGGCCGTCGGGCCGGCGATGCCGGCATTGATGACGAGAGCGACGAGACCGCCCAGGGTGGATCTGGCCGTGGCGAACAGCCGCTCGACATCCTCTTCTACCGAAACGTCGGCCTTCACCGTGCCTTCCAGCGCGATCTTTTCGCGAGCCCCTGCCAGGGCCTGTTCGGCTATGTCGCAGATGACGATGCGTGCGCCCAAGCGCGACAGCATCTCGGCGATGGCGAAGCCGATGCCGGATGCCCCCGCCGTCACCACCACGCGCTGGCCCTTCAGCCCGGCCAGGAATTCGTCCGCAGACTGCGGTGCCTTGGAGCTCATCTGTCGCTTCCTTTCATTGCGGGCGCCGTTCGCGCAGCGCCATGACCGCGCCCAGCACCACCAGACCGTAGAGGATCGCCCGTATCGCATAGGGCAGCATCGTGCCGGCGAGCAGCATCTGCAGCGCGGTGAGCAGCAGCACGCCGCCCAGCATGCCG
>ERZ778021.1871-NODE-1871-length-21622-cov-5.555571_pt1 | contig 21622 bp, 19 predicted proteins | sample MGYA00375751_ERZ778021 | MGnify/ENA primary metagenome ERZ778021 (study PRJEB29350, sample SAMN05389814) | bioreactor metagenome | isolation source: Thiocyanate stock bioreactor | place: South Africa: University of Cape Town | collected 2013-08-29 ... | reverse complement strand
CCAGCCCATGAGCGGCGAAGAGGCCGCGGTATCGGTCGGCGACCTCGCGGCGGGCGGTGGTCCACTCGTCGAGGTGACGCAACTTCACGCGGAGGACCGCAGCCTGAAGTGCGTCGAGCCGCGAATTGATTCCGACCTCGTGATGATGATACTTGGGCTCCATGCCGTGGACCCGCAGCCGGGCCATCCGGCGGGCGAGCACGGGATCGTCGGTGGCGATCATGCCGCCGTCGCCGAAGCCGCCGAGGTTCTTCGACGGGTAGAAGCTGAACGCGGCGACGGTCCCGAGCGTGCCCGTGCGGCGCCCGTTGTAGGCGGCGCCGATGGCCTGCGCGGCATCCTCCAGGACCATCAGGTCGCGACGAGCGGCGATCTCGCGGATCGGGTCCATGTCGGCCGCCTGGCCGTACAGGTGGACCGGGATGATCGCCTTCGTCCGCTCGGTGATCGCGGCCTCGATCGCGCCCGGGTCGATGTTGAAGGTGTCCGGCTCGATGTCGACGAAGACGGGCCGGGCACCGGTGCGCCAGATCGAGCCGCCGGTGGCGAAGAAGGTGTAGGGCGTGGTGATCACCTCGTCGCCGGGGCCTAGGTCGATCGCCATCAGCGGCAGCAGCAGGGCGTCGGTCCCGGACGCGCAGCCGACGGCGTGGGCGGCCCCGCAGTACTCGGCGATCTCGGATTCGAGGTTGGCGACCTCGGGGCCCATGACGAAGCCCTGGGTCTCCATGACCTCGCGAACGACGGGCTCGATCTCGTCCCGGATGGTGCGGTACTGGGCGCGCAGGTTGAGGGCGGGGACCCCCGCCGGTTCGTAGGGAACGGCCATGATACGTCACTCCTTCGACGCCCGATGCGGTCGTGCCATGGGCACGCGCGTGCGAAATGCACTCGAGGTGGCGTCTCCCTCCTTGGAGTCGATCGGCACCGGGGGTTCTATACCTTTCCTGAATCTTCGTCAAGCGAGCCCGGGGCCGCGAGCCGACCGCCCGGATCGGCCCGATCGGCCATCGGGGGATAGCGAGCCGCCTCCCCTTCGACGTCCCCGGCCGCGCCGTCGCCGCGGGCCGTCTCCTCCACGCGGGCCTCGACCAGGCGGTCGAGCAGCGGGTGGGGGCCGAGCGGGGCGCCGAGGGAGAATTCGACGCCGGGGTGGCGGGCCGCCAGGTCGTCGCGGGCGGCGGTGAGGTCGCGCAGGAGGTGGACGCCGGCCGCCAGGAAATACGGGATCATCAGCACGCGGCCCGCCCCGCGCGCCACGCAGGCCGCGGCACCGGCGGGGATGTCGGGCTCGGCCAGCTCCAGGAAGCAGGGCTCGACGATCGCCCTGGGCCCGACCGCCGCCAGCCGCGCGGCCAGCTCCCGGAGGTCGGCGTTGGCCGGCTCCCGCCGGCTGCCGTGGGCGATGAGCAGGACGGCCGTCGCCGTGCGGTCGGTTTCCATCGACATTAAGATGTCCTCGGAGGGGGGATCGTCGCCCATTCTATCCCGAGGTCCGGAGGTCCGCCGCCCATGACTTGGGTCCATTGCGCCTTGATGTCGGCCCTGTTCGCCGGGCTGACGGCCGTCCTGGCGAAGGTGGGGGTGGCCGACGTCCCCTCGAACCTGGCGACCCTGATCCGGACGGTCGTGGTCGCGGGGTTCGCGTCGGGGATCGTCCTCTTCACCGGCGAGGCCGGGGGCGTGCGGTCGCTCGGGACGCGCGACTGGCTGGCGCTGGTCGGCTCCGGGCTGGCGACCGGCGCGTCGTGGCTGTTCTACTTCGCGGCGCTGAAGCGGGGGCCGATCTCGGGGGTCGCGCCGATCGACAAGCTGAGCTTCCTGATCGCGATGGGGCTCGGGTTCGTCGTCCTGCGCGAGCCGGTCCGGCCGCTGACGCTCGTCGGGGCCGCGCTGATCGCGGCGGGCGTCGCGCTGACGCTCCCCTCGGTGCAGGAGGCGATTCGACGACTTTTCTGAACCGCCGGGGATTTCGACTCAACTCGACGGGCGGGGTCGGCCGATGAAGACGGATGGAGCACGGGACCGCACCCTGAAGCCGCACCCTTCGAGAATCCCCCGATGTCCCCCGCCAGGTCCGGCATCGGAGCGCCCTCGCTCCGCCGATTCCTCCTGCTCGCCGCGCTCGCCGCGAGCGGCTGCCGGACGGTCGAGCCCGGGCTCCCCCTCGCGCCGACGACAGCGGCCCGGCCGTCGGGCCGCGACCTGGTCCCGCTCGCCTGCCGGGCCCGGCAGGAGGGCCGCAAGCTGGAGCGGCGTGGCGTCGACGCCAGCGTCGGCCGCTACTATGAGGCGACCGTCTACGCGGCGGCGGCGGTGACGGGGGCCGCGGCCGGGCCCGTCGAGTCGGAGGGGTTCGCGGAGGCCCGCGACCTGTACAACGCGTGCCTGCTGGACTGCCTCCGCGCCGGGCAGCGGTTCGGTCGGCTCGACGCGCGGTCGTCGCTGCTGGTGAACGGCCCGTCCGGGACGATCGCGGTGCCGATCCGGCGCACCGGCTTCGTGTGGGCGGACGAGGATTTCGCCCGGGTCGTGGACCCGACCCCCGCGCCGCGCAACCCCTCGGCGCACGCCGACAACGAGACGGCGGGCCTCGGCGCCGCGGTGGCGATCGAGCGCGACAACCCGAGGCGGCCGGGGCAGGACGACTTCCTCCCGTCCCCCGCGGTGTTCAACGCCACGGCCGTCCTGCGCCCGGACCTCGACGCCTGGCTGGCCCCCTCGGGCCGCGCGCCGGCCGACTCCCTGGAGTTCTACGACCCGCTGCGCACGCCGAGCGTGGCCTTCGACCCCTCCCCCGCCCTGCCCCTCCATGCGGCCCCGAACGGGGCCATCGCCGTGGCGCGTCGACTCCAGGAGGAGCGCGGCCCGTTCGCCCTCGCGGGCTTCGCCATGCCGGAACAGATGCTGAGCAAGGCCGACATCCGGATGCTGGAGCCGTATCAGCCGGGCAAGTCGCCGTTCCTGCTGATCCACGGCCTGATCAACGACCCGTTCATGTTCAACGACATGGTCGTGGGCCTGCAACGCACGCCGGGCTTCCTCGACCGCCATCAGGTCTGGGTCTTCCGCTACCCGACCGGCGTCACGTTCATCCGCAGCGCGGCCATCCTCCGGGCGCAGATCGAGAAGATCTCCGCGACGCTCGACCCCGCCGGCGTCGACCCGGCGCTGTCCGACTGGACGCTACTGGGCTACAGCATGGGGGGGCTCCTCGCGCGATTGCAGGTGTCCTGGAGCGGCGACGCGATCTGGAACGAGGTGGCCACGCGGCCGCTCGACCGGTTGCAGGTCGACGACGGGTCGCGGAAGACGCTCCGGGAGCTGTTCTTCTTCGAGCCCTCGCCGCGGATCCGGCGGGTCGTGTTCCGCCACGCCGCACGACGGTGCCTCCACGTCGACCGCCGCGGCGAGCTGGCTGGCCACCCGGATCGTCCGCCGGCCGGCCGACACCCGCAAGCTCGTGGAGGAGATCGAGCGGAACAACCCGGGCGCGGTCCGGCCGGCCCTGCGCAACCTGCCCAGCAGCGTGGACGCCCTGGCGGCCTACAGCCCGATCCTGCCGGCGGTCAGGGGCCTGCCCTACAACCCCGCGGTGGAGATCCACACCATCGCGGGGACGGGGTTCCACCCGCCCGATCGAGGCCGGGGGGACACCGTCGTGCCGCTCGCCAGCGCGCACGTCGACGAGGCGGTCTCGGAGCACCACGTCAAGGCCCGGCACACGGCCATCTACTACAATCCCGACACCATCGCCCAGGTCCGCCGCATCCTGGGCCTCGCGACGCCGTAGCGGGCCGATCAGGGCGGGGGCGGACCGGCGAGGAGCCGGGCGAGGGCGACGACGTCGGCCGGCTTCATCATGTGGTGGTCGAAGCCGGCCCTGCGGGCGCGACGTCGGTCGTCCTCGCGGCCGTAGCCGGTCAGCGCGACGAGGAGCATCGCCCGGCCGCCCGGCGTCCGTCGCAGGCGGGAGGCCAGCTCGAAGCCGTCCATCCCGGGCAGGCCGAGGTCGAGGACGGCCGCCTCGGGGCGGAACTCCGCGGCGATCTCCAGGGCCGACGGGCCGTCGAGGGCCGTGGCGACGTGATGGCCCGCGCCCTCCAGGAGGCGCCCCAGCGAGAGCGCCGCGTCGGAATTGTCGTCGACGACCAGGACGCGGCGCGCGGTCGCGGCCGGGGGGGGCGTCGGCTCCGGGGCCTCTGGCCCCGAGGCGATCGGCCCCGAGAGGGGGAGGCGGACGGTGAACGCGCTGCCGAGCCCCGGCCCATCGCTCTCGGCCGCGACGCCGCCGCCGTGCATCTCGACGAGCGACTTGGCGATGGCCAGGCCGATCCCCAGGCCCCCCTGCGAGCGGCCGATGGTCGCCTCGGCCTGGGTGAAAGGGTCGAAGATCCGGGCGAGGACCTCGGGCGTCATGCCCACGCCCTCGTCCTCGACCCGGACGACGGCCGTCGGGCCGTCGCGGCGGGCGGAGATCGCGATCGTCCGCCCTTCTTCGCTGTACTTGGCCGCGTTGGAGAGCAGATTGACCACCACCTGCTCGATCCTGGCCGGGTCGACGGTCACGCCGATCGGCTCGCCCGGGAGGGAGACGTCGAGGCGGTGCCGCTTCGCCTCGACGGCCGGGCGGACCGTCTCGACGGCGCGCTCGACCACGCCGCGGAGGTCGACGGCCTCGCGCCGCAGGACGAGCTTGCCGCGGCCGATGCGCGAGACGTCCAGGAGGTCGTCCATCAGGCGGGAGAGCCGGCCGGTCTGGCGGCGGATCACGTCGCAGCACCAGCGGACGTCCGGGTCGTCCGGGGCCTTCATCTGGAGGATCTGGGCCGCGTTGCCGGTCGCCGAGAGCGGGCTGCGCAGCTCATGGGCGAGCATCGCCAGGAAGGCGTCCTTGCGGCGGTCGGCGTCGCGGAGCCCCTGGAGCAGCCGCTCCCGCTCCTCCTCGGCCCGACGCCGCTCGGTCACGTCCAGGAAGGCCCCGACGCAGCCCCGGACCGCCCCGGCCTCGTCGAACAGGGGCGCGACGTATTCCAGCAGGTGGGCCGACTCGCCGTCGTCGAACCGGACCTCCGCCTCGAAGTCGCGGACGGGGACGCCGGTCCTGGCCGTCGACTGCATCGGGAGTTCGAGCTCGGCCAGTTCGCGGCCGTCGCGGAACACGCGGAACGTCGCCGGCCGCTCGGCCTCCGGCGCCGTCAGCGAGACGTTCGAGCCGGCCGGGATGCGGAGCATCCGCGAGAAGGCCGGGTTGCCGCGGATCAGTCGGCACTCCGGGTCGTCGGCGATGCCGATGCCGATGGGCAAGACCTCGAAGACCGTCCGCAGCTCGGCCGCCTGCCTCTCCAGCGAGCGATTGAGGCGGCGGATCTCCTCCTCGTCCCGCTTCCGGTCGGTGATGTCCTCGGCGATGTAGCAGAAGCGATCCCGGCCGCTGGGGCCCCGGCCGACGTGCGAGACCACCACGCCCAGCCAGCGCCGGCCCCCTTCGTGCTCGTGGGCCTCTTCGAACTGGACGGCGTGGCCGACGCGCCGGCTGGCGCGGTACGCCTCGATCCACGCCTTCAGGGCCCCCGGCGGCACGCCCAGGTCGGCGCCGTCGCGACGGCCGGCCGTCCCGCCCGGGTCCAGCCCCAGCGACCGGCACGCCGCCGGGTTGTCGAAGACGTGCAGGACGTCGAGCCCGTCGTCCGACAGCTCCACGATCCCCATCGGCAGCGGCGCGCCGTGGAGGACCTGGCGGACCAACGAGTCCCTCCCGTCCGCCTCCCCCTCGGTCGGCAGGAGCCGGCAGATCGACTGCACCGCCGGGCGGCCGCGATGCTCGACGCGCCGGGCGCTCACGGCGACCGTCGCGACGCCGCCGTCGCGCCGGCGCAGGCGGACCTCGAAGCGGGCCCCGCCGGCCTCGACGATGTAGTCGAGCCGCGAGGGGATCTCGCCCCGCGTCTCCTCGACCTCCAACTCCGCCAGGGTCATCCCGGCCAGCTCGCGGCCGGGGAAGCCGAGGGCCTCGCTCGCGGCCTCGTTGAACTCCAGGAACGCGCCGGTCGCCGGGTCGATCAGGACCACGGGCCAGGGCGATTCCTCCATCAGCGCCCGCAGGCGGCGGTCGGCCTCGAACGGCCCCTCCTCCCCCCCGACCGGGACGACGACCGACGCCCGCCCCGGCGTCCCCGGGGCCAACTCCACGGCCGCGGCGTCCACCTCGACGCGGAGCCATCGGCCGTCGCCGCGGAGGAGCCGCTTGGTCATCCGATAGGAGGACGCCCCCCCCGAGGACAGCCGCCGGACGTGCTCGCGCTCGGCCGCGGCGTCGTCCGGGTGGGTGAAGTCCTCGACGGCCCGGCCCACCAACCGGTCGCGGCCCGTCGCGAGCAGCTCGCAGAGCCGCTCGTTGACGTCGACCCAGCGGCCGTCGCCGTCGACCAGGTCGACGCCCGCCAGTCGATTGTGGAACAGGGCGCGGAAGGCCCCGGGTCCGGAAGGTGTGGGGGAGGGCGCGGCGTCCGCGCCGCTCGGCTCGGGTCTCTGCATCGAAGCCTCGGCCTTTCGTGGGCGGGCTCGCGAGGCGGCCTCGGCGGCTCGCGACTTCCGGCGAAGGGCGCTTTACGGCCGGGCCGGATCGCGGGCCGTGCTGGAGTCGTGGGCCGGAGCCCCCGCCACGTCCGGGTCGCGGCCGGGCGTCGCCGCGGCGGGCTCGACGGCCCTGCGACGGGCCGACGGTGCGGATATCAGGGTCGCGACGAGCATGGCCGCCCTCAATAGAAAGGTGGAGCGATCGTCCCCCGCATGTCCCAACCTCTTAATATTACCGCCCGGCCCCCGCGATTCGAGGGCGGTCGATGGGATTCGATATTTATTTATCCCGACGCCGGCCGGGCGTGACGCGCGGACGCACTCCGCTTGACCGCCCCGCGCCCGCAATACTAAGATCCTTTTTGATTTATGGACCGATCGACGGAGTCCGTCTCGCGGGGATCGCGAGCAGGGCGCGAGGTGAGCAGGATGAAGAACGAGCCGACCCCGCATCACGCCCCCGGCGCGCCGGCGCCGGGCCGCCACCAGTACGAGCACGCGACCCCCACGGTGATCCACGACCCCGAGCAGGACATGATGCTCCTGGCCCGCTGGGTCCACCGCGCCATGCAGGACCCGGCGAAGTTCTGGGGCTGGCTGCTGGGCGGGGCGGGGGCCGTCCTCGGGCTGGTGATCCTGTTCAACCTGTTCTCGGGCCGCGGGGTCGCGACCTCGGAGGCCTGGACCAGCCTCGACGCCGCCCGCAGCGCGGACGACAAGCTGGAGGTCGCCAAGGCCAACCCGAACTCGCCGGTCGCCACCTGGGCGCGGCTCGACGCCGCCGCGCAGCTCTACCAGTCCGGCGTCTCCGACCTGCCCAGCAACTCCGACGCCGCCCTCCAGACCCTCAAGAAGGCCGCCGACATCTTCGACCAGCTCGCCAAGTCCGAGCCCAAGGATTCGCCCGCGGCCGTCTCCGCCGCGTTCGGGCTGGCCCGCTGCCTGGAGGCCCGCAACGAGCTGCCCAAGGCCGTGGACCAGTACAAGCTCGTCGCCGACACCTGGCCCGACGCCCCGGAGGCCGCCGAGGCGAAGAAGCTGGCCGCCGCGCTCCAGAAGCCCGAGGCCGCCGCCTTCTACAAGGACCTCTACGCCTTCAAGCCGACCAAGGTCAGCCTCCCCCCGCTCGGCACCGAGAAGCTCGACTTCCCCGACGTCGTCCCCGCCCCCACCGACTCCGCCGCCCCCGGTGCCTCGCCCATCCCGCCGCCCCCGCCCTCGGCCGCGACCGAGGAGCCCAAGGCGGACGCCCCGAAGGCCGAGGAAGCCAAGCCGGAGGAGCCCAAGGTGGACGCCCCGAAGGCCGAGGAGGCCAAGCCCGCCGAGCCCGCCAAGGTCGAGGAGCCCAAGGCCGAGGAAGCCAAGCCCGCCGAAGCTCCGAAGTCCTGAACATTCTTCGTAGGCTGGGTCGCGACCCAGCCCGGGATATGCGACGCCTGCGTCGGGCTGGGTCGCGACCCAGCCTACAAGAAATCCCGTCACCAAAGCCGCCGCGCCGGCTCGCTCGAATCCCGGCCGCTCCACCCTCCTACCCCACGGCCCGGCCATGTCGGAGACGCCGCTCACCGAGACGCCCCAGGAGTTCGAGGTCAAGCCGCGCACCGACGGCCGGCGGATCGACGCCTACCTGGCCAGCCGGTTCATCGACTACTCGCGCAGCGTGCTCCAGAAGGTCATCGACGCCGGGGCCGTCGAGGTCAACGGCCGCCCGGTGCGGGCCTCGTACAAGATCCGGGCCGGCGACAAGGTCCGGATCTCGCTGCCGCCGCTGCACGACGCCACGCCGGCCGCGGAGGACATCCCGATCGAGGTCGTCTACGAGGACGAATACCTGACGGTCGTCAACAAGCCGGCCGACATGGTGACGCACCCCTCGCGCGGGAACTGGGGCGGGACGCTCGCGAACGCCATCCAGTTCCATTTCGACCGGCTCTCGACCATCGCCGGCGAGGATCGGCCCGGGATCGTGCATCGGCTGGACCGCGACACCACCGGCCTGATCGTCGTGGCCAAGGACGACCTGGCCCACCGACGCCTGGGCCTCCAGTTCGAGCACCGCGAGGTCCACAAGGAGTACATGGCGATCGTCTACGGCGTCCCGAACCGCGACAGCGACTACATCGAGAAGCCCATCGGCTTCCACCCCCTCGTCCGCGAGAAGATGGCCGTGCGCGACCTCGTCGACGGCGGGCGCGAGGCGGTCACGTTCTATGAGGTCGTCGAGCGGTTCCGCGGCTACGCCCTGGTGCGCTGCAAGCCGAAGACGGGCCGGACCCACCAGATCCGCGTCCACATGCACAGCATCGGCACCCCCATCATCGCCGACAAGCCGTACTCGGGCCGCGACCGCGTGACGCTGGCCGACCTGGAAGTCCCCGGCGCGGTCGCCGACGACCCGGCCGGCCTGCTGATCGAGCGCCAGGCCCTCCACGCCCATACGCTCCGGTTCACGCACCCGATCACCGAGCAGCCGCTCGAACTGGTCGCCCCCCTGCCGGCCGACATGGCCCGGACGCTGGAGGCCCTGCGCGCCCACCGCATCGGGGAAGCCCCCGCGAAGCGGGCGCGATGAGCGACCGGCCCGCCGACGCCTACGACGTGGCCGTCCTGGGGGCCGGGGCCGCCGGGCTCGTCGCCGCGACGCGCGCCGCGGAGTGCGGAGCGCGCACGGTCCTGCTGGAGAAGAACCGCAAGCCGGGCGTGAAGATCCTCATCTCCGGCGGCACCCGCTGCAACGTCACCAACGCGCGCGGCCTGCGCCGGATCGAGTCGATCACGGGCCCGGTCGACCCGGGCTTCGACCCGAAGCTGCTGCGGGGCGTGCGGGCGATCCAGGACGCCTTCGGCCCCGGCGGCCCGTTCCTCGGCCCCGCGCTGCGGAGGCTGGACGTCGACCGCTCCGCCCGGCTGTTCGAGGACGAGGGGGTGACTCTGAAGGTGGAAGCCAACGGCAAGATCTTCCCGCTCTCCGACACGGCCGTCGACGTCCTCGCCGCGCTGACGCGACGGCTGGGCCGCTCCGGGGCCGAGGCCCGCTACCTCGCGCCCGCGAAAGGGATCGCTCGCGACGGCTCGTCCTTCCGGATCGACCTGCCGGACGGTCCCGTCCACGCCCGCCGGGTCGTGCTGGCCGTGGGCGGCCGGTCGTTTCCCGGCTGCGGGACGACGGGCGACGGCTACGCGATCGCGAAGGCCCTCGGCCACTCGATCGTCGAGGTCCGCCCGGCTCTGGTGCCGTTGAAGGTGGTCCCGGAGTGGGTGCCGACGCTCCGCGGGCTGAGCCTGCCGGACGTGGTCGCGTCGGTCCACGGGTCGACCGGGCCGGCGCTGGCGCAGCGTCGCGAGGCGATCCTGTTCACGCACACCGGCCTGAGCGGCCCGGCGATCCTGGACGTCAGCCGCGCCGAGGCCCGCCGCGCCGAGGGGGACCGGCTGGAACTTCGCATCGACTTCCACCCTGACGTCCCGCGCGAGGAGCTGGACCGTCGGCTCCAGGCCGAGGCCCGCCGGGGCAAGGCGGCCGTCGCCACGCTCCTGTCGGCCGACCTGCCGCACAGGCTCGCGGAATGCATCCTGGACCACTGCGGCGTCCCGCGCTCGCGGACGGGCCCGGACCTCTCGCGGGCGGAGCGCGTGAAGCTCGTCGGGGCGCTCAAGGGCCTCGCCCTGCCGATCGCCGGCACGCTCGGCTTCGAGAAGGCCGAGGTCTCCAGCGGCGGCGTCGCCCTGGAGGAGGTCGACCCGAAGACCATGCAGAGCCGCCTCGTCGCCGGCCTCTTCTTCGCGGGCGAGGTGCTCGACCTGGACGGCCTCATCGGCGGCTACAACTTCCAGGCCGCCTGGAGCACCGGCTGGCTCGCGGGGGAGGCCGCCGCGGGCCCGGCCTGATCTCGCGAATCGGCTCCCGACCCGGCGAGGCTCAGCGCCCCAGCGCGCCGCGGGAGATGGCGCCGGGGTCGCGGGAGACCTTCTCGGCGAAGTCGCGGAAGGCGCCGAGGGCCGCCCGGAGCTGGGCGAGGGCCTGATTGGCCGAGATGGCCACGGCGTTGATGTTGTCGTACAGGTCGGACTGGGTCAGCAGCCGCTGGATCGAGCCCGAAGTGTTCAGCCCCCCCCGGCCGTTGCGCAGGGTGTTGGTGAGCAGTTCCAGGTCGGAGGCGATCCGGTTCATCCGGCGCACCGTCTGGCCCAGGTCGGTCGTCGGCGTCCGGTCGACCGGCGCGCCGAGGTCCTTCATCAGCGGCGAGGCGTCGGCGAGGGCCCCGTCGAGCCGGCCCGCGGCGGCGGAGAACCTGGCGATCCCGGTCTTCAGCGCGTCCTGGGTGGCGGGGTCGAGGGTGGAGTTCAGCCGGTCCGCCGCCAGCTCGATGTCGGCGATGGCCTTCTTCACGGCGACCTGATTCTCGTCGACGAACGAGCGGATGCCGGTGGAGGCGCCGGAGAGGTCCTTGCCGGTCTGGTCCCAGGTGGCGAGGAAGTCGTCGAGGCGGCCGGCGCTCTTGGAGATCTGCGCCAGCCCCTTGGCCGCCTCCTGGATCGTCTTCAGGGTGTCGCCGGCGCTCTCGAAGACCTTGGTGGCGGCGGCCAGGGCCTTGGAGGGGTCGGCGGCGACCTCGCCCTCGATGACGGGGGCCTCGGAGGGGCTGGGGCCCGTCTTCATCAGGCCGTCCCCCTCCCCCGGGAGGAGGTCGACGGTGACGTCGCCGATGAGCGAGCGGGTGAGGCGCGGGACCGAACCCTCGCGGATCTTGAACCGGCTCTCCAGCGCCAGGGTGACGAGGACGCCGTCGGGCTGGTTGGGGCGGTCGTCGAAGTCGATGGCGACGACCTCGCCGACGCGGATGCCGCTCTTGCGGACGGAGACGCCCTGGAGGACGCCGGGGGCCTCGGCGTAGTGGACCTTGACGAAGCCGCGCTCGCGGAGGATCTGGGGCGACTCGCCGAACCAGACGACGAGCATGGTCAGGACCAGCCCGGCGACGATCACGAACATGCCCAGCCGGAACTGCATGACGCGCTCATTCATCGCTTCCCACTCCTCACCCCGGCCGGGGCCGCGTCTCGCATGTCCACGTTCAAGGCGAGCCCGCGGCGCGGGCCTGGGCGGCCAGCTCGCGGAGCCGGTCGCCGGCCTCGCCGCGGACGAACTGGCGGACGCGGCGGTCTTCCGCGTCCTCGAGGCCGCCGGGGGGGCCGTCGTAGATCACCTGGGGTTCGCCCCGGCCGACCCTGGCCAGCGGGAAGAACATCACCACGCGGTCGGCCACCTTGGTCACGGTCCGCATCTCGTGCGTGACCACGATCCCCGTCTTGTGCCCGCCGCGCTGGGTCTGGAGGATCAGCTCGTTGACGACGTCGGTCATGATCGGGTCGAGGCCGGTGGTCGGCTCGTCGTAGAGCATGACCTCCGGGTCGAGCGCCAGCGCGCGGGCCAGCCCCACGCGCTTGCGCTGGCCGCCGGACAGCTCGGCCGGCTTCTTGTGCTCCAGGCCGGGCGGGAGGCCGACGTCCTGGAGCCGCTCGGCGACGATCTTCGCGACCCGGTCCTCGCCGCAGACGGCGTGCTCGCGCAGGCCGAAGGCCACGTTGTCGTAGACGTCCAGGCTGTCGAAGAGGGCGGCCATCTGGAACAGGAACCCGAACCGCAGGCGCAGCTTCACCAGCGCCTTCGCGTCCATCCGGGTGACGTCCTCGCCTTCGAAGTAGATCTTGCCGGTCGTCGGCTGGAGGAGGCCGACGATCAGCTTCAGCAGCACGGTCTTGCCGCAGCCGCTCTCGCCGATGACGCAGAGGGTCTCGCCGCGGCGGATGGTCAGGTTCAGCCCGCGCAAGACCTTCTGGCGGCGGAACTGGATGGAGACGTCACGGAACTCGATCAGGTCGCCCCCGGCCGGGGCGTCGCCCGCGCTCAAAGGAGCCCCGTCGTCTGGGGCCAGAGCGAGCGGTACATCGTGTTCCACGCCAGGCCCAGGACGAAGTCCAGGAACAGGATCGCCATGAACGAGAAGACGAACGCCTCGGTCGCCGCCTTGCCGACCCCCTCGGCACCGGCCCGGGAGTTGAACCCGCGGTGACAGCTGATCAGAGCAATCGCCGCGCCGAAGAAGAAGCTCTTGAAAACACCCGCAAATAAGTCGGCGCTGCCGACGTACTCACGGGAGTGCTGCCAGTAGGCGTAGGAGTCGACCATCAGCAGCTGGGTGCAGACCCCCGCCCCGCCGATCACGCCCATGAAGTCGGCCATCAGGGTCAGCAGCGGGATGAGCAGCAGGCAGGCGAGAAACCGAGGGACGGCCAGGTAATAGATGGGGTCGGTCCCCAGCGCGGTGAGGGCGTCGACCTGCTCGGTGACGCGCATGGTCCCCAACTCGGCGGCCATCGAGGAGCCGACTCGGCCGGCGAGCATCGTCGCGGCCAGGACCGGGCCCAGCTCCTTCACCAGCGAGATGTTGATGACCGAGCCCATCTTGGTCGCCAGGCCCATCGATTCGAACTCGTGGTAGGCCTGCACGGCCAGCACCATGCCGATGAAGGTCCCAGTGATGGCGACCACCGACACGCTCTGCACGCCGATCGCGTAGAAGATCGGCAGCAGGACCGACCAGCGCGGCCTGCGGCGGAGGATCCAGCCGAGGGTGCGCAGGGAGAAGAGGCTGACGTCGCCGATCTCGGCCACGCCGTCGAAGACCTGGCGGCCGAGGCGGTGGACGGCCGTCTCCGCCTCGGAACCGCCCGCGTCATCCCCGACGTCCAGAGCCCCCACGGCCATGCCAGCGACTCCCTTCGACGTCATGGCCCGCGCCCGATCCGGGCCGCGCCCGGGCCGGCGCGACGGGATCGCGACGATCCGTCCATTCTCGCCATTTCCCAATCCTTGGCAAGGTCGATCGCCGTGCGGTGCGGGAGGGCCCGGGGCGCTCAGCGGGCGACGCGGACGTAGATCCGGCCGTCGTGGATGCAGATGTCGGCCTCCACCCCGTCCAGCTCCGGCGCGGCGGCCTCGATGTAGTTGAACTCGGCGTCGCGATACCGCCTCACCGACCGACGGCCTCGCACCATCGACCTCGACGTCTCCAGCCCCGCCAGCCCCTTGAGGAGGTCGAGCAGCAATTCCGGAACGGTCCTACTCGGGGACCGCTCGACGGACTGGGTGCGAAGGATCGGGAGGGAATCGATGCGGGGCTGGTCGAACATGGCTTGGGCATCCTGAGTATGCGGGGATGTGAACGGTCGCGGAACGATGGGGGATGTGCCCGAACCCGCCTACACCGCCCCGAATCGAGGGCGCGAAGCGCGCACGCGAACCGAGGGCCGATGCGGCCTGCTATTCGGAACCCATTGTTATTTATCAGTTTGAGGGCGAACCGATCCAGGATCGATGTCGCTGAGCGGAAGGATGGCAGAGTCATGCGTGAAGGCGAGACGCGATCCGTCTGCGCCCCCGATCCCCCGAAGCTGTGCGTCGACGCCGGGAAGCATCGATGCAAGATCGGGGGATCAAAACTTAATATAACGCATGCCTCCAAGGATTCGAACACGAAATTCCGCAGCGGGGGGATTTTCCTGAAGGGAAGCCCCGGAGGTCGATCGCGTTCAGGACGAGGCGGAGGGATCGGCGATCCCCAATTCGTCGAGGCGGCGGGAGAGCATCCGTTCGATCGACTCGGCGGTGCGGCGGTAAGTCTGCTGGTCGCAGCCGATGGGATCGGGGACGTCGCGGCCCTCGGGATCGAGGAGGGAGGCGACCGGGCGGGCCTCGGGGGCGAGTTCGAGGAGGAGTTCCAGGTGGTCGCCCGTCATGGCGAAGAGGTGGTCCGCCTGGCGGACGAGGTCGGGGCCGAGGCCCCGGCTGCGATGGCGGTCGAGCGAGCCGCCCATGGACCGCAGGATCTCCACGGCGTGGGGGGCGGCCGGCGCCCCGCGGGAGGCGGCCACCCCCGCCGAGACGACGGAGTAGCCGTGGCGCTCCAACTCGCCGGGCGGGCAGCCCAGGCGGCGGCCCAGCATGACCTTGCAGATGGCCTCGGCCATGGGGCTGCGGCAGGTGTTGCCGGTGCAGATGAACGCCAGGACGCGGCAGGTGCGGGCGGCGAGCGTCGCGGCGTCGAGGGCCCCTTCGCGGACGATGGACCAGGCGTCCCCGTCCACGCGGACCGCCGTGGCGACCCTCCCCAGCCGGGTCGGCCCCGAATCGATCGCCATGTCGACGTGGGCCATCGTGCGGAGCGGGCCGGCGGTCGTGGCGGGCGAGAGGTCCGGGTTGCGGACGAGGCTGAGGACCAGCGGCGCCGGGCAGAACCGCAGCACCTGCCGGATCAGCGGGTCCTCCGGGCAACGCAGGGCGACGTCCCCGGAGGGGGAGATCATCGCCCGGACCTCGGCCGAGAGGCGGTCGAACAGGCCGGCGCGGCGGGGGCGGGGGAAGACCAGGGCGAGCGGGCCGGGCCACGAGCGCCGCGCCAGCCGGCCGGCGACCTGCGGGATGTCCGGGACCCAGTCGGCCGCCTCCTCGGCCCCCTTGACGACGATCGTCAACGGCCGGGGCTCGGCGTCGCCGCGCTGGGTGCGGAGCCGGGCGACCCCGGCGGGGTTCAGCGCACTGGCCGCGAGGCAGTAGACCGTTTCCGATGCCAGGCCGACGACGCCCCCCTGGGCCAGGCACGCCGCGGCCCGATGCACCACGTCGCGCGCATCGTCGCACTGCGACAGGTCGATCCACTGGGGCGGTTCGGGGCTGGCCGTCATGGAGATCGGATGGGGTCCGGTGCGGGGGCGGGGGTCGGGTCAGAGCAGGAGTGTCAGGCCGTCCACGGCCTGGAGCGCCGCGTAGATCGCGCGGACCTGTTCCGCATTCTGGACCGTGACGTGGAGCGTGACCGCGACGTGCCGGCCGCCCCTGGTCTCCCGGCTGGAATGCTCCAGGTCGGAAGCCGCCGGCAGGTGGGCCGTCACGGCGTCCACCACCCGCTGCTCGAAGCCCCCCTCGGCCGATCCGATCGCCTTGATCGTATACGTGCCGGGGAACGGGTGGGTCGATTCCAGGAGGTCCACCGAGGGTCGATGATCGGGACGATTGTCCATGGCTTCCTCCCAGGGAAGGGCCGGCGAGGCTCCTCTATGGAGTGGATCGACCCAATCATACGCCCCGGGCCGCGCCCCCGGAAACCCGGGGCGGGCGGATTTCCGGGAAACGAACAGCCCCGCCGCCGAGGTGGCTCGGGGGCGAGGCTGCGGGGCTCGGCTCGATGAAGGCGAGCGGGCGGCGGGAATCGGGACCCGCGGCGGGCCGTCGACGACAGGCCGGGGCGGGGCGGTCGGGATCCCGCGGCCGGTCATTTCTTGCGGTGGCGGATCCGGCTGCGCATCCGGCGCTTCTTGCGACCGACCTTCCGGCGACCCTTGCCTCGACGACGACTGGCCATGCGTTCTCCTTGGTTTCCGTAGATCGACGCGGACGCGGAGACGCCCGGCGACGGCGCGGCCTCCGCTGCAAAACACTATTCTATACCGCACCGACGCCCCGGGCTCAAGCGCCCTTCCGGCGGGCGCGGCACCGGATTTCGGCCGGACCGTCGCCGGGGGCGGCCTTTCGACCGGACTCCGACGCCCACGGCCGCGAGGCAGCCGGCGTCAGAACCAAAACTGGAATCGGAGCATGAACAGGTCGCTGGTGGACGACAGGCCCCCCGGGCGGTACTGCACGGGGGTGCTGAAGCCGGCGTGCTGCCAGTCGAAGAGGACGCGGATGTAGGGGTTCCAGTACCAGTTGATCCCGACGTCCGTGAGATACAGGCGGTTCGTCCAGATGTCGGGGTCGGCCAGGCCGGCGCCGAAGACCTGCTCGCCGATGTCGAGATAGGCGTAGCGGAAGACGGGCTCCCACGCCCCCGGGCCCCGACGGCCGCGCCGGAGGTCGAAGTTCCGGCGCGGGATCACCCGGCCTCGGCTGGCCATGGTCTCGCCGGTCAGGAAGTACGAGCCCTGCACGTAGAAGCCCTCGACTGGGACCCGCGCGCGCCCCGGCTTGTCGGTCAGCCCGTAGGTCTGGAAGCCGCTCTGCCACTCGGCGAGGAGCATCAGGCTCCTGTAGAAGTAGGCCGTGTGCAGCGACCAGAGGTCGCGCGGCCCTTCGGCCTTCACGTCGCCGTTGAAGATCAGGAACGGGACGCCGATGACGTTGCTCCCGGCGGTCGGCACGATCGTCCGCAGGATCGACGGGACGGGCGCGTGGTCCTGGGAGCCGGCCACGACCGAGCCGCCGACGTTGAAGTTCTCCAGCGGCGAGCCTTCCCGCGGCCGGAACGGCGCGAGGTTGAGGTAGGCGATCAGGCTCTTGGGGTTGCTCAGGTCGACCTGGGCGTTGGGCGTGCCGTTGAAGATGCCGGCCGCGTAGTCGACCCGCTTGAACAGGGACTCCCCCCAGAGCATCGCCCCGACGTCGCGGTTCATGCCGAAGTTGTTGAAGAAGACCGACCATTCGCCACTCGCCAGGGCCTCGGTCGGCTGGGCGTAGAACTCGTAAGCGAACGGCGACTTGTAGCGCCCGAAGCGGAACTGGAACCGCTTATCGTAATTCACGTTCAAGAATATGTCGAGGGCGGAGAACGAGTCGAAGGCCTGGACGAACGAGACGTAGTATTCGTAGGGGCGCGTCAGATGGCCGTTGAAGATGAACCACTGGCGGGCGATGTCGAAGGTGTCGGCGACGGGATCCTGGTCGGGGATGCCGTAGAACCGGCCGTCGATCTGGGTCAGGTTGTGGAACTGGATGTCGAACTCGTCGTCGTCGGTCCGCAGCTGGAAGCCGGGGCCCCAGTGCGACCGCGTCCGCCGGTCCGGCAGGACGCCGGGCATGTCGAAGCGGGGCGTGGGGATCTCGGCCGACGGGCCGAAGCCCGCCGCCGTGCCGCCGAAGCCGATCTCCTCGGCGACGTCCTCGCTGACGGCGTCGCCCCCGACCGGCCCGGCCGATCCCGATCCCGGCACCGCCCCGCCGTCGCCCGGCCCCATCGCGGAGCCGTCGGGCCCTATGACGCCGTCGTCGACGCTCGGGCCCGTCCGCCCCGGCGATTCGGCCTCGCGCAGCCGCGTGGAAAGCTGGTCGACCTGGGAGGAGAGCCGTCGGACGGTGGCCTCCAGCTCGCGGACGTGCTCCGGGTCGGGCATCCGTTCCAGCAGGCCCTCCATCCGGCGCAGGCGATCCTCCAGGACCGCCTCGCGGGCCGTGCGAGGGGCGACGGCCGCCGGCACCGCGACGGGCTCCGGAGACTGCCCCGGCGCTCGCCCCGCGACGCCGACGAACACCAGCATCCCACCCGCAATCATCATCCGTCGTCGGCCGGCACCTTGCTGCATGCTTCGCCTCTTTGATCCGGAGGCTCGATGCGACAGTGAGGCGGTCCGCCGCCTCGCGCAATGAAAAACCCCTACCTTCGGAGGGATCTCCCGATCCTCCAGGTAGGAGTCATCAGCCCCGCGAGGGGCGGTCCAATCGTCGGGTGAACTCCATCACCCTCCGCGAAATCGCGGAAATTCGTCGGCCCCCTGATTATCGGCCGGGCCGCGAGGCGACTTTAACGAACGCGACGCTTTTGCGGCGAAGATCGGCGACGGACGGCCCGGGGGGCCTCAGCGCGGCGACGGCTCCACGCCCGGCGTCCAGTCGACGCGCGACAGGTCGGCCAGCGCCAGGATCAGCGCCTGGGTCCCCTTGCGGCCCTTACCCTGCGCCGCGACGGCCCGGTAGAGCTGCTCGGCGAGGGCCAGCCCCGGCATCGCCAGGCCCATCCGCCGCGACTCCGCCAGGGCGATGCCCATGTCCTTGAGGAAGTGCTCGACGAGGAATCCCGGCTCGTAGTCGCCGGCGATCATCCGGGGGGCCAGGTTGCCCAGGCTCCACGAGCCGGCCGCCCCGGGGCCCACGCTCTGGAGGACCGTCTCCGGGTCCAGCCCCGCCTCGTGGGCGTAGAGCAGGGCCTCGCAGACGCCCACCATGTTGGACGCGATGAGCGTCTGGTTCACCATCTTCGTATGCTGGCCCGCGCCCGGGCCGCCCTGGCGGACGATCGTCTTGCCCATCGCCTGGAACAGCGGCCGGAGCGATTCGGCGACCGCCTCGTCGCCGCCGATCATGATCGACAGCCGCCCCTCGCGCGCCCCGACGTCGCCCCCCGAGACCGGCGCGTCGAGCGAGTGGACCCCCCGCGCCTTCGCCGCCTCGGCGATCTCCACGGCCAGCGACGGCTCGCTCGTCGTCATGTCCACCAGGATCGTCCCCGGGGCGGCGGCCGAGAGGACGCCGGATTCGCCCAGGATCACCTCGCGGACGTCGCTCGGGTGGCCGACGATCGAGAAGACCACGTCGGAGGCCGCGGCGACCTCGGCGGGCGAGCCGGCGGCCTTCGCCCCCTTCGCGACCAGCGGCCCGGCCTTCGCGGCGGTGCGGTTGTAGACCGTCGCGGCGTAGCCGGCGTCGATCAGCCGGCCGCACATCGAGGCCCCCATCACGCCCGTCCCGATCCAGCCGATCCGCGTCTTCCCCGGTCCGATCGTCGGGCCCATGCGAACGCCCCCCCTTCCCTCGTGGCCTTGAGCCCCCGGAGAGGCGGCCGATACAATCTCCTTTTCGACGGGCCGATTATAGCCGGGCCTCCGCCGCGAGACAGGCCCCCGGGCGAAGCGGCCCATCCTCCCCGACGATTGCAAGGGACGACATGCGACCTTCTCTGATCCAGAGCTACCTGTCCGACAAGTCGGCCGCCGACGCCTCCCCGGCGTTCCTGGCCTACCTCGCGAGCCTGGAGACCGTGGCCGGCGTCTCCCCCGACGTCGCCCGCGCGATCGTCGCCGAGCTGGCCGACCAGCGGTCGAACGTCAAGCTCATCGCCAGCGAGAACTACTCGTCGCTGGCCACCCAGCTCGCGATGGGGAACCTGCTGACCGACAAGTACGCCGAGGGGATCCCCCACCGCCGCTTCTACGCCGGCTGCGACAACGTCGACGCGGTCGAGGACCTGGCGGACGCCCGCGCCCGCGAGCTGTTCGGCGCCGAACACGCCTACGCCCAGCCCCACAGCGGCGCCGACGCCAACATGGTCGCCTTCTGGGCCATCCTCCGCGCCCGCGTCGAACTCCCCAAGATGGCCGAGGTCGTCGGCGTCGACGACCCCTCCAAGGTCGCCCCCGAAGACTGGACCAAGCTGCCGATCGAGGGCTGGAACAAGGTCCGCCACGCGCTGGGGAATCAGCGCCTGCTCGGCCTGGACCTGGCCTCCGGCGGCCACCTGACGCACGGCTACCGGCTGAACGTCTCCGGCCGGATGTTCGAGTCCCACGGCTACGCCGTCGACCGCGAGACCTTCCTGCTGGACTACGACGCCATCGAGCGCCAGGCCGTCGAGGTGAGGCCGCTGATCCTGCTGGCCGGCTTCAGCGCCTACCCGCGGAACATCAACTACCGCCGGATGCGCGAGATCGCCGACAAGGTGGGCGCCGTGCTGATGGTGGACATGGCCCACTTCGCGGGGCTGGTGGCCGGCAAGGTGCTGACCGGCGACGAGGACCCGCTGGCCTTCGCCGACGTGGTCACGACCACCACGCACAAGACGCTGCGCGGCCCCCGCGGCGGCCTGGTGATGTGCAAGAAGGAGTTCGCCGAGCACGTCGACCGCGGCTGCCCGCTGGTCCTCGGCGGCCCCCTGCCCCACGTCATGGCCGCCAAGGCCGTCGCGTTCACCGAGGCCCTGAAGCCCGAGTACCGCGCCTACGCCGCGAAGATCGTCGAGAACTCCCGCGCCCTCGCCGAGTCGTTCATGAGCGTCGGCCTGAAGGTGATCTCCGGCGGCACGGACAACCACCTGGTCCTGGTCGACGTGGCGTCGACCCTGGGGATCACCGGCCGGCAGGCCGAGAACGCGGTCCGGCGCTGCGGGATCACGCTGAACCGCAACACGATCCCGTTCGACCCCAACGGCCCGTGGTACACCAGCGGCCTCCGCTTCGGCCCCCCCGCCGTCACCACGCTGGGCATGGGCCCGGCCGAGATGCGCGAGATCGCCGAGGTCGTGAAGCTGGTCCTCACCCACGTCGTCCCCGGCGAGTCGAAGTCGGGCGGCAAGGACAAGGCCAAGTACACGCTCGACGCCAAGGCCGAGGCCGAGGCGAGCGCCCGCGTGGCGAAGCTGCTCGGCGCGTTCCCGGTCTATCCGGAGTTGGACCTGCCGTTCCTCCAGTCCCATTTCGGGGCGAAGTGACCCCATGCCCAACGACCCGATCGTCGAGCTGGATCCGCGGGCCCTCCGCGTCCGGCTCGACGCCGGCGAGGCGATCACCCTGCTGGACGTGCGCGAGCCCGACGAGCGCGCGTACGCCGCGATCCCCGCGCCGGCCGACCTGTTCATCCCCATGCGCGAGGTCCCCGGCCGGGCCGACGAGGTCCGCGAGGCCCTCGCGCGGGGCCCGATCGTCGCCTACTGCCACCACGGCGTCCGCTCCATGAACGTCGCCGCCTGGCTCGCCGCCAACGGCCTCCCCGGCGTCCTCAACCTCCGAGGCGGCATCGACGCCTGGTCCATGGTCGTCGACCCGGCGGTCCCTCGCTACTTCTGACAACCGCGAACGAGCCGGAAACTGGCTCCGTTCGTCGGTGTCAGGCTTCCCAATTTTGGAATTCAAAACTCGAAACTGCAACGACTTGCGTCACGCAAAACCTGGGTTCGCTCGTCGTTTTCGAAGTGATGCCCGGGCCCCCTCGCGATCCCGTTTTCTGCCTTTCCCGTAGGCTGGGTCGCGACCCAGCTCGGAGAAGGTCGAGGCGAGCGAGGGCTGGGTCGCGACCCGGCCTACGAAGGGTGCCTCCCTCTCCCCTGAAGCCCCCCGGATTGTCAAAGAACGGTCGTCCGCCTGATAGAATCTGCGGTGGTCGGGGCGGGATTTCAGGATTCCGCGCCAGGATCGAGATTTCCCGAAACTCCTCGCCCATCCGAAGTCCCCTCTCCCGCCGGGAGAGGGAGGCCGCGCAGCGGCGGGTGAGGGTCGTCGGGGC
>ERZ778021.1870-NODE-1870-length-21625-cov-4.220167_pt1 | contig 21625 bp, 19 predicted proteins | sample MGYA00375751_ERZ778021 | MGnify/ENA primary metagenome ERZ778021 (study PRJEB29350, sample SAMN05389814) | bioreactor metagenome | isolation source: Thiocyanate stock bioreactor | place: South Africa: University of Cape Town | collected 2013-08-29 ... | reverse complement strand
CGTTGTGGCGCGCGGCTTCCGCCATCATCGCCGGATCGGCGCCGGCGATCTGCACCGCCCGGGGCTCCATCTCGCCTTGGTGGTCGATGCGCCGCGAGGTCTTCACGCTGTGCCGCAGGCGCGGATCGGAGGCCGCCATCTCGGAGATCGCGTAGCCGGCGCCGAGGCGCTTGCACAGCTGGCGAAACGGGCGGTCGGTGACGCCGGCCATCGGGGCCACGAACACGCGGTTGCGCAGCACGTGCGGGCCGATCCTGATCGCGGACTCAGTCATCGCAGGAAAGGGCGGCGGTCTTCCGGTGTTTCCGGTGTACGGGGGATCGTCGCGCGCGGCAGCATTGCGATCGACGCGCGATGCGACGAAGGGAGGCGATTCTATCCAAAACGGCGCTGCCTAAAAAGCGTGCAGGGCAGGAAAAGAGAAAAAAAAGACGCTCGGTCAAGGTTGCGCGCCGAACCGCATCCGACACGCACGCGCATCCCGACATCAGGGGGATCGGAAGCCGAACATCAGCGCATCGGCGAAACGGTTGCGCGCGGGGGGCACGAGATCGAGCGCGCCCAGCGCGATCGACTCGAACGGGCCCAGGCCGCGCGCCGTGAAGACGCGTGCGAGCGCGTCGGTGAGCGCCACGGCGATGCCGCGGTCGAGCCGGCGCGTGCGCTCGAAGGCCGCCGGCGCCTCCTCGAGCGGGCGGCCCGCGGCGCGCAGCTCGCCGAGGCGCTGAGCGAGCTCGAACGCGTCGCGCAGGCCCAGGTTCAGGCCCTGGCCCGCCACCGGATGCAGCGACTGCGCCGCGTTGCCGATCGCGATGCGCCGCGGATCGCCCCCGGGCGTACGCACGCGGCGCTGCAGCGGCGCGAGGATGCGTTCACCGGCCGGCCGTAGCGCGCCGAGCGCATGGCCGAAGTGCGCGAGCAGCTCCTGGGCGAGGACCTCGGGCGCCAGCCCGGCGCGCCGCTCGGATTCGACCGGCCGCGCGCACCACACGAGCGCATGGCGATGCGGCTCGGGCAGCGGCAGCAGGGCGAGCGGGCCTTCGTCGGTGAAGCGCTCGAAGGCCGCGCCCTGGCCGTCGCGCTCGGCGACGACCTCGGTCAGCAGCGCGGTCTGGTCGAAGTCGTGCACGCGGGCCGCTGCACCCGGGTCGCCGTCGGCGACCACGGTGAGCGCGATCGCCCGGCCGGAGCCGGCGCCCGCGTCGCCGCGGCCCGCGCCGGCGGCGGGTGCCTCCGGCGCAGCGGCCGGCGTGCCGGTCAGCGCATCGGCCAGGGCGCGATGCAGCGCGCCGTAGCGCAGCACGTAGCCGAGCGCCGGCGCACCCAGGTCGCCCGCATGGATGCGCGTGCGCCCTGCGCGGCCGCGCAGGGATACCTCGACACGCAGGATGGGGGCTGCGCGCGGCAGCGCGATGACGCGCGACAGCAGCTGCCAGCTGCCCAGCGACAGCGCCAGGCAGCGCGCGGCCAGCCAGCCGGGAATCTCGCCAGCCGGCGCATCGATGTCGACCTCGGGCGGCCGCAGCCCCTGGCGGGCCAGGAACAGCGCGAGCGCCATCGCCACCGGGCCGCGGCCCTCGATGCGCAGCGATCCGGGGCGGTCCGGCTCAGCCACGCATCAGCGCCTCGATGTCCTCGGGGCGCTTGGGCGCATCGAGGGTGAGGATCTCGCAGCCCGTATCGGTGACCAGCGCATCGTCTTCGATGCGGATGCCGATGTCGTGGAAGGCCTGCGGCACGTCGTCGGCGGCGCGCACGTAGATTCCGGGCTCGATGGTGAGCACCATGCCCGGGTGCAGGATGCGCCACGGCCGGCCGGCCTCGCCGGCGGCGGGCTCGCCCGGCTCGCGGTACTCGCCGCAGTCGTGCACGTCCATGCCCATCCAGTGGCTGGTGCGATGCATGTAGAAGCGGCGATAGGCGCCGGACTCGATCACCCCGTCGAGCGTACCCTGGAGCAGCCCGCAGTCGATCATGCCCTGCGCCAGCACGCGCACCGCGGCGTCGTGCGGCGCGGCGAAGCGCGCGCCCGGCTGCGTGGCGTCGACGGCCGCGCGCTGCGCCTCGAGCACCAGCTCGTAGAGGGTGCGCTGCGCCGCGCCGAAGCGGCCGTTGACCGGGAAGGTGCGCGTGATGTCGGAGGCGTAGCCGTCGAGCTCGCAGCCGGCGTCGATCAGCAGCAGGTCTCCGTCGGCCAGCCGGGCGTCGTTGCCGCGATAGTGCAGCACGCAGGCGTTGGCGCCGCCGGCGACGATCGAGCCGTAGGCGGGGAACTGCGAGCCGTTGCGGCGGAACTCGTGCAGCAGCTCGGCCTCGATCTCGTACTCGCGGCAGCCCGCGCGCGTGACGCGCATCGCGCGCACGTGCGCCGCCGCCGAGATCTGCGCGGCGCGCCGCATGGTGGCGAGCTCGTGCGTGTCCTTGAACAGGCGCATCTCGTCGAGCACGGCGTACAGGTCGAAGGCGCGCGCGGGCGCGGTCACGCCGGTGCGCGCCTGGGCGCGCACCGATCCCAGCCAGCGCTGCAGGCGCGCGTCGAGCGCGTCGTCGGCGCCCAGGGCATACCACAGCGCCGGCCGATCGGCCAGGAGCCTGGGCAGCTCCTCATCGAGGCTGCCGAAGGGCAGGCTGCGCTCGAAGCCGAAGCGTTCGCTGGCCGCTTCGGGGCCGTAGCGGAAGCCGTCCCAGGTCTCGCGTTCCGGGTTCTTCTCGCGGCAGAACAGGATCGATTCGGTGCGTCCGGCCTCGGCGATCACCACCAGCGCAGCTTCAGGCTCGGGAAAGCCGGTGAGGTAGTAGAAGTAGCTGTCCCAGCGGTACGGGTACTCGCTGTCGCGGTTGCGCGGCCGCTCGGGCGCGGTGAACGCGATGGCCACCCCGCCGCCCTGCGCGCGCATGGCATCGGCGAGCCGGAGCCGGCGTTCGGAATACGGAAGCATGGATCACCTCGCGCTCAATTGTGCATCCAGTTCTGCCAGCCGCTCGGGAGTGCCCACGTCGGTCCAGTGCCCGCCGAAATGCTCGGCGCCGGCGCTGCCGGCGGCGGCGGCCCGGCGCAGCAGCGGTGCGAGCGGCGCGCGTTCGTCCGTGGCCAGTCCCGCGAAGAGCCGCGCATGGTACACGCCGATGCCGCTGAAGGTGAGCCGCGGCGCGCCGTCCTCGCGCAGCAGCCCGTCGCGCACGACGAAGTCGCCCGCGGGATGGTGCGGGGGGTTGTCCACCAGCACGCACCAGGCCGACAGCCGCGCCGCGCTCATCTGCGCGGCGATGGTGCGGGCGCGCGCCGGATCGAAATCGGTGAACACGTCGCCGGCCACGACCAGGAACGGGCCCTCGCCGAGCAGCGGCAGCGCCCGGGCGATGCCGCCCGCGGTCTCGAGCGCCGCCGCCTCGGGCGAATAGCGGATGCGCAGGCCCCAGCGTGCGCCGTCGCCGAGCGCCTGCTCGATCATGGCGCCCAGGTGGGCATGATTGACGACCACCTCGCGAAAGCCCGCGCGCGCCAGCGCCATCAGGTGCCACTCGATGAGCGCGTGCCCGCCGGCGCGCAGCAGCGGCTTGGGGCAGCGGTCGGTGAGCGGGCGCATGCGCTCGCCGCGGCCGGCCGCGAGAATCATCGCGCGCATGGGCGGCGCCGCGGGCGGGGTCAGAAGGTGTAGCCCGCCACCGGGGCGCCCGATTCGCCGCCGGCCGCCTCGATGCGCTCGAGCAGGCGCGCCAGCGCGTCGAGCTCGCCGTAGCGGCGCGCCACCCCTAGCGCATAGCCGAGCACGCGCGGCATGTCGGCGAGGTAGCGGTCCTTGCCGTCGCGATGATGCAGGCGCGCGAAGATGCCGAGCACCTTGAGCTGTCGCTGCAGGCCCATCCATTCGAAATCGCGGTAGAAGGCGGCGAAGTCGTCCGCCACCGGCAGCCCGTGCCGGCGCGCCTCGTCCCAGTAGCGCGCCGCCCAGTCGATCTGCCGCGCCTCGGGCCAGGCCACGTAGGCGTCGCGCAGCAGCGATACCAGGTCGTAGGTGATCGGGCCGTACACCGCGTCCTGGAAGTCGAGCATGCCCGGGTTGGCGCTGCCCTCGAGCACCATGAGGTTGCGCGCATGGTAGTCGCGATGCACGAAGACGCGGGCCTGCGCCAGGTTGTTGGCGAGCAGCCGCTCGAACGCCTCGGCGAGCGTGCGCCGCTGGCCGGCGTCGAGCTCGATGCCGCGGTGGCGCGCGAGGTACCAGTCCGGATAGAGGTCGAGCTCGCGCTGCAGCAGGGCCCGGTCGTAGTCCGGGAATACGCCGGGGCGGCTGGCCGACTGCAGCCGGGCGAGCGCCGCGATGGCGTCCCGGTACAGGGCGTCGGCACGGCCGTCGAGCGGATCCCCGCCCTGCAGCTGCGACAGATAGGTGGTCGAGCCGAAGTCGTCCAGCAGCAGGAATCCGCGTTCGAGGTCGGCCGCGAGCACGCGCGGCACGCTGACGCCGGCCGCGGCGAAGACCTGCGCCGCGTGCACGAAGGGGCGGCAGTCCTCCATCGGCGGGGGGGCGTCCATGGCGATGAGGGAGGGAGCGCCGGGGCGCGCGGCGTCGACGCGGAAGTAGCGCCGGAAGCTCGCGTCGTCGGAGGCCGGGCGCAGGGTGTCGAGCGCGAGCGCCTGCGTGACGGCCGGCGAGGCGAGCCAGCCGCGCAGCTCGGCGAGTCGGGGATCGTCGGGGGTCGGTGTCATGCGGGTGGGCTCGGGTCGACTGCTGCCGGCGTCGGGCGGCGGACGGTCCGTATAATAGTCGAGCACTGCCTGCCTCCGGCCCGGCCGGCCTCCTTCCCACTGACATGCGCGACGAACACGCGCGGCGAATGCGCCGGCACCGTATCCGCACGATCATCGCGCTGTCGACGGCCTTCGCGGCCGCGCTGGCCGTGCCGCTCGGCGCGCGTGCCCAGGCCGGCTCCGGCTTCGTGCTCCAGCTCGATCCACGCCTGGGCGAGCAGCGCGCCGAGGTGGAGGAGGGCCGCCCGACCTACGGCCGCGGCGATCGCCTGACGGGCCGCACCGGCCGCGAGACGACGCTCGAAGGCGACGCCGAGGTGCGCAAGGCGGGCACGGTGGTGCGCGGCGACCGGCTGACCTACTACGAGGCCGACGACGAGCTGGTCGCGGTTGGCCACGTGCGGGTGGCGCGCGGCGGCAACGTCTTCACCGGCCCGCAGCTGCAGCTCAAGCTCGACGCCAACGAAGGGTGGTTCGAGTCGCCGAGCTACTACCTGGCCCAATACGGCGGGCGCGGCACGGCCGAGCGGATCGACTTCCTCGGCCCCGACATGATGCGCTTCAACGAAGCGAGCTATACCACCTGCCTGCTCGACGATCCGGCCTGGATCCTGCGCACCCGCACGCTGACCATCGACGAGGCCGCCGACGAGGGCAGCGGCCGCTCGGCCACCCTGTACTTCAAGGGGCTGAAGATCCTCGGGACGCCGGTCTTCGCGTTTCCGCTCAGCGACGAGCGGCGCAGCGGCTTCCTCGCGCCCTCGCTGTCGATCAACTCGCGCACCGGCGCCGAGGTGGTCGTGCCCTACTACTGGAACATCGCGCCGAACCGCGATCTCACGCTCTATCCGCGGCTGAGCACGCGCCGCGGCGTGCAGCTCGGCGGCGAGTTCCGCTACCTCGAGCCGTCGTTCTTCGGCAGCGCGAAGTTCGAGCTCAATCCCGAGGATCCCAAGACGCGCAGCACGCGCTACTACTACGACCTGCAGAACCAGTTCAACAACTGGAGCGGCTGGTCGGGCAGCTGGACGCTGCGCGGCGTCTCCGACGACGACTACTTCGTCGACTACTCGCGATCGATCCTCAGCAGCTCCGAGCGCATCCTGCCGCGCAACGTCTATGCCTCGCGCTCGCTCGGGCGCGACTGGACGGTGCTGCTGAGCATCCAGAAGTGGCAAGCGATCCTCGACGCGCGCCCCGGCCCCTACGAGCGGGTGCCGCAGATCCAGTTCCGCAACGTGCTGCGCGACGTGCACGGCTTCGACGCCGACACCCTGATCGACGCCACCCAGTTCGTCGCGCCCCTGCCCGGGCAGCCCCAGGGATGGCGCCTGGTGGCCAATCCCCAGCTCAGCTACCCGATCGTGCGTCCCGGCTGGTCCATCATTCCCAAGGCCATGCTGCACATGACCAGCTACCAGCTCGATACCGCGGGCGGGCTGCCGGCCTCGCAGTCGAGCGTGGTGCCGACCTTCTCGATCGATGGCGGGCTGGTGTTCGAGCGCCCGGCGCGGTTCTTCGGGCGCGAGGTCACGCAGACTCTCGAGCCGCGCCTGTTCTACGCGCGCACGCCGTTTCGCGACCAGTCGCAGCTGCCGGTGTTCGACACCACGGTGGCCGATTTCAACTTCGCGCAGCTGTTCTCGGAGAACACCTTCATCGGCCACGACCGCATCGCCGACGTCGACCAACTGACCGCCGCGGCCGTGTCGCGGCTGATCGATCCGGCCACCGGCGCCGAGCAGCTGCGTCTCGCGCTCGGGCAGCGCATCTACTTCTCGCCGCAGCGCGTGGCGATCCCAGGCGTCGCGCCGCGCACCGACGACCGCTCCGACGTCCTGCTGGCGGCCTCGGGCGAGCTGGGCGGGGGCAAGAGCTTCGATACCGGCGTGCAGTACAGCGTACGCAACTCCAACGTGCCGCGCTTCAGCGCGCTGTGGCGCTACCAGCCGCCCGATGGCCGTATCCTGAACCTCGGGGTGCGCTACCAGCAGGACCAGATCGGGCAGCTCGACGGGTCGTGGCGCTGGCCGGTGGCGCCGCGCTGGACCATGCTGGGGCGCCTGAACTACTCGTTCCTCGGTACCGGGGTCGATCCGGTGAGCGGGATCCCCAACGAGCGCGGCATCATCGAATCGGTGCTGGGCTTCGAGTACGATGCCTGCTGCTGGGGCGCCCGCTTCCTGCTGCACCGCTTCCTCACCGCGCAGGGCCAGTCGACCACGGCGTTCTTCGTGCAGCTCGATCTGAAAGGTCTGGCCCGGCTCGGCTCCAATCCCTTTGATATATTGCGCCGGAACATCCCCGGTTACCGCCTGCCCGGCGATCGGCCCGAGCTGCCGTCGCACTATTTCGGCTACGAATGATGCATCCAAGATCGATTCTCCGCCTGGCCGTCGCCGCGCTGCCGGCCCTGTCACTGATCCTGTCGAGCCTGCCCGGCGTGGCGCAGGCAGCGGCGGTGCGCGAGCTCGACCGCATCGTCGCGGTGGTCAACAGCGAGGCGATCACCGCCCAGGAGCTGGGGCAGCGCGTGCAGATGGCGCAGCATCAGCTGCGCCAGCAGAACATCGAGGTGCCGCCGACCGACGTGCTGGAGAAGCAGGTCCTCGAGCGGATGATCAGCGACCGCGCGCAGCTGCAGCTGGCGCGCGACGACGGTATCCGCGTCGACGAGGCGCAGCTCGATCGCGCGGTGGCCTCGATCGCGCAATCCAACAACCTCACGCCGGTGCAGCTGCGCGAACGCCTCGAGCGCGACGGAACGAGCTTCGAGCAGTTCCGCGAGGACATTCGCGGCGAGATCATCCGCCAGCGCCTGCGCGAGCGCGAGGTCGACAACCGCATCCAGATCAGCGACGCCGACATCGATGCCTTCCTGGCGTCGCAGCCGGGCGCCGCGCAGCCGGCCGCCGAGCTGCAGATCGCGCAGATCCTGCTGGCGCTGCCCGAAGGCGCCAGCGCCGAGCAGATCGAGCGCCAGCGGCTGCGCGGCGAGGAGATCATCGAGCAGTTGAAGCGCGGCACCGATTTCGCGCGGCTGGCCGCGGCCTTCTCCGACGCGCCCGATGCGATGAGCGGCGGGGCGATGGGCTGGCGCTCGGCCGACCGCTTGCCGCAGCTCTTCGTCGATGCGGTGTCGTCGCTGCGTCCGGGCGAGGTCGCGCCCCTGCAGCGCAGCCCGGCCGGCTTCCACGTGCTCAAGCTGGTCGACCGGCGCAGCGCCGGGGTGCCGCGCGCGGCCGTCGGCACGCCGATCACCCAGACGCATGCGCGCCACATCCTGATCCGCCCCAACGAGATCATCAGTGCGGACGAGGCGGAGCGCCGGCTGCGCGACATCCGCCAGCGCATCGAGGCCGGCGCCGCCGACTTCGCCGAGATGGCGCGGCAGTACTCGGCCGACGGCAGCGCCGGACGCGGCGGCGACCTCGGCTGGATCTATCCGGGCGACACCGTACCGGAATTCGAGCGCGCCATGAACGCGCTGCAGCCGGGCCAGCTCAGCCAGCCGGTGCGCACGCCCTTCGGGGTGCACCTGATCCAGGTCGTCGAACGCCGGACCGACGAGGCCTCGCCCGACCGGGTGCGCCAGATGGCCCGCCAGGCGCTGCGCGAGCGGCGCAGCGAAGAGAACTACCAGGACTGGCTGCGCCAGCTGCGCGACCGCACCTACGTCGAGTACAAGCTGGAATGAGCGCCGCGCGGCCGGTCGCCGGCCACGTGGCGCGCAAGCGCTTCGGGCAGCATTTCCTCGTCGACGCCTCGGTGGTGGCGGCGATCGTCGAGGCGATCCATCCGCGTCCGGGGCAGATCCTGGTCGAGATCGGCCCGGGGCTCGCCGCGCTCACGGCGGCGCTGCTCGAGCGCGTCGATCACCTGCACGCCGTCGAGATCGATCGCGACCTGGCCGCGCGCCTGCGCCGGCGCTGGGACGAGCGGCACCTGAGCCTGCACGTGGCCGACGCCCTGCGCTTCGACTACGCGGCCCTCGCGGCGCCGGACGGCCCGCAGCGGCTGCGGCTGGTGGGCAACCTGCCCTACAACATCTCGAGCCCGCTCCTGGTGCACCTGCTCGCCAGCCGCCGGCACGTCGACGACCAGCATTTCATGCTGCAGCGGGAGGTGGTCGATCGCATCGTGGCCGAGCCCGGCTCGGCCGCCTTCGGCCGGCTGTCGGTGCTGATGCAGGCGTTCTACGAGGTCGAGAGCCTGTTCACCGTGCCGCCGCAGGCTTTCGATCCGCCGCCCAAGGTCGATTCGGCGGTGCTGCGCATGTCGGTGCGCCGCGACCGCTCGCAGCTCGACCCCGCGCCCCTGCAGCGCGTGCTGGCGGCGGGCTTCGGGCAGCGGCGCAAGATGATCCGCAAGACGCTGCTGCCGTGGCTGGCCGCGGCCGGCGTGGCCGATGCCGGCCTCGATCCGACGCTGCGGCCCGAGGATCTTCCGGTTGACGTGTGGCTCGATCTCGCCGCGCGGCTGGGAGTCCCGCGGAGTTGAATCATCGCGCCCGCGCCGCCGCCGGCCGGATCGCGGTGCAGCGTTGACGCATCGGTCGATTCGGCGCAGAGTCGCTTCGACCCGCGCGTCCGACAGGCACTCCATGGAGCACCACGCCGTCGCGGGTGCGGCGCCGCGCGCCGCGGTCGTATCTCCCTGGAGGCGTCATGGGCGAGGTGACCCAAGCCCCCGGCGATCACTCGTCGCAGCGCGCAAGGCGCGCCGTGGTCCGCTTGTTGCAGGCGTCGTGCGTGGTGTCGACGCTGGCCTGCGCGGGCCTGCTCGTGGGAACGATCGCCTCGCTGGCGGTCGACGATCGCGCGGTGCTGCACGCACTGCGCACCGGGCTGCTCGGGTCGGGCATGACACTGCTGGCGCTCGCGCTGGCCGCCAGCGCTTTCGCAGCCTCGCGCCTGTCCGATGGCACCGACTCCGACGATCTCAGGCGGCTGCGCGAGCGCCTGTACTTCGTGCTGGTGGCTTCCGTGCTGGTGCTGCTGCCGTCGGCGCTGCTCGGCCTGCGCTGGGCGGCGGCGGCGCGGCCGGTGACCGGTGCGGGCGTGATGGGCGTGGTGGAGGTGCTGGCCCAGGCGATGGTCACGCTGCTGCTCGCCCGCAACGCGCGCGATGCCTTGCGGCTGCCGGCTGACGATGCATCGTGAGGTTCCTTCCTTCGGCGCGCAGCCCGGCCGTTCGCGGCGCGGGCGATTTTAGGTATCATGCCGCCGTTGGTGCTCGCGTCGGCGTCATGTCGATGCGGTTAAACGGGAAGCAGGGCGAGTCGTTCCCTCCGGGAAAACTCCAACCTGCGCTGCCCCCGCAACGGTAAGCGGACGAAGACTCCGGTCTTCGGCTCGTGTCATCGTCCACTGGACGCCTCGGCGTCTGGGAAGGAGACACGGATCGGTCCGCCAGCCCGGATACCGGCCAACGGGCGACGTGCCCCTGTGGTGCGTCATTGAGCGCGCTCCGCGGGGAAGCTGGCGCGCGCGCCTCTGCGTACGAGATTTCCATGGTTTCCGATTCCGTTCCGTTCCGTTCGGCTGGCCGCCGGGTGCGCGCCGCTGCACGTTCGCAGTTCCTGCCCTCCCTGTTCGCATGTCCGGTCTTCGCTTGCGGCGCCGCCATGGCGCAGGTGCAGCCGCAGTCCGATGTCCCCACCCTGGCACCGGTCGCGGTCACTGCCAGCCGCACGCCGATGCGCGTGGACGAGACGATCGCCGAGGTGACGGTCATCGATCGCGCCCAGATCGAGCAGGCGACCGGCCGCACGCTGCCGGAGCTCCTGTCGCGCCAGCCGGGCGTGCAGTTCTCCTCCAACGGCGGCCTGGGCAAGACCTCCTCGATCTACCTGCGCGGCCTCGAGGCGCGCCACACGCTGCTGCTGATCGACGGCGTGCGCTACAACTCGGCCACGACCGGCACGCCGAACCTGGACAACATCCCGCTCGACCAGATCGAGCGCATCGAGATCGTGCGCGGTCCGATGTCGGGCCTGTACGGCAGCGAGGCGGTCGGCGGGGTGGTGCAGATCTTCACGCGGCGGGGTGCGGAGGGCGTGCATCCGGACGCGAGCGTCACCGCCGGATCGCACCATTCCGCCCAGCTGGGCGGCGGCCTGCGCTTCGGGCAGGGCATCTTCGACGGTGCGGTGCGGGTCGACCGCACCGTGACGCGAGGCTACTCGGTGACCAATCCGCGCGTGCAGTTCGGCAACTTCAACCCGGACGACGACGGCTTCTGGCAGACGGCGGCCAGCGCCAACCTCGGCGTGAAGCTCGGCGCGGCCTGGCGTGCCGACGTGAACCTGCTGCAGTCCGACGGCATGACCCAGTTCGACGACGGGCTGGGCGTGGACAGCCGGGCGAAGCTGCACACCGAGGTGCAGACGGTGCGCTTCGGCGGCCCGGTCACCGGTTCCTGGCACAGCGCGCTACGCCTGTCGCACTCCAAGGACGTCTACGACACCCTGTCCACCGCGTCCGCGTTCGATACCGGCGCGATCGCCACCGAGCAGCAGCAGATCACCTGGGAGAACCACGTGGCGACCCCGCTGGGCGCGGCCGTCCTGCTGCTCGAGAACCTCGAGCAGAAAGTGCGCCGGCCCGGCACGCCGTTCACGGTGGCCGACCGCACCATCAATGCCATCGCGCTCGGGCTCGACGGCCAGCATGGCCCGCACACCTGGCAGGCGAGCGTGCGCAACGACCGCAACTCGCAGTACGGCTCGCAGACCAACGGCACCGTGGGCTACGGTTTCGACATCACGCAGGCGTGGCGGCTCGGCGCTTCCTATGGCACCAGCTTCGTGGCCCCGAGCTTCAACCAGCTCTACTATCCCAACTTCGGCAACCCGAACCTGCAGCCGGAGGAGGGCAAGCAGAGTGAGGTGAGCCTGCGCTGGGCCGGCGCCGGCCAGCAGCTGCGCGCGGCGTGGTTCGACAACCGCATCCGCGGCTACATCAGCAGCGGCCCCCTGCCGACCAACATCCCGCGCACCCGCATCGACGGCTTCAGCCTGTCGTACGAGGCGCAGTGGTCGGGCTGGACGATGGCCGCGTCGCTCGATCACCTCGACCCGCGCAACGTGACGCCGGGCGCGTCCTACGACAAGGTGCTGCCGCGGCGCGCCAAGGACGCGCTGAGGCTGGCTGCCGACACCGAGCTCGGCGCCTGGCGCATGGGCGGCAGCCTCAACGCGTTCAGCCATCGCTTCGACGACGCGGCCAATGCGCTGCGCCTGGGCGGCTACACCACGCTGGACCTGCGCGCCGACTGGCGTCTCACCAGGCAGTGGCTGCTGGGCCTGCGGCTGAACAACGTCGGCGACAAGCGCTACGAGACCGTCTACGGCTACGACCAGCCCGGGCGCGAGGCGTTCGTGACGCTGTCCTGGCGCGGCCTCTGAGCCCGGTCATCCCGGACGCCTCGAAGCCATGCGCGAGCTGATCCTCGGCGGCCAGAAGAGCGGCAAGTCGCGCTGCGCCGAGCGGCGCGCCGCGGCGTGGCTGGCCGCGCCGGCGCGCCGCGCCGTGCTGCTGGCCACGGCGCGCGAGGGCGACGCCGAGATGCGCCGGCGCATCGAGCGCCATCGCAGGGAGCGGGCCGCGCGGGTGCCCGGGCTGGCGACCGTCGAGGTGCCGCTCGAGCTGGCGCGTGCCGTCGCCGCGCATGCGGCGCCCGATTGCCTGGTGGTCGTGGATTGCCTGCCGCTGTGGCTGACCAACCTGATGATGCCGCTGGAGGGCAGCGCGCCGGGTCCGGTCGACCCGCTGCCGGCGTGCGAGGGCCTGTGCCAGGCGCTGCGGGCCGCGCCGGGGCCGGTGGTGCTGGTCTCCAACGAGATCGGCCTCGGCGTGTCGCCGATGAGCCGCGAGGCGCGCCATTTCGTGGACGTGCTGGGCGGCCTGCACCAGGCGCTCGCCGCGCTATGCTCGCGGGTCACGCTGATGGTGGCGGGGATCGAAGTGCCGGTGAAGGCGGCGACGGGAGGCGGACAGTGAAGGCCGTGCTGGCGCGTGCGCTCGCCGCCTGCCTGATCGCGCTGGTCGCTCACGCATCGGCCGGTGCGCAGATCACGATACGCGACGATCGCGGCGTGACGACCAGCTTCGCGGCCGTGCCGACGCGCATCGTCAGCCTGCTGCCCTCGCTCACCGAGGCCGTGTGCACGCTGGGCGCCTGCGCCAGCCTGGTGGGGATCGACCGCTTCTCGAACTGGCCGGCCGAGGTGGCGAGGCTGCCCAAGGTGGGGAGCATGGAGGACGCGCAGATCGAGCGCGTCGTGGCGCTGCGGCCCGACGTGGTGCTGCTCGGGCCCTCGGTGCGCGCGATCGACCGGCTCGAGGCGCTGGGCCTGAAGGTCGTGGCGATCCAGTCGCAGACCCATGCCGACGTGCGGCACATGCTGGAGACGCTCGCGCGGCTGCTCGGCCGGCCCGAGGCGGCGCAGCCCCTGTGGGCGGCCATCGAGGCCGACCTGCAGCGCGCCGCGCAGCGCGTGCCTGCCGCGCTGCGCGGCCAGCGCGTCTATTTCGAGATCACCGCCGCGCCGCACGCGGCGGGCGTCGGCTCGTTCATCGACGAGACACTCAGGCGGCTGGGCATGGCCAATGCCGTCCCCGCCGAGCTGGGGCCGTTCCCGCGGCTCAACCCGGAGTTCGTCGTCCGGCTGCAGCCCGACATCGTCATGGCGACGCGGCGCGATCTCGCCGAGATGGCGCGCCGCCCCGGCTGGGCCGGCCTGCGCGCCCTGCAGCGGCAGCGCAGCTGCGGGTTCCCGATCGAGACCTACGAAGTGCTGATCCGCCCGGGGCCGCGCCTGGGCGAGGCGGCGCTCGAGCTTGCCCGATGCCTGGCCGAGCTGAATACGCGCTCCTGATGCCGCAGGCCGACCGCCTGCGTCGCCGCAGGCTCTCGCTGCTGCTCGCGCTGACTGCGCTGTGCGGGATGCTGGCCGGTCTGGTCGCCGGCAGCGACGGCTGGTCGTGGCGGGCGCTGTCCGATGCGGATGCCGCGACCATCGTGGCGCAGATCCGCGCGCCGCGCACGCTCGGCGCCTGGCTCACCGGGGCGCTGCTCGGCTTGGCCGGGGCCGTGGCGCAGGGCCTGTTCCGCAATCCGCTGGCCGATCCCTACCTGCTGGGTTCGGCAGCCGGTGCCGCATTGGCGGTGGTGCTGGTGCTGGCGGCCGGCGTGCTGGCCGGGCACGGCATCGGTCTGGCCACCGCCGGCCTGCTGGCCCGGATCGGGCTGGTCGCGGCAGCCTTCCTCGGCGCCCTGATCGGCGTGCTGCTCACCCTGGCGCTCGCGCGCGGCGCCGAGCAGACCGCCCGGCTGCTGCTGGCCGGCGTCGTGGTGGGCGTGGTGCTGGGCGCAGTCAGCGACCTCGTCACCAGCGTCGCGCCCGACGCGCTGCGCGGCAAGCAGATCTTCCTGCTCGGGACCACCGGCTACCTGGGGTGGGGCAGCGCGGCGGTGCTCGGTGCCGGGCTGGCGCTGCTGCTGCCGCCGGCGCTGCGGCTCGCGCGCGCGCTGGACGCGCTCACGCTGGGCGAGGACAGCGCGCGCACGATGGGCCTGCCGCTGGGGCGGGTGCGCATGGTGCTGGTCGGCGTCGTGGCGCTGGCCACCGGCCTGGCCGTGTCGCAGTCCGGCCTGGTCGCCTTCGTCGGGCTGGCGGCCCCGCATCTGGTGCGGCGCTTCGCGCCCTCGGCGCATGGTTTCAATCTCGCGGCCAGCACGGCGATGGGCGGCACGCTGCTGCTGGCGAGCGACGTGCTGGCGCGCACCCTGATCGCGCCGCAGGAGCTGCCGGTTGGCGTGCTCACCGCCGTGCTCGGCGGCGGCTACCTGCTGTGGCTGCTGCACGCGCGGAGCAGGGTATGAGCGAAGCAGGCCTGTGCACGCGAGGGCTGCGGGTGCGCCTGGGCGGCGTCGAAGTGCTGCATGGGGTATCGCTCGACTTCGCCACCGGCTGGACGACGATCGTCGGTCCCAACGGTGCCGGCAAGTCGACCCTGCTGCGGGCCATGGCCGGGCTGCTCGTGCCCTCGGCCGGCGAGGTCGAGCTGGCCGGCCGCGTGCTGCCGCGCTGGAGCGCGCGGGAGCGCGGGCGACGGCTCGCCTGGATGTCGCAGAACGGCGAGGTGACCGGTGAGCTCACCGTGCGCGAAGTCGTCCACCTGGGCCGGCTGCCCCACCTCGGCCTGTTCGCCGCTCCCGGCACCGACGACGAGGCGGCTGTCGACGAGGCCATCCGCGCCACCGGCTGCGGCGCCTGGCAACACCGCCGCCTGCGCGAGCTCTCCGGCGGCGAGCGCCAGCGCGTGCTGCTCGCCCGCGCCCTCGGCGCCGGCGCGCCGGTGCTGCTGCTGGACGAGCCGACGACCCATCTCGATCCGCCGCACCAGGTCGCCATGGTGCGCCTGCTGCGCGATCTCGGCCGCACCCACGTCGTGGTCAGCGTGCTGCATGATCTGCCGCTGGCGCTACAGGCCGACCGGCTGGTGGTGCTGCAGGATGGGCGCGTCCGGGCCGACGGCGCGCACGACTGCCCCGCGCTGCATGCCACGCTGGTCGACGCATTCGACGGCGCGCTGCGCATCGAGCGGCTCGGCGACGGTGCGCGGGCGGCGTCCGGCGGCGCCGGCGCGTGCCGCTACACCGCTCTCCCCAACCTGGAGCCATGAGCCATGCAGATCGAATCGCTCCCGACCGAGCGCCGCAGCGACAAGCCGCAAGGCGAGCGCCGCGGCCTGGTGATCATTCATACCGGCGACGGCAAGGGCAAGAGCACGGCGGCCTTCGGCCTGGCCCTGCGTGCCCACGGCCGCGACAAGCCGGTGAAGATCTACCAGTTCATGAAGGTGCCGAGCGCGCGCTTCGGCGAGCATCGCGCATTCGAGCAGCTCGGGGTGCCGATCGAGGGGCTGGGCGACGGATTCAGCTGGAAGAGCCGCGACATCGAGCACTCGGCGCAGCTGGCGCGCGACGGATGGCAGCGCGCCGAGGCGACGATACGCGCCGGCGCGCACTTCCTGGTGGTGCTCGACGAGATCATGTACCCGCTGCGCTACGGCTGGCTGCCGCTCGAGCCGGTGCTGACCTGCCTGCGCGAGCGGCCCGAGTCGGTGCACGTGGTGCTCACCGGCCGCGGCGCGCCGCGCGAGCTGATCGATCTCGCCGACACGGTCACCGAGATGACCATGATCAAGCACCACTTCAAGGCCGGCGTGCCGGCGCAGCGCGGCATCGAGGATTGAGCGATGGGCATGCGCGCGGCGATCAGCTGGAGCGGCGGCAAGGATGCGTGCCTGGCCTGGCTGCTGGCGAAGGACGAAGGGTTCGAGGTGAGCACCTTCCTCACCCTGTGCGACGCCGACGGAGCGAGCAAGTCGCACGCCCTCGCGCCGGCGCTGCTCGCCGCCCAGGTGGCGGCCGCCGGCGGGGCGTGGCGCGAGGCGCGCACGGCTCCCGGCAGCTATGCGCAGGTGTTCGACGAAGCGCTGCGCCGGCTGCGCGCCGAAAGCCATACCCACATGATCTTCGGCGACATCGACCTCCAGGCGCACCGCGACTGGCTCGAGCCGGCCTGCGCGCGGGCCGGGCTGGCGGCGGTATTTCCGCTCTGGGGGCGCTCGCGCGCGGAGGTCGCGCGCAGCGTGATCGCGCGCGGGATCAGGGCGCGCATCGTCTGCGTCGACACGCGGCGCCTCGGCGCCGCGTTCTGCGGTCTCGACTACACGCCCGAGCTGCTCGAGCGCCTGCCGGCCGGCGTGTGTCCGTGCGGCGAAGACGGCGAGTTCCACACCTTCGTGCTCGATGCGCCGGGTTTCTCGCACCCGCTGCCCGTGCGCAGCGGCCCGCAACGCCGGGTCGCCTCGACCCCGCCGCTGGCGCCGACCGAGCTGGTGTTCCAGACGCTGATCCTGGAAGGCGGCGAGCGATGATCGCACCGGTCTTCCCGCCCGACTCCGGCATCGTCCTCGCGCTGGCCCTGGCGCTGGCATGGCTGGCGGACACTCGCTTCGGGGAACCGCCCGATGCCTGGCATCCGGTGGCGTGGCTGGGGCGCCTGCTGGCGGCGCCGGGGCGCTGGCTGCGCCGGCTGCCTCCCGCGCCGGCATTCGCCGGCGGGGCTGTGCTGTGGCTGGTCCTGGCTGCCGCGCTGGTGGCCGCGGCGGCCGTGCTGCAGGCGGTCCTGCTGGCCGCGCCGGTGCTGCTGGCCGTGCCGCTCCTCGCGCTGGCGTTCGCGCCGACGTTCGCCTGGCGCATGCTGCGCGACGAGGTCGCCGCGGTCGAAGCCTGCCTGAGCGGAGCGGTGGGCGAGGCGCCGGCGGGCGTGGCCACTGGTGAGTTCGCGATGGGCGATCTCGCAGCGCGCGGACTCGCGGCGGGTTGCCGCCTGGCCCGGCTGGTCAGCCGCGACGTGGCCGCGATGGACGAGCCGGCGCTGCGCGAGAGCGCGATCGAGACCCTCGCGGAGAACCTCAACGACTCGGTCGTCGCCCCGCTGTTCTGGTATGCGCTGGGCGGTCTGCCGGGGGCGGTGCTGTATCGTTTCGCGAACACGACCGATGCGATGTGGGGCTACCGCGGCCAATGGGAATGGGCCGGCAAGTGGGCGGCGCGCGCCGACGATCTGCTGTCGTGGCTGCCGGCGCGCATCACCGCCGTGCTGCTGCTGCCGATGCCGCGGGCATGGCGCGAGCTGCGTGCGCAGGCGGCGAGCACGCCTTCGCCCAACGGCGGCTGGCCCATGGGCGCCATGGCCCTGCGCCTCGGCGTGTGCCTGGCCAAGCCGGGTGCCTACCGGCTCAATGAGGAGGCGCCCGCGCCGCGCGCCGAGCACACCGCCCAGGCCCTGCGGCTGGGCGCGCGTGCTGCCTCGATTGGCGTGGTGCTGGCCGCGCTGGCCTGCCTGGCGAGGCCGGCGTGGGCGTGATCGAGCACGGCGGCCCCGATGCCCTCGGCGTGCCGCGATGGGATTTCTCCACCAACGCCAATGCCTGCGGCCCGGCCCCGGCGGTGCTGCGCGCGCTGCGCCGCTGCGACGCCGCGCGCTATCCCGATCCGGCCTACCAGGCGCTGCGCGAATCGCTGGCCGCCCTGCACGGCGTGCGCCCCGAGCGGATCGTGATCTCCGCCAGCGCCAGCGAGTTCATCGTGCGCATGACCGCGGCCGTCGCTCGGCGCTGGCCGTCGGCCACGGTGGGCGCGCCGCGGCCGGGCTATGCCGACTACGCAGCCGCCGCGCGAGCGGCCGGGTTGGCCCTCGCTCGCCGCGACCAACGTGCGCGCCTCGCCTGGCATGCCGAGCCGGCCAGCCCGGACGGCGGCTCGGTGCCGATCGACGCCTGCGGCGCGGGCACCGTGCAGGTGATCGATTGCGCCTACGCGCCGCTGCGCCTGACCGGGGCCGCACCGGCGCTGCCTGCCGCGGCCTGGCAGCTGTGGACCCCCAACAAGGCGCTGGGCCTGCCCGGCGTGAGGGCGGCCTATGCGATCGCGCCGGCGGCCGGCGAGGCGCTGCGCGAACGGCTCGCCGCGCTGGCGCCCTCGTGGCCGCTCGGCGCGCACGGCGTGGCGCTGCTCGAGAGCTGGACGCAGGCCGCGACGCACGACTGGCTGCGCGCCAGCCTGGGGCGCCTGGCCAGGTGGAAGCAGCGCCAGCTCGAATGCCTGAGCGGGCTCGGATGGCACTGCCGGCCGAGCGTCACGCCGTTCTTCGTCGCGCGCTGGGACGATGGTCCGCCGTTGTCCGCGACGCTGGCGCGGCTGCGCGCGCATGGGGTCAAGCTGCGCGATGCCGCCTCGCTCGGCCTGCCGGGCTGGGAGCGCCTGAGCGTGCAGCCCCCGCCGGCCCAGCGGGCGCTGCTCGATGCATGGCGGGCATCGGCACGGCCGCGCGGCCGTGCGCCGGCGCCGCCTCGTTCGGCGGCTCGGCAGACCCGGCGCGGGGGCGATAGCGTGAACAGGCCCTACCCATGACGGCGCGCGCGGTGATGGTGCTGGGCACCACCAGCGGTGCCGGCAAGAGCTGGCTCGCCACGGCGCTGTGCCGCTGGTATGAGCGCCAGGGGCTGAAGGTCGCGCCCTTCAAGGCGCAGAACATGAGCAACAACGCGCGCGTGGTGCCCGGGCCGCAGGGGCGCGCCGGCGAGATCGGCAGCGCGCAGTACTTCCAGGCGCTCGCCGCGCGCGCACGCCCCGACGTCCGCATGAACCCGGTGCTGCTCAAGCCCGAGGCCGATACGGCCAGCCAGGTGGTGGTGCTCGGGCAGGTGCGCGAGGACCTGGCCAGCGTGCCGTGGCGGATGCGCAGCGAGCGCCTGTGGCCCCATGCGCGTGAGGCCCTGCATGCACTGCTGGCCGGGCACGATGTCGTGGTCATCGAAGGTGCCGGCTCGCCGGCCGAGATCAATCTGCACGACAGCGACTACGTCAACATGCGCACCGCGCTCGAGGCGCGCGCGGCCTGCCTGCTGGTGGTCGACATCGATCGCGGCGGTGCGTTCGCGCACCTCTACGGTACGCACCAGCTGCTGCCGCAGGCCGAACGTGTGGCGCTGCGCGGCTTCGTGCTCAACCGTTTCCGCGGCGACGCCGGCCTGCTCGAGCCCGGTCCGCAACGTCTCTTCGAGCTGACCGGCGTGCCGACGCTGGCCGTGCTGCCGATGTGGCGCGGCCACGGCCTGCCGGAGGAAGACGGCGTGTTCGACGCCGCGCCCAGCGGCGACGGCAGCGGGCGGCGCATCGCCATCGTGGCGCCGCCGCGCATCAGCAACCTCGACGAGTTCCAGCCGCTGCGTACGCTGGCCGGCGTGAGCCTGCGCTGGGTGCGCACGCCGGCCGAGCTCGAGGGCGCGCACTGGATCGTGTTGCCCGGCTCCAAGCACACCAGCAGCGATCTCGCCTGGCTGCGGGCGCAGGGGCTGGACGCGGCGATCGCCCGCCATGCCGCGTGCGGCGGCGCGGTGCTCGGCGTGTGCGGCGGCCTGCAGATGCTCGGTGAGGCGCTGGTCGATCCCCATGGCGTGGACGGCAACGCTCCAGGCCTGGGCCTGCTGCCGCTGGTCACCCGTTTCGAGCGCGACAAGCTGTTGCGTGCCACGGCGGCGCGCTTCGATGCGCTGGGCGGCGAGTGGACGCCGCTGTCCGGCGTGGCCTTCGACGGCTACGAGATCCGTCACGGCCGCACGTTCGGACAGACCGGCGCGCAGCCCGCGCAGGTGGTGCTGCGCAACGCTGCGGACGAGCCGATCGGCTGGCAGGCGGGCAACGTGCTCGGCCTGTACGTGCACGGCCTGTTCGAGGCGCCGGCAGTGCTGCGTGCGCTGTTCGGCGCCGCGGCGCACACGCTGGACCAGGTGTTCGACGGCCTGGCCGACTTCATCGATGCCCGTTTCGCGCCGGGTGCGCTGATGGGGCTGCTCGATTCCCCCACCCCCGGCGGCGCGGACGCGTCGCGGCTTGCCTGACGAGACCCCCATGATGCTGCCCCCCATTGTCGATGTGGCCGACGTCGCCGACGCCGCCCTGGCCGAACGTCTCCAGCAGGCCCTGGACGGCAAGACCAAGCCCCTCGGATCGCTCGGCGTGCTCGAAACCCTGGCGCTGCGCATCGGGCTGGTGCAGCGCACCGAGCGGCCGCGCCTGACCGAGCCGCAGGTGCTGGTGTTCGCGGCCGACCACGGCCTGGCCGCGCGCGGCGTGTCGGCCTACCCGAGCGAGGTCACCTGGCAGATGGTCGAGAACTTCCTCGCCGGCGGCGCTGCCATCTGCGTGCTGGCGCGCCAGCACGGGCTGGCGCTGACGGTGGTGGATGCGGGCGTGCGTCACGACTTCGCTCCGCGCCCCGGGCTGGTATCGCGCAAGATCGCCGCCGGCACGCAGGATGCGCTCGCCGGCCCGGCGATGAGCGACGCCCAGTGCCGCGAGGCGATCGCCGCCGGCCGTCAGGTGGTGAGCGAGCTGCCGGGCAATGCCGTGCTGCTGGGCGAGATGGGCATCGGCAATACCTCGGCCGCCTCGCTGCTGCTGGCGCGGCTCACCGGCACGGCGATCGAGGCATGCACCGGGCGCGGCACCGGGCTGGGCGACGAGGCGCTGGCGCACAAGATCGCGGTCCTGCACGCAGTGCTGCAGCGGCACTCCGAGGCGGTCGAGCCGCTGCAGGCGCTGGCCGCCTTCGGCGGGCTGGAGATCGCGATGATGGTGGGCGCGGTGCTGCAGGCAGCCGCCGAGCGGCGGCTGGTCGTGGTCGACGGCTTCATCGCCGGCAGCGCCGTGCTGGTCGCCCAGCGGCTCGTGCCGGCGGTCGGCGGCTACTGCGTGTTCGCCCATCGCTCGCACGAGCCCGGCCACGCGCGCCTGCTGCACGCACTGGACGCGCAGCCCCTGATCGCGCTGGACCTGAGGCTCGGCGAGGGCTCGGGCGCGGCGCTGGCCTGGCCGCTGATCGAGTCGGCCGTGCGCCTGCTCGACGAGATGGCCAGCTTCGAGAGCGCGGGGGTTTCCGGCGCCCTGCCGTCGTGAAGCACGAGCTGCGCCTGCTGCTGGTCGCGCTGCAGTTCCTCACGCGCGTGCCGCTGCCGCGCCGGCTCGCGCAATGGGTCGGCTATCGCGCCGAGTGGCTCGAGGCGAGCGCCCGCTACTTCCCGTTGGTCGGCGCCGCCGTCGGGGGCGTGGCCGCCCTGTGCCTGTGGCTCGCCGCCGCCTGGTGGCCGCCGGTGGTGGCGGTGCTGCTGTCGATGGCCGCGTCGCTGGTGCTGACCGGCGCATTCCACGAGGATGGCTTCGCCGACGTGTGCGATGGCCTGGGCGGCGCGGTCGATCGCGAACGCGCGCTGCAGATCATGAAGGACTCGC
>ERZ778021.1865-NODE-1865-length-21653-cov-6.370868_pt1 | contig 21653 bp, 12 predicted proteins | sample MGYA00375751_ERZ778021 | MGnify/ENA primary metagenome ERZ778021 (study PRJEB29350, sample SAMN05389814) | bioreactor metagenome | isolation source: Thiocyanate stock bioreactor | place: South Africa: University of Cape Town | collected 2013-08-29 ... | reverse complement strand
GGGCGAGGCGGGCCGCGACGCGGTCGGCGATGCGGGCCGTCTCCGCGTAGGTCAGCGCCCGGCCGCGGCCGTCCTCGACGGCGGGGCGGTCGGGGTGGTTCGCGGCGGCCTCCTCCAGCAGGCGGCTCAGGTGGCGTCCGTCCATGGCGACTGGTCCGTCCGTATGTCGGTTGCGGCTTCGGTCAAGGTGCGAAGGGGATCAGGGGAGGTCTCCGGGCAGGGCCGACTCGGCCACGGCCTTGCGGCCGGGGAAGAGGAGTTCGTAGCGGCCCTGGTCGGTGACCAGGCGGTGCGTCAGGGCGAGGAACAGCAGCCTGTGGCCCTCGGCGTTGGGATGGTCGTCCCAGGCGGCGATCTCCAGCTCGGGGGGGTCGACGCCGTCGAAGGTGTCGGACAGGTCGTAGATCGGCAGGGCGCTGCGGCCGGCGATGGCCTTGAGGCGGCCGACGGACTCGGCCCGGGCGGCCTCGTCGGCGTCCTTGCCCACGCGGGGGATGACGACCATCATCAGCGGCACGCCCATCGAGCGGCAGTCGCCGGCCAGGGCCTCGACGGTCCTGTCGTACAGCTCCCAGTACAGGGGCTCCATCTTCCGCTTGATCGCCTCCTTGCCGGCCAGCTCGCCCCGGAGGTCCAGGCGGCGGTCGGCGTCGGTGACGCCGGCGCGGGCGACGGCCTCGCGGAGGAAGTCGTAGGGGAGGTCGGCCTGGATGCGGAAGGCGTCGCAGAGGTGGATCTCGGCCAGCCGCGAGTCGAGCATCGTGGACGAGAAGACCACCAGGTCGGGCTGGAACTCCTTCGCCTTGCGCCGGAACGACTCCAGGCGCTGGAGCGGGCTGTAGGCGGCCACGGCGAAGTTCAGGACCTCGAACTTGCGGGCCGAGGCGAACCCCTGGCGCGCGGCGTGGGCGTTGAGCCACTCCTGGAGCCGGTGGGCGTAGGCGTCCTGGTACTTGACGCCCCATCCCATGTCGATCGACGCGCCCAGCAGCGCGATGCGGAAGACGCCCGGCGGCTTCTCGACCGCGACCTCGGGGCCGTGCATGCCGTGCGAGTTGGTGACGAACGGCTGGCCGAACAGGACGCTGTCGATCTTCGGGATCAACTCGAAGTGGAGGAAGTCGCGGTTGAGGTGGCGGACGACGCCGGCGTCGTTGAACCGGACCCAGCCGTTGGGCTTGCCCATCAGCTTGAGGGTCAGCTCGCCGCGGCCGGAGGGGCCCTCGGCGCCGCCGACGAGGCCCTCGTAGTAGCCGGTGGCGTGGTGGTCGCCGTCGGCGCGCTGCGAGGCGTTGGACGCGGCCGACGCCATCACGCGGCCGGCCTTGGTCCAGCCCTTGGGGACCGGGATCAGCGCCAGGGCGACGAGGGCCGCCGCCTGCAGCATCGCCACCCGGGCGTCGCGGAGCGATGTGGTCTGGATGAGCGCCATGCCGTTTCGGATCCTTCCCTTGTCACGACGCGCGGAGGCCGCGGGCCAGCATGTCGAACCAGGCCGCGAGGCTGGGGCTGTTCCAGAGCGACCACAGGAGCGTGATCGTGGCGAACGTGGCGGCCGTCTTCGCGCAACGGACCGCCATCCCCTTGTAGTCGTATCCCGCCGGGAGCTCGTCGGCCTTCGGCTTCAGCCGGGGCCTCGCCGGGCCCCTGCGGGCGTCCAGCTGGACGTTCACCATCACCAGGGCCCCCAGGACCGTCCAGAAGACGGCGTCGGGGACGGTGAACCCCCAGGTCCCCCGCAGCCAGAACGACTGGTAGCCGTGCAGCAGCCAGGTCACGACGAAGACCACCGCCGTCGCCGCGGCCAGGGCCGCCGGCTGCGGCCACTTCTTCAGTCGGAAGACCACCGGGTTGAACACCAGGCGGACCATGAAGTCCTTCCAGTAGATGTTGATCCTACGCCAATAATCGGTGAAACCGGTCGCCAGCAGGTAGCGGTGGTGCGTGTCGGGCAGTTGGTAGCCGAAAAGGTGGAGCATCCCGCAGGCGATGTGGAACTGGCCGGAGACCTGCAAGTACACCAGGTAGTTGAACGCCAGGAACCCAACAGGCTCCACGGCCCCGCCACGTCCGACGCCGGGATCAGCAGCTCCTGGTCGATGATCCGATACAGGATGAGCTGCACGACCCCCCGGAACGTCATGTCCAGCCCGCGGCGCTGGACGTCGTGGACGTTCGCCGCGAAGAACCCCCGCTGCCAGGTCCGGTAGTCGACCACCGGGAAGAGCATGAAGCAGTAGTTGGGCAGCAGGAAGAAGTAGCCGACCGTGTCCATCATCGGCTCGGGCTTCTTCGCGTGCTTCAGCTCGTACATGTAGACGATCAGGCGGAACATGAACATCGAGCCGATCACCGGCCAGACGACGCTCGACGCCTGGTCGAACAGCGAGACGGGGCGGCCGACCGCCAGGAACGTCGTGAACGCGGCGAGGATCCCCGCCCGCAGGTTCCACGAGATCGGCAGCCGGGTGACGCCGATCATCGCGGCCGACAGCCCGACCACCACCGCGCCGACGTCCGCCCCGAAGACCAGGAACAGCCCGGCGACCGAGGCGGCCAGGAAGACGGCCTTCTTCCACCGATAGGGGGCCAGGTAGTGGATCGGGAAGGCGACGCCGGCGACCTGGAGGAGCACCTGGAAGGCCCGGCCCTCCGTCGCGTACAGCCGGCAGACCGCGAAGACGAGGCCGAAGAACAGCAGGTTGCGCAGGAACGGGACCAACTCCCGCTTGCAGTGCTTCGGCTCGCCGGCGTACAGGCGTTCGACCCAGCCCGGGCGCGGCTCGGGCGCGGGGGGCTGGAAGCGCTGGTGAGGCGTCGTCCTCGACGTGATCGGGTTCCCGACGTTCGGCCCCATAGACGGTCCCTTCCTCGAACCTTCCGGGCCGCGGACGCCCTCGCGATCTGCGGGGGCGGCCTGCGGCCTCATCGTCCCTGAATCGGCCCCCGGGGCCCCGGCCGTGCGCCCGGGTCGCGTCATCCTGCCGCGGGGGGGAGTCTCGGTCCGTCTCGGCGTCGGGGGGGGCGGGGGCCGCGAGGAGCGGCGGCCGCATGACGGTTGCGGGGACCGGCCCGTCCTTGGGCCGGTGCTCCCCGCAACGTTCACCATCCCTGGTACGCCCGGTAGATCTCGTCGGGTTTTCCCCGTCGCGATCTCCCATTGAATTTCGTTAAGAATCCTGGTATCGACTCGCAGGCCGGCGAGGTTCGTCGCCGTGGCCGCCGCACGCTCCCATGTCCGGGGGGGCGGCACGCGAGGCGATTTAACCGCGGCCGGCCGGGTCTGTCAACCCGACTGCCGGCCCCGTCTGTAGGCGTCGTCCCGCCGCGCGCCGGCCCCACTTCCTTGCGCGAACCTCCCTCGCGCCGCCCGCTTCGCGCCGACCGGCCCGAGCCCCTCAAGTCCCCCTCGGGCGACGGCCGATGCCCATCGGGAGGCGGGCCGCACGGGGCCCTCGCCGCGTCCGATCATCGATCCAGCGAGCCCTCGCCATGCCCATGCCGCGCCGATCGTTCCTCCTCCTCGCGCCGGCCGCGATCCTGACCTCCCCCGCCCGCGCGCAGGAGGCGGCCGAGCCCCTGGGCGTGGCGAGCCTGCGCCGCATGGACGAGGCGCAGTTGCAGGCGCTGTACCGCCAGGGGGCGGTGGCGGGCCTGCCGGCGGGCCGGGTGAAGGGGACGGTCCTCCCCGCCCCCGGGAAGCGCCGCAACGCCGCGATGTCGGCCGGCGCCCGGCTGGTGTGGCAGGGGAAGGTGGTGGACCCCTCCGGCACGATCGCCGTCAACCGCTTCTTCGGCGTCCCGGCCGTGAAGGGCCGGCTCTACCAGGGCCAGAGCTGGCTCGACGGCGGCCCCTCGCTGATCCTCGACTACACCGGCACCTCGCGCGTCTACGCGAACAACCGCGACGAGATGCGGCTCATCGCCCCCGGCCTCTACCTGGGCCTGATGCACGACCGTTCCACCAACCCGCCCACCCTGAGCACCTACTTCGTCATCGAGACGACGCCCTGACCTCGACCGGCGCGAGCCACCTCGCGAGGCCGCCGCTCATTCGGGATCGAGCCGGATCGTCGTCGGAGGAGCGCCGGGGAGGGCGGTGCACATACCGCCCCCCCTGCGACGGCCGTAGACTACGTCGACGGCGATCCGGCCGGCGGGATGGCCGTGGAGGGAGAATCGGCCGTCGCGGTCGGTCCTGACGACGCGCGACAGGGCGGCATAGGATCCGCCCGTCCTGATCCATGCCCCCTCCACCGGCCGCCCTTCGCGGTCGACCACCCGGCCCCGGAAGGCGAGGCCGGGCCTGAGCGCGACGGCGGGCGCGACCTGCGGCGCCCCCGCCGGGGGCTCGAATCGGAGATTCGGCGTATCGACCGTGGTGAAGCCGTCCTTCGAGACGGTCAGGGCGACCAGCGCGGGCGTCCCGTCCGACCGCGTCCGGGGGATCGACCGGATGCGGAACTCGCCCCGTTCGTCGGTCGTCCCCGCCAGGGGCGTGAGCGTCCCGGCCCCGCCCTGGCCCTCGCCTTCCATCCAGACGAGCCCCGCGCGGGCCCCCGCGATCGACGCCCCCGAGGCGTCCACGACCTTCCCGACGAGGTCGGCTTCGGGTATCGGGGCGGGACCCGGCTGGATCACCCGGACGACCAGCCGCCCGTCCTCGATCCGGGGCTCCAGCCGAGAGCGGCGTTCCCAGGACTCCGTGATCGAGGCCGTCTTGCCCGCCTCGTCGACGATCCGGAACGTCACCGGCGGGCCCTCTTCCTTCCGGATCGACCGGGCCGCGTCCGGGCGGAAGCCGGCCTCTGACCGGAGCGGGTCGATCGCCCGGAGGGGAGGTTCCCATTCCCTCTCACCGAGGACGTCGATGAGCGCGTCGGTCACGCCCTCGGCCGGCAAGGTCAGGCGGGCGATCCCGTGCGCATCCGACTTCCCCGGCGATCCACGGGCCGCCATCCTCCGCCCCACGACCGGCCTCGCGTCCCCCTCGCGGACGAGCCGGAAGGCCCAGACGACGCCCCGCCGGACGGCGTAGTCCTTCTGATGGACCGGCCGATCGTCGGTGACGATCACGTCCTCGACGTTCTTGAGGTCGTCGGGCGTCCAGTAGCCGGCCGGGGGGATGAAGTTCCAGGCGCGGGCGTAGCCGGGTTCGAGTTCGACGGAGTAGCGGCCGTCGGGGCCGGTCGTCGCTTCGCGGAAGTCCCCCTGCGGCACCCGGACGGCCCCCCCCGTCATCACGCGGATCGTCGCGCCGGCGACCGGCTCGCCGGTCGCCTCGACGCGGACCGCGCCGACCATGCGGAAGGTGGGGCGGCCGGCCCCGGGCCGCGGCGAGGCTTGCCGGACGACAGCCGGCGCGGGGGCGCCGGCGGGGGCGGTCGCCCGCCAGGCGCCGAGGCCGGCGGCGGCCACGAGCGCCGCGGTCGCCGTGGTCCATCTCCATCGATCGAACCGCACGGAACGGGCCACCTCCCGGGCGAGGCGCGAGACGTCCCCGCCGGTCGCGATACCCGGCGCGATCCGGGACGAGGAGAGGGCCGGGGCGGCGGGGACGGCGGCCTCGCCGGCGGACGCGGCCCCGGCGAGCGCCAGCGCGGCGGGGATTGACGCGCCGCGACGGGTCAGCCGCCGTCGCAGCCGATCGCGGGCCCGGGTCAGACGGCCGCGAATCGCCGGCTCCGTGACGCCGAGCCGATCGGCCGCCTGATCGTAGGTCAGCCCCTGGAGGTGGCAGAGGATCACCGGGGCGCGGAGCCGTTCCGGCAGCGCTTCGATCTCTTCATGAAGGATCGCGAAGTCGAGTTCGTCGGGGGCCCCCCTTTCAGACGGCCGGACGGCCGCGGCGCGGTCGCGGGCCGACCGACGCGCCGCCGACCGCCGTACCCTCGCCGACGCGCGACGGGCCACGCCGAACAGCCAGCTCGCCAGGGAGTCGCGACGGCGGATCGCCCCGGCGCGCGTCGCCAGGACCAGGAACACGACTTGGAAGGCGTCGTCGGCGTCGTGCGGGTCGCGGAGGACTTCGCGACAGACGCGCAGGACCATCGGCCCATGCCGGTCCACCAACTCCTCGAACGCCGCTTCCGCGACCCCTACCTCGCCCGAGGCGAACCAATCCAGGAGCCGACCGTCCGACGCCGTCCCCACGGCCCCCGCCCGCGACAATCGATCCGTGCGTCTCGATTCGCCCATCATTCCTCCAACCCTCCAGACCCCGGGCGACATCCGTCCCCTCCATGGTGTAGTACCCGCCGGCCGCATGCGCCTCGCGCGATTTCTCTCGACAGGCCGCCCGCCGACTCGCGTTGCCCGGCTCGACGCTTTCCGATAGCCTCCCGCGCGGCCCCCAGGATGGGGAGCCCGGCCAGGAGGCGCAAGGATGCCGGCGAGGGGACTTCGGGGGTGGGGCCTTGAGGCGGCCCTGGCGGCGCTGGCGGGGGTGGTCTTCCTCGCCTGCCTGGGGTCGCTGGAACTCTGGGGCAAGCGCGAGCAGCGCCTGGCCGCGGAGGCGCTGGACACGGTCGAGAACGGCCGCTGGCTGGTGGCGACGATCCAGGGGCGGCCCCGGCTGGAGAAGCCCCCCCTGCCCCGCTGGACGATCGCCGCGCTGGCGACGGCCGTCGGCCGCTGCGACGAGGTCGTCGTCCGGCTCCCCGGCGCGCTCGCGGCCCTGGGGACGGTGGCCCTGACGTACCTGATCGGCCTGCACCTCGGCGGCCGGCCGCTGGCGCGGGCGGCGGCGATGATCCTCGTCACCATCCCCCTGTTCATCGCCGAGGCGCGCCAGGCCGGGCAGGACGTGCCGCTCGCCTTCTTCACCACGCTGGCGATCTACGCGGCGGTGCGCCGGCTCGACATCCCTTCTCCCCTCGGGGTGCTCCATCGAAAACATGGGAGTACGAGCATAAATCCCCCCTTCTCCCCTCGTGGGAGAAGGTGCCCCGGAGGGGCGGATGAGGGGGCGCGCGACCGGAAGCCTGCGGCCCCCCCCCTCATCCGGCCTTCGGCCACCTTCTCCCACGAGGGGAGAAGGATGCTCGGCATCGGCCTGCTCGGAGGTCGCGAGGAGCGATCGGGTTCCTGGCGCTCGGCCGTCCTCTTCCACGTCGCGATCGGCCTGGGGTTCCTCTGCAAGGGGCCGGTGATCGTGGCGATCGTCGCCGCGGCGCTGGCGCCGTGGGCGATCGCGGCCGGGACGGGCCGGCGGCTGGCGCGGCTGGCGTTCCACCCGATCGGCCTGCCGACGTCCCTGGCGCTGGCGCTCGGCTGGCCCGTCCCGGTCTGGCTCGCCGACCCGAACGCGGCGGGGGTGTGGGCGGCGGAGATCGGCCAGAAGACCGGGGCGCTGCCGATCGTCCATCGCGAGCGCGTCGGGTTCCTGCTCCAGTGGCCGGCGCTGGTACTCCCCTGGGTGGCGGCGGGGGCGGCGGGCCTGGGGCTCCCGTTCCGTCGCGATCGCGACCCCCGCGCCTGGATCGGCTGGTCGTGGTCGGTCGGGGTGGCGATCCTGCTGGGCTTCTGGGCCGTGGCCAAGCCCAACTATTACGTCCCCTGCCTCCCCGGCTTCGCGCTCATGGCCGGCGCGGCCTGGCTGGGGCTCGACAGCCGGGCCGCCGACGGCGACCGCCGGGCGCGGGTCGCGCTCGATGTCCAATGGGGGCTCTGGTCGATCCTCGGGGCCGGCGCCCTGGCGACGGCCGGCCGCGCGCTGGGGGTCGACGCCCCCGCGTGGTGCGCGACGATGGCCGGGGCGGCGGCCGGCGCGGGCCTGGCGGGCGCCTTCGCGACGCGGCGGGGGCGAGGGGCCGCGGCGATGACGCCGGCGCTCGTGGCGACGGCCGTCGCGGTGGTCGTGGGCTACGGGTTCGTCGCGCCGGGGGCGAACCCGAAGCGGGGCCACGCCGAGGTCGCCCGCGCCATCGATCGGGCCGTCCCCCCCCAGGTCGACACCCTCGACTTCTTCCACGAGCTGGACGAGGGCCTCTGGTTCTACCTGCGGGGCCGCCGGCTGGCCGCGGTCCCCGGCAGCCAGCCTCGCTACAACGACGCCTTCGAACAGGTCTCCGCCGACGCGCCCCGCGCCCGCCTGGTCGTGCGATCGAAGAAGGTCCTCGCCGACTGGCTCCGCGACCCCTCCCGCGACGGCTCCTACCTCCTGGTCCGCGACAAGGTCTACGACGTCCTCGCCGACGACCTGGCGGGGGCCGCCGTCCCCGTCCTCCGCGAGGGGGAGACTCGCAGGAACGGCCTGGTCCTCCTGCGCATCGACCCGCCGCGCACCGCCGCCGCCGCCGATCGCACGCCCTTCTGACGGCTCGCCCCGCACTACGCCGGGACGCGCGCCGGCAAGCCCTCCGGATGCGCGGGAGATTGCCGCCCCGCCGGGACGCTCCGGTGCCGTCGACCCTGGCGATCGCGGGGCCGATCGGGCCGCGAGTTTGAGGATTGTCCGGAATTCGCCCTCGTCTCACTTTGCGCCTTTTATCCATCTTCGCCGACCCCGACGACCGGCAAATGCGTCGACGTAAAGCGTTGGTGCAAAAGGCGAAGCGGGTTCAAGGGCCCGCACCGCGATGACGATACAACAGGTGTTCGCCACGGGGCCCAAGAGACCCGAGGCGAGAAGCGGACGGGAGCACCGAACTCTGGTGGCGTCGGATTGCGGGGGGGCCGGGAAGGCCCCGGGTCCCGGGAAGACCTCAACCGCGGGCCGACGTCATGGATGACCGAAACGAGACGAGGTCGAGCGAACGGTCGACCGGGATCGCGGTCCTCGTTTGATAGCTACTTTAGGAGAGCTTTCTCCCATGTTGAAGCCCTTGACGCTGACCCTCAGCCTTGCCCTGGCCCTTGGGTTCTGCAGCGCGGCGATGGCGGGCGGTTTCGACGGCGGGTGCGCCACCTGCGGCCTGGCCTCGCCCCAGGGCGGGCCGATCGCGAGCCCCCAGGGCTACGTCCCGACGGCCGGCTGCGACGAGTGCGCCCCCGCGAAGAAGTGCAACCTCTTCGGCCACCTGGGCGGCAAGCTCGACGGCCTGCACTGCAAGCTGAAGGGCCTGCTGCACCCGCCGGTCACCTATGAGTGGGTCCTGAAGAAGAAGCGGCTGTGGGGCCACAAGGGTGGCTGCGGCGACAGCGGCTGCGACCAGGGCTGCGGCCCGGTCGAGACCGTCTACCCGACCTCCCAGGTCGCCCCGACCTCCCAGGCCTTCCCCGCCCCCCAGGCCGCCCCGCAGAGCTATGCCGCCCCGCAGAGCTACGCCGCCCCGCAGGCGGCCCCCGTCTACGGTGCCGGCCAGCACACCTACCTGAGCAAGCCCGCCGCGACCGTCGCCTCGGTCCCGGCCGAGATCACCCCTTCGCTGACCGGCGAAGAGGTGCCCCCGGCCCCCGAGGTCAAGACCGGCGGCCTGCTCCTGCCGACCCCGGCCAGCGAGTGACGCCCGTCACGCAACCCGCCTGAATCGCGATCCGATTCGACCTGAAGGCCCGGCGACGCCCACCGCGACGCCGGGCCTTCGGCGTTTCGAATAAAAGGCCGTCCGGGACGAACCCCCGCTAGATGGCGCTTGATCCCAACAGGACGAGGGCTGCAGCCTTTAGCTATTCTTAATAACTAAGGGTCGACATCTGTCGGGGCCGGTCGATACAATCCGTCCCGGTTCAGCAAGTCTTCAAAGGTCGTTCCATCATCATTGGCTTCATCTTCAACTCTCCGGAGGGTGACCGAATGCCGCATCCCGCTTCGAAGGCCCGACGAGCCTTCACGCTCATCGAGCTTCTGGTCGTCATCGCCATCATCGCCGTGCTGATCGCGCTGCTGCTGCCGGCCGTGCAGGCGGCGCGCGAGGCCGCCCGCCGGGCCCAGTGCGTCAACAACCTGAAGCAGATCGGGCTGGCCGCGCACAACTACCTGTCGCAGCAGAACGTCTTCCCGCCGCTGGTGCAGAACCGATCATCGATGACCGCCGCCGCCAACCCGAGCGGGCTCGACCATTGGCCGCTGGACTGGACGGCCTCGCTCCTCTCGCAGATCGAGCAGGCGCCGCTGTACAACTCGCTGAACTGGTGCTTCGGCGGCGGCAACGGGCAGGCCACCTTCCCGGCGAACCTGACGGTCCTGCGAACGATGGTGGGATCGATGCAGTGCCCGTCGGAGAGCATCCGGGTCCCGACCAACGCCTGGGGCTGGAAGAGCTACGTGGCCAACGTCGGCGGGCCGGCGTGCATCGACGTCTTCAACGGGGCCCTGGTCCCCATGCGGAGCGACCCGGGCAACTATCCGGGGAATTCCACGATCGACGCCATCCCGAGCATGAACTGCTCCCCGACCGGCGTGGAGGGCTTCACCGACGGCACGTCCAACACCGCCATGTTCAGCGAGACCTTGCTGGGCACCGGCAAGGCGGCGAACAGCATCACCATCGCCTCGACGAACCGCAAGTCGGTCTACCTGTTCCCCAGCGGTCTGAACATCGGCTACAACCTGGGGGCCACCGGCAACACGCAGGCGCTGCAATTCGTCAACACCTGCAAGGGGCTCCCCGGCACGACCGCGGGGTACGGCGGCCTGGCGCCGGCCAACGGCAACTTCTGGGTCACCGGCCACGTCGGCTCCACCCTGATGTACGACGCCTACAACCACTGGCTGGCGCCGAACGCGGCCGGCTGCTACAACTCGGCCGACGGCAACACCGGCGGCTGGGGCAACCCGCTGGACGGCTGCCCGCCGAGCAGCAACCACACCGGCGGCGTCAACGTCGCGTTCGCCGATGGCTCGGTGAAGTTCGTCAAGGACACCATCGCGATCCCGACCTGGTGGGCCCTCGGCAGCCGCAACGGCGGCGAGGTCATCAGCTCCGACGCCTATTGATCGCTCCCCAAAACGGCCCGATCTCGGGACCGAGGGCCCGGCGCATCGCGTCGCGGCCCTCGGTCCGTCGTGGCCGTCGCCCCCCCATCCGACTCGCAATCCTACTCGGAGACCTCTCTCGATGCGCAAGGCCCTGATCCCCGCGCTGCTCGCGGCCCTGGTGGCGACCTCCCTCCCCGGCTGCGGCGATGACGGCGGCGACATCCCGGTCTCGGAAGACGCCCCCAAGCAGGCCGACTTCGACGCCATGAAGGACATGATGAACAAGAACGCCAAGGTCAAGCCCTCGAAGAAGGCCGACGCGCCGAAGGCCGACGCGGCCGAGAAGAAGGCCGACTGAAGTCGACGCGAGCCGGGGGAAGCGCGAGATGCGGCGGAGCCGAGTGGGGACCATCGCCGGGGCCGCGGCCCTGGTCGCGGCGACCGCGCTCGGCGTCGCCCGGCTCGCCTCCCGCCGGCCCGACCCGGTCGCGCTGCTGGCGCAGGCCCAGGCCGACTTCCAATCCGGGCGGTTCGAAGCCGCCCGCGCCGGGCTCGACCGCCTGGCGACCGTCCGCCCGCCGCTGCCGATGGAGCGCATGGCCCGCGCCCAGGTCGCCGAGGCGCAGGGCCGGGCCGACGACGCGCTGGCCGAGGCCGGCGCGATCTTCGACGACCCCGCGCTCGGCCCGCTCGCCCATCTCCTGGCCGGCCGGGTCGAGGTCGCCCGCCACCGCCTCCGCCCCGCCGAGGCCCACTTCCTCAAGGCCGCCGAGGGCCTGCCGGCCGAGCCCCAGCCGTATGATGAGCTGGCGTATATCTACAACCTCCAGCACCGCTGGGCGGACTTCGACCGCGTCATGCTGGCCCTCTCCGACCGCCGGGGGCTGACGTTCGAGCGGCTGCTGCACTGGGGCAAGGCCCGCCACGCCACCTGGGACCCTCGCGAGGACAGCGAGACCCTCGCCGCGTGCGTCGCCGCCGATCCCGACGACCGCGCCTCCCGCCTGGTGCTGGCCGAGGGCCTGTACCGCCTCAACGAGATCGAGCAGGCCGAAGACGCCCTCGCGGCCCTGCCGGCCGACGACCTGGACGCCCTCGCGCTGCGGGCGTCGTTCGCGGTCGAGCGCGGCGAGGACGTGAAGGCCGAGGGGCTGATCCGCGACGCCCCGCCGGACGCCCCGGCGCTCGCCGAGGTCCGGGCCCGCCTGGCGCTCAAGCGAGGCGACGCCAGGGCCGCCGTCGCCGCCTTCCGCCAGGCGCTCGGGGCGAAGCCAAACGACCGGGCGCTGATGCACGGCCTGGGGACCGCCCTGCGCCTGGCCGGCGAACCCGACGCCGCGGCCGAATGCTTCCGCGAGGCCGATCGCTACGACGCCATCTCCCCCCTGATCGCCCGCGCCGCGACGTCGAAGGGCTCGAAGGACCCGAGCCTCCCCCCCCTCCTCTCGGCCGCCTGCGCCGCCGCCGGCCGGCTCCCCGAGGCCCTCGCCTGGGCCCGCCTCGCCCTGACGAACGACCCCCTCGACCGCGAGGCCCAGCAGGCCGTCCATCGCCTGGAGCGCGAGGTGGGCGCACGGTAGCCGCCGGCTGTATCTTTGAGATTTGGCGGAACGCGTCGGAGTCGAGGAGGCGTCCTAACGGCCTTCCCCCCTGGCGGGGGAAGGTGGCCCGCAGGGCCGGATGAGGGGGACGACGCGCCAGACGGCCGTCGGAGCCCGAGCCGGTCGAGCGGGCTTTCGGAGCCCGACGGTGCCCGTGCTTCGCGTCCCCCTCATCTGACCGCTGCGCGGTCTGTCTTCCCCCGCGAGGGGGGAAGACGTCCGGCGCGATCCGCCAGGATCCAAACGGACGCCCTAGCCGCGGAGGCGGTTGTCGAGCCGGGCGTTTCCTGCGACGATGGTCCGCCGGCCCCGAGCCGGGCCCCCGGCGCAGGCCACGGACGACGAGCGCGACCATGACGAGCTTCCCCTGGTTCCAGGCGTCGGACAACCCCTACGGCGTGGCCTTCGAGACGGTCGGCGGGCTGACCGAGCGGATCAAGGACGCCCTGGAGGCCGACTTCGGCGACGTGGCGATCCGCGGCGAGGTCTCGAACCTCGCCCGGCCCCGGTCCGGCCACCTGTACTTCAGCCTGAAGGACCACGAGGCGTCCGTCCGCGTGGTGATGTGGCGCGGCGACGCCCAGCGCCTCCCCTTCGACCTGTCCGACGGCCTGGCCGTCCGGCTGGTCGGCCGCCTGACGGTCTACAAGCCGCGCGGGGAGTATCAGGTCATCGCCCAGGCCGTCGAGCCCGAGGGGATGGGCGCGGCCGAGCTGGCGTTCCGACAACTCTTCGCGCGGCTCTCCGCCGAGGGCCTCTTCGACCCCGACCGCAAGCGTCCCCTGCCCCGCTTCCCGCGCCGGATCGCCGTGGTCACCAGCCCCACCGGCGCGGCCGTGCGCGACCTGCTGCAGGTCACCGGCCGGCGCTGGGGCGGGACCGACGTCCTCATCGTGCCGACGCGCGTGCAGGGGATCGGCGTCGGCCGCGAGATCGCCGCGGCCATCGAGCTGGCCGGGCTCGCGCCGGGGGTCGAGGTCGTCGTCGTCGCCCGCGGCGGCGGTAGCGCCGAGGACCTGGGCCCGTTCAACGATGAGGTCGTGGTGCGAGCGATCGCCGCCTGCCCCGTCCCGGTCGTCGCCGCGGTGGGCCACGAGATCGACGTGACGCTCGCCGACCTGGCCGCCGACCGCCGGGCGCTGACCCCCAGCGAGGCCGGCGAGCTGGTCGTCCCCGACGCGGCCGAGATCGCCATGCACCTGGACCGGCTGGGCCAGGCCCTCCGCCACGCCGGCGCGTCCCGCCTCCGCGACGCCCGCGCCCGGCTCGACGCCCTGACGCGCGGCCTGGCCGCCACGGCGACCCACGACCTGGAACGCCGACGCCACCGCCTCGACCGCCTGAAGACCTCGCTCGACGCCCTCGACCCCGAGGCCGTCCTCGCCCGCGGCTACAGCCTGACCCTGGCCGAAGACGGGCGGACCGTCGTCCGCGACGCCTCCCAGGCCCCGCCGGGCTCCCTCCTCCATACCCGGCTGGCCTCCGGCCGGCTCCGCTCTCGCGTCGAATCCTGACGCACCGGCGGCGTCGACGCCCCGTCGCCCTCCCCGCGCCGGCGGAAGCACACATCCCCCCCTGCGCGCATCGATCGCCACAAGGCCAAGGTAGGCGAAAAGTTGCGCAGCGTCAGGTCGCCAACCGTCCCGAATTTGCACTTTAGATAATCTAGGAGATTTAAGGACAGGGCACGCTTGATCCCGCATTGTAAATTTGGGTATTTTGGGATATTGGCAACAGAGATCGCCCCTCCCCTCACTAGCGAAGGGGGAGGGGCGGCCAGATACGGCCCGCGAACCGGTTTGATCTCTCCCCAATCGTTCGACACCCGTTGATCCGAAGGACATGCAGCCATGAAAGCAGCGACGACGCGGCATGGTCAGCCCCTGGTGAGTTGGGGTTCCTGGAACAACAGCGAAGGGGCGGCGCGTCGGAAGCGTCGGCGGCGGGGCGAGGCGCTGCGGCGGATCGAGGGGCTGGAGGATCGTCGGCTGCTGGCGGCGGGGATCAGCATCGACGCGGCGTCGTTCCTGCGCTACGACGGCGACGCCCTGGCGACCGAGGGGGTGACGGTCACGCTGACGGGTTCGACCTATCGGTTCACGTCGAACAACGACATCGTCATCGGGGCGAACGCGCCGGGGCTGCCGATCTCGCACCCGGGCGGCGACCCGAAGGTGGTGGAGGTCGAGGGGATCACCGGGATGAACCTGGTGGTCTACACGGCGGGCAGCACGGCCGACGTGGAGAGCACCGCGGTCCCGACCGCCTTCTACACCGAGGCGGGCTCGGCCGGGTCGAAGCTGACGGTGGGCGACTCCGGCGACCTCTCGGGGATCGCGGCCCAGGTCTCGCTGGTGAACGCGGGGGCGGTCTCGGACGTCGCCGCCGAGCTGGACGGCTCGGCCGGGACGACGGCCGGTGCCTGGACGCTCCAGCAGGACGGCGTCAACCTGGCGCGGCTCCTCGGCTTCGGCGCGACCGGCGCGGAGCTGGTCTACACGCCGTCGCTCCTCTCCGGCCTGACGCTCAAGAACGCGGCCGGCCAGGCCAACAAGCTGACCGTGAACTTCGACACGGGCACGCCGCTGCCGGTCGGCACGCTCACCTACGACGGCGGGTCCACCGGCGGAGCGGGCTCCAGCGACCTGGTCCTGATCGGCGACCCGGGCCCGGACTTCGACACCGAGACCTACACGACGGCGGGGGCCGGGGCCGGCTCGATCGAGCTTGAGGAGGAGGGCGACGGCGCCACCTACCTCGTCGACTTCAGCGGCCTCTCGACGCACAGCGTCTACGACACCGTGCCGGCGGTGAACTACGTCTTCAATTACACCGGCGACCCGGACTTCGGCGTCCTGGTGGCCGCGGGCGCGAACTCGGCGGATACGGGGGACGTCCAGACGCTGGGGATCACGTCCGCGAGCTTCCTCCCCGCGTTCGCCGACACCCACGTCGCGAACAAGACGAACGTCACCATCAACCAGACCGCCGCGGCGGCCTCGTACACGGTCACGCTGAACTACGGCCTGGACGAGCCCGTCGCCGGCCTGGCCGCGCTGACGGTCAACCAGGGGTCCGGCGACGACGCGGCCGAGGTCGAGGGCCTCCCCCCGGATGCGACCTTCGCGCTGAACCAGGGCGGAGGCAACGACACCGCGACCGTGCAGTTCGCCGCGGCGGCCGCGACGCTCGGGACCACGCTGGACGGCGGCCCGGGGACCGATCGGCTGACCATCGACGTCGACGGGCTGGACATCACGCCGGCGAACTTCTTCGTCAATCCGGACGGCTCGGTCACGATCCGGACGTCCTCCGACCCCGACGTGCTCACCTACAACAACTACGAGAGCATCGTCATCGACGGCGCCTTCGGCATCGAGGTGGACGTCACGGCGAGCCCGATCGCGGCGGTCCAGGGGGTCCGGCTGGTCGACGCGCCGGTGGGGACGTTCCGGGTCTCCGGCGACGCGGGGATCCAGGCGACGGCCGCGCAGTTCGGCGCGACGATCGCCTGGGGCGACGGCTCGACGTCGGCCGGGACGATCGTCCAGGACGCCTCGGATCCGACGGTCTTCTACGTCTACGGGACGCACACCTACACCGGCACGACGTCGCCGCTGCCGACCACGCTGACGGTCCGGACGCAGCCGACGTCGACCACGGTCCTGATCGGCTCGTCGCCGGTGACGTTCAACACGCTCGCCGAGACGGGCTCGGACGGCGACGAGGCGACGATCACGGCGACCGAGCTGGCCGCGCTGGTCCCGACGGTCTACGGCGTGCCGATCCACGGGGTCGAGGGCGGGGCGCTGACGAACGCTCTGGTCGGCGCGTTCACGTCGTCGGCGACGGCGACGGCCGCCGACTTCGTCGCGACGGTGGCCTGGGGCGACGGCACGACGACCACGGGGACGATCGTCCAGGACGCGTCGAACCCGTCGGTCTACTACATCTACGGCTCGCACACCTACTACGCCCCCGGCCAGGGGCTGGCGACGTCGATCACCGTCAAGAGCCTGGCGACGTCCTTCCAGCAGCTCGTGGGCGGCTCGCCCGTCACCTTCTTCCGGCCGGCCGGCGCGGCCGTCTCGCAGGCGTCGCAGGCGTTCATCGACGACGCGCCGATCGACGTGGCCGTGAACGCGGTCTCCGGCTTCGAGAACATCGCGATCGCCACGTCCGACCCGATCGTGGCGACGTTCACCGACCTGGGCGGGGTCGACCCGAGCGACGCCGACCCGGCCGCGGGCTACACCGCGACGATCTACTGGGGCGACGGCTCCGCGGGCGTGGGCGCCGTGTCGATCCAGCGGATCGGGACGACGACGCGGTTCATCGTGACGGCGGCGCCGCACATCTACGCGACGCCGGGCTCGTACCCGATCACGGTGGTCGTGGCCCAGGCGGGCGAGCCGACGCTCGGCATCGGCACGGGGGTCGCGACGATCGCCGACGCGCCGCTGAACCAGACCTCCTCGCAGCCGACGATCCCGGACGCGACCGAGGGCGTGCGGATCGTCGACGCGCGGCTCGGCTCGTTCGTGGACGCCAACCCGCTGGCGACCACCGACCAGTTCACGGTGACGGTCGACTGGGGAGACGGGACGGGCCTCCAGGCGGCGCGGGTGATCCAGCCCGGCGGCGTCGGGACGACGTTCTACGTCGTCGGCTCGCACACCTACGCCAGCTCGATCCCGGCCGGCGGCGCGCCGACGATCCACGGCCCCGGCCCCTTCGCGGCGCTGTCGCCCAGCGGCAGCTACGCGATCAACATCGCCGTGAAGGACGCCTACGGCTCGGCCGTGAACCTGTACAATACGATCACGGTCCTCGACCGGGGGCTGACGGTCTCCGGGGCGCTGAGCTGGTCGTCCGACACGGGGATCTCCCGCATCGACGGGATCACCAACGACTCGACGCCGACCTTCACCGGCCGGACGAGCGAGGGGGGCGCGACCGTCTGGATCTACTCCTCGCTCAACGGCGCCGCCGCGTGGGCGATCGGCTCGACGACCTCCGACGCCTCGGGCGCCTGGAGCTTCACCCCGGCCGTGGACATGGCCGACGGCGGCTACACGATCCAGGCCCAGGCGTACGACGCCGGCGGCCACGCCATCAGCAGCCTGGCGACGCTGAGCTCCGGGATGGTGGTCGACACCGTCGGCCCGAAGGTGACGGACGTGGTGTTCGACAACATCCGCGGCCAGGTCCTCGTGTCGTACCAGGACTTCGGCGGCGTGGCGAACGTCGGCGTCGGGCTGGCGGGGTCGACGCTCCGCGACGCGAACAACTACCGGTTCGTGAAGTCGAGCCAGCCGCTGCGGCGCTGGCTGGCCACCTCGATCGCGGTGACGCCCGGGACGACGACCGGCGAGCAGCTCGCGACGGTGCAGTTCAACGGCGGCCTGGGGATCCGCGGCGGCCGGTACGGCTTCCGCGTCCTGTCGGTCGACCCGTCGAACCTGTCGGGCGTGCAGGACATCGCGGGCAACGCGCTGGACGGCGAGTACTACGGGTACTTCCCGTCGGGCAACAACGTCAACGGCGGGGACTTCGCGGCGTACCTGGACGCGATCCACCGGACGATCTACCCGGCGTCGAGCCAGGTCGGGACGGCGACGCCGGTCTCGCCCCCGGGCCGCCCGGCGACCGGCCGGACGATCGGCCGCGGCGGCGCCCTGCTCCCCTCGGCCTCCTCGGCCGTTACGCTGTCGTCGCGGCAGTCGCTGACCGCGGCCCGCGCGGCCCGGATCGCGGCCCTCGCCCGCTGATCGCGCAGCAACCCCCCAGGATCGTATCGCAGGCCGCCCGCGCCCGGACCTCCCGGCGCGGGCGGCCTCGCGTCATCGCAGGCCGTCCCGCTTCGGAGAGCCACATGCACCGGGAATCCCTCTCGCCCTTCCGTGGTAGGTCCCAGCCCCCCCGGCCCCGCCGGGCCCCGCGACGGAGGGCCGAGCTGGAGGCCCTGGAGGACCGCCGGCTGCTCGCCGCCTCGCTGAGCATCTCGTCCGGCGCGCTGCTGTTCCAGGCGGCCGGCGGCGCGATGAACCTGTCGCTCTCGGTCGACTCCGCGACCGACGTCTACACCCTGACCGACCCGACCCAGGCGATCGCGCTGGGAGCCGGGACCGGGGCGTGGACGCTCTCGCCCGACGGCCACACGGCCACCGGCCCGGCCTCGTCGTTCACCTCGATCGCCGTCCAGGGGGACGCCGGGGCGTTCAACGACGTGGTCAGCGTCGGCTCGACGAAGGCCCCGACGACCATCGCCACCGGCGCGGGGGACGACTCGTTCTTCTTCTCGCCCGGCGGCATCGACGCGGCCGTGACGCTGTCCAACGCGGCCAGCGGCGGCTCGGACGGCGACGCGGTCTACTACAACCTCAACGGCGTCGACTCCACGCTCGCCACCGGCGAGAAGGGCCGCGAGGCCGTGCAGGGCTCGCAGGCGGGCTCGGGCGAGATCAGCGTCACGTCGGTCAAGCCGAACTTCGCCTCGTCCTTCCCCGGGCCGGCGATCGGCGGGGCGACGCTGGACGTGGCCCTGAACGCCCTGTACGCGACCCCCACGGCCCTGTCGACGACCCTGTCGGCCTCGGGCGGGGTGGTCACGGCGGCGGTGGCGGGCGGGCCGACGCACGCGTTCGCCGACGGCCTGATCGACCGGCTCACGGTCGGCGGGACGACGGCCGGGTCGACGCTCGCGATCGACTACTCCGGCGGCGTCCCCTACGCCGGCGGCGTGACGTTCTCGCCCCCGGCGGCGACCGGCGGGGCTTCGAACACGCTGATCCTGGGCGGGGGGAACTTCACCCAGCAGGCGTACCTCGCCTCCGGGCCCGGGGCCGGCTCGATCGTCTTCCCGAACCGGACGGTCGGCTCGGCCACGCTGACGAACATCGTGGACTTCTCCAACCTCAGCCCGATCATCGACACGGTGCCGGTCGCGGGCTACACCTTCACGTCCCCGGCCGGCGCGCAGACGATCGAGGTCGAGCCCGGCCCGGTGATCTCCGGGACCCAGACGACGCGGATCTCCAGCACGACGGGCGCGTTCGAGCGGGTCGACTTCGCGAACAAGGGGTCGGCGACGATCAACACCGGCACCGGCGCCGACACGCTGGCGATCGACCTGAGCACGCCGGCCCTGGGCCTGGCCTCGCTGCTGGCCTCCACCGGCGGCGGCGACGACGCGATCGTCCTGCTGGGCTCGGCGGCGACGGTGGCGACGACGCTCGACGCGGGCGCCGGGGCCGCGAACCTGATCGACCTGAGCAACGCCGGCAGCCTCGCCGGCCTGCGGGGGGACGTCTTCGCCCTGGCGACGGGCGGCGCGGCGACGCTGAAGCTGGACGACACGGCGAGCGCCGCGGCCGACGCGTTCGTGATCGCCCCCGGCCGCGTCACCGGCGGCCCGATCGGCGCGTTCGTCGACTACTCCGGCGGCGGGATCACGGACGTCGAGGTCCGCGGCGGCACGGCGGGCGACACGTTCACCTTCGCCGGCTTCGGCGGCGCGACCACGGCCGAGGTCTACACGATCGCCGGCGGCCCGGGGACGGACACGCTCGTCGTGAACTCCTCCCTGCCGACGGTGGACTACTCCACCGGCGGCGTGCTCAGCTTCGGCGCCGGCGAGCCGATCATCAACTACACGAGCATCGAGCAGGTCACGCTGAACGTCTCCGGGACGCCGCCGACGGGCGTCGCCGTGACGGCGTACGGGATCGAGGCCCGGCCGTTCGTCCAGCAGGCGGTGGCGCGGTTCACCGACGCGGCCCCGGCGGCCGGGATCGTCTACTACGCCTCGATCGACTGGGGCGACGGCACGGCGGCCACGGGCGGGCAGATCGTGCCGACCGGCGCGACCGGGGCGTACGAGGTGCTGGGGAACCACACCTACGCCGCGGCGGCCACCTACCCCGTCACCGTGACCGTCACCCGCCAGGGGGGCGGCTCCAGCGGGACCACGGTCGTCGACGGCGTCCCCGTCACGGTCAACGGCGGCACCTCGACGGCCACGATCGACTCCACGGCGATCGTCTACGCCGCCCCGCTGTCGGCGTCGGGCATCGCCCTGTCGGGCCGCGCGACGTCGCCGCTGTCGTCGGGCGCGGGGGGGATCCAGGCCGCCACGTTCACCGACTCGGGTTCGAACCGGCCGACGTCGAGCTACGCGGCCCTGATCTACTGGGGCGACGGCTCCGACCCGACGCCGGCCACGATGATCACCGCCACCGGGTCGGCCGGCGGCGTGGTGTACAACGTCTTCGGCGACCACGCCTACGCCCGCGCCGGGACGTACCCGGTGACGGTGCTTATCACCAAGCCCCCCTACCCCGTCGCCGCGCCGGCCGTGCAGGCCCCCGAGCCCGGGGCGCAGGCGGTGGCCTCGACGACGGCGACGATCCTGCCGCCGGCCCTGACCACCGTCGCCGGCGCGCTCAGCCCGGCGAGCGACTCCGGGGCCTCCAACAGCGACGGGATCACGAACGTCGTCCAGCCGACGTACGCCGGCCTGGTCGACTCGCCCGGCGCGTCGGTGGCCGTGGTGGCCGTCTCGTCGACGACGGGGGGGTCGACCCTCCTGGGCGCCACCCAGGCCGACGACGCCGGCGCCTGGCGGCTGACCTCGGGGACGGCCCTGCCCGACGGCTCGTACACGATCACGATCTACGCCGGCGACCGCTACAACGCCTCGAACACCGTCGCCGTCACGCTGGCGCAGGCGCTGGTGATCGACACGGTCGGGCCCAAGGTGGTCGCGACGGCCTTCCAGCCGTCGTCGGGCTCCGTGCTGGTCACCGTCCGGGACTACGGCGCGGCGTCGGACGCCGGTTCGGGCGTGAACCTGGCGACCGTGCAGGATCCGACCAACTACGCGTTCTCGTTCGTCTCGACGACCGTCCGCGGCTACCGGCCGCCGTCGCAGTGGCTGGTCGGGCCGATCGCCGTCGCCCCGGGCTCGACGACCGGGCCCCAGGCGGCGACGATCCTCATCAACCGAGGGACGCCGATCCGGGGCGGCGTCTACCAGCTCGTGATGCGTTCGCGCACCGCGACGCTGCCGAGCGGCGTGCAGGACCTGGCGGGCAACGCCCTGGACGGCGAGTTCTACGGCTCGTTCCCCTCGGGCAACAACGTGGCCGGCGGCGACTTCACGGCGCGGCTGGACTCGATCCACAACCGGG